>Ga0315336_1000144_pt1 | contig 305712 bp, 277 predicted proteins | sample ASW5metaG_FD_204512 | JGI IMG/M metagenome (GOLD analysis project Ga0315336, IMG submission 204512) | Ammonia-oxidizing marine archaeal communities from Monterey Bay, California, United States - ASW #5 | ecosystem: Environmental > Aquatic > Marine > Intertidal zone | place: USA: California...
TTGGCTTTCGGATGAGGCCTCATCTGGGATTCTCCTTCGGACTGTAAGGTGTCGTTACCCACAGTCTTCCAGAGAGCTCCGGGTGAGGCCTCTCTATCCGTCCTGAACAAGATGCCCAGGACTCACAACTAGGGCTGCGGTATCCGCCTCCGTATGCGGACCAACTTGATCGACGAAGCGACCTACGATTCCGATTTGCGCCGAACTGCCGAGAGGAGCAGGCCACTGTTTGTGATCCTTGGCTGCGAGAGAAGCGCTATATGCGCGAAAAGCTCCACGGCCGACGCCCTTCAGGTCGTCGGGGAGCTGACCAAAACTCAGCTCGGGCTTCGACGTCGAACTCGGGGCTTCAACTTCGACTAGCGATTCGCTCATTGCTCATCGGCCCGAATCGAACTCATCCAACAGCCGATGTCGCTGGCGACCGGGAAGCAAGAGAGATCGAGACGGCAGCTCGGTTGATCTGGCTGAAGGACCGTAACGACGATACCCCGCGGGTTGCACCGGAACTCAAAGGTCGCCTCGCTGTTGTCCTCAAGAATGCGCGAGAGGATCTCAAACAAGCGAGTGAGATGGTCGCTGATCCTGGTGTCGGGGTTACGCAGATAGAGGGCCAGATAGTCCCCCCGAGGAACAGAAACTTGTGCCTCGCTCCCAGCCAGATCCGGCTCCTCGGCGCCCTGACTACCAGCTCCGGCGATTTCGGTGCCCCGCCTACGAGGCATCGGAGTCTTCCTGGTCTCGGTCAAGACCGACCAACTGAAGAGGGACCGGTTCGCCCTCACCGGGAGCCCGATCGATGCGTTGGATGAGCCGCTCCCGAACAGTTTCTACTAGCTCCGCCTCAGTGGAGCGTCCTAGGAGCTGAAGTCCTCCGCCGCGCTCCCACTCGAGAAGTACGATTTCCAATGCCATTTTGTTGCCCTCTGTGTTCTCACGGAGGGCGGAATGCCCTCACATATCGAAGTAGAGGCAGCAGTCTGTTTCACACACTTTTCTTGGTGGCCTTTTCCTTGGCGCGGGTGCGCGAGCAAGGTATTCAGTTCGCGAGCGTGCCCGAAAGGGAAGCCCGTCGACTAGCGTACGGCGCGGCGAAGCCGATTTCTCAGCGCATTCTCAGTCGATTGGGGCAGATCTAGCGCCCGACGAGCCTCCGAGTAGCTTTGTCCTCCCAGAAGGGCAGCGAGGAGGGCGGCTTGTTCCTTGGGCGCCCTAGAAGCCACGCGAACGACTATCCGCTGGAGGTTCTCAGTCTCCTTGGAGATCAGCAGACGGTCCAACTGTGACATGGCGGGGGAAGCAATCGTCTCGAGAAAGCCGGGCTCGGCTGGCATCGCTCGTTGGTGCCCCTTTTGGTCTCTATCTCTTCTTTCGTGTCGGCCGATTTGCTTCGCCTCGTTCTCTATCGCCCGCGCCAAGTAGCGCCTGGGCTTGCCACCGAAGCTTTCGAAGCCGCGGTCGGCCTGTCGCTCTGCGACCTGCAAAAGAGCGAGCGGGAGATGTCCCTTGGATCGGGTTTCGCGGTGGATGCCGCAAACGTCGTTCAAGAACTCCCCGCAGGCGGCCCCCGACTCATCCGTCTCGATCGCGAGGATCGCGCCGACGACGACGGCGATTCCTTGCCCTTCTAGGCTGTGGTTCGCAGCCGCCTCCATCAAGGCGGCGCTCGTCAACGCCGCTTCGATCAAGCCAGACGGGCGATCCACCGCGCCCTCCCGTCCGAGCTGCTCCCACGACTCGGCGGCCTTGCGAAACGACTCGAATACTCCGAGAGAGCGCTGGTGTTCGTCAGCGAGCGCCTGGTAGATCGTGTAGGCGATCCTCAGCTCTGGAGTGCAGTTGCGCCGATCAGCGACGGCGGTCGCAACAACCCTCGCTGCGCGATCCGAGAGATGAACAAGGCGTTCCAGCTTACTTGTTGCGCTATGTAGATCGCCCAGCGTAGGACCGGACGAGTTCTGGGCTTCGTGACGCAGCTCTCTTGCAGGCATGGGGAGATTCTGTGCCGGATTGTGGATCCGTCAATTTTTCACCCCCGGGGCGCGGGGCCGTGAGCTGCAATCCCTCGGTACAGTCGGACGGACCGGGCCACGTCGCGGGCCAATATCTGTACGCGGCCGAGATCGAGTGGCGGCGAAGAGCGCGATCAGCTGGCCTGAGCCCTACTGCTTTGTGTTGCGCTCAAAGATTCGGCCACGGATATGGGTCACGCTCTTCGGTCGGCAGGGGGGACCCATCCGGAAGCAGAAATCGCACAGGCGTACCCTCGAAGCGGTAACACTCCTGCTCCCACAGGATGTACCAGTACCGCGAGAATCTCACGTGGACGTCGATGAACGCGTCTGTGGCCTCAGGCGCAGCTTCAAACAGTTTCTCCATCAGCCTGCCGACTCTGGGGCCCAAACTCGAGAGTGCGTCGGCCGACCTGCACTCTCTGTCTGCGATGGGCGGCCCCAAACGCTCGAAGGCGAGCGCCCGCTTCGCCTCGCGGTCTGCGATCAGCGCAAAGCCCGACTGGCGCGACGTGCACGACAAGCACAGAAGCATGACGAGCATTCCGCTCGTTGCTCGCAGTCTAGTGTCGATCATGCCTCACCTCCCGGCCGCCCCCGACGCCGCGGTTCCGACAGCGCCCCTCTAGGGGATGGCCTGAACAGCTAGTTCGCCGCGGGAGCCACGTGGAGAGGCGCTGGGAGAGAAAATGAGAACCCGAGGTCCGCAGCGGTCAACACGTCAGCCGGCGTCGGCATCGCCCTCATCGTCGTCGGATCCCGATCCCGGGGGCCCGGGGAAGTCTGCCTCAGGGTATTCGCGCTGACGAATCCGGTCCGTGGTGAGCTTCTCGGGGTCCATGATTCCGAACATCGCACAAAGTTCGTCGGCTTCCTCTTGCAGTTCCGCCGTCCATTTGGGCGGTTCGACCATCACAAGGTCTTCCGAGAAGGGCCCAGCCGGGCCCACAGTGGCCGGCGGTTCAACAGCGATTCCGATCGTCCTCGGTATCGCCGGAAAGCGGGCCTTGATACCCATGCAGTATGCGTAGGCCAAGGTTGCTCTCCGGTCCCGGTATTCCTCGTAGTCTGGGGCGCCACTCGCTTCGTTAAACGGAACCTGCAAGAACACGTACACCGTTCGAGCTTCAAGTGGTTCGCGGAGTCCAATGATTCGAGCGTAGTTCTGATCGGGGGAGCCAAGTCGTATTGCTTCTAGTATCTGCTCAGCGATCGCACGACGCTCGAACCGCGTCTCTAGCGCCATGAGGCGAAGTGCACGCTCGTGTTGTGTGATTGACGCAGGCTCGCGTGCGGCGGTCCGCGCAGTGCCACCTAGTAGGTGGCCCGCGAATCTCTCAATCATCTGGTCCCACTGGTAGCTGATGCGGTCTGCTTCCTTCTTGCGAAGGAACTCAGGGCGGGAGCTAGTCTGTTGCCAAATTCCCTCCGAGATGCTCGCGTACTCACCGGCCCGCCAGACATCTCGGCCGTCGGGCGTGGTGAACGCGTGGTTGCCCGAAGAGTTCATGTGACCGAGGTAGTAGCCAAGGAGTTCCTCTTCGCCGGCCGCGGAGATCAGATTGCCAGAACGAACAAAGGCCTCCTTGTCGACCAGGTAGCGAACGAAATCGCTGATGGTGTCCAGCTCCGAAAGCAGAAGCTCCAGAGTGGTGTCGTCGAGTACGTGCACGAACTCGCGCGCCGGGTCGATATCGCCTATCGCGAATGGGTGAGACAGCGATTGGTGGGGGTCGATGTGCTGCGTTCCGGAGATCGCAGGCAGTATGACGAGGCTTCCACTGCCGCTCCCGAAGAAGGCTCTACAAGCCTGTCCAGAACCTCTCGCGACAACAATCCGGTGTACTTGACGTGCCGCGGGCGGAGGGATGGACAACAGGAGAGGTTGCGTGCAGGATCGGTCAAGGAAGAGGCGGTCGGGCGAGTCAAGCCAGCGTGCAGCCCCGTGAAGCTGATCGGCCGACCGAATGACGGCCCGCTTGCACCACCTGGCCCACGAGGTCGGCGAGGCAACGTCTCCCTTGAAGGCCACGCTCTTGTCCGAAAAGAGCAGAACATCGTCGCCGCAGACCACCAGCAAGTCGCACATCTCCTTGCCGTCGCCCGTTCCCGTCTTGCCCTGATCGCGATAGACGTTGGGGTAGCTCCAAAGGGATAGGAATGTGCTGTCGCACAGGCGGGCGAGGAAGCGCTCTGACGGAGTGGTTCCGATGGACTTGGGGTTCAAGAAGGCTCTCGCCGGATGCCGGTTCGGGCGGCAACGCGGCAGACTGTCAAGAACGTGGCCCTAGAGCTGTGTAGAGCGAGAACTCGAGAGGCTCGCCGAGGTGGACGTTCTTCTTGAGGAGCTTGAGGTCGGCGCCGTAGGAGACGGGGAGGCCCGCAAGCGCGGGGATGGCCAATGCGAAACTAGAGATCACCCCGCAGCCAACGATCGTCTTCACACACCTACGGCAGAGCTGCAAACGCATTTCTCATCTCCTCTGTCGCGATCGCGAACCCCAATCCCTCTTGCCCTTTCCCAAAGGACTTCATCGCGACCACCCCCACCGCTTCACCTTTCATGTTCAGGAGGGGGCCACCGCTGCTGCCTGGACTGACGGCGGCATCTGTCTGGATCACTCGAATGTTGAGTTCCGGGTTGTTCGGGGATGGCAGCAGGCGAATGGCGCTGACTATCCCCTTAGTCACAGTCTGCTCGAATACACCCCCCGGCCCGCCAATCGCGATCACGGGCTCGCCCGGCGAGAGAGCGCCGCTGTCCCCGATGCGCAGCGAGGCGAAACTCCCATCGCCGGAGATCTTGAGGACCGCTAGATCCCGCGAGACAGACCTCTCGACTAGTTCTGCCATGAACTTCCTGCCGTCCGCGAACTTCACAATGATGTCTCCAGCCTGACCAACCACATGATCGCTCGTGACGACCAAGCCGGACCGGTGGACGATGAATCCGGTACCGGTCCCCTCGAAGGTCCGAATCATGACTATGGACGGTGACACCTTCTCAACCATACGGGCCACTGCGTTACTGGTCCTTGACCCCTGACTCACTCTGCCGGAACCACCGAGCGCAGCCGCAACGCTAACCCGCCGGTCTGGACGAGACGCGGCAAGGAGCTTCACGCTCTCCGTAGGCGGAGCCTCGGGGATCCACGCCTCCCAGACCACTTCGACGGAATCATCGAGCCGCTCGTTGATCTTGTTCGTCCAGAGCTGCGCCGTTGGCGCCAGTCGCCCCCCTTCCCATCCTCCCGCATGCTTCTGCGCGAATCGGTCGGCCAGTTCGTCGAATGCGGCATCCGCGTTGCGCGCTTCTTCTTCCGAGAATCGCCAGACCCCGCCCTGGTGAGAACCCTGCTCAAGGAACCACTGCGCGAGGACATACTCCCTAGCCAATTCACGATGCCCCGAGTCGAGGGCGAATCGAGCTCGTCCTTCGTAGAGAAGTGCTAGCGCCGACGAAACGGACTCAGCGACTCTCTCCTGGGCACGAGTACGAGCATCCCTCAGCACGCGTTCAGCTGCGTCATGAGAGACACTCTGTTCGCTAATGCCATTCGAGTCGCTTGGATGCACGCCCAGGATCTCAACACTCTCTACGGCCTCGGAGACCCCGACCGAATCGGGAATCACGACACGACGGTTCGCGTGATCCCAGAGTTCGTACTGAAGGCGAACGGTCGGCCTGAACCTGTACACGTTTCGCGTGTACTGATAGTCACCATAGACTGGCTGCTGAAAGTACTTCGGCGTCTGCCTGAGTTGCTTCGCGATAGCGCCGGATCTTGCTCCCCAGAATCCGATTCCGAAGGCATTGTTTTGGGCTTGGGCGACAGCGTAGTTTCGCTGAGCGTTGTTGTAGTCGATCAGGAGGCGATCGAAGTTCTCGTTTGCGATCTGTTGGTGTCCGGCCAAAAACTTCGAGAAGGGCTGACTGGTGGAGACATCCTCTTCAATCGCGACATCGCGCACAAGTACCACGAGGGAAAGGTCGCCCATTCCCGTCGCACCCGGCGCAGCATGGGGCCGAACGTCACCGCTCTGCAGCTCGCTGGCCAGCTCCCTGACAAGCTCCGAGTGTTGCTGTTGCGGGAAGTTGGAATCTACAAAGACGACAGGGGAGTAGTTTCGGGTGACTCCATCGGCTGTTTCTTCGATCACTCGAAGGAGCGCTTCCTCGTCCGAGCAGAACGCCGCCGCTCTGATTTCCTGAAACAGTGCCGAGGCGGGGAGGGAGGCGTCTGCGAACCTCTCAGACGATGCTCTAAGTGTCCCGCACAACTCGTGGGCCAGTCGCGCCTCCTTTAGCGCGATCCCCGAATCTTGTGGCCATACCTCCTCCGAAAGCTCCAGATATAGGAGTGCTGCCTCTGCGAGATCGGCATGAATCAACCTGTCCACCAGCTGGTCCAACTCGCTTCGCCTGGTTGAGACCCGCGTGGCCTGCTCCCGTACTTGCGGAACGAATCTGGCATAGCTCGTCAGGTTGGCGGCCGTGGCGATGGCGCACTCGAAGTTCTCGATGTCGCAACGAGTCAGGCGATTCATTACGGCATCCATCTCGTCTGCGTTCTCAGCCAATCGCCGTTCGACTGAGCTCTTGACGTCGCTGTCGAAGCTTGCGGCTTGCCGAAGCAGTCCCTCTTGTTTGACCAGGTCGTGGCTGTCAAGATCCCGCACTTGATCCAGGAGGGAGGAGACGATCTGAGTTCCAAGGCGGAGCTGATCGCGCCTGATCTTCTCGTTGTCGGGCCACCGCTGATGAGCGGTGGCGAGCAGTTCGTAGGCTTCGTGTAAGTCACCGCGTTCCACGAGGCGCTCCGCATCACTTCGCACCTGCATTGAGGCGCAGCCGATGGCCGAAATCAGCAGAACCGAGGCGAGAGAGAGTGACCTGCAAGCTACTTGCACAGCTCCTCCAGATCACACGAGCATCCCCGCCCCTTTCGGCACGTGTAGCTTCTGCTGATGCACGAGTTTCCGTACGCCTTGCCCTTCGAGCAAATCTTGCAGCACTGCTGGGGCGGGGTGCAGGCGCGATTGAGGACCCCGACGAGTTGAGCAGAGTCCAGTCGAGCAGACTGCGCCACACGGACGAGCTGAGCAGGAGAGTCAAGATCTGGTGCTGCACCCTGGGCCGCTCCTGCCAAGAGCAGGCCTGCCAGAATCATCACCCCTGTAAGCTGAGCGCCTATGGAGAGCATTCGACCGCAGTCCGGTGGCGCCGGCTCGCTGCCACGAAGTTGAGAAGCCCAATCATCGTGGCAACTTGAAGTCCAAGAGACATAACGTCGGTTTGGAGCCTCTCGCGGCATCGTCCCATGCGCCGCGTTCGCAACCTCGTCCCACACATCGGCTCCCTCTAATCTCGTGGCGGCCGGGTTCTCGCTCTGAAGCGCCTCTCATCGGCCCGAGTGACGATGTCCAAGGCCGCGCCGTAGCAGCGACCATCCGAGATCAGCACCTGAACGGTCGCCCGGGCGTCACCCGCCAACTCGGAAGGAGTGCCTACATGAAACGCCACCGGCATATCCCGCCGATGGCTCTTCGCCTGAACGTTGAGCTTGGCTTTCTCTCCGGATCGAGCCCGAACAGAAGTAATGCCGTCGGCCCTGCCAGCCTTGTCCTTGTACCGCCAGCCTCGACCGCCTGTTGATTTCCAACACGGCTTTTCTTTCTTGCCGCATTCGTCTCCTCGCGGGCCAACCACGAGGTCGAGAACGAGTTCGTCGTCCTGATCGTAGACGCAGACCTCATACGAGGTTGGGTCGCGAACAGGATTCCCGAAGTCGAGAGGAACCGCAGAGAACCCGCTAAGGCTCAGGTTGACCTTCTCCTTCTCTGATCGAGATTCGGAGATAGCCAGCTTGGCAGACTCAGGATGCACGCAACCTGACTGTGGGAAGCTCGGGCAACGCGGCAAGCGGCACATGGACGAGCACGAGTCTCCCCCTGTGATGTTTCCGTCGTCGCACTCCTCGTCAGACTCCTCGAAACCATCTCCGCACGCAGGCTCGCGAACGCAGAAGGAGGTGCAGCCGTCGCCCGAGAATGAGTTGCCATCATCGCAACCTTCGTTCGGGTCGTGGATACCGTCACCGCATAGCTCCAGGGTGCAGTCTTGCCGGCAGCCGTCCCCCAGGAAGCTATTGCCATCATCGCATTCCTCTCCGGGATCCAGGCGAGAGTTCCCGCATTGCTCGATCAGACACGTAGCTGAGCACCCATCGGCCGCGAGGAGGTTTCCATCGTCACACTCTTCGTCGGGCTGCTGAGTCCCGTCCCCGCAGAACTCAAAGACGCACACGCCCGAGCAGCCATCGCCGCCCTGCGTGTTTCCGTCATCGCATTCCTCCGGAAAGACGACAATATTGTCTCCGCAGCGACCGACCCGGCAGTTAGGCAAGCACCCATCGCCGCCCTGATTGTTGCCGTCGTCGCACTCCTCCCCCGGATCGATGATCATGTCCCCACACGTCTCGGCAGTGCAGTCGGGGCGACACCCGTCTCCCAAGACTTGATTTCCGTCGTCGCACTCCTCGCCGGAGTCGAGAACTCCGTTGCCGCAGATCTCCAGGCGGCAGAGCATGTCGCAGCCATCGCCGTTTATCGCGTTCCCATCGTCGCAAGCTTCTGGGGGCTGAACGATTCCATCGCCACAGGATTCGAGATCGCACAGCGCCGAGCAGCCGTCCCCGCCCACGGTATTGCCGTCGTCGCACTCCTCGCCGAGTTCGGCTTGCACGACCCCGTTTCCGCAAACCTCTTCATTGCATTGCGCGTCGCAGCCATCGCCACCCACGGTGTTGCCGTCGTCGCAGGCTTCCGAAGGCTGGAGCATGCCGTCCCCGCACAACTCGTTCCCGCAGCTCGCCGAACAGCCATCGCCGCCCACGGTATTGCCGTCGTCACATTCTTCCGTGGGTTGGGTCACGCCGTCCCCGCAGAACTCGACCACACACGCGCTCGTGCAACCGTCGCCATCAAGGGTGTTTCCGTCGTCGCACTCCTCTCCCGCGTCCACCATCCCGTCGCCGCACACTCCGGCCGGAACGTGCGCGATCCCGCCTGTGGTGTTGAGGTTGTCGAACCCGAATGCGAAGCTCGCCGGCGTGCCGGTCGTGATGTCGTAGACGATCTCGTCGTTCGCAGAGACGGCCAGCAGGACTCCGTCCACGCCCTCGACCTGCGTCACGTTGACCACACTCGCGACCACCGGCTGTGTCGTGAGGTCGCCGCCAGCAGTGAAGTCGATCACTGTGTTGGGTGTGAACGCCGCGACGAGGAGAGCGCCGCCGAACTCGCCTAGGCCGAAGATGCCGGTCTGATTGGTGGCGAAGGCTCCGGTCCCGGTGAAATCGCCACCGGCCGTGATGTCGGTGATCTCGCCAGCGGAGTTCTCGGTCACCCAGATCGTCCCGTTCGAGTCCCTCAGGAGACCGATGGGAGTCGTGAGCCCGAATGCGAACGCGGGCGCGGCCGCATAGTCCCCCGCGGCCGTGATGTCGGTGACCTCGCCGGTGTCGAACTCGGCGACGAGCACCTGAGTGTCGGAACAGAGCAGCCCCATCGGCGCATCCAGCGAGGTGGCGTGTGCGACCGCGACTCCCGTCGTGATGATCGTGACCTCGTCGTCATTCTGCTCGGAGACGTACAGATCGCCATTCGGACCGACGCACAGATCCTGGGGATTGTTCAGACCGCCGACAAACGCCGCTCCCAGGCTGACATCCCCACCGCCCGAGATCTCGTATACGGCGCCAGCGCCCTGATCGCTGACGAAGATGCCGCCCGGCATCAGCTGCGCGAGCGCGGTGACCGGAAGGAGCAGCAACGCAGCCGCGATGGCGAGGAGCTGGTGGTTCATTGGGGAGCATCCATTCTGACGGTGAGAGCAGCGATAGCTGGGTAGGAACGTCGCAAACCCCATGCCGATTCTAAACGAGCAGGGCGGTCATGTGCGCAGGAAGAGCGTGGCGAAGCGCCCCAGGCCAGCTTCCCAGCACCGCGCAGAGTCGCTGAACAGCGTTCGCCTCACAGAGGGGCGGGACACTACGGACAGCTTGGACACTTCTTCTAGAAGCTTCCCCATAGAGAGAGAACCCTATAGAGAGAGCTTCCCAAGGTGGTGTCCGAAGTGGCCTTGGTGTCCAGGCTGGACGTGCCCCAGGAACGAGATGTCCATCCCACGTTGCACCTGCCGCTCGCTGACTCCACTCGTCTCCGTCCAGGGTCCGAGACGTTCGAGCATGGCGCGAACACGCGCGTGGGAGGCTTCCCGTCCGCCGGGCTCGGGCCGCACCTCCGAGACCACTTTTGTAAGAAGGAGGCCGCCGCGATTGACCAGCGGTGACTGGTCCAAGGCGAGAAGCGAGCGAATCCCAATCGGCATCCACTGCTTGGATCTGGACAACCGAAACGCCGTGAACGCTTCCGACGTTCCGTGCCGAGCGAGGGTCACGGAGAACTCTCCACCCCAGCTCGTCCGGTACTTCAGCGATTCAACCAACTCCCAGCGTGCCCCAGGGAGAGCATGTTTCGGTGACGAGAGACTTCTATCTCGACGCCCGAGATCGTCGTGCGCCAAGAGGACGAACGTTGCCCCGGCATCCGCATCGTATCGCTGGAAGAGATGGGTCGAGAAGCCCGTGCTCCCCCAGAAGAGCGGGTCGATCGGTAGTGGCCTCGGCCGCGCATCCTCGAAGCTCGCAGGCAGCCTCGGGGCCCAGGGTCGCTTGAGGGGCGCGGCGTCAAAGCGTGGAACCACTACAGAGATCACGGCGAGGCTCGCCAGCGCTACCAGACTGGTCCCGGTCGGATGCGCCAGCCATCTGTGGGTGTCGGCCCGTTCCGATTTCTCGCCCATATGGGACACCAAGGAGTCGATCCCGACTAGCAGAAGCGCACCCACCGCGAAGACCGCAAGGCCCTGCATCGCATGGGGGGTGCCGGAAACCTCACGCTCCGCAACAAACAGCAACGCCACGCGGATGGCGTTCAGCAAGAACGCGACGACGGGGGCGAACACCAGCAGAGCGCAAGCCCGGAGGGGGGCCGCCCGCTCGTAGGCCGAAAAGGCGACCACGAGCAGGATGAAGACACGGATCGTTCCTAGGCCGCTGCACGTCTCGACCACGAGGAGGGAGTGGTTCGCACCAACCAGGGAGATGCCTTCGCGGAGCAACGGTTCCCCTAACGGCTCCAGGAGCAAGGCCGCGACGCGTGTGGTCGCGAGCTGAAGCACCCAGACCGCATGGTTCGTCCAAGAAGCAGGCCACGGAACCGCGAGCGCCAGGACCGCCAGTGGCCAGACGAGCCTTCGGACGATGGGTGTCCCCCCTGCGGCGAGAGCGACGCCGACCAAATAGGCGATCGTTGAGAACAGCAAAAGGTCTGGAGCCGCCGCGAAGGTGGACCAGGCATGCACGCCGGCACCCAAGAGGAGGATCGACCAGCCCGCGACCAGTTGCGGGGCGGGGCGTGACAAGGGCTCCCGCAGCTCCCTGGCTAGGAGGAAGGCGCCGATCGCGAACGCCACGATTGAAGGCGTGCTCGCCTCGAAGAGCAGATCCGTCAATCCCTTGCCGGCCTGACTCGGCAATACCAGCCAGGCAAAGAGATCCCGGAATGCGGTGACGCCAAGACCGAGGGCAGCAACCCATCGCAGGCCCGACGAGAGAAAGGAGGCTTCCAGCGGCCTCAGATGGTCCGGCGCCTCGCTCTCGCCGCCAAGGCCAACCCGCCGACTGATAGGATAAGCAGACCTGCCGGCTCCGGCGCCAGCCTCTCGAACTCCATCGTCAGGGTGTAAATTTGGAAAGTCGGGTCGGCGAGACTCGTCTCGATGTACGCACCGGAGACCATCGTCACCGAGCCAGGCGTGCCTTCGACGACCGAGCCCGTCGCGGTCGCGACCGGGGCACCGCCGCCCATCCCGTTTGTGGCGTCCGTGATCTGAAGGACGCCGCTCGTCCAGCCGAAGGGGTAGATGTCAATTTGGACGCCGCCCTCGTTGATCGAGACGGGTGTCGTCGAACCCGCTGCAAGCGGTATGGTGATCAGCGGAGTCCCGCCGAAGCCCAGGATGATCGACGTCGAGTTGACCAACAGGTTGGTCGACGTGAGCGGGTCACCCAAGAGGTTGCCCAACGTATTCGATCCGATGATCACAGACTGCGCGCTCGCCGGGGGTGCGTCGAGCGGGGTCACAACCGTGCCCGCGAAGCCGCTTCCTGCGTCGACCGTGACCTCGGCGACCGACATCCCCGTGCCCGTCACACCGGTCGCGGGGAAGACGATATCGCCAGCACCACCGAGGTTGAAGGTCAAAGAGGCACTGGTGAGAGCACCTGCTGCCGCCGCGGCCGGGAAGATCGTTGCGCTCGCCAGGACGAGAACGAGGGACAACTTGAGAACGCCCGTTAGCGCGTCACGCACGACCAATGAAGTAGCACGCGCAGCAGCAGCCGGGAAGTGCAGTCACCACTTGTCCGCGTCGCCAAATCACCCGCTCGCGACGTCGTAGAGGGGTCTCCAGAAAGCTGCCCCCGTTGACCCCGAGCGGGGATGACCGCAGAATCCGGACATCTCTTCAGCGGCTCCCGGTTCTCGTGCCATAGCCACGACGGGCGCCAGCTCCGACAGGAAGGTCCATGTCTACCATTTCCCGATTTCTCCTGGTCCTTGCGATAGGCGCGACGATTCTAGCCGCCGCGGCCGCGCTTGCCGGCCCTTCAACTTGCGGAAACGGAGGCATCGAAGGCGAAGAGGAGTGCGACGACGGGAACCTCGTCAATGGCGATGGCTGTGACCAGAACTGTCGAGTCACAGGCTGCGGAAATGGGGTGCCTACCTCCGGTGAGGAGTGCGACGACGGGAACATGGTGAGTGGGGATGGCTGCTCCGCGAGTTGCGAGCTCGAGATTTGCGGTGATGGCGATCTCGATGCCGGGGAGGAGTGTGACGATGGCAATCAGCTGTCTGGCGACGGCTGCGGTCCCACGTGTCAGCACGAGGAGTGTGGAAACGGAATCCTCGACCCCGGGGAGCCGTGCGATGATGGCAACCTGAACTTGGGCGACGGGTGTCGTCCCGACTGCACCGTTGAAGTGTGCGGGGATGCGATCGTCGATCCCGGGGAGGGATGCGACGACGGGAACGATCTGACTGGCGACGGGTGCCGCCCCGATTGTGTAGCTGAGGGATGCGGTGACGGAATCCTCGACCCCAACGAAGAATGCGATGACGGAAACACGCGGGATGGAGACGGTTGCTCTCCCGTGTGTGCCATTGGCCCGATCTGCGGAAACGGAGTGACACAGCCGCCGGAAGAGTGCGACGACGGAAACACCGAGATCGGGGACGGGTGCCGCAACGATTGCACGGTAGAGCGATGTGGAGATGGTGTCCTTGAGGACGGCGAAGAGTGCGACGACGGGAACACCCAGAGCCTCGACGGTTGCTCCCCAGAGTGCCTCATCGGTGCGATCTGCGGAAACGGGATCATCCAGCCCCCGGAACTCTGTGACGACGGGAACACGCAGGATGGAGACGGTTGCTCGGCACAGTGCGGAACGGTGGCCTCCCACACGCCGTCCAAGACAGACCAGAAGTGTGTGAACGGCATCAACAAGAGCTGGGCCGGCGTCATGAAGGCCACCAACAAGGTCGGTGGCAAGTGCGTCAAGGACATCTCGAAGGGCAAGGTCACGGGATCGTTCACTGACTGTGCAGTGGCCGGCGACTTGGGCAAGGCCTACGACAAGACCACGAAGTCGGACCAAAAGAGCTGCGTCGGCAATGTCAACGAGGCCATGTTCGGGTACATCGGTGACCCGATGGCCGTGAACACGTCCGCGACTGGTGACACCCTCGCCGCTCACCAGGCTCTGCTCGGCGATGTGGGCAACATCGTCCCGAAGGAAGACAAGGACAGCGCCAAGTGCCAGCAGGAGGTCCAGAAGGGCCTCATCAAGTACCTGGACGGTCTGGCCTCCGACGCCAACAAGGCGAAGAACGACTGCCTCAAGGGCAAGAAGGTCGCCCAGTGCGTGAACTCTACGCAGCTCGGCGAAGCGATGACCGTGGACGGCAAGAAGGGCACCAAGGCCCTCACCAGCTGGAACACGAAGGCCGGAAAGAAGTGCGGGAGTCTCCCGACGGACACCATCCCGGCGAACTTCCCCGGCGCGTGCGCCAGCTCTACGACCTACGCGGAGCTGGTGGCCTGCTCGGCCGTGTGGGCACGGTGCTCCTTCTGCGCCACCCTCAACACATCCGACGGCCTGGCGGTCGACTGCGACGAGTACGCGAGTTCAGGCAACCCGGGCTCCTGTGACCCGTTCGTGCCGCCCGCGACCACGACGGTCGCGGCCACGACCACGACGGGCAGTGGCACGACCACGACCGTGGCGCCTTAGGCAAGGGGCGACGCGGGCGCATTTGCCGTGGGGAGGGCTCGTTGGGCTAGTGCCTCTCCCCCTCCATCACCGGGTCCACATACACCTTGAAGAACCCCTCCACGGCGTCCCACCAGAGGCGCTCTTGGATACCCGCTAGGCGCTCTGGCGGTAGGGCTCGCACGGCCTCCAACACCGCGTCCTCGGCTTCGTCGCGGGTTAGGCCGTCCTTCTTGGCGGCGGCGTCGCGAAGGGTCTCGGCGATGAACTCAAGGAGTTGTTCGAAGGTGGCGGTCTCTGACATGTCGCCTCGCGGAAGCAAACCCGGCTAGAGCTGCTTCACGACTTTCTTCGCGATCATCTTGCAGAACACATCTGCGCGACGCCCTGCCGTGATTCGAAAGAGGGCCAGCCCACTCCAGAGGCTCTCAAGGCCCTTGGCGCTTGCATCGAACGTCTTGAGGACACCCGATTGGTCGCTCACGGTTACCGTGCCAGCCAGGTAGTCGCTGCCGGCCATCACGCCGAGCCAGAAGACTTGAGATCCGGTTCGTAGGCGGAAGTCTGTCACCTCGAACTCAAGGGTCAAGCCACGCTCGCCGATCTTCTCGCGTTTTCGGAGTTCCTTGACTAGCGCCGACCGGATGGCCCCCGACATTGAGTTGCTGCGGTAGTAGGAGAGGTTCTTCTTCGGCAGCGAGTCCTCATCGACAACGACGACCACGTCTGCGACGCCGTCCAGTGGGGCGAGTCCACCGGACGTTTGGAAGACCCTGGCGGATGAGCAGCCGGTGGCGAAGGCCACGACCATGAGTAGCGCCGCCAGAGAGCGGAAATGCGCACTCACTCGGCGATCCCTGTGACCGTGACCGAGGTGGGAAACGGGAGGAACAACGGCAGCACAAAAATCGCATAACCGAAGTTGCGGCGACACGCCGGCTCAGGGCGATGCTTCCAGCGGCCGCGAAACTGAAGCTCGCTGACCCGGGCTGCTCCCCGTGTCCTCGCTTGCTCTGCCAAGTTGGTGATCGCCTGGTCCGCGGCTGTGTCGCAGCTCCCGAAGAGCCAAGTGCGGGCGTTCGCGCGGACGCGACCGAGGTCCTTCTCGCCGGGCTCATCGGTTGAGATCGTGACGCCAGAGCGGCCCTTGTCTCGAAGTTCAGCGAGATTCATGTTGGGGGACGAGTAGATCGCGCAGCCGGAGCCGAGAAAGAGCGTGATGGCGGCGAGAGCGGCGATGAGGGCCCGAGCCAGGGACTCGATCTGGTCGCCGAGAGGACCGAGGATGCGCACAGCGCCACGGTAGCACCGCGCCAGCGCCTCCTGTTGGACGGACGACCCGAGGACACTACTGACACCAAAGACACCGTTTCTAGAAACTCCCCTATAGGGAGATTCCTATAGAGAGAAGTTCTTGGAAGTGGCGTCCAAGCTGGCCGAAGTGTCCACGGCCCCGAGGGCTGGAGACGTGCTAGTGGAGCGCGCGGCGGCGAGCTGCGAGTCCCGCGAGGCCGAGGAGTAGCTCACCTCATGTGCCTCAGCGGGGCTTCTTCTCTTGCGCTTCCGCCATGCTCTCGATCAGTAGGCGAGCATTGTATGCGGTAGGCGTCTTGGGTCCAAAGTTGTCTTGGGCGCAGGTGCGCGTCCCGTCCTTGAGGACTTCGTCCAGGCTGACCCTTCCGATCGCTTGAATCCAGGGCAACGTCATCACTGTTCCACGCGGGATTTCATTCCGGTAGAGATCGTCTAGGCGCAAGATCTCTTCGAACTGGTAGGACGCTCGGATTCCCGCGATGTAGGCGATGGCAACGGTCCGGTCTTTTCGTTCCCAGTGGGTCAGCCACTCGCATCGTGCCGGATTGAGCGGCTCGAAGCTCTCTGAATTCGCTGCCGGGGTCGCGTTGGAGATGATCGCGAACGATGCGAACGCGATGAAGGCAACGAGTCTAGCCAAACCACGGCTCTTCACGATGGCCCACCAGAATCCGAATCGGATGAACAGTCGTTGGCCAAGAGTGAGTCCGGCAACGGGACGGAGGTGGAGGCCGTCGATCTCGAACACGACGCCACGTTTGGCAGCGAAGTTGATGCTCACGGTCGCGAGGAGAATCAGCAAGAGACTAGTTCCGGGCCTTTCCGATACCGAGCATCCACTCTCTCCTCCCGCTCATGCGAGCGTAGATCGCTGCTTTCATCGACACGTCCCCATACTCACGTCGCTATGCCAGTTGATCATCGTGAAGGGCTTAACCTCCCCGTCTTGCGATTCCACCACCCGTAGAAACAGCGCCCCGTAGTTGCGTCGCACCAGGAGTTCGAAGTTGCTGGTGTCAGATCCCTTCCGGATGATCTCAGGAACCGCATCGGCAAAGAATGACCCGTACACGTCGATGGTTTCGAACGGGTGCGGAGGCCCAATCTCTACGGTCTTGATCCGGCCCGTCTCGCGACTCACTTGAAAGCGGTGCCCAACATTGGTCAGGGTTCTCGTCTTGAGCCTGCCGGTTTCGTAGTCAACGGTTACCGCGTCCTTGACCTCGCAGTTGTACGCGAGGGGCCCGGCGATCACGGGCGTTGTGCCGCCAAGGCACAGAACAAAGCTCGCCGCGAGCAGCGAAGGAACCCACCGTCGACCCACTAGCCAGGAATTGACGGCTCCCGACAGAGCGGCCGAGACGCGATGCTCGGGAACCTCGCGATCACTCGCCTCGACGATGCGCTTCTCCGCCACCACGCGAGAGGCGAGCGTGGTCCCCGAGAAAGCGCGGTCTAGCCAGTCGTTTCCGAACATGCAGACGAGATTGGCCTCTAGCGGCCCGGTGCGCATGACCGTTTTCAGTCAGGGAAACGACCGCTCTTAGCCATTCGCTCGCGCTTCATCCGCCCGATCCTGTGCGGGAACGGAGGGCATCGGATGGCACTGCACGAAGTGATCGCTGGGGGCTTGGCAGCCCTGGTCGTCAGCCTGGGCGTCTTGGCGCTCTTCGCTGCGCTGGCGTCAGGCCAAGCGAGACTCCTCCTCCTGGCCGCGGTCACGGCTGGAGCTGGGCTGGCGGGTGCTGCGGAAGCTGGGCTCCCAGTCGCCTACGACGCCGATCTCAAGACGCTGCGGAAGCAGGTGCATCTCGGTGATCCGCTCGCGTTCGAGCTGTACGACAACCCCGCCTGCGAGGGTGAGCCGGTGTTCGCGGAGGTTCTTGGTGCCGGAACTCCCGCGTTGACGATTGAAGAAGTAAAGCCTGTCCCTGCGAAGAGCGAGAAGCCGAAGCCGAAGAAGATCGCCCGGCTGCGTGCGTCCCTCGACTTTCCTGTAGTCGGAAGCCCTCTGTATCTGATCGTGGGCGGAGTAGGCGTTCAGCCCGTCGGCGGTAGTTGCCAGCAACAAATCGCAGCCGTTGTAGGCACGCCTGGGCCGCAGGGTGAGCCGGGGCCGCTGGGAGCAACCGGGCCTCGGGGAACGGACGGTCCGCCAGGACCGCAAGGGAATGCGGGACCGGCTGGCCTAACGGGCGCCAGTGGGCCGACAGGCGTTCAAGGAGAACAAGGCCCTCCAGGGGCGCCGGGGCCTCAGGGCGGCGTGGGACCGATCGGACCGCAAGGGCCCGAAGGCCCTCAAGGAGAGGTGGGACCGGAGGGCCCGCAGGGAGCCGGATCGCCAGAGTTGGTGGTATTCGACGCCAATGGCGCCGAGGTCGGTGCGTTCGTAGACGAACCTGAGGTTGGCAAGTACCGCGTGTATCTTGCCGGGCCTTCAGCCATCGTGGCCGTTCTCTACAACACTGGCGCATTCAGCAGCTATCGGACGGAGACGATTCGCTTCACCGGGGGGAACTGTACTGGCACACCCTTGATCTACCCTTCTCCGTACGGACTCAACCATGTACACCGAGTATTCATCGACTCAGTTTGGCGGTACTTCAAGGGAGGGACATCGGTGGCTAGTACAACAACTAACTCTCAATCTACCGGCTCTAGTTGCCAGAACAATTCCTTCTCCACTACCGCAGTCCCGGCCATTGAAATCAGTCCCGACCAGCTGGAGGTTTCATTCCCCCTCGCCGCCCCGCTCTACATTGGACCTAGCGAGCAATAGTCGGGAGCCACGTTGTTCGGCTGGCCGACGGCGGCCCGAAATTGATGGAGAACGCGGTGGCCCTGTGTCCCAGCTGCCACCGGCGGTGTCATCTAGCCACAGATCGAGTTAAAAGGCGGTAGCCGGCATAATACGCCGTCACGCCTCAAGAAGAGCTAACACGGGCCAACTGCCGAGGAGACGAAGATGACACTGCGAAACGGACTGATTGCGCTGCTTGCCCTAAGTTGGTGCATCGGGATCTCTATCCGAGCCGACGCGGTAGACAGTCTCGTATTCCTGGGGGTGCCGACGGTGAAGATGTCGGCCGACCATGAAGGCGAGACTCGCGAGGCGGTGACGGGGAGTGACCGCAACGAGTTTCGCGTGGTGATCCACAAGTCGGACGGAACTTACCGGCTCACGAGCAGGGGAGGCGTCGAACTGGCCTACGTCGGCCTTCAGGGCATGTATCACATCTTCGTTCACATCGGTGGTTTCGTGAAGGTGCTCGACGCCTCGGGGAAGCAGGCGGGCATCATCCCCGCAACCTACCCGGACTACGTCGAGGTCATGCACATCCAGCTCGGTGTCCTCACCTACTGGGGCGAGGCGCAGAGCGCGATCAGCCCGTAGCCGAGCCATGGCCGTGGGCTGGACACCTGGGACACCAATGACACTCCTTCTAGAAGCTTCTCTCCATAGAGAGATCCCTATAGAGAGAGCTTCCCAAGGTGGTGTCCGAAGTGGCCTTGGTGTCCACGCACCCGGCCGAAGACCGAGGACCCACTAGCACGAACGGAGAGCTGGCAACTCGTCAGCCATTGGCCCTTCAAGGTTCGGGCGCTGCGATCGATGATAGTCTTGAGATCAATCACCTTTCTTAGTTGGGAAGCGGGACATGCGACAGACCTGGGTGTGCTCGAGATGATGCTACTCACGCTCCTGTCCGGACCACCATCACTGCGAGGCTTGTGAGGTATTGATGGCGTCGTGGCTCCTAAAGTCCTTCAAGTTCGGGATCGTTGCGGTGGTTCCGCCGTTCTTTGTCTGTCTCGCCGTGCTGATGGCGTGCGCGATCGTGGCGCTGCTGATCCCGCCCGTAGCGCCGCCGCTGGAAGCGTTCATGGAGTGGCTCCACGCTTTGATGCTCGTGTACTACGGGACACTCGGCCAGGTAGCCGACGGCATCCAAGAGATGCTCTTGATGATCCTGAACCCATGGGAAGATGCGATCGAATGGGCGCTGGGTAGACTCTTGCCGTCCTGGGCGGTCTTCGTCGTCACTCTCGCCCCAATCGGCGCGGCCATCTTCTGGGTCACGAACGTTCTCTCTCCGCCTGAGTATCCGGCCGGACATGATGAGCTGGCAAGAGGCTACCGCGACCCACATGTAGACGAACTCGTAGCGACTGCATCCTCGAGCTTTGTCGAAGTGCGTACACGAGCTGAGGAAGCTGGCACCACCCTTAGCGAGGACGAGGTGAAGCAGCTTGCATCGGCTCGAACAGTCGTCTCTCAGTACGGTGCCGTAGCTGCCACTCCTCACACGGGAGTCAAGGCAGTCTCGAATGTGTCTGTCCTGCCGGACTCGAAAGAGGCCATCGGAGACGCGATCCTACTTCTGTTGAGCTCGGGCCTCTACCCGGATCTATCGCCCGAACTTCGCAACGTATTCGCGAATCTCTCCATGTACCAATCTGGGATTGGGGGCGAGGCGCTGTTCTTTTGCGATAGCGGAGAAGTGGACGATGCGAGCGGAGATCGCGTTGAAGCCCTACGAGCCCAATCGGCTGCTGCCGCAGCCTGGATGGAGATCCGTTTGTCTGAGTACCAGGATCGAATGCGCCAGATCGCGGAAGAGGGCGTGGACGAGCCAATCTCGGCGGGGCCTGAACAGCAGAAAGACCCCCACTGGTGAACGGGGTTTCGAGCATGCCCTTCGCCCTCGGATTGATCGCCGCGACTCTCGGCCTTCTACAGGCGGGTTGCACAAGCTCCTCGGCGTACCGCCTGGACGAAGGAGACTCGCTGCCTTCGGGTATTGGCTCTCTCTCGGTGGAAGTCAGCGCAGACCTCCCGCTGGATCGGGCATCGCGTCTTCGCGAGGTGAGCGGCGTTGGGCGCCTAAGAGAAGCTGTACTGGATCAGCTGGATGAAGCGGATCTCTGGAAGCCCGGCCTCGGAACTAGTCTCAAAGTGGTGATCGTCGGCATGCGTGTGCGGTCAGGCGCCAGCTCGACCACGCTGGGTGGGATGTCTGGGGACGACTACCTCGCCATTGAGGTGGACGTGCTGGCAGGGAGTGAGCAGATCGCCCAGCTCCAAGCCTCCGCATCTTCGGCTCGTAGTGGCTTGTTCGCCTACAGCGTGGGCAAGAGACTCGACAATCTCTGCCGCGCGACCTCGAAGGAATTGGTCCAGGTGCTCGTCGAGCAGTAGAGGTATCTCCAGTGCCGATCCAGGACACTTCGCAGACTGGCCCTAGAAAGTGCCGCTAGAGGACTCGACGGGGGAGCAGGAGTATGAGATCGAATCCGCTACCAGCCGAAGGGGTGCGAGAATGAACCAAGACGCGGCCTGTGATGCGACAACCGCAGGAGCGACGGTGCGGAAGCAACTGGTGGAGCGAAATAGAGCCTCGTGGCTGGCTGAAAGCGTTCTTCTCTTGGCGCTTCTAGCTCCGGCGAGCGCCGGTGCACAAGTTACTACGGAGGAGATGGTCAAGGGCAATGAGAGGGGGCGGGCACTTCTCGACAAGGCGGTGAGCCTGAGCTGCTCGTTTGGCAAAGGCTGGAGCCAATCCAAGCCGGGAGGGAAAGCCAAAGAGTCATTTCCCGTGGTAGCGAGTACCGTGACTTTCGACTCGCTGAATCGAGAGACGAGTTCGGCTCGGAGAATCTCCAGCCTCCCGATGCCAACGACTGGCGACGTGCTCTTCCTCGTGAGGGACAACTTTCATTTCATCGACTTCAACGGGATGACAACGGTCTTCGCGTGGCCCTCCCCGGAGCATCCCGGTAAATTCCTCGCAGTCCATTCATGGCATGCTGGATACGCAGGGGAGTTCAACGGTGGCCAGTACCTTGGCTGGTGCCAAGTATCTGAGTACCGCGGTGGCCTGCCGCCCGAGGTGCCGGCGCCATGAGCGACTGTCCTTGGGGGCGCCGTGAAGCGTCGGGCGGTAGGGGGCGGATTCCTAGTGCCTCTCCGCCTCCACCACCGGGTCCACGTACACCTTGAAGAAACCCTCCACGGCGTCCCTCCAGAGGCGGTCCTGGAGACCCGCTAGGCGGTCCGGCGGCAGAGCACGGACCGCCTCCAGGACAGCGACCTCGGACTGCTCGCGGGTTAGGCCGTCCTTCTTGGCGGCGGCGTCGCGAAGGGTCTCGGCGATGAACTCAAGGAGTTGTTCGAAGGTGGCGGCGTCGGACACTTAGCCACGGTAGCAGCGGCGCTAGCCGTCGTTATCGGCGAGTTTCTGATGCGCGTACCTGCGCAGTGGCACCCCACAGTCTTGAATCTCCTCCGCCAAGGATTCGTCACCGCACCGTACGATCTAAAGGCGGCCTCAAAGTTTGCCGAGCTTTGGCAGGATCGAAAGGAGGCAGGTGTAGTCAAGGACCTCCTCGAAAACGACGGGGCGACCCGGGTAGAACTCAAAGCGGACTGCATGATAGTCGCAACAGCGCTGGCGAGCGGAGTTGACCGAATAATCAGCCACGATGTGGGGCTCAAGAAATTCGCTGGCAGTTCGGTCGAAGTGCGGGAGTTGCCGAGCGCAGAGGAACAGATCGTGCTGATTGACCCCTAGGGACCTAGGATTGTGCGGTGCGTTGGCGACGTGAGAGCAAGGAGTTCTGATGCAAAGTGTCGCTCGTCTCGCTGTTTCTCTGTGGTTCTTGTTCGCCGTGTCCTCCCCTGGTGCCACCGAAACCGTGGAGGGATTGCTTCGGCGATGCGAGTCAGCCTCTAGCACAAGCAGCTATTGCGCGGGCTACATCGCCGGATTCTACGATGGTCGCACGACGTCTGACTACGGAAAGCCAGAACTACGCTCCTGCCCGCCGGCGGATGGCCACAACCTCCGAGTTACCTACAGCCAAATGGTACGCGTGTTCATGAAGTGGGCTCAAGACCACCCCGACAAGCTTCATTGGAACGATTGGGCGGGAGTCCGGCAAGCATTCGCCGATGCGTGGCCCTGCGCAGATCGTCCGGGGCAATAGAGAGAGGCGGTGCGGCCTGCCAACAGCAGGCTGCGGCCCCGGGGTCTGGGGTAGCCTTGTGGCGTCAACCTTGGGTGCCTGCGCGGCCTCTAGTGGCCTGCTGGCGGCGGCTGGGTACCCTGCGCGTCAGCGCCCCGGAACCTCCTCATGTCTACGAAACAAGAAGCGCTCGCGAAGATCGATGGGGCTAACGAAGCCCTAAGCAGCTCGATCGTCGGGAAGGCACTGCTCGACGGCGGCCTCTCCTTGATCCCGGGAGTCGGCGCCGCGCTGGTGTCCGCCCTCGACTCACGCGCGTTCAAGCTATACGAGGAGAACTCGCGCCGCCTGGTCGAAGAGTTGCGGTCTGAGTACGAACAGATTCAAGAGGACAAGCTCGACAGAGAATTCATCGAGTCAGACGAGTTCGTGTCGATCCTACTCGAAACCGTTGTCCGAAACTCACGAACTCACGAGAAAGAAAAGACGCGCCTCTTCGCCAGGGCTTTCGCAAGCTTCTCGTCGCAGGACTACTCGTCGATTCCGCACAAGGAGGGCTTCCTCGAGATTATTGAGCGACTGAGTTTCGATCACGCGCGCGCCATGGCGCTCATCCACAAGTGTTCGCTGGAGCCGCTTGCCGAGAACCAGAACACCAAGGTTGTAACCGCGGTCCTCTTGGCCGGTAAACTGCGCAGAAAGCAGTCGCACGTTGAAGCATGGTGCGAGCAACTCGCGCGGTACGGCCTGATCAAAGATGCACGACTCGGCACGTACCAATACGAGCCCGGGCAGTACGAGATCACGATCTATGGGCGCGAATTTGCGGAGTTCCTAGGAGATCTCGACCTCTAGCGTGAGACTGAAAGCCTCCTGCAGGCGACCTACGCACTGCGCATCAGCTGAGGAGCGGGCCAATGATCGCCCAACGAACGATCGCCCACAGCAGCCAGGCAGGACCGATGAAGATCAGCCCCATCCCCAGAATGGTCTGCCACCAACTCGCGGCGAGAAAGTTTGGAAGCAGCTGTGAGTGCCACTCCGCCAACCGGTCATAGTAGTCCGCACACTTGAGGTGTTGGCTCCGACCAGGCGGCAACATCCCCAACTTGGCAGCGAGTCCTCCCGACTCTTTCTCCGGCAGTCGGGCCGCAGTCTCGCGTGCGTCATGAGCGGCACGAGCTGCCTCCTTAGACGGTACGAAACGGCAGTTCGCATCGTTTGTTGGGCTCGCTCGGTCGTCCGGGTGATATTCCCGCCCCCACGGTGCCCCCCCTATGACTGCAACCACAAACACTGCCGCAGCGACGCTGTAGACGACGCAAAGCCGGAACAGGATCTCTCGCGCGATCTCACTCCGCGGACGGAGCCTCATCGTCTCGCTGGCCCGATCGCGTTCACTCAACGCCTTCGAGTCCACCCGGTGCGAGTCCACCACGTGCCGGATCTCGGAGGTCGAAAGGCCCCCTCCGCAGCTAGGGCATGTAAGGGTGCGCGTGGCGCGATCCCATTCGGCGTCGGTATCGCGCGTTCGATGCTTGCAAGAAGGGCAGACAAGCTCGCGCAGGACTCATTTCTCCCCGGTATCACCTAGGAGTGCCCTTGGCGCGAAACCGCACTGCGCCCTCCCTTGAACCGTCCAAGCTTGCGCGACTCGAACAAGTGATGCGACTCGCATAGCGCCCCGTGGGGAAAAGCCCCTGGAATTTCCTATCAGGTCGGGCGCTGACTTCTGCGCCAAGAAACCCGAGTGTGGGGGTCCCCCCGGCCCTCTTCTCCGGCACCGCCGGGAGCCAAAGACACGCGTCAGTGTAGGGGCCGTCTAGGGCCGTCGGGCCGTACTCGGTGCACCCTGGTGCCGCCCCCTGCCGCTGCTCGCAAGCCCGGAGACGCAACCCCGCGTCACTTCTTGCGCCTCCTTCGCCTTCCCAAGCTGAGGGTCGCCGGTTCGATCCCGGTCTCGCGCTCCAACATTCCTGAACGGCCTCGGTCACTTCGACCGGGGCCGTTTGCGTCTCGGACTTCGTCCGTGGAGGCAGGGGCCGAGCTAAGGACGCCAAGACCGAAGAGACCTTGGGTACCATTCCCCATCGGTCTCGAAGTGCGAAGCCCTACCTATGTCATCGAGTGGAGAACCAGATGCGTCGATGGATTCCGATCTTCGTCCTCGTGGCGCTTGGAGGCACCGCAGCGTGGGCCCAGAGCGAGGGGCACGAAGCCTGTAGTCGAGCCTGCCACGAGAGCAAGGCTCAGTGCGTCGCCACTTGCGGTACACACCCGAACCCCAGCGAGTGCGATGCCGAGTGCCGGGAGCAGCTTCAGGAGTGCGTAGCCGAGTGCCCGATGTAGGAGGCGGCTGGGGTACGCTAGGCCGGGCGCGCCCCGCTTCTTCGCAACCATCGCGGCCTTCGTTCTCGTCATCGCTCCAGCCATGGGCGACTTGCATCAAATCAGCAGAGGTACACAGGCGTGCGCGATAAGACCTCCGAAACGAGCATTGAAGACAATACCCGCGGCCTGACACGGCGCGAGATCCTCCAATACACCGGTCTGACCACACTCGCTCTCGGAGCGGGTCTTACCGGCAAGAAGGCCGGCGCGCAGACATCACCGGGCGCCGCTGCGCAACCGGCCGCTGGTCCGTACAACATCCTGTTCCTGCTCACCGACCAGGAACGCTATTTCGATCCCCGCACCCTGCCGTCGGACTATCGCCTGCCGGGTCGTGAGCGTTTGCGGCGTGAGGGCGTTTCCTTCACCAATCACCAGATTTCCTCGTCCGTTTGCTCCTCGTCCCGCTCGTCGATCTATACGGGCCAGCACATCCAGCATACCGGCGTATTCGACAACATGGGCTTTCCCTGGTCGACCGAGATGTCACCGGATGTGCCGACCATTGGTGACCGCCTGGAAGCCGCGGGCTACTACCCGGCATACCTGGGTAAATGCCATTTTGTAGACAGGCTGGATGAGGTCAAAGTGGACGGCGCACCGGATGTCAGCATGGCTGACCTCAATGCCGTCATGCGCGAGTACGGGTTTCGTGATTATGCGGGAGTCGGCGACATCATCGGCATGACGCTGGGCGGATACCACACGGATGAATTTACCACCTCGACCGCGGTGCGCTGGATGCGGGCCGAGGCCCCGAAACTGGCGGCCGAAAATCAGCCCTGGTTCCTGGCGCTGAACCTGGTCAACCCGCACGACGTGATGTTCTACAACACCGACCTGCCGGGTGATCCGCCCGTGCAGAACAGAAAGCACCTGTTCGACATCAACCACGAACCTGGTCATCAACGGTTCAGTAGACAGTGGGACATGGCATTGCCTGAAAGCCGGCGCGAGCAATGGGACAAGCCGGGTCGCCCTGATGCGCACGACCAGTACCAGAGAGCGCGCCGAACCCTGGTGGGCCAGTTCCCCAATGATGACGGGCGCTGGAAACGCCTGCAGGATTTCTATCTCAACTGCATCGCCGACTGCGATCGCCACGTAGACCGCGTGCTGCGTGAACTGGACAGCCTGGGACTCACGGATAACACGATCGTCATCATGACTTCTGATCATGGCGAACTGGCCGGCGCCCACCAGATGCACGGGAAGGGCGCCACGGCTTACCGGGAGCAACTGAACGTGCCGCTCTGGGTACGGCACCCGGGCCATCCGGGCAACGCCGGGAAAGAGTGTCAGGCATTGACGTCACACGTGGACCTGGCGCCAACCATCCTGTCACTGGCGGGCATCGATTCGCAGCAGCGCCAAACCCTGGCGCCCGAGATGAAAGGTCACGACCTGAGTGGATTGATCTCGAGTCCGCAAACCTCCGATCCAAACGAAGTGCGTGACTACGCCCTCTACAACTTCAATATGTTTCTCTACCTGGACGCCGATTTCATGGCGCAGGTCTTTGATGCCAAGACCACGGGAAAGGACATGAGCAAGATGGGCCTCAAGCCGGACCTGCGGAAGCGCGGCGCCATCCGCAGCATCCACGACGGTCGTTATCGGTTCAGCCGTTACTTCTCACCGCTACAACATAACTTGCCGGCGAACATGGAAGAGCTGTATGAGTGGAATGACGTGGAGTTATTCGATTGCCGGGCCGATCCCCAGGAGATGAACAACCTGGCAGTGGACCGCAAGGCGAACGGCGAGCTGCTGCTGGCCCTCAACGCCAAGCTCACCCGCGTCATCGACGAAGAGGTCGGCGAGGACACCGGTGAAATGCTGCCGGACAACGACAAGGGCTGGGTCGTAACGGTAATCGACCCTTAGGCCGGGTCTTCAGCGCCCGGCCAACCACGGCTCCCGCGCTCGGTTTCGGTGATGCCTGGTTCGCCGCGCCACGCGGTCTAAGTTTTGTCCTCGGGCAATTCCGGCAGCGTGAACCCGTCCCAGACGCCGCTCATGCTGTAGTCCGACGACGTTGCGCGCGCGGTTCTGTCGCTGACGCCGAGGGGGGCGAGGACCCCCAAGGCCCCCTACTCCCCCATGCCCGTGCGAATGAAGGGGCCGCATAGGGCCGTCGGGCCGTGTGGATGGCCGGGTGCGGCCGCTACTGACCGGGCTGACGAGGCCGGAGATGCAACCCCGCGTCACTACTTGCGCCTCCTTCGCCTTCCCAACCCGGGTGTCGCATGTTCGAGTCATGCCGGGGGCACCAGCGAAGTCTCGCAGTTGCGGCGCGTCACCGTCGTGCGTGCCAACCCGAGGGCGGGCTCTGGGCTGTTTTCGTGCTGAAGAACACGCTTCAGCGAAGTCTCCGAAGCGAAGATCCGACTGCTCCCGCGGTACCACGTCTGGCTGCTCGGCCGCTGCGCTCCCTGTTCTTCCACGGAACGCCATCGCTGCGGGTCCTCGTCCGCGATGCCGGCCTAGTGTCGCGCTCCAGCTCTCCTGATGCGGTGCGCCCCCAGCAGCACCAGGACGCCCGTCACGAGCAACAGCATCTGGGCGGGCTCGGGCACTACGGAGGCGACCAGGTACATCGAGCGCACGTCACCGTCGGCCTGCTCACTCAGGACAACCGTGCCCGCAGGGAAGTCGGCGAAGTAGACCGAGTGGGGCGAGAAGAAGGTCGAATCGACGTCGAGGGTCGTGTCCACAAACCCCAGAGCCTCCACCCAGGTCATGACACTGTCCAGGGTCGGCGGATCCGCGAGGCTGTCGTCGCCGACCCGGTCGTCGATGAATAGGTAGAGCGTCGCGGCCTCGGACAACGTGATCTCGAGCTGGTAGTCAGGGTCGAGCTTGTCGGCCTCGACCATCTGGATGTAGTCAGCGCCCACCAGGCTGGGTGGAACGGCCACGTAGGTGCTGCCCAGATCCGCCCAGACGTTGGCTCCGACATCGAGAGCATCGGGAGTCAGCAACTCGTCGAATCCGGGCGAGTCGTCCGTCCCATCCAGGCGCTGGATGGCCGCGAGGGCGCCCGCATGTGCGGCTGTTGCGAGCAGGGGAGCCGTCGCGGCGCAGCCGAGAGCGGCGACAAGGATGAGAAGTCGCAAGATGGGTGTCCTCCACCGTCCGTCGTCAACAGTGCACGCGCAGGATAGCAACGACCCGGGGCCGCCCAAGCTGGGGCAGAGAGCTACCGGCAGATAGCTATGCCTCCCCTGCCCTTTCTGCGCGCCGTTGCTCGATGGCCCGGAGCACGTCGTGTTCGGCTCCTTCAACGGGTGAGGCGTAGCGGTCGATCGTGAAGGAGGCGAGTGTGTGGCCGACCAGCGCCGACACCTGAGTCGGGTTCGAGCCCGCGTCGAGAGCATCCGTCACCAACGCATGACGGAAGGCGTGCCAACCTCGCAAGGGCACCCCCGCGTCCCTGAGAATCGGATGAAGGATGCGGCGAAGTGCGTTCGACTGGCGCATCGGTCCACCCGCCTCGCTTGCGAACACAAGGCGTTCCGGGTGCGGCGATGCACGTCTGGAGTCGGCGGCGTGTCCAGACCGTCTTCTTGGAAACTTCCCTCCATCCACGCTCCTCTTCCGCTTCTCGGCGTGCACGGAGAGCGTTCCACAGCACCACGAAGAAGGTCTCAACGAGATCTGGCTGAGTACCCAGAGATTCGACCACCGGCAAAACCGCAGGCAGAACAAACTCGCACCGGCCGACGCCTGCTACTGCCTCTAGCTCTCGCTGCTCGGCGTGTTCGAGATGCCTACCGACGACATGCCACAGGATTCCAGCACGCTCCTCCTCGTAGTCTCGTGGAGAGTGCTCGCGAAATGCCACGAGCGCATCCCGAAACGGCCAGGGGATTCCCTCTTCGTATTCTTCGACCATACCGCTGCTCCACGGCTGCTCCGTAGAACCTCGGGGCAGGCCGCCGGAGCAGGCGGCCGCCCGGGAGCGACCCTATCCCTCGTTGGTGACGAGAATAGTCGTCACGCCGTCGCAGCACGGTCTTCTCCCGGCACGCCTCCGGGCCTGCCAGAACTGTCCCCTCCCCCTAACCCGTGTCGCGCGCCTCGTAGCCAGCCAGAGCTGTGGGAGAGGCATTGCCCAAGGCAATCGCAGCGTCAGTCGCCAGCACGGCGGCTCGCATAGACCCGATCAGCCCGCCTCTCGACCTGTAGAGCATTGCCTGCGCCTGCGCCGTCTTCTTGATGGCCACCCTCACCCGATGGCGATCATTTGTGGACACCGCGTAATCATACCGTCCGGCGGCGCGCCAGAGGGACATGTGATCCCGGAGTCCGACGGCGCGGGCTGACTCGCGGGCCGACAGGCCCTCCAAGTAGAGGAGGAGGCCCGATCGCATCCGCGGTCCGAGGCGGGGAGCGGCCAGCACCCGAGTGGCAAGCAGAGCCGGATCCCCCGCAGGACCCCACGATCGATCCTGGCACGGGGTTCTTGGTGCCGGCTGCTACCACTCGAGACCCCAACTACTTCTATCTTCCAGACGGGACCCACCCCGATACGCTCGTTCAGGGGATCATTGCCAACGCCTTCCTCGCGGCAGCCAACCTTGCCTACGGCACCAACCTCACCCCTCTCACAAACACCGAGATCCTGGCGAACGCTGGGCTCACGCCTGACGGCTCGTGGGATGGCGTCAACTACGACGCGAGCCCCTTCGCTTTCGCTCCCGTCCCCGAGCCCACCACAGCCGTGCTCCTCGGCCTCGGCCTCGGCCTCGGCCTCGCAGGAATGGCGATGCGGGGACGGCGGCTGAACTAGCAGGCGCACTCCCGCACGGGCGCACTGTCGTGGTGGTCCACCAACGCGAATCGCATCCTCGGGCCGAGGCGGCGGCCACTGCCGACACGCCAGGGTCGGCTCCCTCGGCCTTGAGTCAGAAGTCCGCAACGAGCCCCCTCCGTCGCGCGATGCATTTCCGTTGACTTGCTCCAGCAGACCTGCGCCAATGGGGGCGCGAGAGTCAGGGGGCCCCTATTCCGGCAGGCCCTCCGGGTTCGGGGTCGCGAGCACCTGCGGGCTGAAGCTGAAGAGGTGCGAGCATGCGTCCCGAACGACCCTGGGATTTCCGCCGAAGCCTGCGAGCGCACCGCCGTACCTTCCGGCCGTTCTGTCTCGTCGGGCTCATGGCCTTCGGGATGCTCGCGCTCGCGACGTCTGCCGGGGCCCAGGCGACGGTCACGAGTTTCCATGCAACCAACGATTCGACCGCAGACCTCGACGAGGCCATCAACCATGGGGGTCTGGACCTAGGGCGCAAGCTTCGTGGATCGGAAGTGACCGCGTACAGCACGGGACCCTATGGAGGACACCTACAGTTCGGCGTTTTGGGGGATCTGGATCTCCAGGCGCTGTTCATAGACAACACGTCCAACCCGAACAGTGGCCAGGTTTTTAGCGACCATAGAATGACCCTACGCTTCGACGTGACGGCGCCCGGCAAGTACGCCATTACGGTCGAGCAAATCCTCCGCGGCGCACTGAGTTCCTTTGATGACAACGTCCTCAACAACCCTGGATATGCCTGGATCGGGCCTTGCCCGGGGGGAAATTCTGCGTTCATAGACGGTGCCGGTGTGGGCTGGCGCGGCAGTCTCGATCCGCTTCCTGCGGTGCTTTGGGAGGAAGACCACTCGGTCTTTGACAAGCGTGCGTTCGCCGTCATCGATGGCACGAGCAACGGCACCTTGGTGGATCACACGTTGTACTTGTGTTTGACGAGTGAAGCCTTGTCCAGGACCACATCCGAGACCATCGATCCCATCTTTCCGTGGGGAGACAGCACGGAGAGAGTGTCCATGGGCACGGAAGCCACGGTACGGGGCGGCTGGGATCACGACCGGCTCTATCCCGGGCACCCCGGGCTTTTTTCCCCCTCCCTCGACGGGTTGATCGTGGCGGTGACCGTGGAGTCGGTCCCCGAACTCTGTGGCAACGGCGACCTCGACTCCGGCGAGTCTTGCGACTTCGGCACCCAGAACGGCATGGAAAACTCCTGCTGCAGCGCCAGCTGCGGCCTCCTGGCGGATCCCTGCGACCAACCCACTTGCGGCAACGGCGTGGGGGACCTCGGCGAGAACTGCGACCTCGGTTTCGCGCTGAACGGGGCCCCCGGCTCTTGCTGTGGCTCGGACTGCCTGATTACCGGGGGCGCGGTGTGCCGCGAAAAAGCGGGCCCCTGCGACAGAGCCGAGACCTGCGGCGGCTTCAGCCCGATTTGCCCCGCCGACACCTTCCTCGCCGCGGGTAGCAATTGCCGAAACGCCGGCGGACATTGCGATCAGGCCGAATCGTGCGACGGCACCAGCATCTCTTGTCCCGCCAACACCTTCGAACCGGCCGGCTTTGTCTGCCGCGAGGCCACAGAGGGCTGCGACGTGGACGAAGTGTGCAGCGGAACCAACCAACGTTGCCCCGACGACACCTTCCTCGCCGCCGGGACCATCTGCCGATCGGCTGGGGGCGCTTGCCACACGGGGGACGTCTGCAACGGTACGTCCCGAGTCTGCGCCGGCAACGGCTTCGTTTCCGCCGGCACGCTGTGCCGGGCGGCTGCCGGCGACTGCGACGAACCCGAGTCGTGCACCGGTGCCGACTTCCATTGTCCGCCCGACTACATCTCTTCGGCCGAGACCGTCTGTCGGCCCCAGGACGGCGTCTGCGACGTGCTGGAAACCTGCACCGGCGTCAACCGGGACTGCCCTGCAGACGAGTTCGAGCTCTTCGGCACGGTTTGTCGCCCCAGCTCGGGGGACAGCTGCGACCTGCCGGAACTCTGCACCGGAGCCACCCCCGAATGCACGCCGGATGATCAGACCGGCGGCTGCACGCCCAACTACTACCTTCTCGACTCGGCGGGCGACGTCTACAGCTACCCGAGCGACCAGGACCTGGCACTCCGCGCGAACGAGACCTTTATCGGGCACCCGGATCTTTCGGGCACCACCGGTGTACAGAACTCGCTCGCGTCGGACGCGAACTACATCTACATCCTCGACGTGCTCAGCAATCTGAATCGCTTGTCGGTCGATGCGGATCTCTCCAACTTCACCCTCACGTACCTCGGCTCGCCGGGTTCCGGGTTCAACAACAGTATCGCTTCGGATGGGGTCCTCTTCTACCGGCTCGACGACGTCGGAAACCTCTACAGCTTCCCGAGCGCCGCGGATCTCGGTGCCAACACCAACGGGACGTGGCTCGGCGCCCCCGGACCGGGCGTTACGGGGGCCGGCACGTCGATTGCCTCGGACGGGGTCCTCTTCTACCGGCTCGACGCGGGCGGCAGCCTCTACAGCTTCCCATCCGCGGCGGCCCTGGCTACCAACACCGGTGCCACCCTGCTCTGCTCTCCCTGTGCGATCGGCACCGGCCTCGAGACCGCCCTCTACATGACGCCGCTCGCGCCTGCCTGCTCGGACGGCCGCGACAACGACGGGGACGGATTCTGCGACACGGCCACCGGGACTTGCCTCGACGGCTCGACGCCGGGCGACCCCGGCTGCACCGGCGATCCCCAGGGCTCGGAGCGCTCAGACACCCTCCCGTGCGACGATGGCCTCGACAACGAACTCGTCCCCGACGGGCTGATCGACTACCCGGCGGACCCGGTCTGCACGAGCCCCACGTTCGGTACGGAGAGTGCGGACTGCCAGGACGGCATTGACAACGACGGCGACGGGCGGGTCGACTACGACCCGCTGTGCGACCTCGGCCCGGTCGGAGATTGCGGCTGCGAGTCGCTGAACGACCCCTCGGAGCTCGACGAGACCGGTACTTATCCGTGCGACGACGGCATCGACAACGACGGCGACGGGCTGAGCGACCTCGAGGACCCCGGCTGCGACGACGAGATCGACGACTCCGAGCGCTCGCCTGCCCTCGTCTGCGACAACGGCCTCGACGACGACCTCGATGGGAGCACCGACTTTGATCCCTTGACCTTCGCGGACCCGGCACAGGGAGTCGGGGACCCGGGGTGCCGAAGCCCAACACGGATTTTTGAGAAACCGCAGTGCCAGGACGGCCTGAACAACGACAATGAGGCTGGGATTGACTTCGATGGGGGCGCCTCGCTTGACCTCGACAGCGATGGCTTCGTAGATGCGCAGTTCAATGCTGCCACGCCGGCGGTGGGGCCAGCGGACCCTCAGTGCGTGAACAGGCCCTGGCGAAACACAGAGGCGGCCAGCTGGGGGTGCGGGATGGGCTTCGAGCTGGCGCTCCTGCTGCCCGGGCTGATGTGGCTGCGACGCCGCGGGAGAGGTCACCAGCGAGCCTGAGCCGAAATTCCGGCAGGCCGTTACCACTCAAGGATCTTTTTCCCCGCCACATTGCGCGCGCGGCTCTGTCGTTGACGCCGAGGGGGGCGGAGACCCCGGACGGGGGGCGAATCCGAGGGGCCGTATAGGGCCGTCGGGCCGTGCTGGTGACCGGGTGTGGCCGCTACTGACCGGACCTGGCGAGGCCGGAGACGCAACCCCGCGTCACTTCTTGCGCCTCCTTCGCCTTCCCAAGCGGAGGGGGTCGTCGGTTCGATCCTGGTCTCGCGCTCCAACATCCGTGAAGCGACCTCGGTCCATTAGACCGGGGTCGTTTTCGTTCGCGGCCGGAAACCGCTGGCGTTCGGGTGAGCGGCTACTCTGCCGCCCGGAGCCCCACGCTCCGGGGAGGAACGAGATGTCCGGGAGCACGACCCTCTACGTAGTGATCGCGATCGTCACGGGTGCGCTGGGCGCCATCCACGTCCCGATCAACGGTGCGCTCGGCGCCCGGATCCAGTCGACGGCTGTCGCGACGTTCACGTTCTACGGGGTCGCGTTCCTGATCATTGCGGCCATCACGCTGCTGTCGAGCGAGCGCCAGTCGCTGCGCAACCTGGCAGGCGTTCCGCTCTGGCTCTACCTGGTGCCGGGGATCATCAGCGTGGCCGTCGTCGGCGGAGGCACGTTTCTCATGCCGCGGCTCGGCGCGCTCAATGTCTTCGTCATCACCGTGTTCGCGCAGACGTTCGTCCGCGTCGTGATTTCGCACTTCGGCTGGTTCGCTTCGCCGGTCGACCCGATCACCCTGCCGAAGCTCGCCGGGGCCGCGCTGGTGGCGCTCGGCGCAGTTCTCGTCGTCCGTTCCTGAACGCCATTCACTGGCCGGGCCCGCGCGAATGTGGAAGGCTCAAGGCCGGATGGGCGGGTGACGGAGACACCCATGCGCAGAATGGCCTTGACGACGATCGGACTCTTCTTGTTCGCGCAGACCGCGGGGGCCGCGACGTGGAGCGTCCTCGCGTTCTCGACGACGCCCCAGAATGCGCCTGACGTGCTTGCCGCCGCGGATGCACTGATGAGCTCGAAGGTCGGGCAGGAGTTCCCCGGTCGCCTGCTCCTGCAAGCCAACCTGGCGGACGGCGACAACCCGGCGACGCACAGCTTCGTTCCGATCTACTCCACCGCGGCGGACAGCGAGGCGTTCCGAGCGAAGCTCCAGGCGGATCCCGCCTGGGCGACGTTCCAACAGACCATGACGGCGAAGACGACGCCGGTCTCGTCGGTGCTCTACCGCACCGTGCAGCGCTGGGGCGAGGTCTCGGACGACGACGTCGTGTGGCGACTCCATATGTTCGCCGTGGAAGACCCGGCCGCGTTCGCTACTGCGCTCGATGCGTTCATGAGTTCGGAGACTGGCAAGCAGTTTCCCGGGCAGGTCTTTCTGTCAGCGGTCGTCGCTGCGGGGCAGACCTCGGTCAGCCACGTGATCAGCGTCGGACAGGCCAGCGAGGCGGCGATCGAAGCCTGGGAGGGCACCCTTGCCGGGAACGCCGACTGGGCGACCTACCAGGGATCCTCCCGAGCGGCAGCCGACTATCTCGGCAACAACCTCGTCCGCACGGTCAAAGGCTGGGGCGGAACGCTGGATGAGGTGACTGCGCCCTAGACGAAGCCGCGTCCCGAACGTACGAAGCCCGCGGAACCGAGAGCTCGGATCCGCGGGCTTCTTTGTGTGCCCGTCGGGGCGCTCCTCGCCCCGGTCGGTCAGTCTTCTTCGACCAGGTCGACGAAGAGGTCGTCGATTTCTTCTTCCTTCGGCGGCCCGCCCCGCGGAGCCACCGGCTCCGGGATGGGCTCGTCGAAGCTGCCCAGACCGTCGTCGTCGGCCGAGAGAATCATCGTCGCATCCGGCATTCCGCGGACACCGTCCGGCAGGCCACCCGGACTCGGCGGCATTTCCGGCGTCATCAGGATGGTGGCGTCCGGCATGCCCGCATTCGGTCCCGTGCTCGGTCCGGCAGAGTCGAAGATGCTCGCCGCGTCATCGTCTTCCGTCAGCTGAATCGTGGCCTCGGCCTGCGGCCGGGACCGCTGCGGCGGGGCCGTCGGCGTTTCGTCCCGTCTGATCGGAGTCAGCACGGCCGCCCGCTCGGCGACGCCGCCCTCGAGCTTCAGGTCGTCGGCCGCACAATGGACGTCGGTCGGATCCACACTCACGCGGCCGGCCAGATAGGCCTCAAAGAGCGCATTGTCCGCGATCGTGTTCAGCCGGCGCGGCACTCCGCCTGCCCGGTCGATCAATACCGGCAGCGCGGACGGGTCGATGATCGCAGGACTCCCGCCGACCCGGCGGATCCGGTGCACGAGATATTCCTGCGCACCGACGGTGTCCAGCGCCTGCAAGCGGACGTGCACGTCGACACGGTCGGCAAGACCCCGCTCCGCCCCGATCGACTCGGCGAGCTCCGGAACGCCTACCAGGACCAGAGTGAGCAGCCGTCGCTCCTCGTACTCGAGATTGAGCAGTGCCTGCAGCGCGCTGAGAGCGCCCTGGTCGGCCAAGACTTCGGTCTCGTCGACGAACAGCACGGTGTGACGCCCGTCTTCACGCACGATGGCCATCGCCTCGTACACTTGACCGAGCAGCCCCGCTCGATCCTCGGCGGCCTCCTCGACGCCCAGCTGCGCCGCCAGGCGCGCGAGGACCCAGCGGCCGTCTGCCACGCCCGGCGTCGGCAGCAACAGACACGCTTCGTAGATCTCTTCCTCGAGCGAGTCGAGGAGATGGCGAACGATCAGGCTCTTGCCCGCCCCCCGCGGGCCGGTGAAGAGCACCAGGCCCTTGCGCTGGCTTACCGCGCGCACCAATCGCTTCTCTACCTGGGCGTGTTCATGGCCCTGGAAGTACGTCGCGACCTGCGGGTCGTTGCAGAAGGGATCTCTGGAGAGTCCGAAGTGTTCGAGGTGTTCCACGCGGTTTCCTACATGAAGGAGATTTTCTTGCGTCGACGCTTCTTTGGCGTCGGCGGCTCGGGATCCGGTTCGGGTTCGGGCTCGCTGGCGGGGCCTTCGATGCCACCGCCGTCCTGCTCGTCGGGCATCGCATCGAGTGCGGGCTCCGCGGTCTCTTCTGCGGTCACTTCGGTCACTTCGGCCACTTCGGTGACGTCGGCGCCCTCTCTCGGATCGACGCTCTCGTCCGCGGTGCCGAGTTCCTCGTCGGCGGATTCGACCGGGGCGTCGGTTTCTTCGTCCGTGTCGTCCACGGTTTCGGAATCATCGTCGGACATCAGATCGTCGAACGACTCGTACTCCTCGACCGGAGCGGCTTTGGCCTCCGCCGGCTCGTCCGAGATCGTTTCGCTGATCAGGTCGTCGAAGGACTCGAACGCTTCCTCACTGTCCTCTTGCTCGGGAGCTTCTTCCGGCTCCTGTTCGAGTAAGGCGAGGCGCTCGGTCACGTCCTGGAAGTCGGGATCGATCGCGATCACCGCTTCCCAGGCAGAGCGTGCGCGCTCCCGGTCGCCCCGTTCGGCCTCCGCGCAGCCGAGGTCGAAACGCAGCGCCATCTGCTGATTTTCTGGAATCCCAGGAATCGCCAGGGCCTGCTCGAAGTGGGCCACGGCGTCTTCGCCTCGTCCGAGGTCCAGCGCACAAACGCCCATCATGTGCAGCGAGTGGAGCTGCCGCTCGGGGTCCTGCATCGCAACCCGGAACTCGCCGATCGCATCGTCGAGGAGACCCATCTCCTTATACGCGATGCCGAGGTCGTAGCGGGCTTCGTGATCGGACTCGCCTAGTTCCTTGTCGACGCCCGCCTTGAAGGCCGCGAACACCTGTTCGAACCCTTCCTCCTCGGTGCCCGCGCCGCTGCGCGATGCGACCGCGGGCTGGTCGTCGTCAAAGACATCCGAGAGTTCTGCCGCGAGGTCGAAGTCTCCTTCGTCGGACGCCTCCGCCGACTCCTCGACTTCGGACTCGAGCGGGTCGGCCACCGAGGCGACCTCCACGGTCTCCTCGACCACGTCGCCCGGCTCGGAGATGGAGTCGGCGTCCACGTCGCCCGGCTCGGAGATGGAATCGGTGTCCACGTCCGGAGCGCAGTCCGCATCTGCGTGGACCGCAGCATCCGGGGCTTCGCTCGCGGGAAGCTGACCCGTGATGTCATCATCGTCGGCCGGCGGCTCGGCAGCAGCCTGCCCGGCCGCTTCGGGACTGGGCTCCTCTGTGCGACGCGCCTCGATCTCCCCGAGCCGCACCATGGCCTGCGGATGACTTGGCGCGACCGCGAGGATCCGTTCGTAGACCTCGGCCGCCTCATCGAGCATCCCCTGCTCGAGATAGAACTCGCCCTCTTCCAGCTCCTCGACAATCTGTTCCGGCGTCGTCGAAGAACCGGCTTCGGGTGCGGCCACGATCGGCGCCGGCGTGTCCGCCGCGGGCTCCCGGGGTGCCTCGTCGAGATCGCCGAGGTCGAGGTCTGCACCGCTGTCCTCGAGATCCGACAGATCGATCGACTCGTCTTCCGCGGACGGTGCCGCCGACTCCTCGAGGCTCTCTGGCGTGTCATCGAGGGCGGCGCTGCTCTCAGCCCCTGCCGCCAGATCGTCCACCGGCTCGTCTGTCACGAACTCGTCGTGCAGCGACTCATCGAACCCGGACGAAGCAAGGTCCGAATCGTCGGTCGACGACGCATCCGCTGACGGCTCATCTGCCGCCGGCTCGTCGGTGACCAGGTCGTCGGTGAACGCCTCGTCGAGGACCGGCAGATCGCTGTCGTCCGCCATCTCCAGCACGGGCGGATCGCTCTCATCCGCCTCGTCGAAGACCGGCTGATCGCTCTCGTCGGTCATGTCCAGCACGGGCGGGTCGGTCGCCTCGGTCGTGTCGGAAATGGGCTGTTCGGTTTCCGCAGCCTCGGCGCGCGCGGGTGCGGGCGCTTCGGCCGCCAACTCATCACTGAGCGCCTCGTCGAAGATCGGTTCGTCGATCTCGTCCGGAGCCGCGCCCGGCATGTCGTTCGCCGGCTCATCGGTGAGGAACTCTTCGCCCCCGAGCTCCAGATCGCCTGCGTCGCGATCCGTGAAAGCCGCATCCTCTGCTGCGTCGCCTTGCGGTTCAGACAGCTCGATCTCGATCTCGCTCGTCTTGGAGTCATCCAGCGATGCCCCGTCCGCGGATTCGTCCGCGACCCACTCGTCATCGAGTTCGAGTTCGTTGTCGAGTTCTACTTCGGTGGCGTCGTCATCGGACGCTTCGGGTGCCTCTTCTGTGGCGGCGGAAGCCGCGACTTCGTCGACGCTCTCCTCGGGTTCGTCGAACGAGTCTTCGTCGATCTCGATCTCGATGTCGTCTTCGTCCGAGATCACCCCGCTCGCGTCTTCGGCCGCGACCTCTGCGTCCGCAGACGCGTCGGGAGATGGCTCCACCGGGGCCGGGGCCTCTGCGCTCGGAACCGCCGAGGGATCGAGCTCTGCCACGCGGCCGTGCAGCGCCGTGACCCCCGCAGTATCTCCCGCCGCGGCTGCGGTTTCGGCACCGCGCAGCCAGGCCTGCACCGCGTTCTCGGTGTCCCCGCTCGCCACGAGCGCTTCCCCGAGTTTTTCGAGCGCCACGAGATGGGCCGGTTCCTGCAACAGTGCCGCGCGGAGGCTCTCGACCGCTCGGTCACTCTTGCCATACCGAAGATAGACGCTCGCCTCTGCGACGAGCTGCTCCGGATCGCCCTCGGGAACCGGCGTGTCGGTTTCCTCGACCCCGCCGTCGGCTCCAGCGGAGTCCGCTCCAACCTCGTCCTCTTCGCCGTCGAGCGGCGGCAGCGGCATGTCCTTGTTCGACGCTTCCGGGCCCGCCGAAGCGCGGCGCCGGCCGTCGATCGCATCCCGCTCGACCGCGACCGAACCGAGCCGCAGCCCCGAATCGGTGACGAAGCCGGGGTCGTCGAGTTCATCGTCACCGAACGCGCCGTCGCCTCCGACGGCGGCATCGAACGCCGCAGATTCTTCCGGACTCGCGAGTTGCGGACGGTCGTCGTTGTCGTCTGCGTCGAGAGCCCCTCCGCCGCAATAGCGCTGCACGAGTTCGCGTGCGCGGTCATCGTCTCCGCGCTCCCGGAGCGCCTGGGCCATCATCTGATAGAGATTCGGAACTTCGTCCTCGCGCCCGAGCCCCTCCGTCGATTCGACCAGGATCTCGTAGCCTTCGACTGCGAACTCCGCGATCTCATTCACCAGCTGCTGGCCGATTTCTTCGGCCTGGCTCCATTTCCGCTGCGCGAGATATCCGCGCGCGACGCCCTGGAGTGCCTTCCCCTGGCCGGGCTCGAGTTCGAGGATCTTCAATAGGACGCTGACACGTCCCTCGATCTCATCTTGTCGTTCGAGCTCTTCGGCCACGGCTGCGAACTCCGACAGCGCCTCCGGGGTCATCCCCTCTTGTCGGAGCAGCTCGGCAACCTTCAGGCGGTTCGTCGTGTTCGTCGGATCGAGCGTCGCCATTTTGCGAAGCAGCTCGAGTGCGGCGGGTTTGTCGCCTTCGCGGTAGTGCGCATCCGCAGCGGTCTGCAGTGCGCCCATCGCATCCGAGATGAGCCCGAGCCGCTGATACAGCTCGGCGAGGGGGACGTAGACGTCCACACGCTTCGTATCGATCTTGGTGATCTGCTTGTAGAGCGCGACAGCCTTCGCATCGAAGCCGTCTTTCATGAAGCGCTCGGCCACCTTCTTATAGGCGGCGACCGCTTCATCACTCTTGCCCTGCTTCAGGTAGACGTCGCCGACCTTGAGCCGGAGGTTGACGTCCTTCGGGTCCGCTTCCAGAAGGCTCTTGTAGTCCTTCAGGGCTTTGTCGAAGGCGCCTTTCTGAAGGTTCTTCTGCGCCGACTGAAGGATCTTCCGCTTGTTGATCGCCAAGGGCTCCCCTCAGAGCGCGCCAGGACAGGCAGACCGGACCTTGGGAGCACCCCGAGCGGCACTCCCCCTGCACTTCTCTATCGGCCGGCGGCAGCTCCTCTTGAGACGGCAAGTCCGCCCCTCGGAAGCGATTTCTGGCTTCTCGGTGTCCCCAGACGGGGACTCCCTTCCCCAGGGGATCCGCCGTCGCTACGCTGCGCGCGTGCCTGAGTCAGTGCGAATCCTCGTCGTCCACGGCCCCAACCTGAACCTCCTCGGGACCCGCGAGCCCGACGTCTACGGCGCCACCACGCTCGCGGAGATCGATTCGGCGCTCGAATCCTTCGCCGTGACCGCGGGAGCCGAACTTCGGAGCGTTCAGTCGAATCACGAGGGCGAGCTGATCGACCAGATCCAGGCCGCCCACACGTGGGCCCACGGTGTTCTCATCAACCCGGGCGGGCTGACCCACACGAGCGTCGCCCTGCGCGATGCGCTGGCCGCGATCGCGCTCCCGGTGGTCGAGGTGCACCTCTCGAACGTGCATACCCGCGAGGAGTTCCGGCACCACTCCTACGTCTCGGGCGTGGCCGTCGGCGTCGTCTGCGGATTCGGCGCCCAGAGCTACCGGCTCGGCCTCGAAGGCCTCCTCGCCCACCTCCGAGCTTAGAAACTCGTGAACTAGAGTTGTTCGCGCAGGGCGAGCAGGTGGCGGCGCATCAAGAAGCGCGCTTTGCCGACGTTGCCTTCGGGAATCATCGCGAGCGCGAGGAAGGCATCTTCGTCGACGGAGCGCAGCAGGATCCAGTACCGCGCCGTCTGCACGAGCATCTCTTCGACATGCCCACCGGACACCGAGTCCGACGCCTTGCGCGCTTCGTCCATCACGCGGCCAAACTCGACGCCGATCGCCCCGAGATCTTCGTCGAGGGCCTCCGCATCGGTCACGACGCCCGCCGGGAGCACCGTCGCCTGGACCTGCTCGATCGGAATGCCGTCGCTGCCGAGCAACGCGGCACCGATCCCGCCGCCACATTCGTCCGCGAGAATTCGAAGGATCTCTGCAAAGTTCATCGTCTCGATCTCCGAAGTTGGTCGAGCCAGCGCTCGAGGGTCCCGAGCACGCGCCGGCGTTCCGGCTCCGTGGGCTCGTCTCGTGTGTGGGCCTGCGCGCGCACCGACTCGGCCTCTGTCTGGTGTCCCTGCCGCTCCAGGAGCGCCGCCATCGTGTCGGTGGCGAACGGAGAGTCGGGTTCGATTCCCGGACTCGCCGAACCCGAGAGCCCCTCCGGCTGATCGAGTTCCGCGGTGCGCATCGCCTGCGCCGCCAGGTCGTTCGCGCTCACCATCGAGTCGACCGCCGTCTCCGCGCCGGCGAACGCGCGGTCGAGCTCGTCGTCCCCGAGTTCGTCGTCTTCGCTCTCGCCCAGCGCCGCCAGGGAAGCCTCATCAGCCGGGACGAGCGCCGCTTCCGGGAGCGCACCCAGCGCAAGCGGATGATCGGGGGTCTCTTCGAGGACTCGCTCGAGCACGTTGCGCGCCTCGTCCTCGCGTTCTTGATCGAGCAGCGCGAGCGCCAGCGCGACTCGACCGGCCGCACAATCCGGGCGATGCAGGAGCCCCTCTCGGGCAACCCGCTCCGCCTCCTTCTCGCGACCCGCGCGGCGGTTGGCCTCGGCGAGCGCAGAAAACGCCAGCGAGCCGGGATCTCCCCCGACTACTGCTTCGAGCCGGGCGATCTCGCCCAACGCGACCTCCTCGTCCACGTGCCTCCCCCTCGACTGCGAGTCCACTACCGGCGCAAGGAACCGGCAGGCAGCACTTCGCGTGGTAACAACGGAACCGTATCCGCCCGCCCGATGCCGCGCAGCACCACGAAGTGGATGCGCGCATCCCGCTTCTTCTTATCGACCGCCAGCGCCCCGAGATAAGCGCGCCGGGGGAAGTCGGGCAATTCGGTCGGGAGCCCAGCCCGCTGGAGCAGCGCGATCAGCCGATCGGCGGTGCCCTTCGGGGCGAATCCGAGCTCCTCGGACCGGCGCGCGGCGAATCCCATCCCCATCGCGACCGCTTCGCCATGAAAGACCCCCCGATAGCCCTTGAGCGCCTCCACACAGTGCCCGAGGGTGTGACCGAAGTTCAGGAGCATTCTCAGGCCTCCCTCCCGCTCGTCGCGGCTGACGACCTCGGCCTTCACGCGCACGGCCCGTTGGAGAACCGGCCCGATCACTCCCGGGTCGAGTTCGAGCACGCGCTCCACGTCGCGCTCCAGCCGCGCGAACAGCACTGGATCCCACATCGCCGCGTGCTTGATCACCTCGGCCATCCCCGCCGAGCGAACTCGCATCGGGAGCGAGTGGAGCACATCGGTGTCTTCCCAGACCAAGCGCGGCTGGTGGAACGCCCCCACGAGGTTCTTGCCCTGCGGCAGATTGACGCCGGTTTTCCCGCCTACGGCGGAGTCGATCATCGCCAGGATCGTCGTCGGCACCTGCACGAACGAGATCCCTCGCAGGAGGGTCGCCGCGACGAAACCGGAGAGGTCCCCGACCATCCCCCCGCCGAGGGCCACGACGACCGAACTCCGATCGGCACCGGCCCCGAGGAGCTCCTCATAGAGCTTGCCCGCCTGGCGAAGATTCTTCGTGCGGTCTCCGGTCGGCACGAGGAAACGCTTTGGCCGCAGACCCGCGTCGCGCAACGACCGCATCACGGCCGCGCCGTAGTGGCGGTTCACTGGCTGCTCAGTGATCAACATCGCTCGGGCAGCACCAGTCGCACGGGCCACGGCCTCTCCGAGCTTCGGAAGCGAACCGGTCCCGATCCGGACCGGATAGCTCCGCTCCCCGAGTTCGACACGCACGGTTCGCAAACGACCGCTCATACCGCTTTCTCGCGCACCGCATGCAATCGCTGGCTCATCCAGGTTCCTCGGTCAGCGCGGCGCAGATCTCTGTCGCGACCGCTTCTGCGCTCTTTCCATCGGTATCGACCGCGACCTCCGCGGCGTCGTAGAACGGGCTGCGGGCGACGAGCAGCTCTCCCAACTTGGCGAGTCGGCCCGCTGCATCGAGCCCCGCGAGCAAGGGCCTGCCCTCCCCGGTTCCGACCCGCGCGGCCAGCGTGGTCGGGAGTGCCCGGAGATAGACACTTCGACCGGTGCGGGCGAGCTTCTCCGGGATCCCCGACTGCGCCATCGCACCGCCGCCGAGAGCGACGATCGCCGCACGCCCGCTCCAGGCGTCGATGAAGGCGCGTTCGCGGCTCCTGAAGGCGCCTTCTCCCTCTCTGGCGAAGATCTCCGCGATCGAGCTGCCCGACTCCCGCTCGATCTCCAAATCAGAATCGACGAACTGCCTGTCCAGCCGGGCCGCGAGTCGACGTCCGACCGCTGACTTTCCCGCCCCCATGAGCCCCACCAGCCACACCGGTCCATCCGACATGGCCCCAATATAGAGAAAGCGGGGGGAAGCTCTCGGCTTCCCCCCGCTCTTTCTGCGTAGCCGCGGGAGACCCGCGTCCGGTCGCGCCTAGGAGGCGAGGTCCGGGTTCACCACGATTCGCGGGGTCACGAACACCAGGAGTTCCTGGCGCTTGTCGGTGACCTCGTTGTTGCGGAACAACACACCCAAGATCGGGATGTCCCCGAAGTAGGGCACCTGGGACGATCGCTCGGCCTTCTGCACCGTGTAGATGCCGCCGATCACCAGCGTCTGGCCATCCTTCACCAGGGTCTCGGTCAGCGCCTCGTTCTTGGCGATGGCCGGCGAACCCGTCGGTGTCTGGACACTGTCGTCCGGAGCATTTCGCTGCACCTCGATCTTCATGATGATGCTGCGGTCGGCCGTGATGTGCGGCGTCACCTCGAGCTTCAACACTGCGTCGATGAACTCCAGCTTCGCGTCACCGTTCTCGAAAGTCTGGAACGGAATCGCGAGGCCCTGTTCGATGGTCGCCGTCCGGTTGTCCAAGGTCACGATGCGCGGGCTCGAGATGACCTTGCCTTCACCGTTGCTCTCTGCCGCCTCGATTCGCAGCTCAATGTTGAGCTTGTCGTCGAGGAGGAACGCACCGACGTCCAGCAGACCGTTCGAGACGCTCGTGATCGGGTTGCTGACGGACACGTGGTTGAACGTCTCCGTGAACCCGGTCAGGAGCTGATTGTCGTGAAGTCGGAAGTCATTGCCTCCGAGATCCTGACGACCGCCACTCGACTCGTCGAACCCATCGACCAGCGGCTGTGCGCCGAAGGCCCAGGTGCTACCGAGCTCTCGCGTGAAGTCCAGGGCGGCTTCGACGATCTTCGCCTCGATCAGAACCTGCGGGGTCTGGGTGTCGATCGCTCGAACCAGCGCGGTCGCCTCGTCGATCACGGACTTGATGTCCTTGATGATCAGCGTGTTCGTGCGCTGGTCGACGTCGACGGTGCCGCGGGCGGTGAGCAGACGGCTCACCATCTTCGACACCTCCTTGACGTCGGCGTAGTTGACCGGCTGGAGCTTCACCAGGAGGTCTTCGAGCTTCTCCTTGGCGCGGCGCTCCTGCAGGCGAGATTCCTCTTCGGCCTGAAGGACACCGGCCGGCGCGATGCGGAGCACGTTGCCCACCCGCACGAACCCGAGGCCCTTCGTCAACAGGATCACGTCGAGCGCCTGGTCCCAGGGAACGTCCACCAGACGGATCGTCACCTCTCCCGCGACCTCGTCGCCCGCGATGATGTTGAGGTCCGAGACCTCTGCGATCAGGCGGAGCACATCAGCGATGTCGACGTCCTTGAAGTCGAGCGAGATCCGGCGGCCGGCGTACTGCTTGCCGGTGAGGAGTCCGCCCTCCTTGAGCATCGTGATCGCGTCATCGCCCGTCAGGGCAGCGGGAACGATGTCAGAGTCGGAACCCGCAACGGCCGTCGCCAGCTCCAGCTCACCCTCGGTCCCGGTCAGCATCGGAAGGCCCGCTGCCACGTCCCCGGTGCGCGGGAAGTCCAAGAAGAGCATGCCGCCCTCCTGGGTGATCTCCGGCGCGAGGCCGTCGGCTCGCAGAATGACGATCCGAACCTCGGGATGGGCAACGTCCGGCTGCTCGAATGCCGTCACCAGCGAAATCGAGCCACCCGGATCGGGCGCGATGTGAACCTCGGCATCCTCGTCCAGCGACGCACCGTCGACGGCCACCACGAAGGTGTCGGGCGCCGGCGTGAGCACGTGGAACTGCGCTTCCTCGGAGGTCACCACCGCCACGCGGTCGTGATCTTCCTGCGCATCGTACTGGACACCCAGGACCTCGTTGAGATCCGACTCGGGCTCTTCAGCCACCTCGGTCGGGGCTTCGGGATCCTCGACCGCGACGATCTCTTCCGGAGCCACGGACTCTTCCGTGGCCGCCATCTCGTCAGCGACATCCGACTCGCTCGCTTCGTCCGAGGCGATCGGCGCCTCTTCGGCGAGCGCTGCCGGAACCGCGGCGACGACCGCAGCCGTCATCGGAAGTTCCGCACCGCCCACGGCCACGAACAGACCCTCGGGACCGCTCGAGACCTCGACGTCGTCGAGAGCCACGCCCTCGCTGGCATCGAGCACGACGCGAACCTTGTCCTCGTGCTGGCCCATGCGGGCACGAGCCACGTCACCGGTACCGATCTCGACCCGGGCCGGTGTCATCATCTGCAGACCGGGCAGGTCGATGACGAGGCGGTCCGGATCTTCGATCCGGAACTGCTCGAAGTCATCGATGCTCCCATTCGCAGAGAGATGCACGAGTGTCCCGGTCTCCTGGGACTCCCCCGACACGCCGCTCAGCTCGGTGGCCGGCACGGAGGGAACGGGTGCCGCAGTCGGCTCCATCCCCGCCTCGGTCCACGGCTCCGAGTCGCCCGCGAGCTCGAGCTCCGGTGCGACGACGGACGGTGTCACACGAAGCTCCAGGCCTCCCGGCACCGAAGCCATCTCGTAGTCGGCGTCCGCGACGAGGCCCAGCTCCACTCGCGTCGCGAGCTCGCCGTCTGCGCCCACGAAGCTCTCGATCGAGATCTCCTCGAGCGTTCCGTCGTAGACAGCCAGGGCTTCTGCCACATGGCCGGGCTCCACCCCGTGCAGATCGACGACGATGCGCGCCGGATCTCCCTGCACGAAGGCATCCCAAGTCGCCTCGTCCACGCCGTGAAGCGTGACGACGCTGTCTCCGTCGCCGCTTTCCACGCTGAGTTCGGTCAGCACGTGCGGGGACGACGCGTCCGGGGCAGGCCCCGAAGTCGCGCATGCCAGCGCCAGTACCGCGAATACGGCACAGACAAGGATCGACAGTCGGCCACTCCGGGCCACTCGATCGTTGATGGTCGACAACATGGAACTCACCCCTCCAGGTTCCGGCGAACGTGCATCTCGACTTCCTTCATCGTCTGCTCGCCCATGTGATCCACATAGGTCTCACGGACAAGCATCAGGTTGTCATCGATGCGAATGACTCGGCCGTCGTTGGTACCGATCGAATCGCCCTCTCGGACGATGTACGCCTGCCCCGAAGGGTCGGCGACCAGTGCGCGTCGCTGATTGGTTTCCCAAACGACGCCCAAGACTGCGAGTTGATTGAGATCGAACTGCTCGAGCGGGCCCTTGGTCGCGGCACCCAGCTCCTTGAGACGATCCAGTACGAATGAGCGAAACGGGTCCCGCTTGCCGAGCGGGTCATACACGTAGTCGAGCTCGCCGGTCCCCATTCCTGCCCCTTCGGGCGCGGCCTCTTCGACCGGAGTCGGAGCTGAAGCCTGGGTTCCGCCGTTGGCTCGCATCTGAGCACGGCGCGCGATGATCTCGGCACGCTGCTGCTCGTAGTCGGCCGTTTTCGGCCCCGTCGCCTGATCGGAACACCCGACCGCCAGCAAGGCGATCAGGCCCGCCAGTACGATCGATGCTCGGATACCGCGCATCAGTTGCCCCCCCGTCGCGCCGGCTGCTTCTGCGCAGTCTTGACGCCTTCGTCCTGGGCGGGCTCTTCCTCGATAAAGCGGAAGGTCGTTGCCTCACCCTTGACTTTCAGCACTGTGTCGACCGAGTTCTCTTCAGAGATGACGATCGAGAGCTCGTTCACGTTCACGATTCTCGGAAGTCGAGAGATCTCGTCGAAGAACATCGCGACGTCGTGAAACTTCCCGATGAACTCGACTTCGATCGGCACCTCGGCATAGAAGTCGCGGCGGATCTCGTCCGCCGGCCGGAACGCCTTGAAGTCGAGCCCCGAAGTCTTTCCGAGGGTATTGATGTCCGTGAGGAGCACCGGCAATTCCTTGCTGTCCGGCAGCTGCCGGAGCGCGACCTTGAGCTTGCGCTCGAGCGCCGCGATCTCCTCTTCGAACTTGCCGATGTTCGCGGCGACTGCCCGCACCTCATTGAGGCGCCGATGGAGCTGCAGTTGCTGCGTACGGACGCCCTCGAGCAATTCTGCGTTCGGCAGATAGAGCAGGTAGACGTACGAGGCGATCACCAACAGCGCCACCGCGGGAAGCATCGCAATCCGATAGCTCTTGGGGAGCTTCGCGAGCTTCTCGAAATGGGAGTTGAACTGGTCGAGGCCGAAATCCATGTCGTCCTCCTACCGACCCGTGCCGGCCGGTACTGCAGCGCCCCCGGCAGATTCCTGCCCGGAGGTACTGCGGCGCGGCGTCACGAGGGTTGCGCTGAGCTCGAAGCGGTTGAGGCGCAGGCCCTCGACATCCTTGGCCTCGGTCTCCAGGAGCTCGACGCGCGTGAAGTACGGCGAGTCCGCGAGCGAGGTCATGAACAACGCGACGAGTTCGTTGTCGAGGCTCATCCCCTTGACGGTGATGATTCCCTGGCTCGCCTGGATCGAGGTGATCCAGAGACGTTCCGGCGAATGAACCGACAGCTCATCGAGCACATGGACCGGACCGGAGCGCGACAGGTCGAGTTCTTCGATGACCTGGAGCTTGGCTTCGATGGCCTGCTTCGTGGCCCGATACTCTTCCACCTGCGCGAGCTGCGGCTTGAACTGGTCGAGCTCGGCTTGCGTTTTCGCGAGTTCGGATTTCGCACCGGAGAGGTCGCCGACGACCTTCATGTGCACCGCACCCACGAGCACGACAGCGCCGAGGAAGGTGGCCCCGAGAAGGAGCGAAAACTGCCGAAGGTCGGCCTTTCGCTTCTCTTCTCGGATCGGAAGTAGATTGATCTCAATCATCAGACGTCAATCCTCCGCATCGCGAGACCCACTGCGACGCCCAATGACGGGCCCCATCGCTCGAGCGTGTCGGCATCGAAACGATTCGAGGGGATCAGCCGCTCGAGCGGGTTCAGCAGCTCGACCGGGAGATTCGTTTTGCCCTGGAAGGCGCTCTCGAAGCCGGAGATCCGACAGCCACCGCCAGACAGCATCACCCGCGCGATGCGGCTTTCGGCCGCAGTCGCCGCGAAGAAGTCCAGCGAACGGCTGATCTCTCCAATCACCGTGTCGGTAACGGAGCGCATGGCCTGCTCGACTTCCTGGGGAACGACGTCTTGACTCTCTTCCGTCGTCCCGCCCCCGAGCTTGATCCGCTCCGCCTCTTCCCAGCTGACGGAAAGAGCCTTCTGGATCTCTTCGGTGTAGGCGTTGCCGCCGGTCGAGATGTCGCGGGTGAAGGCTGGCACGCCCTCGCTCACGATGTTGATGTTGACCACCTGAGAGCCCACGTTGACCAGCGCCACGACTTCGTCCGCGCCGAGGTCGTAGTTCTGGGTGAACGTATTCTCAACGGCGAACGCAGCGACATCGAGGACGATCGGCTGCAGGCCTGAGTCCGTGATGACCTGGACGTAGTCGTCGATCAGATCCTTCTTGGCGGCGACCAGCAGGACATCCATCTGTCCCTCGCCATCACCCGTGTCGAGGATCTGGAAGTCGAGGTTGACTTCGTTGATGTCGAAGGGGATGTACTGCTCTGCCTCCCAGCGAATCGACTCCTCGAGTTCTTCTCGACTCATCATGGGAAGGCTGATCTTCTTGACGATCACAGAGTGGCCAGCCACCGCGGTGGCAACCATCTTCGTCTTGATCCCCGCCTCACGGACCGCCTGCTGAATCGCCTCGGTGATCGCACCCGAGTTGAGAAAGGCGCCCTGGACGATGGCTTCCGGCGGAACCGGTGCCACTCCCATGTTGATGAGTTCAACACCCTTGGACTTGACGGCGAGTTCCACGGCCTTGACGGACGAGGACCCGATGTCGAGACCGATGATGGACTTGGATTTTCCGAACCCGAACATCGCGAGTCCTCCTTGGCCGACTAAGAGCGGTCCGGCGAGATCTCGGAAGACCGATCGCCGGTGCGGCCCATACCCGGAGAAGCCGGGACTGCCGCGTGATTCGCGCCGCCGAAGACCTGGTCCTTGTCGGACACCTTCAGGCCGAGCGCGCTCAAAAGCTTGCGCTTCGTGTCGAGACGGCAGGGGCGGCCAGCCTCGATCCGATCGATGGTGAGAGTCGAGAGCCCCGCCTTTCGGGCTAGCTCCGCCTTGCTCATCATCAGCGATTCACGAAATCTCTGGACGTTGTTGCCCGGCACCCATCCCCCTCCGGTCCCAGTCCCGCCCGCCGAGCCCCACGAAGGGTGTCTCCACGGACGTCCTGCCCTATCGGCGCGTACTTACGGGGACTTGAGAGGCTCGACGACCGGCGCGTGGTGTCGCGGATCACACAATCCACAGCGCAAGACGACGGCATCCCGAGCGCTGGCAGCCCCCCCAACACCGCAGCATTCGACGCCGCTCGAGCCCTCACCCTGTCCCCGCGATGAACCGATGGAGGACCGTGGAGGACACCCCGTGACCGAACGCGTCCTGGTCGTCGACGATGACGATGCCCTGCGTGAGAGCCTCGAGTGGGTGCTCGCCGAAGAGGGCTACACGGTCTCCAGCGCCGCCGACGGGCAGCGCGCGCTGGAGCGGATCGGAGCCGAGCCGATCGACATCATCCTCTGCGACGTCCGGATGCCCGGAATCGATGGCATGGAACTCCTCCCCGAACTGCTGCGGCGCCTGCCCGGCGCCACCATCGTCATGATGTCGGCGTTCGGTTCGAGCGACCTCGCGGTCGAGGCACTTCGGCTCGGCGCCTACGACTACCTGGCCAAGCCATTCCAGCCGTCGGAAGTTCTCCTGATCCTCCGCAAGGCTCGGGAGCGCGAGCGACTCCGTCGCAGCACCGATCTCCTTCAGCGTGACGTCGACCGGGTGATCGGAGACCGTCCGATCGTCGCCGCCTCGAACGCGATGATCGAACTCCTCGAGACTGTCGAGCGCGCCAGTGAGTTCAAGGCGAGCGTCCTCCTGCAGGGGGAGGCGGGAACCGGAAAGGAGGGGCTCGCCCGTGCGATCCACGCGCAGTCCCCACGCCGGGAGGGGCCGTTCGTCGGAATCGACTGCGACTCCCTCAGTTCGACCACCCTCGAAGCGGAGCTCTTCGGCTCCGGACCCCGCGGTACGCGGGACGGCCGCCCTCAGCGGGGCCTGGTCTCCGAAGCGCACGGGGGCACGATCTTCCTCGACGAGGTGGGAGCCCTTCCCGCAGCCGCACAGGAACCCCTTCTGCGTGTCCTTCAGGACGAGGAAGTTCGGCCCGTGGGCGACTCGAAGACGTATCCGATCGACGTGCGGTTCGTGGCCTCCAGCTCTCGGGACCTGGGCGCTGCGACCCAGCAGGGCGAGTTCGATCCCGGCCTGCTCGAGCGGCTGAGTGTGGTGCGGATCGACGTTCCGCCGCTCCGCGAGCGGCGCGAGGACATTCCGCTCCTCGTCGACCACTTTCTCGAGCGGACCCGCAAGACCCTCGGCAAGACACTGCGTGCCGTCGACGGAGACACACTCGAGCGGCTCGTCTCGCACACCTGGCCCGGCAACATTCGCGAACTCGAGAACGTGATCGAGAGGGCCGCAATCATCGCACGGTCGGATCGGATCGTGCCCAGCGACCTGCCGGTGAGCGTCTCGGCACCGCGGCCCGACCCCGCAGAGTCGCGGGATCTCTCGCTCAAGCGCGCTCGCCACGAACTCGAAGCCGAGCTCATCCTCGAAGCGCTCCGCCGGACGGGCGGCAACCGAACCCATGCGGCTGGCCTGCTGGGGATCAGCCACCGTGCCCTGCTCTACAAGATCAAGGAGTACGGGATCCGGGACCGGGAGAAGAGCCAGCGCTAACGCGCGCGCGCCGCGGTCCGCTGACGCGGCGCGAGGCCGCCGTCGCTAGTAGCGGGAAGGGGACGCCGGCGGTTGCTCGATGGGCTTCTCGATCGAGCTGACGGTCACCTCGAAGCGAAGCTTCGAACCGTCGCCCGCCTGATCGGTCACCTGCACCTCGATCGTCTGGGTACCCGCCTGGCTCTCCGAGGGCTTCCACATCGCGACGCCCATGACCGGATCGATGCTCATTCCCGTCGGGGCCTCGTTTAGCGACCAGCGCAGCGATCGATCGCCGTCCGGATCGGCGGCCTCGAATTGGTAGCGGAACGTGTCGCCGTCCTGCTGCGCCCGCGGAATCGATCCGATCTCTGGCGGGGAGTTTGAGATCTCGACCCCGGGGCTGGTCATCGGTCGGCTGGTCTCGTCGGCGTCACGCGCCGAGACGCGAACCGACACCTTGTCCCCACGCTTCAGCTCCTCGGTGGAAAAGGTGCGTCCCTTCTCGCGCGTCTCGTCCCCGTTCACGAGCCAGGCGTACGTGTAGCGGAGGCTCTCTTCGTCGGCGTCTTTGGCGTCCACGAGAGCCGTCAGCTCATCACCCGGGAGTACACCCTCCGTAGGATGGATCGCGACTCCGGCCATCTCGGGTGCCTGATTCTCGACGCGGGTCGACTTCTTGACCGACAGGCTCTCCGCGAAGCCATCGCTCGCAACGACCGTGACCTCGATCCGGTCATCCTTGCCGAGCGGGTGCCCCGTCAACGTCGGGCCCGTGCCCGCCGACCGTCGATTGACGGACCAGCTGTAGCTGAGCCGAAGCGCGTCGCCGTCGGGGTCAGTCGCCTCGACGACGGCCTCCACCGTTTCTCCGGGCATCGGCCGCGCAGGGCGCAGCACGACGCGATCGATGACAGGCGGGCGATTCGATGCGCTCGGCGCCGCCGACTGCTGAGAGGACGGCTGCGTCGGAACCATGCTCCGCTCGGGGGCGTCGGTGTCTCCACTCCCGCACCCGAGTGCGAGAGCCAGAGCCGCGGCACCCATTCCGATCATCCCCATCGCACTGCTTCGTTCCATCATCCTGCCCCCCTTCGGACATCGATTCAGTTGGTCCAGACCCCGGTGGCTCGCTCCCACGTGTGGACCTTGACGCCGCCGAGCGGAGTCAGCACGACGGCCTTGTCGCGCTCGTTGTTCGAGAGATAGAGAGCGCCGCCACCCGAGCCGATCCGACCCGGGGTGCACGGGCCGCCGCTATCCGCAAATCCAACCGGCACGCCGTCCGGCCGGAACAACACCCACTCCGTGTTGAGGCCCGTCGGATCGGTGAAGGTCGGACCGTTCATGTAGTTGAGTGCATCCCCTGGATCGTTCGGGGCTGGGACCGTCGCGAGCTGCGTTCCCCAACCGACGCCCTGCACCGGGTTGCGGACATCGATCACTTCGCCCGGGTCGATACAACAGTTCGACGTCGGGTTCCCCGGCGGACCATCGTTGAGGATCAGGATCGGCACCGGATTCCCGTTGATGTCCTCGAGCGGGTTGTTGCAGACATCGTCTCCGGCATTGATGCCGGTATTGAAGTAGAGGATCACGTTGCTGCCGGAGGAGATGGCTTGTGCGCGGGCGAACGCCATCGCATCACTCACCGTAGAAGACGCCTCGCGGGCGCGATTGTGCGCCGTCATCGTTTGAAACGACGGAATCGCCATGGCCGCGGCGATCCCGATGATCGCGGCCACGAGTGCGATCTCGACCAAGGTGAAGCCTGCGCGGGCGCGACGTCGGTTCGTCATGAAGTCTCCCAGAAGCCGGAGCCTCGAGTCCGGCTCATGCCATGCGGGTCCCCCGACCCACTCGTATCCGTCGTATACGATCGGCTAGGCGTCGGAGCCTCTTGAGGGATCGCCCGCGGGGGCCGCAAGAGTCTGCGTACTCGGTGTGCGGGCCCTCGTCGGCCGCGAAACGGCCGGCAGATGGAGCGAGAAGACCGTCCGCCACCCGGACCGAGGCGCACCGCAGCGGAGGCTCCCGCCGAGCTCCTCGGCCAGCCGGGCCGCATTCGCCAGCCCGAGCCCCGTGCCCTCGCCCGCCGGTTTGGTCGTGAAGAACGGATCGAAGATCCGCTCTCGCACTTCCACGGGAATGCCCGTCCCGTCGTCGCTCACGTGGCATGCGACGCCCTCCGGGCTCGTCCCCACGCGGATCTCGACGCGCCCCGCATCTCGGCCCTCGCTCCGCGCCTGCTCGACCGAATCGCCCGCGTTGAGCAGAAGATTGACGAGGATCTGGAGCACGGCGGTCGGATCGGCCAGAGCGTGCGGCACGGCCGCTTCGAATGACGAGACGAATTCCACCCCAGCGTAGTCGGGCTGGGCCTCCACCAGAGCTCGCGCTTCGTCCGCGCAGGCAACCAGATGAGTGGGAACGCACTGCGGCTGCGGGGGCCGCGAGAAGTCGAGCAACTGCCGGAGGATGTCCCGTACCCGCAGACCCTCTCGGCCAGCGCGCTCGAGGTGCTGCTTGCCCGCGCTGAGGCCAGGATCGCGCGCGGCCAGGTCGACGAGAGCGAGAATCGCGCCAATCGGATTGCCGATCTCGTGCGCGACGCCCGCCGCAAGGCGACCTACCGCCGCGAGGCGCTCCGAGCGGTCGAGGCCGGCACGCGCGTGACTCAGATCTGCGTTCTTCTCCGCGAGTTCTTTGACGGCCTTCTCGAGTTCGGAGGTCCGCCCTTCGAGCGCGGTCGTCATCTCGTTGAACGAGTCGGCGAGATCCGCCACTTCCGCGGTCCCTTCTGCCGCCGCGCGGGCTTGCCATTCTCCAGCCGCGATCTGATGGGCCGTCCGCGCCAGTCGCGAGAGCGGCTGGACGACGCGTCGCCTCACCAGATAGACGCCGAGCGCTCCGAAGATCACGACGTCTGCCAGAAGCACGACGGCCAGCACGCCAAGCGGCGCGACTCGCAGCTGCCAGGATGCCCAGCGCGGCACCGCAGCGACCGCCACAGCCCCTCCGGACTCGAGCGGCACCGCCATCCGGATCCGTTCCCAAATCGCACCCGGTTGGAGTAGCGGCTCGACTCGAGTCCGCGCGTCGATCGCGAGTGCCAGCGTCGTCGTGTCGATCGTCGCGGGAATCGGGCCTCGTGTTTCGACGCGACCATCGGGATGGACGGTCCACCATTCCGTTCCAGGCAGAACCGCGTCCGAGATTCGCGCCGGTGCGCGCGCTTCCGCGAGAAGCGCACGCCCGATGAGATCCCGCAGCGAAGATTCGTGGTGCGTCGCGAGCACGGCGGCCTGCACCAGCGTCGCAAGGATCATCACGAGACCGAGGCTCAGCAGCAGCTCGGCCTGGGTGCCGGGGCGGCGAGCCATCCCGCTCCTAGTCCTCGCGGGGCGGATTTTCCAGGCCCAGCTTCTCGAGCCTGTACCGGAACGACCGGAACGAGATCCCGAGCAACATCGCCGCGCGCTTCTTCACGCCGCCGCTCTCTTGCAGAGACTCCCGGAGGAGCCGCCGCTCGAAGTCAGCGACGAGTCCATCGAGGTTCGTCCCTTCCAGCGGGAGCCGAGTCTTCACCGAGCGCTCGCGACCCTCGAGAATCGTCGGAGGCAGACTCGCGGGCTCGATCGTCTCGGTCTGACTGAGCGCCACCGCGCGCTCGACCATGTTTTCGAGTTCTCGCACGTTGCCCGGAAAGTCGTACCGCATGACCCGCTCCATCGTCGCCTCGGAGACGGCATGAACGTCCTTCCCGAGCTCTTGCGAGTACTTCTCAACGAAGTGCTGGATCAGGAGCGGGATGTCCTCGGTCCGTTCTCGGAGCGCCGGCAGCTCGATCTGGATCACATTGAGCCGGTAGTAGAGATCTTCTCGAAAACGGTTCGCCGCCACTTCTTCGTCGAGGCGTCGATTCGTCGCTGCGACGATTCGGACGTCGACCTGCGCGTCTGTCGTCCCCCCGACCCGGCGAAGCGATTTTTCCTGCAGCACGCGCAGCAGCTTCACCTGTAGCGGCCCGGGCAGCTCACCGATCTCATCGAGGAAGAGCGTTCCGTGGTGCGCTGTCTCGAACAGACCCTGCTTGCTCTGGACCGCCCCCGTGAACGCACCCTTCACGTGTCCGAACAGCTCCGACTCGAGGAGATTCTCGGGAATCGCGCCGCAGTTGACGGCGACGAACGCTTGGTCGCTGCGGTCGCTCTGGTCGTGAATTTCGCGAGCGACGAGTTCCTTGCCGGTGCCACTCTCGCCGCAGACGAGCACATTTGTCTTCGTGTCGGCGACCTGAGAGATCAGGTCGTAGAGGCTCTGCATCGAGCGGCTCGTTCCGACCAACGTCCGGCTCTTCGACCGGCTCCGAAGCTCGCTCCGGAGCCGCTGATTCTCCGTGGAGAGCAGCTTTTTCTCGAGCGCCTTCTCGACGACGAGACGCAGCTCGTCGACTTTGAACGGCTTCGTGACGTAGTCGTAGGCGCCCTGCTTCATCGCAGAAATCGCCGTCTCCGTCGTCGCGAAGGCGGTGATCATGATGACCACCGTGTCGGGCGAGTGATCCTTCACATGATGGAGGAGCTTCATCCCGCTCTGCTCGGGCATTTGGATGTCCGAGATGACGACATCGAAGTCATCGTTGTCGACGACGATCAACGCCTCGGCGACGCTCGCCGCCGTCACCACGTCGTAGCCGTCGCCCCGGAAAAAGATCTCCAGGAACTCCCGCATGCTCTGTTCGTCATCGACGACCAGAATCCGCGCCTTCGAGTTCACGTTCGTGCTCCCTCTCCCGCTGTCGGCCAACTCAAGCGATTTGTTCCTTCAGTGCCGGCAGCCGGATGTGGATCGCAGTCCCCTGCCCCACTTCACTTTCGATGCGAAGGCTCCCCCCGTGGTCCTCGATGATGCGATGGACCGTGGGGAGGCCGAGGCCAGAACCCTTCGGCTTCGTCGTAAAGAACGGATCGAAAACCCGCTCGAGGACGTCCGGGCGAATTCCGACGCCCGTATCCGAAACGGTGATCTCCACCTGGGCCAGTGCCTCCTCGTGGACGTTTCGGCCCTTGGGCCCGGCCCCTTGAGGCGCGCGGATCGGCGCGGCCGCCAACCGCATCCTGCCGCCGTCCGGCATTGCCTGCGCCGCGTTGAGAAGCAGGTTCCATAGGACCTGCCGAAGCTGGGTCGGATCCGCCAGCGCCGTCGTATCGGCCTGCACCTCGACCGAGAGATCGACTCCCGCTGGCCGCGCACCCTCGAACATTTTGACGACCTCTTCCACCACATGGGCGAGATCGATGATTTCGGGCTTCGCGATCGCCGGACGCGCGTACTGCAGGAAGTCCCCGATCAGACCGTCGAGACGCTGGACCTCTCGGAGCACGATGTCCATCAGTCGGTCGTTCCGGTCGGCGTCGGCGCCGGACTCGCGCATGACCTCGATCGAACCCGAGATCGCAGCGAGCGGATTTCGGATTTCGTGGGCCATGTCGGCCGCCAGCTGTCCGGCCGCCGCGAGACGTTCCGACCGCGACAGGTTCGCTTCCATCTGAACGACGTCCGTGACGTCCTGAAAGATCACGACGTGCCCGATGGGCGCCCCGTCGGTGCCTTTGAGAATCGAGGCGGCGAGACCGAGATGGCGGCCCTCCCCGTTCGGATTGGAGAACGGCATCCGCATCCGGACCCGCAGTCCCTCGGAGCTCCGCTCGAGGGCACCGTGGGCACCCGGAAGCAACACATCGAAGGATTCCCCGATCGCCTCCGCGATCGCGTACCCGGAGATTCGCTCGGCTTCGGGATTGAAGGAGGTAATCCGTCCCGCGAGGTCCGTGGTGACGAGGCCGCTCGTCAAGCTCTCGACCGTCCGCTCATGCAGGTTTCGAAGACGGCGGAGATCCGTCTCACTCTCGGCGAGCTGTTCGCCGGCGAGCCGCACCTCCCGCGTGAGCGCGGTTCCGAGGAGCGCCACGATCAACAGCGCGACCGTATGTACACCCCAGAGCGCCATCAGCGGCGCTCCGAGCGGCCCTCCGAAAATCAAATGAGTCCCAGTCTGTTCCGCGGCCCAGAGCGCCAGCCCGTAGCCCACGGACGAGAGCAGTGCCGCGGCGTACGCACCGCGCCGCTCGAAGAGAATCGCCCCGTAGAAGGTGATCGGGACGTACAAGAAGCTGAAGAACGAGACCGCCCCCCCGGAGTAGTGGACGAGCGTGCTGACCACCGCCACGTCCGCCAGGAGCTGTGCGGCGCCGATTCCCGACAACCTGCGGGTGGTCGGGAGCGCGGCCGCGAAGATCGCCGTCACCAGGAACGCCGCGGCGAGCGCACCGTAGAGCGCGGACTCCGCGTCCTCGGCTCCCTCTCGGCCCACGCCGACCGTCGCCAGCGCGAGACCCAGGGCCCCGATCGCCATGACGAGGCGAGCCGCGGTCACCCGCAACATGCGCCGGCGGGTCACACTCGCCGGGGTCGACTCGTCGGCCACGCGGCCTCCCGGGGAGCTACTTGATGTTCTCGGCGAGCTTGAAGATCGGGAGGTACATGGCCATCAGGAGGCCACCGACCGTGCCACCGAGGAAGACCATCATCAGCGGTTCCAGCAATGCCGTCAGCGCGTCGACGGCCGTATCGACCTCGTCGTCGTAGAAGTCCGCGATCTTCGACAGCATCGAGTCCATCGCGCCCGTCTGTTCACCGACCGCGATCATCTGCACGACCATCCCCGGGAAGACGCCCGAAGCCTCGAGCGGCTCCGCAATCGTGCGGCCTTCGGCGATCGCCGCGCGGGTCTTCTGGAGACCCTGCTCGATCACCAGGTTGCCGGCGGTGCGCGCGCAGATCTCGAGTGCGTCGAGAATCGGCACACCGCTCGAGATCATCGTGCCGAGCGTCCGGCTGAACCGGGCCACTGCGACCTTGCGCAGCAACGACCCGAAGACCGGCATCCTCAAGAAGATCGCGTCCGTGCGGTACCGGAATCCACGACTTTTCTGTCGCGCGGTCATGAACGAGAACACGACTCCAGCCGTCACCGCCAAAATCAAGACGATGTAGGTCTGCATGAAGTTGCTCATGCTGACCACGACCTGAGTCGGCCCGGGCAGCTCTCCGCCGAAGTCGGCGAACATCTTCTCGAAGACCGGGATGACCTTCACGAGCAAGAGTACGACGACGCCGATCGCCACCACGAGAATCGTGGAGGGATAGACCATCGCGCCCTTGACCTTCCGCTTCAGCGCGTCCGCCTTTTCCAGGTAGACGGCGAGACGATTGAGAATCGTGTCGAGGATGCCGCCCACCTCGCCGGCCGCGACCAGGTTGACGTAGAGGTCGTCGTACGGCTTCGGATGCTTCTTCAGCGCGTCCGCGAACGTAGAGCCCTGTTCTACGTCGTTCTTGACGTCGCGCAGGATCTCTTTGAACCGCTTGTTCGTCTGCTGATCCGCCAGAATCTCCAGGCACTGCACCAGAGGGAGACCGGCGTCGATCATCGTTGCGAACTGCCGTGTGAACACGACGAGCTCACGGGTCGAGACGCTCCCCTTGAAAAACGGCAGATTCTCGAGCAGGTCCTTCGACTTCGCGTTGACATTGATCGGGATGACCTGCTGCGCGCGCAGCTGGCCCATGACGGCCGCTTCGTTCGCGGCTTCCATCACGCCTTTCTTGATCGAACCCTGACGGGTCCGCCCTTCCCATGTGTAGACGGGCATCGATCTCTCCTCCTGAGGTGCTAGGCCGCGCCGGCAGTCCTGCGGGCCGCCGGCATCGGGCTCGCGCCCTGACCGAGGAGCGTCTTGAGCTCCTCGGGATCGCTACTTCGGACCATCGCGTCTTCCAGCGAGATCATTCTCCGCTGAAACAGTGATGCGAGCGATTGGTTCATCGTCTGCATCCCAGACTTCTCCTGGCCCACCTGCATCTGGGAGTACATCTGGTGGATCTTGTCCTCACGAATCAGGTTCCGAATCGCCGGATTCGGCACCATGATCTCCAGCGACATCGCGCGCCCCGGGCCATTCGCGCGGGGGAGCAGCGACTGGCACATCACGCCCTCGAGCACGAACGACAGCTGGGCTCGGACCTGAGACTGCTGGTAGGGGGGAAAGACGTCGACGATCCGGTTGATCGTCTGCACCGCAGAGTTCGTGTGGAGCGTCGCGAAACACAGGTGGCCCGTTTCGGAGACGGTCAGCGCGGCCTCGATCGTCTCGAGGTCTCGCATCTCGCCGATGAGCACCACGTCCGGGTCCTGGCGCAGGATGTACTTGAGCGCCTTCTGGAAGCTCTGGGTATCCGCGCCCACCTCACGCTGATTGACGACGCACCCCTTGTGGGGGTGCAGGTACTCGATCGGGTCCTCGATCGTGACGATGTGCTCGTTCCGCTCGGAATTGACGAAGTCGATCATGCTCGCGAGCGTCGTCGACTTGCCCGAGCCCGTCGGACCCGTCACGAGGATCAATCCGCGCGGCTTCCGAGAGAGCTCGGTGACCACCTTCGGCAGGCCCAGCTCGTCGAAGCTCTTGATCTTGTACGGAATCGCCCGGAACGCACCGGCCACCGCGCCGCGCTGGGTGAAGATGTTCGCGCGGAATCGCGAGAGCCCGCGGACCCCGAACGAGAGGTCGAGCTCGCTGTTCTCTTCGAACTTGTGCTTCTGAGCGTCGGTGAGGATCGAATAGCAGAGCTGCTTCGTCTCCGGCGGAGAGAGCGGCGGCATCTTGAGCGGGACCAACTTGCCGTCGATCCGCAACTGAGGCGCGGTGCTCGTGGTGACGTGAAGGTCGCTGGCCCCCTTCTCGATCATCGCCTTGAGTAGCTGATGCAGATTCGCCATCTGGGCGGCTCCTAGAAGTCGGCCGTGGACACTCGGAAGACCTCACCCAATGTGGTGGTGCCTTCCGAGAGCTTGTTGAGAACGCTCTGACGCAACGTGACCATTCCGAGGCGGATCGCCTCGCGCTTGAGCTCGGTGGCGGAGGCGCCGTTGAGCACGAATTCTTTCAACTCTTCGCCGATGACCATGACCTCGTAGAGCGCGATTCGGCCCTTGAAGCCGGTCTCCGAACAGTTTCGGCATCCCACGCCATGCATCGGAGTCGCGGCCTTGGCAGCCTCCTCGGTCATGCCAGCCTCGATCAATGCCTCGTGGGTTACTTCGGCATCGGGCTCCTTGCACTCGAGGCATACCTGCCGCGCCAGACGCTGGGCCACGATGCAGTTGACCGACGACGCCACGAGGAAGGGCTCGATCCCCATATTGAGCAGCCGGTTGACCGTCGAAGGTGCGTCGTTGGTATGGAGGGTCGAGAGCACCATGTGACCGGTGAGCGCCGCCTTCACGGCGATCTCGGCCGTCTCGAAGTCCCGAATCTCACCGACCATGATGATGTCCGGGTCCTGCCGGAGGAACGACCGCAGGGCCGCAGCGAAGTTGAGCCCGATGTCCTCGTGCATCTGCACCTGGTTGATGCCGGAGAGGTTGAACTCGACCGGGTCTTCGGCCGTCGACAGGTTCTCTGATTCCTTGTTCAGCTCGCTGAGCGCGGAGTAGAGCGTCGTCGTCTTGCCGGAACCCGTCGGCCCCGTGACGAGCACCATTCCGTACGGCTGATGAATCGAATGCTTGAAGTCTTCGAGCTGCGGAATCTCGAACCCGAGCTTGGTCATGTCGAGCTGCAAATTCGACTTGTCGAGGAGCCGCAGTACGGTCTTCTCGCCGAACAGCGTCGGAAGAACCGAGACGCGATAGTCCATCTCGCGACCGCGCCCGAGCTTGAGCTTGATCCGGCCATCCTGCGGCAACCGCCGCTCCGCAATGTCGAGCTCCGCCATGATCTTGAGCCGCGACGTGATCGCGTTCTTGAGCTTGAGCGGTGGCTTCATCACCTCGTAGAGCACGCCGTCGATCCGGTACCGGACCCGAAATTCCTTCTCGTACGGCTCGACGTGGATATCTGACGCTTCCCGCTTCACCGCATCGGTCAGAATCAGGTTCACGAGCTTGACGACCGGCGCGTCCTCCGACTCCTTCTCCAGTTCCAGGAGGTCGACGTCGTCGGCGTCGTGGACGAGCTCCATCTCGGAGTCGTCGAAGTCGGACATCACATCGGTCAGCGTCGACGACTGGTCGTAGTACTTGTCGATCGCGCGCTTGATCTCGTCGTCCGTCGCGACGACGACCTCGACGTTGTATCCGGTGAGGAACTTGATGTCGTCGATCGCGAAGATGTTCGACGGGTCGGCCGTCGCGAGGATCAGCGTCGAGCCGGCACGGTTCACCGGGAGGACGGTGTGCTTGAGGGCCACTTCCTCCGGGATCAGCTGGATCACCTCGGGGTCGACATCGAATTCCTCGAGGTCGATCGCCGGGACGCTGTACTGCTTGGCGACGAAATCGGAGAGTTCGGATTCCTGGAGGAAGCCGAGCTTCGTGATCTGGGCACCGAGTCGGGCGCCACTCTGCTTGGACTCTTCGCGAGCCTGCCGGAGCTGCTCTGCGGAAAGCAGGTTCTCCTTGACGAGCAGCTCACCGATGCGTTCGTTCAACCCCGTCCCCTCGCGAATTCGTCTCGGGATCCAAAACCGGCGCGGGGCCCACTACTTGGGGCGGCCCCTGCCCGCTCAGGAAACCCTCGCGAACCCGCACGGTTATCGGCGGCTCGGAGAACGAACTTGACCGCGGGGCTCAGACCACTTCGTCGATCTCCCGGGGCGAGATGTGGCGAGAACGCAGCACCACCAAACCGACCCCGGTCGTCGTGAGCCAGAACACCCCATGGGCGACCGTCCCGAGGGCGATCGCCTCTTCCTTGGGGACACCGAAGGGGGCGAGAGCGACCCAACAGGCGGCGTGGTACGACCCGAAGAACCCCGGCGCGGACGGGATCGCCACGGCCACACCGACCCACACGAGGAGCGCGTAAACCGCAGCGACCGTCCTCTCTGGGGGACCCAGGTCGATCTCGAGCGCCCAGAGGGCCGCCAGCACTGGAACCGGCGAAATGACGACCCAGATGAACAGGGAGTGGAAGACGACCCAGGCGAACGAATTCGCGCCGCGGAGCCCTCGCAGCCCCTCCACCAGGTTCTCGAACACGCTGCGAAGCTGCGTGCTCCAGCGCGCGGGCAGGAGCCTCCCGGTCGCGCGCGTCACCAGATCGATGCCACGCTCGGGGGCCGCCCGCAGCGCGACGACCCCAGCCAGCGGCACGAGGGCCAGCGCGAGAAGCGGGATCAGCACCGCCCGCCCATCGAGCCCCGCCGCGGCCGCGCCCCCGAGTCCGACCAGCGCCGCGGCCATCCCCCCGACGATCGCCGCATCCACGATCCGCTCGACGATCACCGTCCCGAAGATCGCCGCGCGCGAGGCCCCCACTTCTCGGGCGACGAACCAGGCCCGCACGAACTCGCCCATCCGGAGCGGGAACAGATTGTTCGCCATGAATCCCACGGCGGTGCCGCGGAACATCGTGCCCTGAGTGACGTCGGTGAGGCCTCGCGTCAGATGGCCCCAGCGGAGCGCCCGCGACCACAGCATCAGGAGCTGGGCAGGAATCGAGAGGCCCAGCAGGATCGGGAGGTCGGTCCCGGCGAGAATCTCGCCCAGTTTGCGGAAGTCGAGCCCGCGGACGGCGAACCAGACTGCGATGGCGGTGACTCCGAAGCCGAGCAACACCTTCGGGTCGCGCAGGCGACGTCCCGCGCGGGTCCACGGTCCGGGCCGCGTGCCCCCGTCCGTCATTCCGCTGTCAGGCGAGTGCGCGCTTCGTCTCGGTCTGCTGCGATCTGGCGCTTGAGCGCTTCGACGTCTGCGAACTTTCGCTCGGCGCGCAGGTGATGCTCGAACGTCAGCTCGACCCGGCAGCCGTACAGGTCGCCCTCGAATCCAATGAGATGCGTCTCCGCAAGGACCGGGTCGGACGGCTTGAAGGTGGGCCGCCTTCCCACGTTCGTAACGGCCAGATGCGACTCCGACGCACCCGCTTCGCTCAGCAGCCGGACGCGCCCCGCGTAGACACCCTCGGCCGGCAGGACTTCGTTCTCGGGGGCCAGGTTCGCAGTCGGAAAGCCGAGGGTGCGGCCTCGCCGGTCCCCTTCGACCACCGTCCCCCAGACCCGGTACGGCCTTCCGAGAAGCCCACGCGCCGCTTCGACCTCCCCGTTCGCCAGGAGCTGACGGATCCGGGTCGAGTTGACGTCCTGTTCTCCCACCGTCACTTCGGGCACGATCGTCACGGCGAAGCCGAGGTGAGGACCGAGTTCGGTGAGCGTGCGCATCGAGCCTTCTCGATCTCGGCCGTACCGGAAGTCGTAGCCCACGTAGACCTCGCGGGGGGCCAGCCTGCGATGGAGGACGTCCCGGACGAAGTTCTCGGCGGGCATCTTGGCCAGCCGAGAGTCGAACGCTTCTACGATGACGAGGTCGATCCCGGTCTCCTCGATCAGTTCCAGCTTCTGCTCGAGGGTATTGAGCAGCTTCGGCGCTCGGTCCGGCTGAAGGACCTTGCGTGGATGCGGCTCGAACGTGTAGACAGCTGCTTCCCCGCCGTAGCCACGGGCCCGCTCGACGACGATCCCCATGATCTCGCGATGACCCAGATGGAGGCCGTCGAAATTTCCGACGGTCACGACCCCCCGGTCGAGCGGACCTTCCAGCGCGTCACTACCCCGCACTACCCGCAATGGTTAGACTCCCGCCCCATGTCCACACTCGCCCGTTATGTGGTGACGCGCTTCCTGCGCGCATTCTTCGGGTCCTTGGTGATTCTGCTGCTGGCTGTGGTGGTGGTAGACATGCTGCTCAATCTCGAGGACATCCTTGAAGTCGAGGACGAGCTCTCGGGCGTACTGCGGTATCTGCTGCTCCGCGTCTTCTCCGTCTATCTGCCGTACATGATCCCGGTCGCGACGTTCACCGGCGCGTTCTTCTCTGTGGGAATTAGCGCCCGGAACCTCGAAATCGTTGCGATGAAGGCCGGCGGGGTCTCCCCCCTCTTCGCGATGGTTCCTCTCTTCGTCGCGGCGGCCTTCCTCTCGATCCTCTCCCTGCTCGTCAACGAGACTCTCACCGTCGGGGCCTCCGCGGCGCTTCAGGAACGCTCCGGCACGGAACTCGGCGAGATCGAGCTCGGCTCCGGCACGATCTGGTACCACACGGGCAGCTACATCTACAACATGGGTGAGCTGAATCCGGATACGGGTGCTCACGACGACGTCCGGATCTACGAGCGAGACGAAACCGGCCGCCTCGTCCGGATGATCCACGCAAAGAGTGGCGTGCGAACCTCGCCGGTCGAGTGGACGCTCGACGGTGCGACCTCGCGGACTTTCGTCGCCGACGCCAAAGACTCGCCGCCTCTGACCGAGCGCTTTCCGGAGCTGGTGCTCTCGCTCGGGGACGCAGGCGCTCCTGCGCTCCTGCGCGCGCGCGTCGGCACCGTCCCGGTCTGGACGCTGCTCGAGTACGCGCGCGCCACCGGAGTCCCGCGAGTCCAGGCGGTCTTGCATCAGCGACTGACCGCCCCGCTTCTGGTGCTCGCCTTCGCGCTGCTCGCGGTCCCGCTCGGGCTCCGAGTCGAGCGCACGCGCAGCCTGGCGCTTCCCGCACTCCAGGGAGTCGGCATTCTCTTCTTCTTTCTGCTCATGCGGGAATACGCCGCGACTTTCGGGGCCGGGAGCGGGACACTGCCCGCGATCGTCGCCCCGTGGCTCGTCCTCTCGCTCTTCGTGGGACTCGGCGCCACGCTTCTGTCGCGCGCAGACACCTAGCGCCGCTACGGGGTCGCCCCGGCAGGCGGTGCCGATGCGGGGGGGGCCGAGACAGGCGCGGGCGGCGCTGCGGTCGGCGGACTCAGGTCTGTGCCGCCCGTCTGGAACAGTCGGAAGAACTCATGGCTCGGCGGGAGCACCATCGTCGTGCCCGTGCCGAGTGTCTTCCGATACGCCTCCAGACTCCGCTGGAAGTGATAGAAGTCGGTGTCCTGGCTGTACGCTTCCGCGTAGATCCGAGTGGATTCGGCCTCTCCCTGCCCGCGAAGGCCTTGGGCCTGCTCCTCGGCTTCGGCCACGGTGATCCGGGCTCGGCGGTCAGCGTCCGCCCGAATCGTCAGCGCCTGCTCCTCGCCCTCGGCGCGGAACTTCCGGGCCAGCCGCTCCCGCTCGGCACGCATTCTCGCGTAGACGTTCTCCTCGGTCCGCGTCGGGAGTTCGGTCCGGTTGATCCTCACGTCGGCCACTGCGATTCCGAAGCGCTCCAGGCCCGCGGAACTCTTCTCAGTGATCTCGATCATGATCGCTTCGCGGGCCTCGGTCAGCACCTCGAGAATCGAGTGGCGACCGATCACCTCGCGAAGGTTGTCACCCACTTCTTGATCGATGATGCGGTCCGCCCGTTCGCGTCCTTGCGGGAACGACTTGTAGAACTGGAGCGCATCCTCGATCCGCCAGATGACGTAGTGGTCGATCACGACCCGCTCCTGATCCATCGTCGGAATTTCACGGGGGCGAGAATCGAGATGCAACCAGCGCCGATCGAACGTGATCACCTCTTCGAGAATCGGCAGGCCGATCCGCCACGACAGACCGGGCTGGGTGGCCTGTTCGCGAGGATTGCCGAGCAGGAGAATGAGCTTCTGCTCGTCCTCGCGGGTGACGACCAACGGGCCGAGGTCGAATTCGGCGGCCTTCACGAAGCCGACGAACACCGCCGCGATCACGACGAACAGCGTGAGGATGCGCATCATTGCCCGCTCCCCGCCTTCGGGCGGCCAATCGGCAGGTACGGCATCACGCCACTGGTGGTTCCCGGTTCGATCAAGATCTTCTCGACCTGCGGCAGCACCTCCTCCATGGTCTCGATATAGAGCCGCTGCCGCGTCACCTCGGGCGCCTTGCGATACTCCGCGAGCACCGAGAGGAAACGGGTGGTTTCGCCCTTCGCCTCGGCCACGCTCTCTTCGCGATAGGCCGAAGCCTTCGAGATCATCTCCCGCGCCTGCCCTCGCGCCTGCGGAAGCACCTCATTCTCGTAGCCCCGGGCTTCCTGCACCTTGCGGTCCCGGTCCTGTGCGGCCGCGATCACGTCGTCGAAGGAGTCCCGCACCTGGCGGGGAGGCTGCACTTCGAGGAGTTGCACCCGCGTCACTTCGATCCCTGCTTCGTAGTCGTTGAGGAACCCCTGTAGGAGCTCGCGACTCTCGGACGCGACCGCATCCTTGCCCTCAGCGATGACCGCGTCGATTCCGGTGCGGCCGACGACTTCACGAACCGCGGCCTGGGCGGCGTCGCGCAACATCTCGCGGGGCTCTGCGACCCGGAACCTCGCATCGAAGGCCTCGACGATCCGGTACTGCACCGCGAACTCGAGGTGAACGATATTGTTGTCCTTCGTCTGGATGGCCGCCTCCCCCAGCTCCTGGGGGGGCTCCGCACCGGCAGCCGCCGGCGCCCCGAACTCCTCGCGCCGGATCTCCTCGACGTCCACGATGTGGTGCGACTCGATCGGCGGCGGCAGGTGAAGCTTCGGCCCCGGCTGGGTCACCACGGTGCGCAGTTGGCCGAAGCGCAGGATCACCGCGGCCTTGCCCGGATCGAGCGAGTAGTAGCCGGTCGCGCCCCACGTCCCGAGGACTGCGAGGCCGACGATCAGAACGGTCAGACTCGCCAGCGTTCGCTTCGTGCCTCGCTTGACCTTCTCATCAGCGCCGAGTTTCTCCCCCGCCATCGGTCAGGAATCACTCCCGTCCGGGCCCGTACCAGCGGCTCGACGCTGCGCGATGTCCATGAAGGGCTGAAGCAGGTCGATGGGCAGCGGGAAGACGATCGTCGAGTTGTGCTCGGCGGCGATGTCCGTGAGCGTCTGCAGGTAGCGAAGCTGGAGCGCCGACTCCTCGCCCGCGAGAATGTGCGCTGCCTCTGCGAGGCGCACTGCCGCCTGCGCCTCGCCGTCGGCGTGAATGATCTTCGAGCGCTTCTCCCGCTCGGCTTCGGCCTGCTTGGCCATCGCCCGCTGCATTTCCGTCGGGAGGTCGATCTGCTTGACCTCGACCGCCCGCACCTTGACGCCCCAGGGCTCGGTCTGGAGATCGATGATCTCCTGGAGACGCCGGTTGATGTCGTCGCGTTCCGAGAGCAGCTCGTCGAGTTCGGCCTGACCGCAGACACTGCGCAGCGTCGTCTGCGCGAGCTGCGAGGTCCCGTAGAGGTAGTTCTCGACCTGGATCACCGCGCGCTCCGGGTGGAGAACGCGGAAGTACAGCACCGCGTTCACCTTGACCGAGACGTTGTCGCGGGTGATGACCTCTTGGACCGGCACGTCCATGACGATCTCGCGCAGGCTGATCTTCACCATGCGATCGACGCCGGGGATGATCCAGCGGATGCCCGCATCTCTGACTCCGACATAGCGACCGAAGCGGAAGATGACGCCGCGTTCGTACTCCTGCAGGATGCGAACACCCGCGAAGCCCAACGCCAGCACGATGCCGACCAAAATCAGGGGGGAAAGACCAAGCACGCGAACCTCCTCAGCGTGAATTGCGGGACGGCCGCACGACCAATTCGAGGCCTTCGACACCGACCACTTCGACGGACGACTCGGCGCTCACGGGCTCTTCGGCCCGCACCCGCCAGAATTCGCCGCGGACGAACACGGTACCCGTCGGATCGAGATCCGTCGTCGCCCGGCCCACCATTCCGAGCATTTCTCCGACACCCGCCGCCTGGGGCCGGCCGAGCGAGCGGCCGACCGCCACGACGACGATTGCGGCGAACATCGCCAGCCCGATCGTTGCGGGTACGAGGACCGACCAGAAGGAAACGTTCAGGTCGCTCACCTCGGGCATGTCGAAGAGCATCGACCCACCCAGCAGGAAGCAGGCGACGCCGCCCGCGAAGAGCAGACCGTAGGAGGTGACGAACAGCTCTGCCATGAAGAGCGCCAGTCCGAGGCCAATCAACAACAGCCCGAGCCAGGAGAACGGCAAGATCTGCATCGCGATCAGCGCGAGGAGCAGGCAGACCGCCCCGGTGATCCCGGGAATGAGCGTTCCAGGCTGATTGAACTCGATGTAGAGGCCGAGCGCGCCGGCCATCAAGAGGATGACGGCCACGTTCGGGTCGACGAGCACGTTCAGGAATCGGGTGAGCGCGCTCATCTCGATTTCGCGCTGCGCGGCGCCCGCCAGGGCGAGCTTGACCGGCTCCCCGTTCAGCACCAGCTCGCGCCCATCGAGCTGGGCCAACAGGTCGGCACGGTCCTTCGCGACGAGATCGATCACGTCGAGTTCGAGCGCTTCGTCCGCGGTGACGGCGACCGACTCGCGAACGGCCTTCTCGGCCCACTCGACATTACGGTCCCGCTCGGCGGCAATCGACTCGATGAACGCCGCGAGAAGGTTCTCGGCCTTCTCCGCCGAGGGGTCCGTCGTCTTCCCCTCCTCGTCCTGAGCACCGCCGCCGCCGCCCCCGATCCCGACCGGATGGGCGGCTCCGATGCTCGACCCCGGCGTCATCGCAGCCACATGGGCCGCGAGCGTGATGAACGTTCCCGCCGAGCCCGCCCAGGCGCCTTGCGGCGAGACGAAGACCACGATGGGAACCCGGGATGCGAGCATCGCCTGGATGATGTCCTTCGTGGACGCGACGAGTCCACCGGGCGTGTCGAGCTCGAGCACGAGCACCGCCGCGGCTTCGGCCTCCGCCTGCGCGATCGCCTTCTGCAGGTAGTCGGACGAGGCCGGATTGATCGACCCCTGGATGCGCGCGATGGCCACGTGCCCCGATCGCTCCGTCGGCCCGGCCTCGGTTTCGGTTTCTGCCGCGACGCCCAGCGCCCCGAACAGCAAGAGTCCGGTGAGGACCCACCCGCGCAGGGTCATTCGCACTCCTGTCGAAGCTTTTCGATCCGATCGAGCAAGCGTTCCGCCACTTCTGCCTTCGAGAGCAACGGAAGCTCCTCGACTTCGCCTCCGGGGGACACGAGCGCCACCGCATTGGCATCGGATTCGAAGCCGGCATCGGTTCGTGAAATATCGTTGGCCACGAGCAGGTCACAGCCTTTGCGTGCGAGTTTTCGCTTCGCGGCAGCGACAAGATCATGACTCTCTGCAGCGAAGCCCACGATCACGCGAGCACCGGGCTCACGGCTGATCTCGGCCAGAATGTCGGGATTGCGCACGAGGTCGAGCCGCAAGCCCTCCCCGTCGGGCAGGTCTTCCTTCTTCAGCTTGCGCTCCGACCGCTCTGCCGGACGGAAGTCGGCGACGGCCGCCGCCATGACCACCACCTGACTCGCCGCGAGCTCCGCATGCACGGCGTCCCGCATCTCGAGCGCGGTCTCCACATCCACGCGCGTGACACCGGGAGGCGTCGCGAGCGCAACCGGGCCAGCGATCAGAACCGTCTCCGCGCCGCGCCGTGCCGCCGCCGCCGCGATCGCGAATCCCATCTTGCCGGACGATCGGTTCGTCAACGAGCGGACGGCGTCGATCGGCTCGCGAGTTCCTCCGGCAGTCACCAGCACGCGCTCCCCCGAGAGTGAGGGGCTTCCGAGCTGGAGTTCGGCGGCGCCGACGAGCGCGTCGGGCTCGGCCATGCGTCCAGCTCCCACCCAGCCGCACGCGAGTTCACCGGCTTCGGGGCCGATGAAACGCACGCCCCGCGCGCGCAGGGTTTCGACGTTTGCCTGGGTCGCCGGGTGCTCCCACATCTGCACGTTCATCGCCGGGGCGACCAGGAGAGGCGCCCGCGTTGCCAGCAGCAACGTCGTCACGAGGTCGTCCGCGAGCCCCTGGGCCATCCGCGCGAGCAGATGGGCGGTGGCGGGTGCCACCAACACGAGGTCCGCCCAGTCGGCCAGCTCGATGTGTCCGATGCCGCCTTCTTCGCGGGGATCAAACAATTCGGTGCGAACCTCGGTGCCCGCCACGGCCTGGAGCGACAGAGGGCTCACGAACTCGGTGGCCGCTGGCGTCAGCGCACAGCGAACCTCGTGGCCCGCGCGACGCAGACCGCGCACCAGTTCCGGCACCTTGTACGCCGCGATGCCGCCCGAGACGGCCACGAGGACCCGGCGCTGCATGATGGAAACCCCCAGAAAGGCAGGCGATTCCAGCCGAGGGTAGCAGCCTACCGGGATGCGCGCGTGAGGAGCGCCGCGGCCGCCGTCAGCCTCGCAGCGAGCTTGTGCGGGCCCGGGGCCTCGGCGTACAGACGCACCACAGGCTCCGTTCCGGAGCACCGGAGCAGCGCAAAGCCGTCGGAAACGTGCAGCAGGATCCCCCCCGGCGTCTTTTCGGCTCGGACCGGACTCCGCTCGAAGCGGCTCGGGGGAGCCTCTTCCAGCCGCCGCAGACCCGCGAGATGCCCGGGGCGTCGCGAGAGCGCGATCCGTCCACAGGCACTCTTCCCGTGGCGCTTCTCGAGCTGATCAAGGCGCCCTCGCAACCCTTGCCGGTGACTGCTCGCGACCTCGGCGATGAGGGCACCCGCCAGGATCCCGTCCTTGTCGTGGGCGAAGGGAGCCCAAGCGAACCCCCCGCTCTCTTCCCCGGCCACGCTCGCGCGTCCCGATGCGAGCGCCTCACTCAGTGGCTTGAACCCGATCGGACACCGAATCACGTCGAGTCCCGCGTCCGCCGCTACGCGCTCCACCAGGGAGCCCGTCGCCACCGAGATCGCGACGCCGGCGGGCAATCGACGGGTCCGGGCGAGGTGATCGACCAGGAGAGCGACGACCTGGGTCTCGGAAAGGCGGCCCTTCCGGTCGACGACGCCGAGGCGATCGGCATCTCCATCGGTCGCGAGGCCGACCGCACGTCCGCCGAGACGCGCCACGCGGCGCCCGAGTGCTGCGAGCCGTTCCGGGGACGGATCCGGTGCACAGCCCCCGAAGCGCGGATCGGCCGCCGCCCGCAGAACTTCGACCCTCGCGCCGAGATCTCTCAACAGCCGATCGAGCACCCCGGCACCGGTCCCATGAATCGCGTCGTAACAGATCGAAAATCTCGCGCGTGCGAGGCGGTCGACATCGAGCCACCGGGCGAGGTCGCGCAGGTAAGCGTCTGTCGGGCGAAATTTCCGGTTCGACACCGCGCCTCGCGGCGGCGGCCCCGCGGCCAGTTGGCGCGCACAACCCTTCTCGAGCTCGCGGGCCACCTTCGCGTCCACTGCCCCGCCGTACGGGGCGACGACCTTCACGCCCAGATACTCAGGGGGATTGTGGCTCGCGGTCACGAGAAAGCCGACCGCAAATCCGCGCCGGCGAACCGCGTGCGTCGCGACCGGAGTGGGCGTGGGGCCCTCCGCGATCACCGGCCGGGCACCGACACCCGCGAGCGCTTCGGCGGCGGCCAGCGCTACGCGATCCGCCTGGAAGCGCGTGTCGTGCGACACCAGGATCCGCGGCGCAGCGCAGTCCGCCGCGGCGTGACGACCCACGGCGGCCGCCAGCGCGCGGGCGCGCTCGAAAGTGAAGTCCTCTCCGAGAACTCCGCGCCATCCACTGGTTCCGAAACGGACCGGCCCTTCGGACATGGAAGCTTCATCGGCAGAGCCCGCACCCGGCTTGGGCGGATTCGAGGTCAGTCCGTACCGAGCTTCTCGCGGAGGTACTTCACCACGATCGGGGGCACCCAAGCCGAGACGTCGGCTCCGAAATGGACCAATTCCTTCAAGCGAGAGGAACTCACGTAGAAGAACTCCTGGCTGGTCATCATGAAGACCGTCTCGATCTCGGGGCTCAGATGTTTGTTCATCAGGGCCATCTCGAACTCGTACTCGAAGTCGGCGATCGCGCGGAGCCCGCGAATCACGACGTTCGCGCCCAACTTCTGTGCGAGATCGACGAGGAGTCCGTGCGAGTGGGTGACCTCGACATCGGGAAGATCGGCCAGCGCGGTTCGCAACATGTCGAGCCGCTCCTCGAGTGAGAACGTCCCCGCTTTCGAAACGTTGGTGCCGACAGCCACCACCAGCTCCGGAAAGACCCGATGCGCCCGATGGATCAGGTCGAGGTGGCCGTTCGTGACCGGATCAAAGCTGGCCAGAAAAAGCGCGCGCCGCGGATCGGAATCCTGACTCATCGAACCGACCTCCTCCCCTCGGGTGCATCGCTCGGCACCGGCCCTGAGATGTAGCGCACGACCATCGTCTCGCCGTACCCCCACTCCTCAGATCGCTCGAGGCCGTCGATTTCTCCCGGAGGCGTCCGCCGGGGGGCCTCCGCCAGCACGGTCGCCTCGGGGGCCAGGATATCGGCCTGAACGAGCGCGGTGAGTGCGGCCTCGAGCTCCCCACCTTGGTACGGAGGGTCGAGAAAAGCGAGGTCAAATCGCTCGCCGGCCACCCGCAACCGCGGGAGCGCCGTCCGGGCGAGACCGCCCACCGTCCGGGTCGAGTCCGTGAGACCGAGCGCTTTGAGATTCTCGCGGAGGACCGCGAGGACTGGAGCACTCCGCTCGACGAATACGACCGACTCCGCCCCGCGCGACAGCGCTTCGACGCCGAGAGCGCCGCTTCCGGCGAACAAGTCGAGCACCTGACATCCCCCGAGGTCACCGAGCCGGGCGAACAGTGCCTCCCGAACCCGGTCCGAGGTCGGGCGGACGGCCTTGCCTCGCGGCACCCGCAATCGTCGTCCACGAAGGACACCGCCCGTCACGCGAAGATGCGTCACACGACTCACGGGAACACACTTTTGCTGTTGCAGCAACCGAACTGCATTCCTATGATGCGCGCCCCGTCGCCAAGCCCGGATCGCCCCGTCGCGCTTCACTTAGGGCTTCTCAGCGGAATGGACACCAAACGGCGTCGCTACACACGCGCTCCCGAAACAGGCGCGCGAAGACTCATACACGAAACGAAAGCGCCGACGAGCGCGAATGACAGAGGGAGCACGAGCAAGGGATGGCCACCGCCACGGTCGAGCGTCACAAGAAGAAGATTTCGGAGCGCCTTTCGCAGATTCGCGGCGATCGTTCGCAGCGCCAATTCGCGCGCGACCTCGGCGTTTTTCAGCAGAACGTAAATCGGTACGAGAACGGCACCACGCCGCACGCGGACTTTCTCATCCAGCTCGCCCTCAAGGAGCAGGTATCTCTCGACTGGCTGATTCTCGGCAAGGGCCGAATGAGGCGCAGTCGCTAGATCCCCAGGGAACGAGCCAGGAACGGAACCTGAGTTCTCTCCCAGAAGGGAACTCCGCTTCCCTCCTCCGTCCCGCGCGCCTCCCGCTCGAACACGCAGCTCCGCGCGCAACTCCCCGCCTTCGCGTCCCACCGCAGGAAATGAGCGGCGGTCCGACCGATCGGCACACCGCTTGCTCCAACGGGTGGGCATGCTGCGCTTCCTGGTGCTCCTGACGCTCGCCCTCTCCGCGGCCGATCATTGGACCACCTGGCTCTGCCTCCGAAACCCGATCGAGGGCTGGGAAGTTCAGGAGCTGAACCCGATCTCGGAGTGGCTCTTCCAATCGATCGGGGTCGGCGGCGGCCTGCTCCTCGACAGCACCGTCACCCTGGCAGGCCTGGCTTTTCTCGTCGCCACGCCGCGCGTACCGCGGGCCGCCAAGCTCGGGTTCCTGGCCACCGTCGTTCTCGCAACGGGCTACGCAGTCGCGAACAACCTCGGCGTGATGTCGAAGCTCGAGCTGCCGCTCGCCGCGCTCTGACACACGGCTCGGGTCAGCCCCACGCTCGCCGCTCGGCTACTTCGTGAGCGCGGTCGCGAACACGTCGAGTGCATCCATCGCGCCGCGCGCGCCCCCGCGGAATCCGTTGACCAGCACCGAGAACAGCAGCCGCTGACCGTCCGGCCCCTCGGCCACGCCCGTCAGAGCGGTGACTCGCGTCAACAATCCCGTCTTGGCGCGGACGCGCCCGTGGGCCGCGCGCGCGCGACGCCGGAGGGTGCCGTCCACGCCAGCGATCGGAAGAGACGCAAAAAACTCTGGCCCGAGTCCGAACTGGGATTGCGCGGCTCTCAGCGCGCTGACCAACAAGCGCGGCGACGCGCGATTGTCATAGGAGAGGCCGGAGCCGTCGAGCATCGTCAGGGAGCCGAGCGAGAGTCCCAGCCCTTCGAGCTCTGCGCGCGCCGCAGCCGTGCCCGCCGGCCACGTGCCGACGCGCGCCCCGTGCTCGAGCGCGAGCCCCTTCACGAGCGTTTCCCCGACGCCATTCTGGCTCCACTTCATGAAGCGATTCAGGATCTCCGAGAGCGAGAGTCCGCGGAAGGCCCGCAATTTCACCGCCTCGGCCGGCGCCGGTGCCACGCGCACTTCCCCGCCGACCTTGATGCCGACGGCCTCGAGCTGCATCCGGAAGACCGCCCCGGCGAACCTCGTAGGATCCGAGATCCGACGCAGAACCCGCTGACGGGCGGCACCCGCCGGAAGCGTGCCGGTCACATGGACTTCTTCGTGCGCGAGTCCCGGACGCGGCTCCACGTGATACCGGAGTGCCGCGCCCCGCCCGACCGTGCGCGCGCGATTGACGATCTGCAGATAGGGAAGCGGCGGATCGGTCGTCACCCGGACCGGGCTCCCAGCCGACGCCCCCGGCTCGACCCAGGTCTCGAATGCACCGTAGTTCGCCGAGAGCGCGCTCAGCGGTGCGTGGTACGCACGCGCAGAAACCGCGCCCCAGGACGGGTGCCAACGGACGGCGTCGAAAGCGGTGTCGTCGAGCACGATGTCCGCGTCGATCCGGCGCAGGCCCTGTCCCCAGAGGTCGGCGGCCAGACGCCACCACTGCTCCGACGTCAGCACCGGATCGCCGCCCCCGCGGACATACAGCGTTCCGACAGTGCCCTCCCCGCCCGGTTCTCGATCGGCCAGCACCTCCGTCGTGAACTGGTGAGACGGACCCCACGCCCGCAGCGCCGCCAGCGCCGTCAGCACCTTCATGTTGGATGCGGGGACGAGGCCCTGATCCGCATTCCGTGCGTAGATCTCACGTCCGTCCGTCGCATCGACGACGAACGCGGCGATCCTCGCCCCCCGCAGGCTCTTCGCACTCAGTGCGGCGTCGAGGCGTCCGCGGAGAGCGGTGTCGGCCGCCCCCTGTTCCACAGCATCGCGCGCGGCGACCGGCACCGCCTGCACCCACACGAAACAAAACGCGATGGCAAGGAGAGCCGCTCGCTGCAAAGAGACCTCGGACCGGGGGAGTCGCTTGACGGGGCCCAGCTTATCCCCGAGGCTCGCGACCGGCAATCCGCGGGCTGCGGGCACGTTTCGTGGGGGGACGGTGCTCAACTGGATTTGGCTCGGCCTCGTGCTCACGTCGGTCGCGTACGGAGCCTGGTCGGGTCGCATGACCGAAGTCTCGAGTGCCGCGCTTTCCGAAGCGAGCACGGCGATCCAGCTCGTCATCAAACTGACCGGCGGGATGGTGCTGTTCCTCGGCCTCGTGCGCGTGGCGGCTGACGGCGGACTCCTGCGTGTGATCGTGCGCGGCCTCCGGCCGATTCTGAGACGCCTGTTCCCGGACGTCCCGGAAGATCACCCGGCGATGGGCGCCATGTTGATGAACTTCGCGGCGAATATGCTCGGCATGGGCAACGCCGCGACCCCGTTCGGCGTGAAAGCGATGGTCGAACTCGACCGGCTGAATCCGCACCGGGGTTCAGCGACCAACGCGATGGCGCTGTTCCTCGCGATCAATACATCGTCGATCGTGCTGATGGCGCCGACTGGCACCGTGGTGCTGCGCGAAGCCACGGGATCCGTCGCACCGATGGCGATCTGGATTCCGACCCTTTTCGCGACGCTCTGCTCGACGCTCGTCGCCGTCTCGACCTGCCTGCTGCTCTCACGGCTGCCGCGGTTCGCGCCGAATCCGCCCGCTGACCCAGGCCCGCCGCTCGACCTCGGACCCGAGGAGGCCGACGTTCCCGACCTTGATGCCGCGCCGCCGCCGCTCGGACCGGTCCAATGGCTGCTCATCGGGGGCTTCGCCGCAGTCACACTCAGCGGTTTCGGATGGCAGCTCGCGAATCACCTGGAATCGGGCACTTCCGAGGCCTTCCTCAAGGAAGTCGGCAACTTTTGGCTGCTCCCGATGCTGATCGCAGGGTTCCTTCTGGTCGGCGTCGCGGGACGGGTGCGCGTGTACGACGTGGTCGTCGACGCGGGCCGCGAGGGGCTCCAGATCTCGATGCGGATCGCCCCGTATCTCGTCGCGATCCTGGTCGCGATCGGCATGTTCCGGGCCTCGGGTGCACTCGACCTGATCGTGGCGGGCCTCTCGCCGCTCACCGGCGCGCTCGGTGTGCCCGGCGAATCGCTTCCGATGGCGATTCTGCGACCCCTCTCCGGCTCGGGCGCATTCGGCGTCATGGCCGAGATCCTCGAGACCCACGGACCGGACAGCTTCGTCGGACAGGTCACGAGCACCCTCCAGGGCTCTACCGAGACGACCTTCTACGTGCTCGCGGTGTACCTCGGAGCCGCCGGCGTTCGAGACTCCCGGCACATCCTGCCCGCCTGTCTGGCCGGCGACCTCGCGGGATTCATCGGTGCCGTCTTCATCTGTCACCTCTGGTTCGCCTGAGCCGAGAGCCGACCGCGCCACGGCAGCCTCCGCGTAGGCCGGGCGACGCTGCGGCCGGCGACGCTATGCTCCCCGCTCGGACGGAACCAAGAGCGGCGAAGGGCGCCGCACCCAATGCCCTGAACGTCGCCTGCGACCGTTCAGACAGGGAGCCACGGGCCTGGAAGCCGATCTGGGGAGACTCATCGAGGCCGGCCTCGGCCTGACGGTGACCCGTGTCGAGCCGCTGGACAGCGGTCTCGGTTTGCGGCGTTTCTTTCGCGTGGCGACAGGAGGCGAGCCGCCGACGCTCATCGCGCGCGTCGAGGCTCCCGAAGATCCTGCCGGTCGGCCTGCAGGCGTCGCTCCCGAACCGCCGCTGGAACCGCTGCGCACGTTCCTCGCCGACCTCGGTCTGCCCGTCCCCACACGCTGGGGCGGAGACGCGAAGAGCGGCACGGACTGGCTCGAGGACTTCGGAGACTGCCACCTCGCGACGTACCTGGGCAGAATCGATGCGCGCGAGCGACACCGCTTGTACCGCGAAGTGCTCAGCTGGATTCCGGTCCTGCAACGCGCGACGGAAGCCGCCGCGTCGCTGCCCACCTATCAGCGTCATCTCGACCGCGCGCTGCTGGGCTACAAGGGCGAACTGTTCTCTCGACACAGCCTCCCACTCGCGCTCGGGCGGGTGGCCACCGCGGCCGAAAAGCAAACCGTCGCGAATGCTTTCATGCGAATCGCCGACGCGGTGGAAGCGGCCCCCTGTCAGTTGGCGCATCGCGATCTGCAGAGCCAGAACGTGATGGTGCGCGAGGATGCAACCCACGTGGATGCAACCCACGTGGATGCAACCCACGTGGCCGCAACCCACGGGGCCGCGTCGAGCTCACCGCGCCTCGGGCTGATCGATTTCCAGGGCGCATTCCTCGCGCCGCCGGAGTACGACCTCGTCGCGTTGCTGCGCGACTCGTACGTCGAACTCTCGGACGCGGACGTGACCGGCCACCTCGACTGGATCACACCGCAGCTCCCAGCGGCACCCGACCGCACCGAGGTACAGCTCCGCTTCGACCTGCTCACAATCGCTCGAAAGGGCAAGGACCACGCCCGCTTCGTGTTCGCGGGCGAAACCCGCGACGACCGCCGGTGGGCCGAACACCTGCCCCGCACCACCCGCGCGCTGAGAGCCGCGGCCGAGCGCGTGGCCGGACTCGACCCAGACCTCGAGCGCCTCGCTCATTGGATCGATCGGCTGCCGGAGACGCCATGCGAGGGATGATCGTCGCGGCGGGCCTCGGCACCCGTCTCCGTCCGCTCACACGCTGGCGTCCCAAGCCGGCGGTCCCGGTGCACGGGGTGCCGCTCATCGCCTACAGCCTCGCACTCCTGGCGAAGCACGGCGTAGACGAGATCTCGGTCAACGTGCACCACCTACCGGACGAACTCGAAGCCGCGGCTCGCGAATGGTGCCCGAGCGGAGTGAGGCTCGAGTTCTCCCGCGAAGACGAGCTGCTCGGAACGGGCGGCGGGATCCGCAAGGTCGCGGCGTTCCTGCGCGAGAGCGACCCTTGCGTGATCCTCGGGGGCGACATGCTCCTCGACTGCGACCTCGACGCCCTGCTTCGAGCGCACCGCGAGCGAGACGACGCCGTGACCCTCCTGCTGCGAGAAGATGCTCGGGCCGGCGATTTCGGCACGATCGGCGTCGACGACGAAGGGTGCGTCCGACGGATCGCCGATCGCTTCGATCTCGGCGGCAGCACACGCGCGGGGGTCTACGCCTGGGTGAACGTCGTCGCGCCGCGAGCCTTCGATTCCCTGCCCGACGTCGCCCACTTCAGCCATCTGGATGCGTGGTGGGCACCGCTGCTTCGAGCCGGCGCGCGCGACATTCGCGGTGAACTCATGGCCGCCGACACGGGAATCTGGGAACCGGTCGGCACGCTGGAGGAGTATCTCGACGCCAACCTCCGACCCCTCTCGCTTTCGTACTTCGACGTGGCCGCCGCAAGCAGGCGGGCGGGCGCACGAATCGAGACGACGAAAGCGGGCGCTGCCGACGTCATCCTCGGTGCCGGTGCCCAGCTCGGACCGGATGTCGAGCTTCACCGCGCCGTCGTCTGGGACGGCGAGTCGGTCCCGGCCGGATTCCACGGCGCGGAGGGCGTCTGGGCCGGCGGAGCGTGGCACGCGCTGCCTGCCCGTTCGAAGCCATGTGAGGAGAAGACCGAATGACCCGTGTCCTCTGCGTCGGCACGAGCGACGCGTTCGGCAGCGGGGGCCGACGGCAGTCCGCCTACCTGGTCGAGTCTTCCGACGGCTCGATTCTGCTCGATTGCGCGGCCACGACGCTCACGGGACTCGAAGCGCTCGGCGTCTCCCGAGACACGATCGACGTGATCGCCGTGTCGCACTTCCACGCCGATCATTTCGCCGGAGTTCCGCAGTTCCTGCTGGCGACGCGCTTCGTCGACCGGCGCACCCACCCGCTCACCGTAGCCGGCCCGCCCGGCATCGAGGAGCGCGTGCGCCAGGCTGCGCGTGCAGTCGGCCATCCGCTCGGGGAAGAACTCGGATTCCCGCTTCGGTTCCACGAGATCGAAGCGGGGCGCGAGGACAAGCTCGGCAAATTGCGGCTCCTCCCGTTCTCAACCGAACACTCGCCGGAAACGAGACCCCACGGGCTGATCGTCACGGCCGGCGCGCACCGGGTCGCCTATTCCGGCGACACCGGATGGTTCGCAGAGCTTCCCGCAACCGTCGCGGGCGTCGATCTCTTCCTCTGTGAGTGCACTCAGGAAGTCACGCGGTACCCGTACCACCTCGGGTTCGACGAGCTGTGCGCGCACCACGCAGAGTTCGACTGCGGCCGGATCCTGCTGACGCACCTCGGACCGCAAATGCGTCTGCGCGTGTCAGGAGAGCCCTTCGAACTCGCGGACGACGGGCTGGTGATCGAGCTCTAGGAGGATTCGCTCGGCCGCCCGGGAACGATCACTCCGAGCACGCGCGGGCCACTCGCGCCCGTGCACCGCGGAAGATGATTGGGCAGGCCGAGGAGTGCGTTGCGTCCAAGCAGCGAAAACGCCATCGCCTCGGCGGCGTCGGACGGCACCCCCGCAGCATCCAGTGGCTCCACCGGACAGGCCCCGAACGCCTCGGCGAGGGCATCCATCAGCGCCGGGTTGCGGACCCCGCCGCCGCCCACCAACACGCGATCGAGCGAGGCCCCACCGGCCGCCAGATGGTCGCGCCACGCCCCGGCCACCGCCTCCGCGGTGAACACGGTGAGGGTCGCGACCAGGTCATCGAGTTCGCGCCCTTCGGCGACCGCCCGCGCCGCGAGCGCCTCGGCCTCTGCGGTCCCGTAGCGTTCGCGGCCGGTGCTCTTGGGCGGCGCGCGCCGCAAGAAGTCGTCGTCGAGGAGCCGCTCGAGCAGGCCCGAATCGACGCGTCCACGCCGTGCGCGGGCGCCGCCCACATCCATGTGCTCGCGCCCTTCCGTGTGGACCGCGACCACCCCGTCGACGAGCGCGTTCGCAGGCCCGACGTCGAACGCGACGACCTCCTCGGGCCGCCCGCCGGACGGCAGCCAGGTGACATTCGCGATGCCTCCCAGATTGAGCACGAGCCGGCCCTCCTCCGGGTCCGACAGCGCCGCCCAGTGGAAGAAGGGTGCGAGCGGAGCCCCCTCCCCTCCGGCCGCAAGATCGCGACCCCGGAAGTCGGCGACGGTCGTCAGCCCGGTCCTCTCGGCGATGACCGACGCGTCGCCGAGCTGGAGAGTCCCGCGGAGTTCCGGGTGATGGGCCACCGTCTGGCCGTGCGAGGCCACCGCGTCCACCGCGCCGAGTGGGAGTCCGGCCGCCTCGGCGACTGCACGGACGGACGCGGCGAAGCGCTCCGCGAGTTCGATATCCAGCGCGAGTGTCTCGCGGAGCACGTCGGGCCCGGACACCCGGCCTGCGGCCAGCCCGTGGATCCGCTCTCGCAGCGAGTCCGGCAGCGGGTCCTCATGCGTCGCGAGCAATCGGAAGGGCCGGACCTCCGGCGGCTCGGGCCAATCGACGAGCGCTGCATCCACCGCATCCGCGGAGGTGCCTGACATGAGGCCGACGACCTTCACGCGGCGGACTCTAGGAGAGCCGCGACGGACCCGCCCCCGGCCCTGGGGGCCCCAGCGACGGTCCCAACTCCACGACTTCGCTCGCCTTCGCCTCCACGAGCTCAGCCACACGCCGTTTGACAGCCTCGGAACCGACCCTCATCATCGCGCCCTTCCTGACTCCTGAATGGGCCTGAGTCCCGAATGGCTCCAGGATGACCCCCGCAAGAACCCCATGACCGCCCGGAGATCCCCATGAACGATTCGGCCAGAACCCAGGGCGTCCTCATCTGCATCGGCGCCGTCGCGCTCGGCCTCCTATTCGGGGTCGGCCTGCTCTCGGGCGCCTGGTGGGCCGTGGCGATCCCGGTCGGGGTGTTGCTCACGTTCGTGCTCGGCCTCACGTTCTGGGTGGGCTGGACCATCGCGACGGTCCAGATCGAGCCTGAAACGCCGACGGCCGCGGATCCCGGTGAAGGCGCGGGCGCCCCGGACCCCTCCGCGTAGACCCCGATGCGCATCGCCCTCCTCACCTATCGCGGCAACATGTATTGCGGCGGCCAGGGGATCTACGCCGCGTACCTGGCACGCGAGTTTCGTGCGCTCGGGCACGAGGTCCACGTGATTGCCGGTCCGCCGCTCCCGGATCTCGATCCCGGCATCCCGCTCCACGAAATTCCGAACCAGAACGTCTTCGGGCTCGAACTCGCCGAGTGGGCCCGAATGAAGGGCCACGATCCACGGCGCCTGCTCGAGCCTCTGACTCTGTGGGAGGCGGGCGTTTCGCGGATCGGCGTGTTCCCCGAGATGCAGACGTTCGGGCTCCGCCTGGCGCTCCGCTGGAAGCAGCTCCAGCAGAAGCACCGCTTCGACATCGTATTCGACAACCAGTGCCTGTCGTGGGGATTGCTCGCGATTCGCGCGGCGGGAGTTCCCGTCGTGTCGGTGATCCACCACCCGCTGCACATCGATCGCGAGGCCGACTACGCGGTCGACCCGCGCCTGATCAAGAAGGTCAAGCGGACGCTCTACTTCCCGCTGCTGATGCAGCAGATCGTCGCGCCCCGGCTCGACCGCATCGTGACCGTGAGCCAGGCCTCGCGCCGAGAGATCGAGCGCTACTTCAGCATCTCGGAGAAGGACATCGACGTCGTCTACAACGGCACCGACGCCGAACTCTTTCATCCCCAGCCCGAGGTTCCCAAAGAAGCGGACCTCATCTTCATCGGGAGGACCGAGGACCGCAAGAAGGGCATCGGCACGCTGCTCGAAGCGCTTTCTCTGCTGCCCGAGTCCGTGACCCTCAAGATCGTCGACGGCCGGATCCCGAAAGAGGGTCTGGTCCCGCGGCTCGTGCGCCGCTTCGGGCTCGAGAAGCGCATCGTCTATCAGGATCAGTTCCTCGAGGTCCCGGACCTGGTGCGCGAGTACTCGACCGGACGCATCGCCGTCGTGCCTTCGTTCTTCGAGGGCTTCGGCTTTCCCGCCAGCGAAGCGATGGCATGCGGACTTCCGGTCGTCGCCAATGCCGCAGGCGCTCTCCCGGAAGTCGTCGGTACGGATGGGAGCGCCGGCCTGCTGGTTCCCCCGCGCGACGCGCGCGCGCTCGCCGAGACGCTCGGCGGCTTGCTCTCCGACCCCGAACGGCTCGACCGCATGGGCCGGGCCGCACGCCAGCGGGTGCAGACCACCTTCCGTTGGGACTCGGCCGCCGCGGGCCTGATTTCCGTTTTCGAGGACGTACTTCGTGCTTCTGACCGTCGATCTCGAGCGGCTTGACGTTCAGCCGGGTCACCGGCTGCTCGATGCTGGCTGCGGAGAGGGTCGCCACTGCTACGGGGCGCTCGAGCGCGGAGCTCGCGTAGTCGGACTCGATCTCGACTACCCGTCGCTTCGCGCGGCAGTCGGTGGGCTGCGCCAGCGAGCCAAGGACAAGGACTCGCTCGGGGAGATGCTCCAAGGGAACGCGTTCCACCTCCCGTTCGCGGACGGCAGTTTTGATCGCGTGATTTGCGCCGAAGTCATGGAGCACGTGCACGACTACGTCGGGGCCGCCAAGGAGCTGGCTCGCGTGACGCGGCCGAATGGTCGGATCGCGGTGACGATCCCGACCGCGACGAGCGAACATCTCTATCTCCGCCTCGGCGACCACTACTTCGAGAGCCCCGGTGGGCACATTCGCATCTTCCGCCCCCGGCAACTCGCAGAGGGCCTCGCAGAAGCAGGGTTTGCAACCGAGGGCGTCGGCTTCGCCCACGGCATCCACACCCCGTACTGGATGTTGCGATCCGCCGTCGGACTCCCGGACGCGGACGCGTTCCGCCTGGTGCGGATGTATCGCTGGCTGCTGATCCGCGCGACGGCGTCTCCGTTCATGGCCCGCCTGGAGAAGGTCCTCGACTACGTGTGCCCGAAGAGCCTGATCCTGTACGCCACCAAGCGCGCATGACCGGCGAGCTCGCCGCCGAGCGGGCGCCTCGGGCCACCGGCACCGGGCCGCTCCGGATCTGCTTCGTGGCATACCGGGGCAACATGAACTGCGGCGGCCAGGGCGTCTACTTGTGGTTTCTCGCTCGCGAGCTGGCTCGCCTCGGACACGAGGTCGATGTCCTCGTGGGCCCCCCGTACCCCGACCCGATGCCCTTCACGGGCGACGTCGAGCCCCTGCCGAACGAACAGTTCTGGGGCAAATGGTTCGTCGGAGACGCCGCGGCGTTCCTCCCGCGCCCGCACCCGTTGCGAATCTTCTCGCCGCTCAACTTCTACGAGCTCGCAGCGAGTCGGCTCGGATTCCTCCCCGAACCGTTCGCCTTCAGCGTTCGCGCATTCCGGGCGCTGGCCACACGCCTGCGGCGGGGCGCGCGGTACGACGTGGTCCATGATGTGCAATGTCTCGGCTACGGACTCCTCGGCATGCAGGCGCTCGGACTTCCCGTCGTCACGACCGTCCACCACCCTTTGAGCGTCGACCGACGCGCTTCGTTTCTGCGAGACACGAATCTCTGGGAAACGATCGGATCGATGCAGTTCTATCCGCTCGGAATGCAGGCGTTCGTCGCTTCCCGACTCGAACGAGTGATGACCTCTTCCGAGACCAGCCGGGAGTTGATCCATCGCGACTTCGGCGTCGAGACCGCGCGGATCCGAATGATCGGCAACGGGCTCGACACCGAGCTGTTCAAGCCGGATCCGACCGTGCCGCGCAACGAGGGTGAGCTGCTGTGCATCGGGCGAGCCGCCGACCCGAACAAAGGGGTACGCACGCTCATCCGCGCCGTCGGCAAACTTGGCCCCGATGTGCGTCTCACCCTGGTCGACAGCGCCTCTTCCGGCAACGACGCCCGTCGCTGGGCGCGAGAGGCCGGCTGCGAGGACCGACTCCATCTGACCGGCCGCGTCGAGACCGAGGAGCTCGTCTCCCTCTACCAGCGCGCTTCGCTCGTGGTCGTACCGTCGAGATTCGAGGGTTTCGGACTCCCGGCGGCCGAAGCCATGGCGTGCGGAACCCCGATCGTCGCGTCGCGCGCGGGCGCGCTTCCCGAGGTCCTCGAAACGGGCGGCGCGGGAGTGCTCGTGCCGATCGACGACCCGGAGGCGCTCGCCAAAGCGATCGGTGCACTCCTCGAGCAACCGGAGGCCCGGCGCGAGATGAGTGCCCTCGCACCGGCTCGAATCCAGGCCGCCTACGCGTGGCCCGCGATCGCAAGCCGCACGGTCGAGGTCTACCGGGAAGCGATCGCCGCACGGTGATTGCGGCGGCCGGGCGGCGAATCGTGTGGTCGGGCGGGAGCTTCGCACTGTCCGGCGGAAACCAATGCCGGCTACCCGCGCGGCCGGCCCGCGAGCACCACGACGTCGGCCAGGGCCGGCGCGCGGCGTGCGAACCAATCGAGGCCCCTCAGCGTGGCGCTCGCCACAGCTTCGGGCAGTCGTTCGACGGTGCGCGACCACGTCGGCAGACCCCAGGCCAGGGACACGCCCTCGACCACCTCGAGCTCGAGGTGGCGGCTCGCCTGCTCCCGCATGAGGTCGAGCTCATAGCGGGTGAAGTGATCGGCCGGGACATCGTAGTGCCGACGACCGCGCGCCGGCGCCTCGCCCAGCACGCCCTCCCGAACGCCGTCGACTGTTCGTGCAGCCCGACACGAAAGGGAGTCGAAGTTCGCGATCGCCAAAACGACACGGCCAGAGGGACGAGTGACGCGCGCCATTTCTCCGATCGCCTGATCGGGGCAGTCGAAATGATCGATCGCGCCCTTGCAGAACGCGGCATCGAACGAGCCGTCTGCGAACGGCAGTGCGTCCGACCAGCCCCGGACCCAGCGCGGCAGCGGGCCGGCGGTATCGGCGCTCTTCAGACGCGCCCAGGCCGTCATGCGGGCCGAAGGTTCGGCTCCGATCACGTGGGCCCCTTGGGCGGCGAGAGCAACCGCATCCTGGCCGAAACCGCTCGCCACGTCGAGGATTCGAGCTCCGGCACGGGGGCGAGTCGCCTCGAGCGTCGCATTCGTCATTCGCTCGAACAAATACTCGCTGTCGCGCGTGGTCCCGGTCGGGATCACATCGCTCATATCACGATCGAGGTCGACGACCCGCACGGCGGCGGACGGTAGCGAAGGGACCGTGCCGAGGGAACGCCGCGCAAAGGGCGGGAACCCGCGCGCTCAGGCGGTATCTTACTTCCGTCCATGTCAGATCGAAGCCAGCCGCAAGACGCCCGCTCGGGCTCTGAATCCACGGACGCAGCAGGCCGTGGAGCCAGCTCCCTCGAACGACTCGTGTCGTTTCGCTTCACCTACCTCGCCTTCGTGTCCTTCCTCGGCTTTTATCTGGTTACCATCGGAGTTCTCGAATCCGCACTCGACACCCATTTTCGCTCCGCGCTGACTCAGAACCCGGTCCTCGAGTCGCAGCCCGACTCCCTCATCGGCGAACTGCAGAGCCGTCTCGGGGCCGCGCTTGACTCCCGATGGATCCAGCCCGGGGGGGTTCTCGTCGATGCGATGGCGATCGCGGCGGACGGCCATACTTTGCTCTTCGTATATCCCGGCCCCGTACCGAGCCCGCCGGCCGACTCCACGCTGACCTTGACCTCCGAGCGCGAACTCTTCCCCGCGACGATCCGCGTGAGCTCCTCGGTCCCCCACAACTCCCTCACGGCCAACATCGCGCTGGTCTCGTACGCCGCCCTCTTTCTCACGACACTCCTCCTCTACATGCGGATTCTCACGCGTCAAGAGAACGAACGGCTGCGCGTAGTCGTCGAAGCCCGTGACGGAATCGCATCGCGGGCCGCCCGAATCGAGAGCGAGCTCATCAGCGTGCGTGATCGGCTCTCCCAGGTCGAGCCGGTTCGGGAGAGTCAGGCGAGCGCGATCCACTCCCTTCGAAACGAGCGCACCAAACTTCTCACGGCACTCCACGAGCTCGAGGGCCGCGAAGAAGCGCTCCGTCAGGAAACCGGCGAAGCCGACACCCTGCGCACCGAACACGAAGCGCTCGAAGGGCTCCTCGACGAGACGCTCGGGGACCTCGCCGCGCGCGACGAAGAAGTGCGCGAGCTCCACCGACAATTGAAACGCCAGAACAAGGCCTCGGCCGCGGAAGGGCGGCAGGCGGACCAACTCTCGCGGCGCCTGGGCACTCTCTACAAGAACATCGAGATCGACGACAACGCGGTAAAGGACCTGATCGCGCTCCGTGACGAGAGCTTGAAGCTGAAGGCCGAGCAGGCCCTCAAGCACCTCTCCGACGAATCGGACCAGGTCGCAGTGCGGCGCAAGGTCGGCGGTCTGCCGCCGTTCCTGTCGATCCTCGAACTCGGCTACGCCGGCAAGGGTCGCGTTTACTACACCAAGGGTGCGGCGCGCCGTTTCCGCATCTTGCGCGTCGGGACCAAGGCGTCCCAGAAACCCGACATCGAGTACCTGAGTCGCCTGCCCCGCGGCACCTAGCCCCAATCCGTCATTGGTTTCCGGCGGACAGCGCGGAAGCTCGCGCCCGAGCACGGCGGCGAATCGTGCGCTCGGGCGCGTCTCCACTCGAAAACCAATGACGGATCGGGGCTAACCACCGAGCGCGCCGGCCGGCAGGCAGCTCCGGATGTGCGACTTCAGGTCGCCGTCGTCCCAGGGCTTGTTGATCACCGCGCGCACTTCGAGGCGCGCGAGTTCCGCCGCATCCAACTCGCCCGTCCAACCGGTAATGAGGATGCGTGACGTCGCAGGAAACCGGGATGCCACCTCGCGGATGAGATCGATGCCGGTCGCCCCGCGCATCTTGTGATCGGTGAGGAGCACGTCCACCCGCCGATCCTCGAGCACTTCCAGCGCCGCCGCCGGCGAATCGGCGAAGAGCAGCTCATAGCCTTCGCGGCGAAGACTCCGGCGCAGAGCCGACAAGATTCTCGGCTCGTCGTCCACGCAAAGGACGGCGGGAGCACTCATGCAGGGCCCGCACGACCCAGGAGCTCGCGAGCGCTCATGCAGGACTCCGGCTCTCGCGACGCGCCACGGGCAGCCGGACGCAGAAACAGGTGCGCACGCCCGGCTCGCTGGTGACCTCGAGCGTCCCCTCATGCCGCTTCACGATGTTGTAGGACGTCGAGAGCCCAAGCCCCGTGCCGTCGCCGACGTCCTTGGTCGTGAAAAACGGCTCGAAGATGCGGCCCGCCTGCTCGGGCGACATTCCGACCCCGTTGTCTTCGACTTCGATCTCGACGGCGTCGCCGACGAGGCGAGTCCTCAGCCGGATCTGGCCACGTTCGCAATCCGGGCTCTCTTCGATCGCCTGATACGCATTCACGAGCAGATTCATGAAGACCTGCTTCAACTGCATCGGGAAGCAAAGAACCGGGGGCAACTCGCGATAGTCCTTCGTGAGGACGACCGAGTGCTTCGTCATCGTCCAGACGATGTGTGCGGTCGAATCGAGGCACTGGTTCAGATCCGCCTCGACGCGGTCGTCGCTGCCTTGATGCGCGAAGGCGCGCAAATCCTGGACGATGTGACGAATCCGCTCCGACCCTTCGAGCGATTCCCGCACCGCCTTCAACGCGTCGTCGACGAGGTAGTCGGCATCGGTCTCGCGCACGAGCTTGTCGAGTTCCTCGCCGAGCGCCCGGGCGGTCTCGAACTCTCCGGCAGAGACCGCCTTGCGGAGGGGACCGATGCGCTCCCACACGCGGGTCAACTCTTCGAGGTACTCGCCGAGCTGGAACAGGTTCGCGTGAATGAACCCCATCGGGTTGTTGATCTCGTGGGCGACGCCGGCCGCCAGCTGCCCAATCGACGCCATCTTCTCCGACTGCGTGACCTGCCGCTCGAGCTGCTTCCAATCGGTCAGATCCTGGAGGATGGCGACCCGACCACGGGGGGCCCCCGCGGCGTCCGTCAGCGGAGCGCTCGAGAGCGCGACCGCAGACGTGTCTCCCTGCTGGCGATGGATCCGCGCCTCGACGAGCTCACCGCGCTCCGGAAGCGGCACCGGAAGCAACTCGGCCAGGAGCCTCCCTTCGCTGCTCCCGGGCGCAACCCCGAGGAGCCGGACAAAAGCAGCGTTCACGGTCAGCACGCGGCCGGCCGGGTCGGTCACCGCCACTGCCGCGGGGATCTCCTCGACGACGGATTGATGCATATGCTCGAGCCACGCAATCTGGCGCCTCGCATCGCCGTGCTCGCGCTGCGCGCGATGGCGGCGAATCTGTTCGAGCGACGCGACTGCAAGCCGATGCTCAAAATCGGGACCCCGCGCGACGCAGTCCGAGGCCCCGCGGCGAAACGCCTCGACCGCCTGCGGTTCGTCCTGTCGGCTCGTGACCACCAGAACCGGCGGCCCCTCGGCCCCGCGCGCGTCCAGCAGTTCGAGCCAGCCCTCGCCCAGCTCGTCGTCGAGCACCACCAGATCGAGATCGGCGGCGTCGAGACGCGCGAACATCGGGGCGGTCGCGTGGTGGATCTCGAGCGCCACTTCCGAACCGAGCTGGCGCAGTGCCTGCACCGTCCGCTCGTGAGTCGGACCGGGCGGCGCGACGACCGCGACCCGGATGACGGTCGCCGCAGACGTCTTCACTTCGGGAGGCGAACCGAGTTCGCCGGAACCTCGAACTCCAGACTCCAATCTCGCCCCTCCCCCAACGAACGCGCACCGCTGCGCCGACTGCGGGGGATGGCTCGACTCTACCCGATCGCTTCGGGGCGTCCAGCAGGCGCGGCCGGCCGATTCGAGCGCAGGCCGTGTCGGGCGAGCTTGCGGTAGAACGTCGAGCGGCCGATTCCGAGGCGCCGTGCAGCCATCGTGGCATCGCCATCGCACTCGCGAAGCGCGCGCTCGAGAGCGCAGCGTTCGTAGGATTCGAGAGAAAGCGGAACCGCATCCGTCGGCGCGGGCTCGACCCCTCCCACCGATCGACCCAGCCCGAGGTCGGTAGCGCGCAGCTGCGGACCCGGCGCGAGCGCCGCCGCAGACTCGATCACATTTTCGAGCTCACGCACGTTTCCGGGCCAGCTGTAGCTCTCGAGCCGCTCGATCGCAGAGAGATCGAGGCCATCGATCCGGGAGTCCGGGCGGCGATGCTTCGCCAGAAAGTGTCGGGCGAGTACGGTGACGTCTTCGAGTCGCTCGCGAAGCGGCGGGACATCGACGCGCACGACGTGGAGGCGGTAGAACAGATCCATTCGGAAGGCAGCATCGTCCACCATGCTGCGCAGATCGCGGTTCGACGCGGCGACGATCCTGATGTCGACCGGGATCGGGCTCGCCGATCCGACCGGCCGCACTTCGCGTTGCTGCAGCGCACGAAGCAGTTTCGCCTGGACGCTCGCCGGAATCTCGCCGATCTCGTCGAGGAAGAGAGTGCCTCCCTCAGCCACGCGGAACAGGCCCGGCGACCCGAGCGCTCCGGTGAACGCGCCTCGCTCGTGTCCGAACAACTCGCTCTCGATGATCGATTCCGGGAGCGCACCGCAGTCGACTGCCACGAACGGTCCGGCCCGGCGCGGACTCGCCGCGTGGATCGCACGGGCCACGAGCTCCTTGCCAGTGCCGCTCTCTCCCTGGATCAGCACGTTGCTTTCGTTGTGGCGAAGACTGGCCACCTTCCGCTGGAGTGCCCGAAGAGGTGCCGAACGTCCGACGAGTTCAGGATCTTGCGAGCGATCGGCCAGCTCCAACTCGAGTTCGCGATTGCGATCGACCAGACGACGGCGATCGATTGCCTGACGCACGGCAGCGCGAACCCGGAACACGTCGTCGAACGGCTTGGCCAGGTAGTCGAAGGCGCCGCGCCTCATGCAGCCCACGGCACTCTCGATGCTCGCGTGCCCGGTCATCACGATGACCTCGATCTCGGGCCGATCTCGGCGCAGCGTATCCAGCAAATCGAGGCCACTGCGATCTCCGAGAAAGAGATCGACCAGCACCACGTCCAGATCCGGATCTTCGAGCTGCTGGCGAGCGGTTTCCCAATCGCCCGCGGTGACGATTCGATGCCCTTCCGGGCGCAGGATTCTCTCGACCGCGCGGAGCAGCAGCGGCTCGTCATCGACCAGCAGCACCGCGCCCCGTTGGACATCCCCAGGGAGCCCCTCGTCGTCCGCCGACACTTCGCCCCATGAGGCCACCGCTGAACCCGAACTCATGAGCACCCTATCGGATCCGGAATTGAGACCCTTGAGTCGCTGCGGGGCCCCGCCTACACTCCGCGCGCCCCCTCCCGCTCCGCGGAGGCGCCACCCTGCAGAAATCTCACGTCCTCGTCATCGACGACGAGGAGCTCTACCGAAGAGCTTTGGAGCGGATCCTGGTCCGCGTCGGTCACCGCGTCTCTTGCGCGCGAGATGCGACCGAGGCGATGGCCATCGTGACCTCGGAAACGGTCGATCTGGTGCTCTGCGACGTGCGCATGCCCGGAATCAGCGGCCTCGAGCTCGTCCGGCAGATCCGCGAGATCCACCCCGACGTGCCCTGTATCGTCATTACCGGGTACGGCGGCCCGGAGCAGTCCGTCGAGGCGCTGCGCGCCGGAGCGTATTGGTACCTCGAGAAGCCGTTCGACCAGGGCAGTCTCGACGTCATCCGCCGCCTCGTCGAGCAGGCCATCGAGCATGGCCGTCTGAAGGCCGAGAACAAGCACCTGCAGCGGCAGCTCCGCCACCGCTACCGCTTCGAGAACATCGTGGGGAGCAGCGGCGCGCTCCGCGAAGCGCTCGAAGTCGTGGAAAAGGTCGCCGATACCGACAGTACGGTCCTCATCACCGGCGAGAGCGGGACCGGCAAGGAGCTGTTCGCGCGGGCGCTCCACTACAACAGTTCGCGCGCGGACCGACCCCTCGTGACGGTCAACTGCGGCGCGATTCCCGAAGAACTACTCGAATCCGAGCTGTTCGGGCACGTTCGGGGCGCCTTCACCAGTGCGATCAACCATCGCGAAGGACGTTTCGCGCGCGCGAACGGGGGCACGATCTTCCTCGACGAAATCGGCGACATGAGTCCGAACCTCCAGGTCAAGCTGCTCCGGGTGCTCCAGGAGCGGACCTTCGAGCCCGTCGGCTCTTCAAAGCCAGTCCAGGTCGATGTCCGAGTGGTGGCGGCCACGCACCAGGATCTCGAGCTCGCGATCCGGGAGAAGCGCTTCCGCGAGGATCTCTACTACCGGCTGAACGTCATTCCGATCGAGGTTCCCTCGCTGCGGGCTCGGCGCGAGGACATCCCGGAACTCGCGCGCCACTTCCTGCAGCGGATCAACGAGGACAAGGGGAAGCAGGTCGAGGGATTCACCGACGACGCCCTCGTCGGGCTCACGGCGCACGATTGGCCGGGCAACGTGCGCGAGCTCGAGAATCTCGTCGAACGCCTGATCATCTTCCGCGGCGAGGGTCGGATCGGCAGCGAAGACCTTCCCGCCCATGTTGGGCGAGAGTCCGTTCACGATTCGGCCGGCGCTCCCGCCCTGCCCGCCGCCGGGCTCGACTTCAACCACGTGGTCGACCGCTTCGAATCCGAGCTGATTCGTCAGGCCCTCGACCGGACCGGCGGCAACAAGCAACAGGCAGCCCAGCTGCTGGGCCTGAACCGGACGACGCTCTACGAGAAGATGAAGAAGAAGGGCCTCTCGCCGGACGCGGGCAGCGACCCCGGTCACTGACCGCCCCCGCGCCGCTCCTGCTTCGGTAGCCGGCCTCTGCACGGGGCCCCGCGCCCTGCGCCCCTCGAGCGGCACCGTCAGAGCCGAGGCACGAAACCGTAACTCCACCGTCGGTGAGCCGACGGTGCATTGACGGTCGATCGCGCGGCACCCGGGAACGCCGCCCTGGGCGGCAGGGGTGACCGAGGCTTCGACGCGCCCTCGGCCAACCGCAGGTTCGCCTTGAATCCCCTTTGAACCTGAATAGTTACAGGCCTCTTCGCGCCCCCAGGAGCGCTGCGAAGGGGCCCGCTCCCGTTTCGGGGTCCCAGATTCGAGCGGCTTGGCACACCCCATGCTTTGTCCGCACTTCGAACGCAGTCGGCTCGCAGTGTTTCCCCCAGACGCACAACGCGCGCCGCCCACACACCGGGAGGTATCGATGGAAGCGGAGCTTCGTTTGGCACAGGAGAAGGCGGGGGAGATCTCCTCATCTCTGAAGGAAGAGATCGTGCTCGAGCACGCACCCCTCATCCGGTACATCGTGAACCGGATCGCAGTCCGGCTTCCTTCTCACATCGACCTCGATGACCTCCACAACACCGGCGTCATCGGTCTGATGGATGCGATCGAAAAGTACGACCCCGAGAAAAACTGCAAGTTCAAGACGTATGCGGAGTTTCGGATCAAGGGCGCGATCCTCGACCAGCTCCGTTCCCTCGACTGGGTTCCGCGCAGTGTTCGCCAGAAGAGCCGCAAGCTCGAGCGTGCGTATGGCGAGGTCGAGCAGCGCCTCGGTCGCCAGGCCACCGAAGAAGAAGTCGCCGACTCGCTGGGACTCCAGATGGAGAAATTCCACGAGCTGATGAACCAGGTGCGCGGCATCTCCCTCGTCAATCTCGAAGAGATCCGAGGCGGCGGCCAGGACAGCGATCGAACCGGCAGCTTCGCCGACATCATCGAGGACGTGACGGCGGAGAACCCGTTCGCATCGTTCAAGCTCTCCGAGATGAAGCAGATGATCGCCGACACCATCTCCGGCTTGCCGGAGAAGGAACGGCTCGTGATCTCGCTCTATTACTACGAAGATCTGAACATGAAAGAGATCGGGAACATCCTCGGGATCACCGAATCCCGGGTGTGCCAGATCCACACGAAGTCGGTTCTTCGACTCCGCGCCAAGCTGAAGGGCGTGCTCGAGAGCTGATCGTTCGGGAGTTCGCGGACGGCGCCGAGCCGTCCGCGCCCGGCTCCCCTTCCTCGCCTCGGCCCAGACTCCTGGGCACTCTCGCCGCGTCCTGGGCACCCTTGCTGCGCGCACGACCCCTGGAGGATCAGCTTTCGCTGGTGGGCGGCTCCATGTCCTCACAACGGGCGAGCAGGATGGTGGTGTTGTCTTCACCGCCTCGTCCATTCGCGAGATCGACCATCCGTTCGCAGACCTCCTGGAGGTCGGACTCTTCCGCAACGACCTTGGCGATCTCATGGTCCTCGACGTGGTTCGTCAATCCGTCCGAACAGAGCACGAACACGTCGCCCTCTGCGGGGGTCAGTTCGAGCAGATCGGCTTCGACGCTCCGCCGCACTCCGAGCGCTCGCGTCAGCACGTGGCGATGCGGGTGCTCACGAGCCGCATCTTCACTGATCTGATTTCGCCGCAGCAATTCTCCGACGATCGAATGATCGTCGGTCAGCTGCCGGATTCGGCCCTCGCGAACGAGGTAGGCACGGCTATCGCCCACGTGGCCTAGCGCGCAGCGTCCCTCGTCGGCCAGCAGACAGACGAGCGTCGTGCCCATTCCGGCCAGCTCCGGCTTCTCGCGCGCGGTATTGAAGATCGCCCGGTTGGCGGACGCGACGGTGTAGCGAAGCTTCTCCGCGAGGCTTGCCGAGGCTCCATCGAGAGCCCCGATCGCCTGGATCGAGGCCTCGGCGGCCAGTTCACTGGCCACCTGACCGGCGGTGTGGCCGCCCATCCCGTCCGCGACCAGGTACAGGCCGAGTTCGGGGGAGAGCGCAAAGCGGTCCTCGTTGATCCGCCGCCGCAGGCCGACATCGGTGGATGCCGCAGCTCTCAGAATCATCGTCCGGCCCCGATCTCGAGGGTCTTCGCCTTCATGCTCCGCATAGGACGGCCTATTCGGCCCCCGGTGGGGGGGACTTGACCCGCCAGCCCCGCGGCGCCAGGGATGGCTTGCCCGGACCGACGAAGCAGTCTATTCCTGCCAGTCGATCTTTTCATTCAATCTCGCGGGCGTTGCCGTCGATAATACGGCAGGACGAGGACTCCCCGGCGCCACTGCGGGACCGCCTCGCCTGGGGGAACCATGCCGAAGACCCTGCTCCTGGCCGACGACAGCGTGACCATCCAGAAGGTCGTCGGAATCAGCTTTGCCAACGAGGACATCGTACTCCTCACCGTCGACAACGGAGACGATGCGTTGCTGCGCGCCACCGAGGCGCGACCCGACATCGTGCTCGCGGATGTCGTGATGCCCGGCCGGAACGGGTACGAGGTGTGTGAGGCGATCAAGGCTGATCCGGCGCTGGCCGGCATCCCGGTCCTGCTCCTCACCGGAACGTTCGAAGCATTCGACGAGGCGCGCGCCCAGGCTGCGGGCGCGGACGGCCACATCACGAAGCCGTTCGAGGCGCAGGCGCTGGTCGACCAGGTGAACTCTCTTCTCGCCGAGGCCGGCCCCGGCGTCCCTGCCATGCCGGCGACTGAAGACGTGGGGGCCTCGGCGAAGCCTGTCTCCCCGTCGGCGGACACGGCATACGACTTCTTCGACGACGAGGTCACCGAACCCGGCCGCGACGGCGAATCGCCTGCCGACACGACGCTCCTCGGCGCACCCACCCCTGGATTCGGCGCTCGCTCGGACGAGGCGTTCGGGTTCGAGGGCTCCGGAGGGGATCTCGACGGGAGTGGAGGAGCTTCGCCGCCGGCGGCCCGCCCCCCCGAAGAGGTCAGCGCGGCGCGACTCTTCGACGATCCGGACCCTTCCGAACCTCTGGCAGATCTGTCGCCCGCCTCGTACCCCGACACGCCGTCCATGCCGGCGGACGGCGAGACTCGACTCCTCGGCGGAGATGAGGCACTCGCCAATTCCGCCGAAGCCGGAATCGATCCGCTCGGCTCGGACCCCGCGAGCGAACGGCAGACATATGGCACGCCGGTGGGCGCGTTCGATCTCGCCGCGCCCTCTGATTCCGTGGCACCCTTCGATGCACCCGCGTCGGACGACTCCCTCGGAGAGCCGCTCGAGGCTCGCACCGTCGTCACCGCACTCGACGCGGACGACTTCGGCACCCCGTCAGGCCCGATCGAATCCCCCGGGTTTTCGCGGGATGGCGATCCCTTTGCAGCCCCGACCGATCTGGCTCCGAGCGACTCCTTCTCGGAGCCGGCCGAGCCGACCACGAGCGACCCGTTCGCAGCGCCGAGCGACTCGTTCTCCGCACCGGCCGAGCCGGCCACGAGCGACCCGTTCGCGGCGCCGAGCGATCTGGCTCCGAGCGACTCGTTCTCCGCACCGGCCGAGCCGGCCACGAGTGACCCGTTCGCGGCGCCGAGCGATCTGGCTCCGAGCGACTCGTTCTCCGCACCGGCTGAACCGATCCCGTCCCTTGCGAGCCACGCGCCCGCTCCGGTTCTCGAAGCGGACGACGTGCTCGAACCCGCCGTCACGCCATTCGATCGATACGACTCGGCGGCGGACTTCGCCGAAGCGGTACCGACGCTCGAAACGGACCGACAGGAAGACATCGGCGATCCGCTCGACGGACCGTTCCCGCTCGACTCCGACTCGGGCGCGGCCCCCTTCGGCGCCCAGCCCGATTTCGAAGCTGCCGATCCGCTCGCGGCCGCGGCCGGCGAGCCCCCGGCGCGCTCCGAGTGGGATGGCGCTCTCGACGACACCGGCGATGGAACCGTCGCCTTCGAGTTCGGCGGTCCCCTTGCAGACGTCGAGGCCACCGGAGCCGCGGATGAGGCGATCCTCGATCCCACCTCGGGCCGCGACTACGATGTCTCCTCCTCGGATCTCGGCGCCCCGCTCGCAGCGGCACCCTCTTTCCAAACGGGGAGCGCCGAGCCGGACCGGGACGAGTCCCACGACCTGGCACCGCCGGTCGCCGGCCCCGAGATCTCTCCGCTCGTGCGCCAGGAGGTGCGCGACGCGATCGAGAAGATCGCCTGGGAGGCATTCGGACAGGTCACCGAGACGCTCGTCAAGGAGGCGCTCGAGCGCGTCGAGCGCATCGCGTGGGAGGTCGTGCCCCAGATGACGGAAGCCCTCATCCGCGAGGAAATCCGCAAGCTGAAGGGCAGCGACGAGACGGGCGACTAGCCGGGCCGAAACGCAGCGAGCACGCAGCGGGCCGGTTCGTCGGATCCGTGAGCGGTAAAGGGGTGGGCGGAGCTAAGCTTCGCTCGTGCCCCCTAGACTGGCTCAAGCTGCAACGTGGCTCCCGCTCCTCGAGCGTGCTCTCGCCGAAGACCTCGGCGCCGGGGACGTCACCACCCTCGCCGTGCTCCCCGAAGATCTACCGATCGAAGCGGTGATCGAAGCCCGAGAAGCCGCCACCGTGTGCGGGCTGGACGTGGCCACTCAGGTCTTCGCGAGTCTCGGCGGCGTGAGGGTGGAGCCCGCCGCGCGGGATGGCGACCGGGTCGCAGGGGCCGCACCGCTGCTGCGCCTTCACGGCTCCGCCCACGGGATCCTGGCGGGAGAACGCACAGCCCTCAACTTCCTCGGTCGCCTGACGGGAATCGCCTCCTGGACGCACCGGTTCGTCGACGCGGTTGCCGGGACCGGCGTGCAGATCGTCGACACCCGGAAGACCCTGCCCGGATGGCGGGTCCTCGACAAGTACGCCGTCGCGGTCGGCGGCGGGGTGAACCACCGCGCCGGACTCTACGACGCAGCCCTGATCAAGGACAACCATGTGGCGGCGGCCGGTGGTGTCGAACCCGCGGTCAAAACCGCACGGACGGCCCTCCCCCCTCATCTCTGGTTGCAGGTCGAGGTCGAGAGCCGCGACCAGGCGCGTCAAGCTCTCGACGCCGGCGCCGACTCGCTGCTGCTCGACAATCAGACGCCGGAGCAACTGACCGCTCTCGCGGCAGAATTTGGCGCGCACATCCTGCTGGAAGCATCCGGCGGGATCACATTGGCGAACGTGCGCGAGATCGCCGAGACCGGGGTTCAGCGCATCTCGATCGGCGCTCTTACGCACTCCGCTCCGCACGCGGACGTCGCGCTCGAGATCACCGGGGGTGGACTCGCCCCTCCCGGGGTGCCCGGGTGACAGTCGGTGCCGACCGAGTGCTCGCAGCGCTTCGCGGAGCGCAGAGCCGGCCCTCTTCCGGCGAAGACCTATCCGAGCACCTCGGAGTCACTCGCGCCCAGATCTGGAAGCACGTCGAGGCATTGCGCAAGCACGGGTACGAGATCGAAGGGGCCGCCGGCGGTGGCTACCGGCTCACGTCGATTCCCGACCGCCTCTATCCTGCCGAACTCGCCGCGGGCCTCGAGACCCAGTGGCTCGGTCGGACCGTCGAGTGGCTCGACGTCGCCGACTCGACCAATCGCATCGCCGCGGAGCGCGCACGCGAGGGCGCTCCCCATGGCACGGCCATCGTCGCAGAAGGACAAACCGCCGGACGCGGGCGGCTCGGCCGCTCGTTCTTTTCGCCGCCGTACGAGAGCCTCTACGTTTCGTTCGTTCTGCGCCCTGAAATCGACACCCGCGCCGCTCCGACGACGATCCTGGCGGCCGCGATCGCCGTCGCCGAAGCGGTCGCGGGGGAGCTCCCCGATCCGGATCGGATCGAAATCAAGTGGCCGAACGACGTCCTGATCGACGGGCTCAAGACCTCCGGCATTCTGATGGAAATGGCGAGTGAGGCGACCCAGGTTCGCCACCTGATCCTCGGGATCGGCGTCAACCTCAACGTCGACCCGACCCGCTTTCCCGCCGAGTTCCGCGCCACTTCGACGAGCGTCGGTGCCGCCGCCGCACGGCACATCGACCGGATCCAGTTTGCGCAGCGCCTCTTCGGTATCCTCGAAGACGTGCTCGACCGCCACGCCGAGGGAGGGTTCGCAACGCTCCGGGAGCGTTTCGATCGCTTCTACCGTATGGAGGGGCGACCTGTGCAGGTGACCGAGATGGGCGGCGCGCCGCAACACGGTATCGCCCTCGCGCCCGACCCCGACGGCTCGCTCCCGCTGAGGCGCGAGGACGGAACGGTCTTTCGCGTCGTCGCCGGCGACGTCACGCTCGCCCGGCCGTCCGAGGAGACATCGTGAGCGATCCGGTCCTTCTCGCGATCGACGTCGGGAACACCAACGTTTCTCTGGGCGTCTTCGATTACGCGAGCGAGGAGCCGGAACTCGCGCATCACTGGCGGCTCGGGACGCACCGCGAACAGACTTCCGATGAAGTGGCGATCGCCGTCCGCGCTCTGTTCGAACAGCCGGGCAGATCCATCTCGGACGTGACCGATGTGATCCTCTCTAGCGTCGTCCCGCCGCTGGTGCCGATCTGGGAGCGCGTCTGCTCCAAGCTCTTCGACCGTCCGCCGCTGACCATCGGGCCCGGCGTGCGAACGGGCATGCCGATCCTCTACGAGAACCCGCGGGAGGTCGGCGCCGACCGGATCGTCAATTCCGTTGCGGCCGTCGAACTCTTCGGAGCCCCGGTGATCGCGGTCGACTTCGGGACAGCGACCACTTTCGATTGTGTGTCGCCGGAGGGCGAATATCTCGGCGGGGCGATCTTTCCGGGCATCCACATTTCGATGGAGGCATTGTTCGACCGCGCGTCGATGCTCCATCGCGTCGAGTTCGCCCGCCCTCGCTCGGTCATCGGGCGAACGACGACGCAGTCTCTCCAGTCCGGCCTGCTGTTCGGCTACGCCGGAATGGTCGACGCGATGATCGAGCGCATCCACGCCGAGCTGCCTGGCGCGCCCGTGGTCGCAACGGGCGGCCTCGCGCAGCGCATCGCCAGCGAGACCCGCTCGATCGAGCGTGTCGAGCCGTTCCTCACGCTCGAGGGGCTCCGCATTCTATTCGAGAAGAATCGGTCGGACCGAGAAGGGTCACGCAAGGAGAAGTAGGTCATGGGCCATGTCGATGTTGCCAACCGCCGCAGCTTCGCCCTCATTGGGCATGCCGGAGACGGCAAAACCTCACTCGGCGAAGCAATGCTGCACACCGCCGGCGCGACCGCCGTTCTCGGCAGCGTCCCGGACGGCACCTCGGTCCTCGACCACAGCCCGGAAGAGAAAGAGCGACACCACACGCTCAGCTCCTCCATCTTCAGCTTCGATTGGCAAGGCTTCCACCTGACGCTCGTCGACACACCAGGGGATCCCAACTTCCAGGGCGACGGCCAGATCGCGCTCGCGGCGCTCGACGGCGCCGTCGTCGTCGTGTCGGCTGTCGATGGGGTCCAGGTCGGCACCGACAGCATGTGGCGGACCGCTCGCCGCTGGGACGTGCCGGCACTCGCGTTCGTGACCGGGCTCGATCGCGACCGTGCCGACTTCGACGCCGCGGTGGCCTCCCTCGCGAAGATGGAAGACGCCAAGCCGATTCCCGTGTGCCTCCCGATGGGTTCCGGCGACGACTTTCGGGGCGTGATCGACCTCGTTCGATCTGGCTCCGGCTCCGATGTTCCCGAGGAGTGGGGGGCCGCCGTCGCCGCCGCGCGCGAACAACTCACCGAAGCCGTCGCCGAGTGCGATGACGAACTTCTCGAGAAGTATCTCGACGAGGGGAGCCTCAGCGACGAAGACGTCCTCGTCGGCCTGATCGCGGGCGTCCACAGCGGCGCTCTCCTGCCCGTTCTCTGCGGCTCCGGTCTCTCGGAAGCCGGCGCTACCGAAGCCCTCCAATCCGTGGCCGAGTGGCTCCCCTCCCCTGCCGATCGCCCTGCCCGCCTCGCGACCGCCATCGACGGCGGGGACGATCTCGAAGTCGTCGCCGACCCCGACGGCACGTTCTCGGCGCTCGTTTTCAAGACCGTGGTCGACCGTTATGCCGGCACTCTGTCACTACTCCGCATCGTCTCGGGTCAGGCTCGCCACGACACCGCGATCCTCGACGCCACCGGGGGCAACCGCGAACGGTTCAGCAAGCTCTTCGAACTCCACGGACCCGAGCACTCCGACGTCGACACGGCCGGGCCCGGCGACATCATCGCAGTGGCGAAGCTCAAGGGAGTCCACACGGGGCACGCCCTCACGAGCGAAAAGAAGGGGATCCGGCTCGAGTCGATTCCGATTCCGAAGGGTGTGCTCAGCTACGCGATCAACGCCAAGTCGAAGGGAGACGAGGACAAGGTCTTCAGCTCTCTCGGACGGATCGTCGAGGAAGATCCGACCCTGCAGCTCGGACGTGATCCGTCCACGGGCGAATTCCTGCTGACCGGGATGGGCGAGCTGCACACCCGCATGACGGTGCAGAAGCTCAAGCGGCAGTATCAGGTCGAGGTCGAACTGAAGACCCCGAAAGTCCCGTATCGGGAGACGATCCAGGGGAAGGCCGAGAACGTCGAGGGGAAGCTCAAGAAGCAGACCGGCGGCAAGGGCATGTACGGGGTCTGCTACCTGACACTCGAGCCTTTGCCCCGCGGGGGCGGAGTGGAGTTCGTGGATCAGATCGTCGGCGGCTCGATTCCCCGAAATCTGATCCCGGCCGTCGCGAAAGGGGTCCAGGAGGCCGCTGCCGCCGGTCCCCTGGCCGGCTATCCGGTTGTAGACGTTCGAGTGCGCTGTATCGACGGGAAACACCATTCCGTCGACTCCAACGAGATGGCGTTCAAAATCGCGGGCTCCACAGGCTTCAAGGCTGGGGTGAAACAGGCCCGCCCAACGCTTCTCGAGCCGATCATGAACGCGGAAATCTCCTGTCCTGAGGACTCTGTGGGCGACATCATGGGCGATGTCTCCGGCCGCCGGGGCCGAGTTCAGACGAGCGAAGTGAGGGGATCGAGCCAAGTCATCAAGGCGCAGGTCCCCATGGCCGAAATGCTTGAGTACGCGAGTACTCTCACGTCCCTCACCGGTGGGAAGGGTGCATTTCACCTGGAGTTCTCGCACTACCAGGAGGTGCCGGCGCAGGTCCGGGACAAGATCATCGCGGAGGCGCAATCCGAGCGCGCTCGAGAGGGGTAGCCAGACACTCGTCAGGCCCGGCCCTCGAAGGCCCGCCGGCTCCACCGCGCACTTGGCAAGAGACGCAAGGAGAAACAGCGGGCCGTGACTTCCCCGCAGAAAATCAAGCTGACCCTGTCGCCCGAGGCGGAACGCTATGTACGGCGGGACGCCCCGGCGGACGTGCGCCGCATGGCCGCGCGCGGAGCGCTCCCGCTCCCGCCGACCGAGCTCGCCACTGTGTTGTTCGCGCTGTCCCACGACCCCGATGCGGAGGTCAAGCAGACGGCGCGGGACAGTCTCGAAGGGTTGCCGGAAAGTGTCGCGGAGAGTGTCATCACAGGAGACACCCACCCGGCGGTTCTCGGCTACCTCGCTCATGCGTGGAAGGACGATGGCGACCGCATGGAACGTCTTGCGCTCAACGCGGCAACCGACGATCGGACGTTCGCGTTCCTCGCGACGCTGCCACATCGCCGCGTCGTGGAAATCGCCTCGCAGAACCAACAACGGCTCCTGCGCGCACCCGAGATCGTCGACGCGCTGGGCGAGAACCCGCTCACGGGCCGCGCCACCATCGACCGAATCCTCTCGTTCCTCGGCGTCGATCGGCCGGAGGCCGAGATCACGGAAGAGGGTCCGACCGAAGCGGCGGCCGATCCCGAGGCACTCACCGATGAAGCCGCGTCCGAGGCGCTCCGCGCGTTCCTCGGCGACGACTCCAGTGCGTTCGCCAGCGAACTCCTCGAAGAGATCGACGGCGAACTCGATCCGGAGCAACAGGGGAACCTGTACGCCCTCGTCCAGCAAATGAACGTGATGCAGAAGATCAAGCTGGCGAGGATGGGAAACAAAGAGGCTCGCGGCCTGCTCGTCCGAGATCGCAACAAGCTCATCGCCACTGCCGCGATCCGGAGCCCGAAGATGACCGACAACGAGGTCGAGGCATACTCCCGATCGCGCAATCTCTCCGACGACGTGCTCCGCACGATCGCCATGAATCGCGAGTGGACTCGCAACTACCAGGTCAAACTCGGCCTTGCGACGAATCCCAAGTGTCCGATCAATCAGTCGGTCAAGTTCATCAACTTCCTCCAGGAGCGCGATTTGCGGAACGTCATGAAGAGCAAGGACGTTCCGAGCGCCGTCGCCATGCACGCCCGCAGACTGCTGCAGAAGAAGGGAAAGATCTGATGGCCGAGGTGAACCCGGATACGGGCGCCGTCAACGCGCGCATTCTCTACTGGGGCCCCGAAGGTTCCGGCAAAAGCACCAACCTGCGAGTCATCCACGCCAAACTCCGGCCGGATCGCCGCGGCGAACTCCGCGAAGTGGGCACTCCCCTCGACCCTACGGTTTCGTACGAAGTGCTTCCGATCGAGCTCGGCGACATGGGGGGTGTCCGCACCCGGATCCAGGTCTTCGCAGTGCCGGGAGACCCGACTCAGGCGCCGACCCGCAAGCAGCTGCTCGACCGCGTCGATGGAATCGTGTTCGTCGCAGACGCCCAGCGCGATCGTCTCGATCAGAACGTCGCTTCCTTCGAAGAGTTGCGCAGCTCGTTGGCCGCGTACGGCCGCCCGCTCGAGGAAGTTCCGGTCGTGGTTCAGTACAACAAGTGCGACCTCTCCGATCCGTACACCCTCGAAGAGCTGCACCGAAAGCTCGGGACGACCGGTTCCGCCGCGTTCGAAGCCACCGCACCGCAGGGGACCGCCGTCCTCCCGACGCTCACGACGATCTCGAAGCGGGTGGTCCGATCGCTCCGCGAAGTCGCCGCCGCAGCCGCTGCGGCTCCCCCCTCGGCGAGTGAGCCGATGGCACCCGCGCCGGCAGCCCCGCTTCGCAGCCCTGAGACCGAAGAGCTCGTCGCCTCTGCAGCGGCCGAAGCCCTCTCGCTCGAAACGCTCGCACCCGAGCCGGAGCTCGAGGTGCTCTCGATGGACACCCAGCCGGGCGATCTCGTCGAAGCCATCGCAATCGTCGACGAGCACCCCGACGCGGAACTCGCGGGCCTCGCTTCGGCTGGCACCGCGGCCCTGTTCGACCCGCCCGCCGATCTGCTCGCCGGCGAACCCGCAGAACTCGGAGAAGAAGAAATCGACGCCACCGAGTTCGTCTCTTTCGGCGCCCAGGTGACCGTCGACGGCAGCCTGTCGGTCGAGTCGGTCGGGAACCCCGAGCGCCTGGGCGAGACCGCGGTCCGGATCCCGTTGGTCCTCCGCGATGCGGCGGGGACGAGCCACCCGGTCTCGATCACCCTTTCGTTCGCGGACCCCGAGCGGGACGCCTGATGCGAAAGAGCCTGGCGCTCTATGGGACCAGCGAGGAGAGCCTCCATCTGGTTCCGCTCCTCGAGGCCAACCCCGGTCTCGAAATCGCGATCGTCTTCGACGAGGACCCCGCGCGCGCCCGGACGCGAATCGAAGCGCTCGACTCGGCCACCCGGGACCGACTCCTGCCGCTCCTCACGTCCGATCTGTCCGCGCTCCTGTCGCCGCGAGTCCACGCGGTGATCGACGATGGCAGCGGCGAGCCTTTCGGCAAGCGATTCCCCGACGCGCCCCAGCGCGGGGTACAGGTCGTGTCTCCACTGACCGCCCGGCTCCTTTGGGCCTACGGCGCATCGAGCCCGGACCGCAAGGCGGAGCTGCTCCAGGCGCTTCACGAGGTCGTCGAGTCCGTCAACTTGACGGTGGATCCCGACGAACTCTTCTCGCGCATGCTCGAGATCGCAATGAGCGTCACCGGCGCCGACGGCGGCTCGTTGATGCTGCTGGACGTCGAGCGCGCCGAGCTGCAGATCCGTGTGGCCGTGGGCGTCGAGCACGAGTTGTGGCAAAAGATCCGCGTCGCGCTCGGCGAGGGGATCGCCGGTCGCGTGGCCAGCGAGGGCCGCCCGATCCGGGTCCGCGGCAAAGCCGACCACACCAATTTCAGAATCGTGCGGGAGCGCTTTGACGTCGAATCCGCACTCTGCGTGCCGCTCGTGCATGGCGGACGGGTCCTCGGCGTCCTGAACCTCCACCACTCGACGCACCCCGATGCGTTCACCGACGACGATCTCGATTTCGCCGAACAACTGGGGCGGCTCGATGCCGAGATCATCGCCCGAGCCCAGGAGCACGAGCGCCTGCGCAACCAGGCCGGACGCTATACCGCAGTCCGAGAGGTGCAACAGAGCCTCGCCGGGCGCGCTCCGCTTCTCGATCGACTCGGTTCGCTATGCCACCTGGTGGCCGACCGCATGGGCGGCGGCATCGCCACCCTCTATCTCTACGAGCCCGACGAGCGCGAGCTCCGCCTCGCGGCGACCTCGCTCGAAGGGGGAGGCTTCGGGGGCGACTATCGAGTCGTGATCGGGCAGGGCGTGGACGGCCGAGCCGCCCAGAGCCGGACCCCTGCGTTCCTTCACGAGACAGACGGTGCCCTCGCCTACGCCGCCATCCCGCTGGTCGAGGGCGACACGCTCGTGGGCGTCCTCACCGTCCAGGCCGGCGCGAGCGAGGACTCGAACCCGTCCGTGCAGCGCAGCCGCGCAGCCGAAGAAACCCTGCTCGAGATCGCTGCGGCCACCGCGGACGAAATCTCCGAATCGACCCGAGAGGCCCGGCTCTCGAGCCGAGCCACCAAGGTGGGCGCAATCAACGAGTCGGGACTCGGCCTCGTCTCCGCGCGAGATCCGGACGAGGCCGCGCGGCTCGCGACGTCGTCTGCCGCGTTGATCCTCGAGGCCGACCACGTCGTCTTGCGGCTGCAAGACCCGGAAACCCGACGCTACGCGATTCGCTCCTACTACGGCTCGGCGGACGCTCGTCTCGAAGAGAAGCTGTTCCGCCTCGACAAGGCCGTCTGCGTGGAAGCGATCAAGCGGCGCGGGCCGCTGCTCTTCCGCGACCTCGCGCGCGAAGAAGCATTCGTCAACAACCCGACCGATGTCCGATCCGTCCTTGCCGCGCCGCTCAAGCGCGACGGCAAGATCATCGGAACGCTCGCGCTCTACGACAAGGTGTCGCCCGACCAGTTCGACGCGAGCCGCTACAACGACGACGACCTCGAGATCTTCACCCGCTACACGTCCTACGTCGAGCGCGCTGTCGCGAACGCCCTGTTCTACGCCCAGGCCCAGCACCACAGCAGCTTCGATGAGGACACGGGCCTCCCGAACGCGGAGTACATCGCCAAGCGGATCGACCAGGAGCTCGCAAGGATCGCCGGCCGGGACACGTCGCTCGCACTCGTCACGTGCCGGATCGAGAACCTCGATGAGGTGCGGAGGGCCGCAGACGCACTCCGCGCTGAGCGGGTCCTCAAGCGGACCGCCGACGCACTCCGCTCACACCTGCGCGACTTCGACGTGCTCGGCCGCACCGGCGAAGCCGAGTTCACCGCATTGCTCCCCGAACCCGGTCTCGCTCCCGAAGAGCACATCGCTTCGCTCGCCCGCGCGATCGCCGACGAGGTCGCGAAAGACGACCGGCTCAACGATCCGGTCCGGATCGCGCTGACGTTCGGTTATGCGGTCCACCCGGCAGAGGGCCAGAGCCGAGCGGAGCTCGAGGCCCGCGCGCGCGTGGCCCGCATTCGGATGGTCTGACAGCCGCCTCGAGTCCGCGTCGCGGGATCCGCGCGATCGGACCCACCCCGCTCGTTCAGTCGAGGCAGTCCTCGAGCGGCGTGTACGGCAGACCGAGCGAATCGGCGACCCCCTGGCAGACGAGCTCGCCGCGCCAGACGTTCGCACCCTGGGCGAGCGCAGGATCGTTCCGGACCGCGGCCTCGATGCCCTCGCCGGCGATCCGCTCGATGTACGGAAGCGTGGTATTCGTCAGTGCGAACGTCGAAGTGCGCGGCACCGCTCCAGGCATGTTCGCCACTCCGTAGTGGATCACACCGTTCACCTCGTACGTGGGGTCGGCATGCGTCGTGGGATGAATCGTCTCGACGCAGCCTCCTTGATCGACGGCGACGTCGACCACGACCGAACCCGCCTCCATCTCTCGGACCAGCTCTTCGGAAACGAGGCATGGGGCTCGTCGGCCGTGGACGTAGACGGCACCGACGAGCAAGTCGCAGGCGCGCACCGAGCGCTCGATGTTCGCCGGGTTCGAGAAGAGCGTGTTGAGCTCACCGCCGAAAATGTCGTAGAGATACGCGAGACGGCGGAGGTCGACGTCGAGGACGTCCACCTCCGCTCCGAGCGCGTGGGCGACGCGCACTGCATTGATCCCGACGACTCCGGCTCCGATCACGGTGACACGACCACGCGGTACGCCTGGGACACCGCCGACCAGCAGGCCCTTCCCGCCCCGGTTCTTCTGGAGCAGCGTGACGCCAATCTGTGTGGCCAGCCGCCCCGCCACCTCACTCATCGGTGCCAGGACCGGGAACGAGCCATCTGGGCTGCGAATCGTCTCGTAGGCGATGCCAACGACCTTCCGAGCGCGAAGCTGCGCGGTGAGCTCCCCGCCGGCCGCGAGATGGAGATAGGTGAAGAGCACCTGCCCCTCGCGGAGGCGCTCGACCTCGGCCGCCTGGGGTTCTTTCACCTTCACCAACAGGTCGGGCCTGCTCCAGACCGCGTCGGTGTCCCTCAGGACCGCTCCTGCGGCCTCGTAGGTGGCGTCCGGGAAACCGCTGCCGAGGCCGGCTCCTCGTTCGACCTCGACTTCGTGACCCTGGCCGACGAGCGTGCGCGCACCGTCGGGCGTGAGACCGACGCGGAACTCCTGCGGCTTGATCTCCCGCGGAACTCCGATGCGCATGCTCACTCCCCGCCGCAGCGCGCGGCCTGGGCCGCGCGCTGCGCTAGAGGCTAGGACCGGTAGGCCTCGATCAGGATGTCCGCGATTTCCGGCCGCAGGATCCGCGCATCCGGTCGTTCGCCGCCGCTCAGCTGTTCGCGGACCTTGCTCCCGCTGATCCCGTACGGTTTTTCGTCGGGGTGTCGCTCCATCAGGTCGACCCGGCCGAGCGACTCATAGAACGCCGCAAAGCCGATCTTGCAGGGATTCAGGTGCAGCTCTCCGGGCAGGTCGTCGAAGATCTCCTGGGCGTCGAAATCGCCCCAGATCGCGGTGCCATCCTCGAACGGGGCGTCGGCGTGCTTTCGTCCGATCACCAGGTCGCTGAATCCGTAGTTCTGTCGATAGACCGCGTGCATCAGTGCCTCGCGCGGCCCTCCGTAGAACATTTTGATGTCGAGACCGATCAGCTCGAAGACCTCGCTGAGCTCGTAACCGGCGGCCTCCCAGACGGACTCGTCCTTGTCTCCTTCCCCGAGGAGCCGGAGATCGTGGAGCGTGCGGTAGCAGCGCATCCGGGTGCCAGCCGGAACGTCGTCACCCTTCAGCTGCCCGACGAGAGGATTCAGCACGACGCCCGTCAGGTGGCCCTCTGCAGTCAGTCGCTCCGCGCCTGCGACGAGTGCGTACTCGTGCGCACGGTGCAGCGGATTGCGGGTCTGGAAGGCGAGCGCCCGATCCCAACCGCGGTCCGCGATCAGCGCCCGAGTGAGGCGCGGGGACAGCATGTACTCGCCGTACTCGTTGTTCGTCGGCTGCGGCAGCACCTGGATCGTACCGCCCGCGAGCAGCGTTCGCGGATCGGCCTCGACCATCCGGCCACCGGGGTGATCGAAACGATCGGTCCCGTAGACGCTCTGCACGTACTTGTTCTTGTCGAACGCAAAGACCTCGACGTTCTCGAGAACTGCGACGATCTCGCCCTCTTCCGTCCGCACCGCGGCAGCGCCGGCGGATGTCGCCGCGCTGGCTTCCTCGTCGGTGAGCGGCAGCGACAGCGGGATTCCCCAGACGTAGCGTCCGCCGTCGTGCTCGAGCACGGCCTCGTCACAAACCTGGTTCCACGCGGCTTCGCCCATCGGGCCCACCAGCGGCGAGAGGCCCCCGTCCGCGATGCGGTAGATCGTCGACAGATCCGCTCGACTCACACGAATCGACGGCAGGCCTTCTGCACCCGCCAGGAAGCCGCGGCGGTCGCGCAGAGATACGGTCCGGTGGACCGGCGCCGAGAGGCCCCCGTGAACCGGGACCAAGAACTCGTTGTTTTCAGACTTCGTCACTTTTACTTTCTCCTATTCGTGTCGGGTGCTCACCAGACGGGCGATGCGCCATCCCCGTCCAGCAGGAGGGGGCGATCTCCGGTTCCATCAAAACTGCGCACCCGAAGCTTCTGGCGCTCGGCATCGTCGGCCACGTACACCACGAAGCGACCGTCCGGCGACACCGCCGGATCGTGTTCCTCTCGCGAACTCGCGCCGAGAGCGCGCTTCCCGAGGCCGCTCGGGTGAACCTGAAACAGCTTCCAGCCGTCGCGGGTCAGCGCACTGTAGACGATCCACTGGCCGTCGGGGCTGAAGGCTGGATCTCGGCCGAAGCCGATCGGCCTGCGTACCGGATCGCCCTCGGTATCCAAGTCGATCGCGACCAGCGCTGCGCGATTTCCGCGCCCGATCGTCTGATATACGAGCTGCTTTCCATCGGGTGACCAGATCGGCATCGCATCGCTCGGCCCCGGGGAGACCGCGCGAGGGAGCCCTCCTCCTGCGGCCGTGACCCAGATTCGCGAGACGTAGCCGGAGCCATCCGCGGTCGGCACGTGCTTCGAATATGCGACGCGGCCGTCCGGCCCGTAGCACCCGGACCGATGGCTTCCGGGGCTGGAAGTCACCGCCCGCACATGGCCGGTTTCGCGATTCCACTCGAAGAGCTGGATCTCGTGTCCGCGCAGACTCCGAAACAGCAACCGCTTTCGGTCGGCCGACCAATCGAACGGGCGATCCCCGCCCAGCGCGAAGTCATAGGTCGTCACCGACTCCGTGCGGGGCTCCATGCCGGCCATCTTGCCGAGGAGAGTCGCCGCTTTCTCTTCGCGGGACTGGCCGAAGCCGAGCGCCTCCAGCCCGTCTTCGACCCGCATGTAGTTGGCGTCGTAGGAGCCCCCCTGGACTCTCGTGCGACTGGGCTCGCGCGCGCGTTCGAGAATCTCGACGCGGCGTTCCGATTCTTCGCGATTCCGGTAGACCATCGCGAGCGGTTCGTCCGAGAGATCCTCGAGATCGAAGCCGGCCCCCACGCAGCCCAGCCCGAGCACGAGGAGCAGCCCCAGCACCACTAGGCGTCCCGACAGGGCGCTCATCGCCCCTCCGCCCGGACCGCGCGGCCTTCGAACCCGCCCTGCCCCTGCAGTCGGCGGAAAGCGCCGACGCCACGAATCTCGCGGTCGACGATCGACACGACGAAATGGGCGGCCCCGGGAAACGGAAACAACGGCTGGGACGCGAAGTCCTGATCGAGCTCGGAGAAGTACGCCTCGGCGTCCACGTGGGAGTGGTAGATCCCGGTGACGAATCGACCGGCGGATTCGGCCTGCCGGACGACCTCGAGGTAGTCGACCTCGCTCATGTGGAACGCCTCCCGGCCATCACGGGGATACGTCGCGGGATCATTCTGATGATGCTTGGTCATCTCGTTCCGACACCGATAAAGCTCGAGGTAGGAGTCCGGCCCAGAGCCCGTCAGCAACCCGCAACACTCTTCGGGATGTGCCTCCCGAGCATGTGCGTAGAACTCGTTCAACAATCGGATCGGCAGCACCACCGGCGAGAGCCGCTCGTCGATGGGGACTCGTTCACTCCGGTTTCGATCCCCCGGGTTTCGATCACGCGGGTTTCGATCACCCTGGTTTCGATCACGCTGGTTTCGATCACGCTGGCCGGTCTGCACCCTCGGACTCCGAACGCGGCAGTCTAAGGAAACAGCTCGCTCGGCGCACCCAACGCGCCGGCATTGCTCGGGAATCCATCCCGAGGCGTCTCGCGGGCCGAAGCCGGCGGAGCGGCCGGGAGGCGGCTAGTGGACCACCCGGGCCTTCTCGAGACGGCGATCGAGCCGCTCGAAATAGACCAGCACCAGGATGTAGCGGAGGTCCGCGCTCAGCTGGTCGAGATAGCGGCGCCCCTCGACCGCGGTCGGCTGCCCGAGGAGGCCCTCGATGACGCCCTCGAGCTCCAACCCCTCGGTGAGGATCACCCGCTCGAGGCGCTCCGGGTCCTGGGCGAATGCCTCGGCGATGGTCTCGTTGTCGAACAGCAGGTGAATCCCCCGCTCGCTCACCGCCAACACCCGCTCGGCATCCATCCACTCCTCATCGGCGAATCTGGGGCCGGGGTTGAACGATGGGGCCGCTAAGGTCTGGCCCGTGCTGCTCCGGCTCGACGAAATCGGCAAGAGTTTCGGGGCACGTCGCCTGTTCGGCGGGGTGTCGCTGGTCGTCAATGCGGGCGACCGCGTCGGGCTCGTCGGGCCGAACGGCGTCGGCAAGACGACGCTGCTGAGGATCGCGGCGCTGGAAGAGGTGGGCGACGAAGGCCAGGTCACCGTGGCGCGCGGCGCACGGGTCGCCCGGCTGCGCCAGGAGATCGATCCGGCCCAGGGTCGGACGGTCCTGGAAGAAGCGTCCACCGCCGTCGCGCACCTCGAAGAGCTCGAGGCCGAGCTGCGCCGCCTCGAGGAACGCATGGCGGCGTCCGGCGAAGTCGAGCCCGCGATCGCCGAGAAGTACGACGAGGTGCGTATCGCGTTCGAGCGCGGCGGTGGCTTCGAGCGCGAGGCCCGCGTCGACCGTGTCCTCGAAGGGCTCGGCTTCGATGCCGCGCGCCGCCAGCGCAAGCTCGCGACGCAGAGTGGCGGCTGGCTCATGCGGGTCGAGCTGGCCAAACTGTTTCTCCGCGAGCCGGACGTTCTGCTGCTCGACGAGCCCACCAACCATCTCGACCTCCCGTCGATCCAATGGTTCGAGGAAACGCTCGAGGCCTTCGAGGGCGCCGTCGTCGTCGTCTCGCATGACCGCACATTCTTGCGGCGCCACGTGAGCCGGGTCGCCGAACTCGCACCGCACGGGTTCACCGTCTACGAGGGGGCCTGGGACTACTACCTGGCCGAACGGACGCTGCGACTCGAGCAACTCGAGGCGCAGCGCCGCAACCAGGAACGCAAGGTCGCCGAGACCGAGAAGTTCATCGAGCGGTTCCGTTACAAGGCCAGCAAAGCACGCCAGGTCCAGAGCCGGGTCAAGGCGCTCAACAAGCTCGAGCGCGTCGAAGCGGGCCCGCCGGCGAATCGCCGGATGCGCCTGAAGATCCCCGCCCCGGCGCGGGCCGGCGAGATCGTTCTCCGCCTCGAGAACATCCACAAGTCATTCGGAGAGACCCGCGTCTACGAGGGCGTCGACCTCGAGATCCCGCGCGGCAGGCGGGTGGCTCTGGTGGGCCCGAACGGGGCCGGCAAATCGACGCTCCTGCGCTTGCTGGCCGGCGTGATCGAGCCGGACTCCGGCGTCCGGGAACCCGGGCACCGGGTCGAGATCGCCTTCTACGCGCAGCACCAACTCGAGGCACTCGACGCCAGCCGCACGGTGCTCGAGGAGCTCGAATCCTCCGCGAGTACCGAAGACATTCCCCGCCTCCGAGGCCACCTCGGCGCCTTCCTGTTTTCCGGGGACGACGTCAAGAAACGCGTGAGTGTGCTCTCCGGCGGCGAAAAGGCGCGCCTCGCGCTCGCCAAGCTCCTGCTCCGCCCCTCGAATGTGCTCGTTCTCGACGAGCCCACCAACCACCTCGACGTCGAAGCGTGCGAAGTGCTCGAAGACGCGTTGGCCGGCTACGAGGGCACGCTGCTCTTCATTTCCCACGACCGGAGCTTCATCAACGCCCTCGCGACGCATGTGATCGAGGTGAAAGCCGGCGCGTTTCGGGAGTACGCCGGCGGGTACGACGACTACCTCCACAAGATCACCGCGAAGTCCGCCGCACCCAGGTCCCGCGCCAAGGCAACACCCGCCGCATCGGCCGCGGACACTCCAGAGGCCCCGGCCCCGAAGACGCCCGTCGCAACCAAGGAAGGGCGCCGCGCGGACCGCGAGCGCCGCAAAGATCGCGATCGACTGCGCCGCAAACTCGAGAAGCTGGAGGCCCAGATCGCCGAGCGCGAGGCCGCGGTCGAGCATCTCGGCCACCGCCTCGGCGACCCGGAAATCTGGAAGGACGCCGAGCAGGCCCAGGCGCTCGAGGCCGAGCGGACCGAGCTCCGCGCCGAAATCGAAACGCACTACGCCGAGTGGGAGCGCCTGGCCGCCGAACTCGAAGCCGTCGAGGAAATGCTCAGCGAAGCGGGCTGAACGGGCTCGAGATGCGCAGAGCAGCGAGTTGCGCTGGTGCCCGGGACTGGAATCGAACCAGCACGGCCTTGCGACCACTAGATTCTGAGTCTAGCGCGTCTACCAGTTCCGCCACCCGGGCACAGCCCACGCCGAAGCGCAGAGCCGGCGAATCTAGCCCAAATTTCGGGGGGCGCGCGGGTTGACCTCGGGCCCACCGTGCATAGGGTGCCTCCTTGGAGGTGCCGTGACAGAAGCGGAGCGGGTCCGGATCATCGCTGCGGGCGGAGAAGCCCTGGAGGTCCCCACGCGGGTCCCGCTCCTGCCTGTGCGGGGCGCGGCGGTCTTGCCCGGGATGTCGATCCCTCTGGTGGTCGGCCGCCCGGCCTCACTGGCAGCGCTCGACCTCGCAGGAACCTCGGGGTTCCTGCTGGTAGCCACGCAGGTCGACCCGGAACTCGACGAGCCCGGCCTGTCCGAACTCCACCCGGTGGGCTGCCTGACCCGCGTCGCCCGCGTCGTCGACACCGCACGCGAAGGCAAGCAAGCGATCGTCGCCGGGATCGTGCGCGCGCGGCTCGTCTCCCTCGACGAGGAGGATGGTGCGGTCATCGCGCGGATCGATCCGTTGCCCGAACCGACGGAACCGTCCGACGAACGGGATGCCGGACGCGACGCCGTGCTCGCTCTCGCGCACCGGATCATCGAGCTGCGCGAAGACATTCCCGACGAGTGGAAAGAAGGCCTCGCCGAGTTGCCATCGCCCGGCCTGCTCGCCGATCTCATCACCTCCTATCTGCGCCTCCCGATCGAAGAAGTCACCGAGCTCTTGCAAGAGCCCGACCCGACCCACCGGTTGCGACGCCTACTCCCCCACCTCGAACGCGAGGCCACGATCGCCGAGACTCAGCAGGCGCTCGACAGCGATGCCGAGCGCGAGATGGACCCGAAGCAGCGCGAGAAGCTGCTGCGGCGCCGCATGCGCGACATCGAGGACGAACTCGGCGAGAGCGACGGCGGCCAGCGTGAGGCGGACGAACTCCGCGAGCGGATCGAGGCCGCCGAGTTGCCGGAAGAAGCCCAGGATCAAGCCGACCGCGAGCTCCGCCGATTGCGCGCCCTGCCCTCGCACGCGCCCGATCGTCACATGATCCGGACGTACCTCGAATGGATGGCTGATCTGCCGTGGTCTCAGGAGACCGAAGACAAGCTCGACCTCGCGCTCGCGAAAGAGATCCTCGACGACGACCACCACGGTCTCGACAAGGTGAAGGACCGGATTCTCGAGTTCCTCGCGGTGCGGAAGCTCGCGCCGACCGCGAAGGCTCCGATCCTCTGTCTCGTCGGGCCTCCGGGCGTCGGCAAGACGTCGCTCGGACGCTCGATCGCGCGCACGATGGAACGCCAGTTCACGCGGGCTTCGCTCGGCGGCGTCCGCGACGAGGCCGAGATTCGGGGGCACCGCCGCACGTACGTGGGCGCAATGCCCGGCCGTGTACTCCAGAGCCTGCGACGGGCGGGATCCCGCAATCCGGTCTTCTTGCTCGACGAGATCGACAAGCTCGGAGCCGACTTCCGCGGCGATCCGTCCGCGGCGCTCCTCGAAGTCCTCGACCCCGAGCAGAACACGACATTCAGCGATCACTACCTCGAGGTCCCGTTCGACCTGTCCAAGGTGCTCTTCATCGCAACCGCGAACACCTTGTCGACGATCCCCGGACCACTGCTCGACCGGATGGAAGTGATCGAGCTGCCCGGTTACACCGACCGCGACAAGCTGGTGATCGCTCGTGATCACCTGATCCCGAAGCAACTCGAAGCCCACGGACTCAGCGACACGGACGTGGTACTCGCCGACGAGGCAGTCGACTGCGTGGTACACGAGTACACCCGCGAAGCCGGCGTGCGAAACCTCGAGCGTCAGTTCGCCACGTTGATCCGCAAGTCCGCGGCTCGGATCGCGGGCGAACGCAGCCGCGGGACGGAGCGCACCGAACCGCTCGTGATCGACACCGAGTTCGTCGCCGAAGCGCTCGGGGCACCTCCCCATCTGCCGGAAGCAGCCGAGCGCACCGAAGTCCCCGGCGTCGTGGTTGGACTCGCAGCCACCGCCCACGGCGGCGACATCCTGTTCCTCGAATCGACCGTCTCGCCCGGGGGTGAAGGCGTGCGGCTCAAACTCACCGGACAGCTCGGCGACGTCATGCGGGAGTCGGCCGAAGCCGCGCTCAGCTGGGTACGCGCAAACGCCGAGCGGATGGGCCTGCCGCCCGGCGCGCTCGAAGCCGGCGAGATCCATCTCCACGTGCCGGCCGGCGCGGTGCCGAAGGACGGGCCGTCCGCGGGGGTCGCACTGGCCACAGCCATGCTGTCCGTGCTGACGGGGCGCCGTGCGCTCGGCACGGTGGCGATGACCGGCGAGATCTCCCTGCGCGGGAAGGTTCTCCCGGTGGGCGGCATCAAGGCGAAGCTCCTCGCCGCGCTGCGCGCCGGAATTCAGACCGTCCTGCTCCCGCGCCGGAACGAGAAAGACCTCGTCGAGGTGCCCGAAGAGGTGCGAGACGCCCTCGAAATCATCCTGATCGATGGGGTCGAAGATGCCGTCGAGCGGGCGCTCGAAGCGGCGTAGCGGCGTCCGGGCCCCACAGCCCCCCCACGGGCGCGCAGCGAGCCGGTCAAAAGCTCGCCAAATCGCTCATTCTGCGTGGAAATCCAGCCACCTGTGACTGCGGTCACGTTCGCGGGCGGAACGCAGGGGAACAATGGGTGCGGATCTACCGGTGCTTCGCGGCCGACCCATCCCCCGGATCGCGAAGCATGCAGCCAAGCAGGAATCACCGAGCCGTCATGCACCGCACCGCCGTCTTCGTTCTCGCCGTGCTCGCCGCGCTTTGCGTCTCCCTTCCGGCCGCCGCCGAACAGCTCGTCCTCGGCGAGGAAGTCACGTTCGAGTGGCGCCGCGCGAGCGGCCCGGTCGATCGCTACGGGATCTGGGTGTCGGTCGACGGCGAACCGTTCCCGACCACGCCCGACTTCGAGACCGAAGACACCCGCATCACGCTGATCGGCGACACGAGCACGATCGTCGCGGTCCGCGTCGCGGCCCTCGACACCGAAGGCGAGCGCGGCCCGTTCTCGCGCACATCCCGAAACATCGTGTTTCTCGAGAACGATCCGGGCAGCCTCGTCGACCGCCCCGCCCAGGGCGTCTCCGACTACTCGAGCTACGACTTCGATGACGACGGGCACAGCGACCTCGTCTTCCGCGACCCGAGCAACGGTCTCGTTTCGGTCTGGCTGATGGCCGGCGACGGACCCTGGCACCGCGGCGAGCTCGGGTTCGTGCCGCTCCATTGGGACCTCGTCGGCTCGCACGACTTCGACGGCGACGGACGCGCAGACCTGCTCTGGCGCGAACCTCGCACAGGGACCATGCGGCTTTGGCAGATCGAGGATGGCCTCCTCCGCCAGGAAACGACTTTCGCCGGACCGGCGGATTCGAAACCGACCAGTGTCGGCGACCTCGACGGCGACGGACGCGGGGATCTGCTGTTCCGACACGCCAGCACCACGACGCTCTGGGCCATGGGCAGTGACGGTCCGCAGAGCGAACTCACGCTGGCGGCACCTCCCGGGAATCGCCGCCTTGCGTGCTCCGCAGATTTCGACGGCGACGGCGATCTCGACCTGCTCTGGCAGCCGACCGCGCCCGGACCGCCCGTCGTCTGGCGCATGGAAGGCGACGCGCTCGCCGAAGCCCTGACGCTTTCCGGCTTCGCTTCCGGAAACTGGGAAGCGGCTTCTTGCCACGACACCGATGGCGACGGACACGCCGACATCATCTGGCGGAACCCGGAAGACGAGAGCCTGAAGGTCTGGGCCATGCAGGATGCGGCGATCGTATCCGCGGTCCCGGTCCGGGGAATCGACGCGAGCTGGTCGGCGCTCGCCGCCGGCGACTTCGACGGCGACGGCCTCGTCAACGAGTTCTTCCTGAAGGATGGCGCCGGTCGCCAGCAGATCCGACGCCTCCACTGGAGCGGCGCCGAGACCGTGACCGCCGGCGATCATCCGGCTGGCACCTCCCCGACGCTCGCGCTTCAGCTCGAACGCCGGTAGCCCGCTCCTCCCCGACCGAGCCTCGAGCGATGGCCCGGCAGACGCTGCTCAGGCCTCGGGGGTCGGCCCCGGTTCGACGCCCTCGCCCACCGTCGGGTGGCGCTCGAGGAGCGCCAGCAGGTGACCCCAACGCTCGTCGTCGGCGTCGATCGCGCCACCTTCCCGGAAGTAGTTGAGAACGCGCTGATCCATGCTCTCGAGCGTTTCGAGGTTGGACCCGTACTGCGAGCGGTAGCTGACCTCGATCGCTTGAGCGAGCGTGCGACCGACCATCATCTTGACCGGGTATTTGATCATCTGCGGGATGTACTTCTTCAGGTCGTACAGCCGTTCGAGCCGGCTCTCCCGCTGTACCGGTTCTTTGAAAGTCGTCTCCACGCGGCGGGCCCAGATGAATCGCTCGAGCAACTCCGCGACCGAGAACTCCTCATGGTTGCGGATCGTCATGCGCACCAGCTCGGCATAGTCTTCGGGCACCCAGACTCGGTCAGCCAGCGCCGGCTGCGTCGCGTACGCGTCCGACAGCTTGCGGTAGATCTCGATGTGTTCGGATACCTGGCTCTTCAGATTGAAGTCGCGGGCAATGAAATCGCGAGCCGCGCGGCCCATGTCGAGACGGAGCGTGGCGTTCGTCGCGAGTCTCTCGAGCACGTCGGCGAGCGAGGAGACATCCCGCTCCGGCACGAGGAAGCCCGTCTCGCCCTCGCGAACCGCCTCGACGATGCCACCGTGGTGGGTGCCGACCACCGGAAGCCCGGTGGCCTGGCCCTCGACGACGGCATTCGGGATCCCCTCGGTATCGCCGTTGGGTGGCGTGACCGAGCAATGCAGGAGAATGTCCGCCTCCGTCATGTGCTGCCGCACGCCATCGTGGTCTGTCGAACCGACAAACTGGATCTGGCTGCGCAAACCCAACCGCGCCCGGAGGCGCTTGACCTGCGGATAGTCCTCGCCCTCGCCCACAACGACGAGCTGAAGTTCCACGCCGCGCCGTTGCAGCTCGGCCAACGCACGGAATGCGTACTCGTGGCCCTTCTTCTCGACGAGGCGCCCCACCATCAGGATCCGCACCGTCTTCTTTTCGTGTCCTTTCGAGCGATCCACGAATGAGAACTGTTCGAGATCGCACCCGCGGTAGATCACGCGGATCCGATCTTCGGGGCCACCCATCGCGATGAGCTTCGACCGCAGATCCTTCGATACGCAGATCAGCTGATCGGACGCGTTGAGCATGACCTCGTACAGCCGGTCGAAATACTCGAGCTGCATCTGCACGCCCACGTCCCGCCCACCGAACGTGACGACCAACGGAATCCGCAAGAACTGCTTGAGGAGCATCATCCTCAAGCCGGACCAACCGAAATGCGCGTGGATCAGATCCGGATCCCAAGTCTCCTTGGCGTACTGCGCCGCAAGGACTCCGAGACGCGGCTCGAGCAGGTAGCGATCGGGAATCCGGATGACATCGTCCACCGGAAACCGATCGAGGTTCTCGGTGCGGTTGCAGGTGACCACGTTGTGAACGTGCTCGCCGACCCCTGTCAGCAAGTGATGCAGGAACGGCTGGCTCCACGAGAGGTACGCCGCGAACTTGCTCTGGAGGACCGTGAGCTTCTTCTCGCCGATCGCGGACGTCATCACACTCCCCGCAGGGCCGACCGGCCCCTCAATCACTCCTCCGCCACAGTACGGGCTGTCTCCCGCGAAGCAAGGGCGCGACCGACCGCGCTACACAACTCGTTCATGCGGACGGGCCAGTCGTGCGGGGTCGCGGCGCGAGACCGATCGGCGCGCCTCGCGGCCGGTTCCGCCGCCGCGGCCGTCACTTCCGCGGCAAACGCATCCGGCGAGTCCGCCAGGCGGAGCATCCCCGCCGCATCCCCGGCCGCGGCCCCGCGCAAATTCGGGAGATCGGTCGCCACGACCGGCAAGCCCGCCGCCACGTACTCCCAAAGCTTGAGCGGCAGACTACCCCGCGTGTGGTCGTTCACGAGAAAGGGGATCAGTCCGACATCGCAGTGCGCGAGATAGCTCGCCAGCGCCTCGTGCGGCTGCGCCCCGATCGAGACGACGCGGCCACTCGCGAGCAGACGGCTCGCGTCTGCCGGGAGCGCAGACGTATCCCCGAGGCCGACGGCACCGATCAACACAAGCTCGGTTCCAGCGTCGACCACCGCCTGAAGAAGAGCAAAGTCGATCCGATACGCGGCGAGGTTTCCGACGTACACCGCGCGCGGGCGTGCACGCCCGACCAGAACCGCAGGCTGGGGCTGAGGCTCGAGCGCGCGCCGAAAGAGCGTGACGTCCGCGACGTTGGGGACGACGTGAACGGGACGCCGCGGCGAACTCGACTCGAGTCGCGCTCCGAGCACCGGGCTCGTCGCAAACACGACGTCCGCCCGCGCGACCATCCTGCGTTCGATCGCGTCGATCCAGGCTCGGTCGACGCCGGGATTCGCGCCGTAATCGTCGACGCAGTGGTAGACCAGGAGCCGCGGCGAGAGCCGGTCGGCGAGTCCGAGGCCGGTCGGCAGGAACGACCACAGCACCGGCGACCCGAAGCCGAGCCGTCGCGCGGTGCGAGCCGCGGCAGCCGCGCTCCAGCGCTGAAACCAAGACCGCAGCCAGGCCGGCCCGATCGGTGGGAGCGGCCACGGCGCGGCCACCCACAAGCGCGGTGCCACCTCGCGCGGACGCGCCCCGAGTGTCCGCAGCCGCGCGAGAATCCGCGTGCGATCCTGGCCCGAACCGAGCGCCGGTGCTCGCAGACCGGTCGACTCGAAGAACAGGACGCGATGTCCGCGCTCGGCGAGGCGGCGAGCGACCTGGTGCACGTTGACCGGAGCGGGCGTATCCCAGCTCGCGCTCGCGGCGATGACGATCGGAACCTCCGGAAGGAGGATCACACCTCGCTCTCGTCGATTGCCGGATCGACCGCGCCCATTTCTTCTTCGTAGGCGTCGAGAATCTCGCTGGCCTTGCCGTAGCCCCGCACGCGGCCCTTCTCCAGCCAGAGGACGTGCGTGCAGACGACTCTCAGGAACGCCGTCGCGTGCGAGACGATCACGATCAGCTTGCTGCGATCCATCATCTCGCCGATCCGTAGGCGGCTCTTCTGCCGGAACGTGCGATCACCGACCGAGAGCACCTCATCGAGGACCAGGATCTCGGGATCCATCGCAGTCGCGATTGCAAAGCCCAGTCGGGAGCGCATGCCGTTCGAGTAGAAACGGATCGGCTGGTCGATGAACTCCCCGAGATCGGCGAACTCGACGATCCGCTCCATGCGGTCGAGCGCTTGCTTGCGCGGGATCCCGAGAAACGCCGCGTTGAGGAGGATGTTGTCCCGCCCGGACAGCTCCCGATTGAACCCCGCCCCGAGCGTGAGGAGCGTCGAGACGTGGCCGCGAATCTTCGCTGTTCCCTCATCAGGTTCGAGAATGCCCGAGAGCGCGAGACAGAGCGTGCTCTTGCCGGCTCCGTTCGGCCCGATGACGCCGACGACCTCCCCTTCGTGGCAGGTGAGGTCTACGTCACGCAGCGCCCAGATCGTCGGGACCTGGCCGCCCAGCCCCTGACTCAGCAGCTTCTTGATCCCCATCCGCGACCGCGATTGGAGGCGGTAGTGGATACCGAGACCACGGACTTCGACGACGGGATCGGACATCAGAGGAACTTGATCACACGCCGATCGAAATATCGATAGACGGCTTGTCCGATCACGAACAATACGATCGCTTCGGCGGCGAGCACTCCCCACCAGCGCGGTTCGAGCCACCCGCCAAAGAAGAGCGCCTGGCGGTAGCCGTGAATCAGAATCGCGAACGGGTTCAGCATGTAGAGCGTCGGGATCCACTCGGCCCACGCCGAGTCGCCGAGCGCGCCCTCCGCGACGCGCTCGCGGACCATATCGACGCCATACAGCGTCGGTGAGAAGTAGAACCCCACGCGCAGGACGTGGGTCAAGAAGCCGGACAAGTCGCGGATCAGCGCGCCGAAGCTGGTCACCACCAGCGAAAAACTCGTGACCAGGAGGAGCTGGAATGCCATCAACGCCGGGAGCTGAATGACGCTCGCCCCGATCGGAAGCTCGAAGAAGAGCGCGGCGGCGATCAATACGACGAGGCCGAACAAGAAATAGGCGAACCCGGCGATCACGTTGGTCAGCGGCAGGATCATCGTCGGGAACGCGATGGATTTGATCAGGCCCTCGTTGTTCCGGAGCACCTTCGAGGCGTGGGTCAGGCCGCTCTGGAAGTGCTTCCACGGGAGCAGCGCGCACAGGATGAACACCGGGTACGGCGTATAGCTCTGGCCGCGACCGAAGATCCCGACCACGACGCCCCAGTAGATCAGCATCATGATCAGCGGATCGACGAGCCACCAGACCCAGCCGAGCCGAGTCTCCGCGCTCCGGCTGCGGAGTTCGCTGAGCGTCAGCTCCCGGATCAGGTCCCGGCGCGAGAGAATGTTGGGCCACGTGGAATTCAAACGGCCGAAAGGTCACGGCTCCCCTGTTCCAGCGCAAGTGGGGGGACTTCAGGCTTCGTTCAGGAGGGCGCCCGCTAGGATCCCGGCGTGCGCGTCGCTCTCGTTCACGACTGGCTGACCGGAATGCGGGGCGGCGAGCGCTGCCTGCACGAGTTCGCCCGCCTCTGGCCCGAGGCGGACATCTACACGCTGATCCACGTGCCGGGATCGACCTCGCCCCTCATCGAAGGCCGCAACATCTACGCGAGTCCGCTCTCCCGGCTGCCCGGTGCGCCCCGGCACTACCGTAAGCTGCTGCCGCTCTTTCCCTGGGCGATCGAGCACTTTCGGCTCACAGACTACGACCTCGTCCTGTCCTCGAGCCATGCGGTCGCCAAGGGCATCCGGGCGCCATCCGGTGCCACCCATGTGAGTTACTGCTTCACCCCGATGCGCTACGTGTGGGACCAGGCCGACGCCTACCTCGGCCGAGGGGTCCGCCGTTGGCTCTCCGAACCCCTGGCGGCAGGTCTGCGTCGCTGGGACCGGCGGACGAGCAGCCCCGAGCGAGTTCAACGATTCGTCGCGATCTCCCACACGGTCGCCGATCGGATCCAACGGCACTACGGAAGAGACTCGGACGTCGTCTATCCCCCCGTCGAAGTCGAGCGGTTCTCGGTCCGGCCCGAGGGACCGGACGACTTCTACCTGGTCGTCGGCGGCTTCGTCCCCTACAAGCGCGAAGATCTCGCGATCGACGCTTTCGCGGAACTCGGGCTCCCGTTGTGGATCGCGGGCGACGGACCCGGGAGAGCCGCGCTCGAAGCGCGGGCCCCGGACAACGTGCGCTTCCTCGGACGCGTCGACGACGCCGAGCTCGCAGACCTCTACCGACGCTGCCGAGCGCTCATCTACCCACAAGACGAGGACTTCGGCATCGTCCCGGTCGAAGCGCAGGCTTCTGGCCGCCCGGTCATTTCGTACGGCCATGGCGGGGCCACCGAGACCGTGGTGCCTCAGGGCCGCGGAGAGGCCGGGGGGCGTGCGCCGACCGGGGTCTGGTTCGACGAGCAGACCCCGCGCGCGCTGATCGAGGCCGTGCGGCACTTCGAAGCGACCGAGAGCGAGTTCGAGCCCACCGCGATCCGCACGCACGCCGAGTGGTTCCGCAACGAACGCTTCCACGACGAGATCCGTGCCGTCGTGGCCAGGGCGATGTCCGCCTGAGATCAGTAGGCGTTCTTGTACGCGCGCCAGAACGTCATCAGCAGGATGCGCACATCCAACGCTAGAGACCAGTTCTGGATGTAGTAGATGTCGTGTTCGATGCGCTCGTGAAGAGAAGTGTTGCCGCGCCAACCGTGCACCTGCGCCCAGCCCGTGAGGCCAGACTTCACCTTGTGCCGCAGCATGTAGCCGGGAATTTCGCGCCGGAACTGTTCGATGAACACAGGGCGCTCCGGGCGCGGCCCGACCAGGCTCATGTCCCCGCGCAGCACGTTCCAGAGCTGAGGCAGCTCGTCGAGATTCGAACTCCGGAGGAACGCGCCCACGCGCGTTCGGCGTGGATCGTCTTCTTCGGTCCAGACCGGGCCACTGGCCGCTTCTGCATCGGGACGCATCGTGCGGAACTTCACCATCGAGAAGACGGACCCATCGAGGCCCATCCGCTCTTGGCGGTAGAAGATCGGGCTTCCTGTCGTGATCCGAACGGCCACCGCGGCGAGCGCCAGCAACGGGGAGAGCGTCAGCAGGATTCCCGACGCCACGACGACGTCGAATGCCCGCTTCTGGACGGCCGCCCAGCCGAACATCGGGCCCTCGCGCAGATTGATCAGCGGGAGTCCCTCGAGTTCCTCGACGGAGCTCCGGAGGGTCATCACGTGCAGGAGATCCGGAATCAACCGGACCGTGACCAGTTCGTCTTCGAGGTCAGCGAGAATCTTCTCGAGCTGGTTCGCGTCCTCGCGCGGCAATGCCAGGATGACCTCGTCGATCGTGCGCTGCGTGAGGATCTCCTTCACCGCAGCGTACGGACCCAGGACGCGGACCCCCTCGATGGTGCGCCCCTGTTGCCCCGGATCGTCGGAAACGATCCCGAGGATCCGCAGTCCAGCTTCGGGATGCGCGTGGATCGACTCGATGACCTCGGCGGCAAGATCTCCCGCCCCGGCGATCAGCATGTAGCGAAGGTTGTAGCCCCGGCGACGCATCTGGCGGAGCACGCCGCGCCCGATGAGCCGACTTCCAATCAGGTAGAAAGCCCCGACCCCCCAGAACGCGCCGACGGCGAAACGCGAGAGCAGGATCCGGAAGGCGGCGTCCGCGGCCAGCACACCGACCACACACATCGTCACACCGCCGAGGATCACCAGTGCCTCGCGCAGCAGCGAGCCGGTTCGCTGCGGGCGATAGAGCCCGCGCGCGCGGAAGACCACATGGACGAACGGCAGCAGCGCTGCGCCGACCCAGACGAACTCTTCCGGGCTCGCGCGCGCGATCCCCGGATCCGGGGCCCAGAACACGTAGAAGCGCAGGAAGTACGCCGTGCCCCAAGCGGCCGCGACCAGCAGCAGATCCGTCAGCATCAGGATGCCGCGGAAAACCTCGCTATAGCGATGGAGCATGGCTCAGCCTCCGCGGCGGACCTGGGCGAGCGCCCCTACCTCCGCCAGCAGCGCATCCAATCCTGCGAAGTCGAGCTGGCTCGGGCCGTCGCACGGCGCCTCGTCGGGCGACGGGTGCGCCTCGACGAAGAGGGCATCGATGCCGACCGCCACCGCGGCGCGAGCAAGCGGCGCGACCATCGATCGATCTCCATCACTGGCGAAGGGCCCGGCTCCCGGGCGCTGCACGGAGTGAGTGGCGTCGAAACAGACCGGCGCGAACTTCCGCATCTCGACGAGACCTCGAAAGTCCACGATGAGTTCGTTGTACCCGAAACTCGTCCCGCGTTCGGTCAGCAGCACGCCGCCTGATCCGTGCCCGCGGATCTTGTCCGCCGCATGCCTCATTTCCTGGGGCGACATGAACTGCCCCTTTTTCACGTTGACCGGTTTGCCGGTCGCGGCACAAGCGAGCAGAAGATCCGTCTGGCGGCACAGGAACGCCGGAATCTGGATGCAGTCGGCCACTTCTGCAGCGAGCTTCGCCTGGCCGGGCTCATGGACGTCGGTGATCACCGGCAGTCCGAACTCGGTCTTCACGCGGTCGAGAATCCGCAGCCCGGCGTCGAAGCCCGGCCCTCGGTACGAGCGGAGGCTCGAGCGGTTGGCCTTGTCGACCGAGGCCTTGAAGACCGCGGGCAGACCGTGACTCTTCGACAGGTCGCGTACGACGCCGGCCGCTTCGAGCGTGGCGGCCTCGGACTCGACGACGTTCAGCCCCGCAATGAGGACGAGCGGCGCACCTTCCCCGAGGGGAACCTCTCCGATCCTCATTCAAGCCCTCCCATCGCGCCGCGAGTACCGGCGCTCGGCCCGTAGATAGCGAGCGTGGCCAAGACCGCACACTCGCCGTTCACCACGTATTCAGCAGCTGTCGGCCTCCACCGCGGCTCCGAGCGACTGGAGAAAGTCGGGGAGCGCCGAGGTGACCCGGTTCCAATTGGGGATCTGGGGGGCACCGAGAGGATCGCGCACGAAGTTGAGGCCCGCCGCCCGGAGCGCCCGGGAGAAGGTCTCGACCGCCTGCTCTTCCTCGTGACGATCGAACTCGAGACCGTTGAGGGCCGCGTCATCGCTGTAGCGAGAGACCGCATCCTGGGCGAGTCGAACGTACGCGACACTCAGGGTGTTCAGGAAGCCCGCGTCGAACTCGACCCCGAAGCTCGCCAGATTGCGGATCAGCGACGACGCGATGTCGACGACCATCCGGTGGAGCCCCTGGTTCGGATCATCGAAGGAAAGGTCGCGGTGCTTGTGATCGTAGTTGTCGACCAACTCGACCTGGCAGATCCGCTTGAGGGAGCAGTTCCGATAGACCTCGGAGAGCATGCCCACCTCGAGGCCCCAGTCCGCCGGGATGCGAGTGCTCCGCGCGAGATCCGTGGTCATCGCGCACTCCCCAGCGAGCGGGTACCGAAACGAATCGAGGAAATCGAGCAGGACGTGCGGACCTAGCACCGCCTTCATCGCACGGAGGAACGGGGTCATGAAGAGCCGCGTCACCCGCCCGTAGAGCCGATCCGCGACGCGGCCGTAGTATCCCTTCGCGAACTCGTACGCGAGGTTCGGATTCGCGATCGGGTAGCAGAGTCGCGCGAGCAGCTCGCGGTCGTAGTCACGGATGTCGCAGTCGTGCAGGGCGATCACCCGGGAGACATCGCTCGCGAGCACGTACCCGTACGCCATCCATGCGCTGCGGCCCTTGCCGTCGGGTCCGGCTTGGAGGCCCTCCGCCTCGAGCTGGCGGTACAGGGCCTGGACGCGCGGACCCCCGTTCCAGACCAGTGTCGCCGGCTCTCCCGTACAGGTCGTCACGCCATCGAACGCGCGGCGCATCTCTTCGAAATCGTCGCGCGAGTCGGTCCCGGAGACACTGACGACGACCTGGCGGAGGTACGGCACCCCGCGCAGCGCATCGATGATCCCCTTGAGGGCGACGTCGCGCAGTTCGCTGTGCAGGCACGGCAGGACGAGCGCGATCGGGCGCACGCGGGCGTGGCCCAACAGCTCGGTCTCCAGTCGCCGAAGCCCCTGGGGGCCCAGCTTGTGGAGGGTCGTGATCGCTCCGGTCTGGTGGAAATCCGGCATGGGTCCCGACCTCGCGGGAACCCTCGCAGCTACGGCGAACCAGAGCAAGCCCCCGCGGGATCGATCCCCGAGGAGCCGGCAGGCCCGCTAGTAGTGAGCGACGTCCTCATCCGGCGTCAGCAGATCCAGAGCCGCCGGGTCGATTTCGACGAACTCCATGCCGACCTCCACCGTCATGGCATCGAGCTCCGTGGCCCAGACGACCTTGGCGACCGCGACGACTGTCTGCTCGCCGACGTTGAACGTCACGCGAACCGTTTCACCGAGATCGATCTCGCACCCGACGACCTCGAATCGGATCCCACCGACGGACACGTCCTTGCTGACGGCCAGGTGCTGGCCCGACGCGGCCGGACCGAACGAGATGACCTGGTCCGTCTCGATTCTCTGATACTTGCGCCGGTCTTTTCCGTCGGACATCGGACCCCCCGAACCTGCGCAACTCTTCGGCGAGGCCGCGGGCGGCCTTGAGGAAACCGCGCAAGACGCGCTCCCCTCGGGGGCGCCAAGGGCTTCCGAATGGCCTCGCGAGGGCGCTCGAGGCGAAGCTCAGCGGGTCACTCGAAGAGGGGCAGCTGGCGCTCGTCGACCCGCAGGCGCGCGAGCCGGCCCACACCCAGGCCAATCAAGCGGACGGGCCGCTCCCCCGCCTGTGTGCGCGCGAGCAGCTGCCGGGCGAGCGGATGGAGTTCCGTCGACTCGAAGACCGCGTGCGTCAGGGTGCAGCTCCGCGTAATCGTTTCGCCATCGAGGTAGCGAACCTTCAGGACCACCCGTTGCGCCACCAGGTGCTCGAGCCTGAGCGACGCTTCGAGGTGGCCTGCGAGCCCCACGAGCTGTTCGCCCAGCACGCCGAGGTCGACCTCCCCGCGGTCGAGCGTCACCTCCTGGCTGAGGCTGCGAGGATGGGGGGACGCCCTGACGCGGCTCTCCCCCTGCCCTTGCGCGGCGGTGAGGATCGTCAGTCCATGGTTCCCCAACCGTTCTTCGATCGTGACAGCCGACGTCCCGACGAGGTCCCCGACCGTGACGAGACCGAGTTCGGCGAGCGCGGCTTCGGTGTTCGGCCCGACTCCGGGCAGCCGGGCCACCGGGAGCGGCGCGAGGAACGCGCGCATCTCGGATCCGTCGATGCGCCGCACACCGGAGAGACCCGCGTCTTCGGCGGCCAATCGCGCGAGGAACTTCACCGGGGCGATCCCGACGCGCAGCGGAAGTCGGAGCGAGGCGCGGACCTGAGCTTGCAGCTCGTGGGCCAGATCGTCGCTTCCTCGCGAGCCTCCCGCCGGGTCGAGATACGCCGCCTCGAGTCCGGCGGGCTCCACGCGGGTCGTGGCCGTTCGGAAGCACGCGCGCAGCCGGGATGAAGCCTCCCGGTACGCGCGCATGTTCGTCCTACGGGCGACTCCATGGCAGCGCTGCAGCGCCTCCAGCACGGGCATTCCTACCTCGACCCCCACCGCGAGCGCATCGGCCGTCGCGGATTGGACCAGCCCACGCTTGCGGGGATCCCCGCCGACGACGACCGGCCGATCCGCGAGCGCCGGATCGGACGAGCGCTCGAACTCGGCGTAGAAGTGCGGCACCTCCGCGTACAGAACGGTCACGAGTCTTTCTTCCGAAAGACGGCGACGCCCTCACGCGGCAGCGGAGCGGTCACGGCTGCGGCGTACTTCGGGTCGCCGCAGGCACGAGCCGCAAGCGGGAGACCGCACTCTCCTCCACGACGAGGGCACTCGTCGCGAGCAGGCTCGGGCGGCCACCGAGCCAGCGCCCGATGCCATCCGCACGGTGGGCGTGACCCGCATGCTCCGACTGACCCGGCGCCAGGCTCGTGAGCGCCTCGTCGAGCGCCGCAGCATCGATCAACAAGCGAAAGCTCGCGACGCTCCGAACGTCAAAAGAAGCGAGCGGGCGGTAGCCGCCCGCGAGCACGCTGCCCTCATCGCCCCCGTACGGGAACGGACCGAGCGGGCTGCCAGGATCCGGCTGGACGAGCGGCCGGAAACGCAGCAAATGGAGTCGGCCCCAGGTCCACTTGTCGCGGTTGCTCCCGAGCTCCACCGAGAATCGCAGCCATGCGGCGCGCAGGCTGCGCCTGACAGCTTCATCCACTCGTTCAGGATCCGACCACCCGTCTTGCGGCTGTGGCGAGTTCGCGCCCGCAAGGACCCGGAGAACGAGGTCGACCGTGCGGAGTCGCCCGAGATCGAGCACGCGACGCAGGCGTTCGTCGCCGAGGCGATCCGCGAACAGCTCGCGCACGAGTCGGTCGAGGAACAGATGGAAGGCAGCGGCCCCGCGACTCCCGGACCCCGTCGAGCGGTCCCAGTCGTGCAGGAGTCGGACGATCTCCGCGTCCTCGCGTGCCAGGTCACGTCCGCCCAAACGTGAGAGCGCGTAGTCGACCACCTCCCCGGCGCGGGTCGAGCGGAGATCGCGCTGCAACGCTCCCAGATCCCGAAGTTCGAGACGCTCGCCGGCGGTGGCCTCATAGAGCAGGTCTTCGAGTCGCGCCGCGCGCTCCCCGGGCCGCCACAGCCACTCGATGACGGCGTCGCCGTCGCTGGGGGCGACCGCATCCGCGGCGACTTCAAATCCCTCTCCATCGCTGAGCTGTCGCGCGGGGAGTCGTTCGAGGGGCAGTCGCCCGCGCCAGCGGTACTCCAGATCCCGAGCAGGAACTGGGAGCAGACCACTCGGCAGCCGCCGATCCGGGACGAATCCGGCGAGCTGGACTCCGGCCGCTCCCTCTCGATCCGCAAAGACGACCGAGACGACCGGCTCATGGTGCCGCCCGAGCGCCCTGCGCAGCTCGGCAGCGTTCTGTGCATGCGCGACGTCGAGGAATCCTGCGATTCCGTGTCCGGGCTCCGCTCCGGACCAATGCATCGCAAGCGGCGGATGCTCCTCGCCGCGACCGACGAGAAGCGGCGCGATCAACGGGCCCCGGTCCGTTGCGCTCACCTGAATTTCGAGGGGCGCACTGCCGCGCACCTCGATGGTCTCGAGGCGCTCGCGAAGCGGGCGCCACCCCGAGCCGTCGTGGAACCGCGGCGCACCCTCCTGGGCGAGCGACTCGACGAACAGGTCCGTCACGACCACGGGCGCGTGCGTAGCGGCCCAAGCCACGGCCGGCGTGAACCCCACCCAGAAGAGCGGCACGCCGGGCGGACCGGCACCCGCGACGTCGAGATCCCCGCCCCGCAGGTGGGCTTGGTAGAGCGCGGCCGGGACGGTCGGCTCGAAGTGCGTGTCGGCCGCCAGCAGCGGAAGTCCGCGGCGAGCGTGCGCACCACCGATCACCAACGCGGTGCTCCCGATGCTCGCCCCCCAAGTTCCGAGCGCGCGGCGCAGCGGCGCCACCTGCCTCGCGCGGCCATGTCCGGCGCCGGCGTATCCGGGTTCGACACGGCGGGCCCGCTCGGCGGATCGGGCTCGATTCCCCGGGCCAGGCAACGACCCGAGACCGGTCCCTTCCGGGAAGAAGATTCCGGCGTCGCGTCCCCCGAGCGCCTGCGTCAGCTCGGAGAGAACCAGCGCCTCGTCCAGCGATCCACCCAGCTGCCACGCCCACAACTTGAGCAGCGCCAAAGAGTCGGCGGCTCGCCAGGGGTCGACCGGCTCCCCCCATGCCTCCACGGCCGGCGGCGGATGTGCGGATCCGTCGCGCCACGTAGCCAAGACGGCGTTGATGCCCTCTGCGTAGGCATCGAGGACCGCGCGGACCGGCGGGGCCAGACGCGGCACATCGGATTCCGCGAGAAGCTTGAATCCGATCACCCGCGCACGCCGGTCCCCTTCGACGGCCGCCGGACCGGCCACCGCCGCCAGGGTTCCGGCCGCCGCCCTTCGCAACCAAAGAACCTGGGCCGGGCGGTCCTGGGCGTGGGCCACCCCGAGACCCCGCCAGGCGTCGAGTTCGGTCTCGGCTTCGACGTGGGGGACGCCCCGCCTGTCCCGCAGGACGCGCGCCGGAGCTCCGGCGCCGTCGACGAGGAGTCGCCCTCCGTGCAGCGGATGCGCCGCGCGGGCGGCCTGTCGGCGCTCGAAAGCTCGCAGGCCGAGCGCCAGCGCGACCGCGCCGAGCGCCAGCACGCCGACCCACAGGAACCAACGTCCGGATCTTTTGCGGGCCATGCCGGCTGCGGCCACGTCCCCTCCCCCAGGGTGACAAGTTGACCCAAAGTAGATCGGTCGGCCGGGAAGCGCGATCCACCCCGCCGGGGCCCCGTGAGACGATCCTTCTCGGGAGGATTCGGCGGGGCTGTGGAGTCGCTACAGTGCTCCGATCCCGCGAACCGGTGCCGAGGCTTTCGAGCCTCGCAACGCCCCGCCCCGCCGCGACCCCACGACCTAGGGGGCCCGCAAAAGCCGAGGCCGGGCCCCGGTCAGACCTACATTCTGGAGGAACGAAGATGGCAGTACAGGTTGGAATCAACGGTTTCGGACGCATTGGACGGCTCGCGTTTCGGGCCATGCGGGACAAGGACATCGAGGTCGTCGGCATCAACGACCTCGTCGACGCGGAAACCCTCGCCCACCTCCTGAAGTACGACTCGGTCCACGGGCGCTACCCGGACGACGTGACGTCGGACGGCGACGGCCTCGTGGTCGCCGGAAAGCGAATTCCGGTCTCGGCCGAGCGCGACCCGGCCCAGCTGCCGTGGAAGAAGCTCGGTGCGCAGATCGTGGTCGAATCGACCGGCTTCTTCACCAGTCGAGACGCGGCCGGCAAGCACCTCGAGGCCGGCGCGGAACGCGTGATCATCAGCGCACCCGCGACCGACCCCGATGTGACGATCGTCCTCGGTGTCAACACCGAGGCGTACGACCCGGCGAATCATCGGATCATTTCGAACGCTTCCTGCACGACGAACTGCCTCGGGCCCGTCGCCAAGGTGCTGAACGACGAGTTCGGACTCGAGCGCGGCCTGATGGTCACGATCCACGCGTACACGTCGGACCAGAGCCTCGTCGACGCGCCGCACAAGGATCTCCGCCGTGCACGTGCGGGCGCGGTCTCGATGATCCCGACCAGCACCGGCGCCGCGCGCGCGATCGGCCTGGTCCTGCCGGAACTGAAGGGCAAACTCGACGGTTATGCGATGCGCGTCCCGACCGCGGACGTCTCCGCGGTCGACCTCAGCGCGCAGCTGAAAACAGCCACCGACGCCGATGCCCTGAACCAGGCGATCAAGTCCGCCGCCGAGGGTCCCCTCAAGGGATTCCTGCAGTACTGCGACGAACCGCTGGTCTCCGTCGACTTCACCGGCAACACGAACTCCTCGATCTTCGATGCGCTCAGCACCAAGGTCATGGACGGAAAATTCGCGAAGGTGCTGTCCTGGTACGACAACGAGATGGGGTACGCGAGCCGCGTCGCCGATCTCGCGGTCCACATCGGCGGCTGAGCCTCGATGGCGGTCGCCACGCTCGACGACCTGCTCCGCGATCCCGGCGTGCGAGGCCTCCGGGTCTTCGTGCGGGCGGACTTGAACGTTCCGCTCGCAGGCGGCGATGTTTCCGACGACACGCGGATCCGGGCGGCGCTACCGACACTCCGGAAATTGCTCGCCGGCGGCGCGCGCGTCGTGCTCGCGTCGCATCTCGGTCGCCCGGGCGGCGCACCCAAGCCCGAGCTCTCTCTGGCGCCCGTCGGCCGCAAGCTCGAAGAACAGCTCGGACGCCCCGTCCAGTTTTGTCCCGAGGTCGTCGGCCCGGTCGCGTTGCAGGCCACCCGCGACCTCTCGAACGGCGAACTCCTCTTGCTCGAAAACCTGCGCTTCGAGCCGGGTGAGACGAAGAACGACCCGGCCCTGGCGACCCATCTCGCAGAACTGGCCGACGTCTATGTGAACGACGCATTCGGGACAGCACATCGAGCCCACGCTTCGACCGCTGGCATGGTCGAGCACTTCGAGCGCGCCGCAGCGGGCGATCTGCTCCGCGGCGAACTGCGCCATCTGGGGGTCGTGCTCGAGCCCAAGCGCCCGCTGCTGTGCTTGCTCGGCGGGGCGAAGGTTTCCGACAAGCTCTCGGTGCTCGAAGCGTTGGCCCCACACGCGGACGTGCTCTGCATCGGCGGTGCGATGGCCTACACATTCTTGCGTGCCCAGGGCGAGCCCACCGGCGCGTCGCTCGTAGAAGAAGATCGCCTCGACGACGCGCGCCGCGTGCTCGCGGCCGCCGCAGGAGCCGGACGCAAGGTCCTGCTCCCGACGGACCACGTCGTGGCCGAGCAGCTCGATGCCGACGCGAAAACCGCCGTCGTGCGGACGATTCCCGAAGGCCAGATGGGCCTCGACATCGGACCCGAGACCGCCGAACGCTACGCGGCCGAGGTGACCGCAGCGAGCACCGTCTTCTGGAATGGCCCGATGGGGGTGTTCGAGCTCGAGCCTTTTGCAGGCGGCACCGAACACGTCGCCCGCGCAGTGGCCGGTTCCGACGCCATCTCAGTGGTCGGCGGGGGCGACTCCCTGGCCGCGATCAACAAGCTCGATCTCGGAGACCGCATCACCCACCTTTCGACAGGCGGGGGCGCCTCCCTCGAGTACGTCCAAGGGCTCCCGCTCCCGGGAGTCACGGCACTGGAGCGCAAGCCATGAGACGACCGATCCTCGCCGCCAACTGGAAGATGCAGAAGACGATCGCGGAGGCACGCGCATTCGCCGCGGGCTTCATCCCGCTCGTGAAGGACGCGACCGACGTCGATGCCGTCCTCGCCCCCCCGTTTACCGCGCTCGCCGCGCTCGGCGAGGCGCTCGAGGGAAGTTCGGTCGGGTTGGCCGCCCAGAACGTCAACCCGGAGGCGAAGGGAGCGTTCACCGGCGAGATCGCGCCGGGAATGCTCGTCGAGCTGGGCTGCCGCTATGGAATCGTCGGTCACAGCGAACGGCGCACCCTGTATGGCGAGACGAGCGAGTTCGTCGCCCGCAAGGCAGCCGCGCTCTTCGAGGCGGGAATCACTCCGATCGTCTGCGTCGGAGAATCGCTCGAAGAGCGAGAGGCAGGTCGGACGAGCGACGTGGTCGGGGCTCAGGTCCGCGAGAGCCTCGCGTCCGTGCCGGCCGGTCGGGCAAGTGAAGTCGTCCTCGCCTACGAGCCGATCTGGGCAATCGGCACCGGCAAGACGGCCACTCCCGAAATGGCCCAGGCCGTGCACGCCGACATTCGCAGGATTCTCACGGAGCTCTTCGGAGCGGACGCGGAAGCCATCCGCATCCAGTACGGCGGCTCCGTCAAACCAGACAACGTCGCGGAGCTGATGAGCCAGCCCGACATCGACGGCGCGCTGGTCGGGGGCGCAAGCCTGGAACCCGACAGCTTTTCTGCCATCGTTCACCTCGGCGCTTAGCCGAGCGGCCCGAAGCCGGAGGAACCCAGTGAGCCTCTTCTTGACCGTCGTACACGTGCTCGTGTGCTTTTTTCTGATCATCGTCGTCCTGCTGCAGCGCGGAAAGGGCGCCGAGATCGGTGCGGTCTTCGGCGGGGGCGGCGGCGGCACGCTGTTCGGCAGCCGCGGCGCGGGCAACTTCCTCACGCGCCTCACCACGGGTGCCGCGTTCATCTTCATGCTGACGAGCCTCTCGCTGGCCTATTTCGCCGAAGACGGCGGGCGCAGCACCCTCTTCGACGAAGAGCCCGCCGCGGCCGCCGAAGGCGAATCTTCTCCGTTCGCGGACCCGACGAGTCCGGCCGCGGAAGCGTCCGAACCCACCGCTGAGGAGCCCAATGCAGGAGGCTTCGTGGAGGTCGACCCGGCTCCGGCGGAGGCACCCGCCGAGCCCGAACCCGACTCGGCGCCGTCCGGCCCCTGACCGTCGTCAGGAACCTTCGTTAAAGTGGACGGCCCTCGTGCGGCAGTGGCGGAACTGGTAGACGCACCAGCTTGAGGGGCTGGCGGGAGCAATCTCGTGGAGGTTCGAATCCTCTCTGCCGCACCAATTTCCTTCCTGGGCTCGCGCCCCCGACAAGATCGGCCTGTCGCGCGACCAGAGGCGAGAGGCACGCGGCGCGCGTCTCAATCGAGATCGTCGAGGAAGGACACCACCGCATCGGTGAACACATCGTTGCGGTCCCCGGCCACCATGTGGCTGGCCCCTGAGACGTCGATGAATTGCGCGTGAGGAACCGCGCGCTGAAACTCCTGCGCCCCTTCCTCGCTCAGCACGTCGCTCATCCGGCCCCGCACGAGAAGGGTCGGAAGCTTCAACCCGTGCGCGGCGCGCTCGAGCCGCTCGGGATCGGCGATCCGCGGAACCCCGGCCGGAGTCACGTCTTCGCCGCCGGTGTGAACGCCCATGAAGCGCGGATCCCAGTGCCAGCGCCAACGCCCATCCGGCCCCTCGCGGAGATTCTTGCGCAGACCGGTGAGATCTCGCGGACGCGGTCGATGCGGCATGAAGCGGGCCACGGAGGCGGCGGCTTCTTCGAGGCTCGCAAAGCCCGCCTCCAGATCTGCGGTCATGAACTCGATGATCCGCGCGACGCCCACCCTCTCGAGTCGATGCCCGACGTCGACGAGCACCAGCGCACGGCCCGCGGAACCGGGATCTTCTCCTTCGGCGGCCATCGCGGTCATGCCACCGAGTGAAGCGCCCACCAGGATCGGGCGTGTCTCGAAGCTCGTCGCAACCGCCCGTAGGTCGGCCACGAAATGGTCGAGGTGATAGGCGCCGTCGGGGCTCCAATCGCTCTCTCCGTGGCCGCGCAAGTCGATGCTCACCGCATACCACCCGCGTTGCGCCAGGGTGCGCGCAGTGCCGCCCCAAGCATGCCGGGTCTGTCCGCCACCGTGCATCAGGAGGACGGGAGGGCAGCTCGGGTCGCCCCACGCGTCGGCCTGCAACTCGATGCCCTCGCCGAGCAGACGGCGCTCTTCGAACGGAACCTCAGCGGCCACCGATCGCCTCCAGGCGACGCGTCACCCATCGTTCGTAGAGTTCGTAGGGCTGCGCGCCGACGAGATACGGATCCTCGCCGGCGACTCGAACCGACGGAACGCCGGTGATCCCGCGCTCGACCGCAGCACGATACTCGTTCCACACTTCTTCGACGAGCGCCGGATCGCCCGGATCGGGGAGTGCCTCGGCCGGGAGGTCGGCATCCGACCAGATCGCCGCGAGGTTGGCCGGGCTCGTGATGTCGCGGTTCTCGGAGAAGTAGGAAGAGAGCAGTCGCTCGTGCACGCGTCCAAACGCGTCGCCGCCTTGACGAGCGGCCGCCTTGGCAACGACATGCGGAGGCACGCTCCACGAGGGCGGCCCCTCACTGGTCTCCCAGACCCGAAAAGTTCCGGAGTCGGGTTCGGCCCCCGGTCGGAGCCACGACTGCGTGTAGCGCATGAACTTCTCGAGGGCGCGGCCCGGGTCGCCGTCGTCCTCGCGCGGACGCGCGCGCAACAAGAACGAGCGCCACTCCACCGTCACGCTCCCTGCGAACTCCGCTTCGAGGCGCCGGAGCCGAACGGACGCATTGAAGCACCAGGGGCAGAGATAGTCGGAATACGCGACGAGCGTGACGTGCGGCATCTCACGCGTCGCCGACGGTGTGATACCCGGCCTGGTAGTAGACGAGTGGAGTCCCTTCCCCGACTTCGGCCGACTCGACGCCTCCGACGTAGATCACGTGGTCGCCGGAATCGTGGGCGGCGACCACGCGACAATCGAGTGTCGCCAGCACGCCCGCGAGAAGCGGCGCTCCGGTCGCCCCCGTGCTCCATTCCACGTCTTCGAAGCGCCGGTGCTCGTCCTTCTTCGAGGCGAAGCGATTTGACAGCGCTTCCTGGCCCGCGCGTAGGACGTTCACCGCGAAACAGCGTCCGGCTTCGATGACACCGAGGGTGTTCGAGGACTTGTCCGCACAGATCAGCACCAGGGGCGGATCGAGCGAAACCGACGAAAAAGCGGATACGGTCATTCCGTGAATGCGCTCGCCGTCGGCGGCGGTGACGATCGTCACTCCACTGGCCCAGCGGGCGAGTGCATCGCGAAACTGTTCGGGCAGAACCGGCAATGGCGAACCTCTCGAAGGGAGACGGAGTCTATCGCTGGCACCGGAAAAAATCGCCGAACGGCGAAAAACCCGCGGGGGAGATGAATACGAACTGTTTCCGTCACGTCTAGGATCACGTAGCTTCCGGCCTGGCGGGAGCTACAAGCCCGCCCCGGGGGCGTCTTCCACCACGACCTCGCACGCACAAGGAGAAAGCGCCGTGAGCACCATTCGAACCCTCCATCCCATTTTTCGGACCGCCCTGTTGGGCTGTGCCGTCTCTATGCTCCTCGTCCCCGCCGCTGCATTCGCGCAGAAGGGCAAGGCCAAGAGCACTCAGACCGAAGCACGCTGGATCAGCTTCGACGCCGCGACCAAGACCGTGCTCGTGAAGGTCCAGAAGCCGGGCAAGGGCCCGAACAAGAAGATGATGAAGAAGAACAAGGAAGCGACCTTCCGCGTCGTTCCCGAGGGCAGCATCCTGAAGCGCACCTCGGTCGCCGTGAACGGCATGAAGGGCGAGATCACGGACATCCCGGAAGGCAAGCAGGTGAACATCTACTGGGTGCCCGACGCGGAGAACGAAGGCGGCTTCTTTGCACGCAAGATCGACGTCGTGCTGAGCGAAGAAGAAGCCGAGAAGCGCTGGGGCGTCGAGGAGTAGGACCCCGCGCCCTCACGCGAGCCCACTCGCAGTCGCGGCCTCACGCGAGCCCACTCGCAGTCGCGGCCTTTCGTGAGCCCACTCGCAGTCGCGGCCTTTCGTGAGCCCACTCGCAGTCGCGGCACACCGGCTAGCCAGACCGTCCGACGATGTGGACCAAAGCCAGGTCCATCACGTTGGTTCCCGTCGGGCCGGTGTGGAGATGGCCACCCTCCGCGGCAAAAAGGCGATACGAGTCGTTCGCCGCCAGGGCCTCGGCGGCGGAAACGCCGGCGGCCTTGGCGCGCACAACGGTCTCGCCGTCTGCGAACGCCCCAGCCATGTCGGTCGGTCCGTCGGTTCCGTCGGTCCCCGCCGCGAGCAGTGTCACGCCGGTCTCCCCCGAGAGCTCTAGAGCGGCGGACAGCGCAAGCTCCTGATTCCGGCCGCCCTTCCCGCCTCCGGTGACGGTCACCGTCGTCTCGCCGCCCGCGACGAGAACCGTTCCGCGTTCGGCGGAAAGCTGGCGGGCAGCCCGCACGAGATTCCGTCCCACGTCGCGGGCCTCCCCGTAGAGTCCGGGCTCGTAGCGTTGGACATCACAATCGGCGCGCTCCGCTTCCGCGGATGCGGCCGCGCACGCATCTTCATTGTTCCCGAGCGAAGTGAAGCGGACCCGCTCGAGACACGGATCGCCGGGAGCGACGGACTCCTCGATTCGCCCGGCCCGTCCCGCTTCGAGATGCGCCCGCACCGCGTGTGGAATTCGTGCGGTGAGGTTCCGCTCTTCGAGCACGGCGAGCGCGTCACCGAATCGGCTCGAGTCGCCCGCACAGGGACCCGACGCGAGTACGGCAGGATCGTCGCCGGGAACATCCGAGAGGGCGAGGACTTCGACCCGCCCGGCGCGAGTCGCCCGCGCTAGCCTCCCGCCGGAAACGGCGGTCAGGTGCTTACGCACTGTGTTGAGTGCCTCGATATCCGCACCGGCCGACATCAACGAACTCGTCACCGAGCCCAGGTCGTCGAGCGTCAGACCGTGAAGCGGCGCCGACCACAGCGACGACGCTCCTCCCGAGAGCAAGACGACCAGCGTGTCCTCCTCGCCGACTCGCTCGGCGAGTGCGAGCGCCTCGTGCCCGGCGGCGACCGAACGGACATCGGGGACTGGGTGGGCCGTCTCGAGAACGCGAGATCGCCCGAGCGATCCACCGTGTCCCTCCTTCGTCACGCAGAGCCCCGCGGCGAGGCGCTCCCCCGCCCACGCCTCGACCGCGGCGGCCATCGGGAGCGCGGCCTTCCCCGCGGCCAACGCGAACACGCGCCCGGTGACGGGTCGGCCGTCCAACGTCAGTGAGGTCCCGCCCCTGTGGAGTAGGCGCTCGACCGCGGGGCCGGCTGCGACTCGCGCGAGGGCCGCCCGAAAGCAGCGCTCCAACAGGTTCCTGCTGGAGCGGGGCTCGGTCAGGGGGACAGCTCGTCCGGAGGGTCGTCCACCGCCACGCCCTCGCCCGCCGGAGGCAGCGAGTCTGTCTCCGAGGGCCGCGGCGCGCCTCCCGGCGGAGGCGCAGGCTCGTGGACCCGCACCTCGATGCGCCGGTTCTGCGCCCGTCCCGCCGGCGTGTCGTTCGATGCCACCGGCTGATATTCCCCATAGGAAGACGCCACGAGCCGAGTCGCAGCGACGCCGTTCGCCTGCAGGACGACCGTCACCGCCGCCGCTCGCGCCCCCGCCAGCTGCCAGTTGGTTGCGAAGCGACCTCGTCCCGAGAGGGGCCGATCGTCCGAGTGTCCCTGCACCTCGATCCGACCGGATCCATCGCGGATACGGGCCGCCAGCGAGCCCACCATCTTGCGACCTTTGGCAGAGAGTGTCGCGGAGCCCGCACCGAAGAGGAGCTCCTGCGGGAGCTGCACCGTCAGACCTTCGCGGATCCGCGAGATTTGAAGCTGACCCGACGCCACCTCGGATTCGAGATCCGTCACCAGTGCGTCGTAGGTGTTGCGCATGTCGCCAAGCTTCTGCTCGCGCTCGCGTACTTCGCCCGAGAGGTCGAGCTTCTCGCGCTCGAGCGCGTCGATCTGGCCCCGTAACTCCTCCATGTCCGTGAGGAGCGCAGTCCGTTCGTTCCCGAGAGCGTCCACCGATCGACTCGTCGAGGTGAGTTCCCGCTCGAGACGAGAGATCTCCGTGTCCCGCTCGTCGACCGCGCGGTCGTACGCTCCCTGGGTGACACAGCCCGTGCCGGCCGAAAGACACGCGAGCAACCCGATCGTCAGACGGATCCGAGGCACCCGGTCAGGCCGCGGTTGGCCCGTCGTCCGGGAGGAGCGTTCGATCGAGCACCTCATCGATCGTCCCAACGTACTCGAGGTCGAGCCCCTTGAGTAGCTCCGTTTGGATCTCCAGGACGTCGCGCCGGTTTCGCTCGGGCAACAGCACGCGTCGAATGCCCGCGCGCTTCGCCGCCAGCAGCTTTTCCTTGATGCCCCCGACCGGGAGCACCTTGCCCCGCAACGTGATCTCGCCGGTCATCGCCAAATCGGGCGGCACCGTCCGATCGGTGAGGAGCGACGCCATCGAGGTGACCATCGCGACGCCCGCCGAGGGCCCGTCTTTCGGGACCGCGCCGGAGGGCACGTGCAGATGGACGTCCAACTTTTCGAAGGTCGACCGTGGGAGCAGCAGGTGGTCGGCCCGCGTGCGCAGCCACGTCCGTGCCGCTTCGGCCGACTCCCGCATCACGTCGCCGAGCGACCCGGTGAGTTTGAGCTGCCCTTTCCCAGGCATTTTGGTCGACTCGATGAACAGGATGTCCCCGCCGACCGGGGTCCAGGCGAGGCCGACGGCCACACCGGGCACGCCCGTCCGTTCGGCCAACTCGGGTTCCACGCGAACCGGGCCGAGCAGCTCCGCCAGATCGTCGGGACCGATCTCTACGCGATCGGCGGCCTGACCCTCCGCGACCCGTCGGGCCACCTTGCGACACACGGCTCCGATTTCGCGCTCGAGGTTCCGGACCCCCGCCTCCCGCGTGTAGCTGCGAATCAGCGTGACCAGTGTCTCGTCGGGGATGTCCAGGTCGATCGCGGCGACGCCATTGGCTTCGCGCTGCCGCGGCAACAGGAAACGGCGCGCGATCTCGAGCTTGTCCTCTTCGGTGTAGCCGGGAAGTTCGATCACCTCCATCCGGTCGGCGAGTGCTGCGGGGACCGTATCCATCACGTTCGCCGTGGCGAGGAACAGGACCTGGGAAAGATCGAACGGCACCTCGAGATAGTGATCGCTGAACGTGGAGTTCTGCTCGGGATCGAGCACCTCCAGCAAGGCCGACGAGGGGTCCCCGCGGAAATCGGCTCCGAGCTTGTCCACTTCGTCGAGCAGGAAGACCGGATTCCTCGACCCCGTCTTGCGGAGGCCCTGGAGTACACGGCCGGGAAGCGCTCCGACGTAGGTGCGCCGATGTCCTCGGATCTCAGCTTCGTCCCGCACGCCGCCGAGCGACGCCCGCACGAACTCGCGACCGAGCGCGCGTGCGATCGACCGCCCGAGCGACGTCTTGCCGGTTCCCGGCGGACCGACGAAGCACAGGATCGGGCCCTTCAGATCGCGCTTCAGCGACAGGACCGCGATGTACTCGACGATCCGATCCTTGATCTTTTCGAGGCCCCAGTGGTCCTCGTCGAGAATCCGCCGGGCCTCGTACACGTCGAGCTGATCCTCGGTCGCGTGGCTCCACGGCACGTCCGCCATCCACTCGAGGTAGGTACGAATCACCGAGTGCTCCGCGGCCGCGGGCGGCGTCTGCTGCAGGCGCTCGAGTTCGCGCCGAGACTGGGTCAGTGCCTCCTCGGACATGCCAGCCGCTTCGATCCGCTCTCCGAGCGCATCGACATCGGACTCCGCGTCTTCGACTTCTCCGAGCTCGCGACGAATTTGATCGAGCTGTTGTCGCAGCATGTAGTCGCGCTGCGTCCGGCCCATCTCGCTCTGAACCTTCTCGCGGATCTCGCTCTCGATCTCGAGCGCGTCGCGGCTCCGCCGGATCGCTTCGAGTGCCTGGCGCAGCCGCGCGAGCACGTCGGCCTCCTCGAGAAAGCTCTGCTTGCCGGGAACATCGAGCTCGAGATTCGCGGCCACCAGATCGGCCAGACGGGAAGGATCTTCGAGACTCTGCGAGAGGATCTGCAGCTCGTCCGAGAGCTTCGGGCTCTCGCCCACGAGGCTCGTGAACTGATCGCTCACGTTCCGGGCGAGCGCAGCGGCCTCGACGGAGTCGACGTCACCATCGTCGGGCAGCTCCGCGACGCGCGCCCTCAGATACGGATCTTCGGCGACGAAGTCGAGGATTCGGGCTCGCACGACACCCTGCACGACCAGGCGATACGACTCGTCGGGAAACTTCAGCATCTTCACGATGCGCAGGACCGTTCCGGAGTGATAGATGTCGCCGGTCCCCGGACTCCCCTCCGCCTCGCCGCGAACCGCCACGCTCAGCATCAGCCGCTCGGGCGTTGCGAGGACCGCGTCGATGACCCGACGCGACCGCTCCGAGTTCACGAGCAGCGGCGACAACAGGTACGGAAAGAGCACTGTGTTCTTGAGTGGCAACACCGGGAGTTCCGGCGGCAGCTCGAGACGCTCCTCCTCTTCTTCGCTCCCGATTCCGACAGCGATCTCCTCGGCGTGCTCCCCGCGCACCTCGGGCTCGCTCGGCTCCAGCTCGTGGGCCACCATTCCCGCTCAATCTCCTTCCGGATTTTCGTTCTGCACTTCGATCCGTCGCCGACTCGGCTGCCGCCGCGGCAGCGTCACGGTGAGGAAACCGTCCTCGAGAGAAGCCACGACGGTGTCGCGGTCGAACGGAATCGCCACGCGAATCGTCCGCTCGAACGGCCCGAATGCGATCTCCATCCGATGCGGCCGCATCACCTCGGCTCCGCCGGGCGGACGCCGCACCCCGCGCACGTGGACGGCGTCGTCATCGACCGTGACCTTCACATCCGTACCGCGCACGCCCCCGAGCTCGACGCGCACGACGATCGCCTTCTCGGTCTCGAAGACGTCGAGAGACGGGCGCCAGCGATCGGCGGAACCCCACCCCCCCTCGTCGAGGAGATCTTGCGCGGGATCCCCACCCGGGGGACGGGACGGTCTTTCCACCACTCGTGGTTAGGACGGGTCTCCGTCCTTTTCCTCCGTGAACTCCGCGTCGATCACGTCTTCTCCCGGTGCGTCCCCATCGGAGCCCGGCTCGCCTCCGGCGGCGCCATCAGCGGCAGCGTCCTCGGCCTGCTGCGCATTGTAGAGGACCTCGGCCACCTTGTGCGTCGCCTGTTCTACCCGTTGGTGTGCGGCGTCGATCCGCGCAGCATCCTCGCTGGCGAGATCGTCACGCGCCTCTTTGAGCGCGGCCTCGAGGTTCTGCTTCTCCTCGTCGGGCAGTTTGTCGCCATTCTCGGCGAGCGTCTTCTCTGCGCCGTAGATCAGGTTGTCGAGCTGATTCTTCTTCTCGATCCCCTCACGGCGCGCCGCATCCTCGGTCGCGTGCGACTCGGCATCGTTCACCATCCGCTCGATCTCTTCCGAAGCGAGCCCTCCGGACCCCTCGATCCGGATCGACTGCTCCTTGCCGCTCGCCTGATCCTTGGCCCCCACCGAGAGGATGCCGTTCGCATCGATGTCGAACGCGACCTCGATCTGGGGCAGCCCGCGCGGTGCGCTCGGAATGCCGTCGAGAATGAAGCGACCGATCTCGCGATTGTCCCCGGACATCTCGCGCTCGCCCTGAAGCACGCGGATCTCCACCTGGGGCTGGTTGTCTGCCGCCGTCGAGAACGTCTGTGCCCGCTTCGTCGGAATGGTCGTGTTCCGCTCGATCAGCTTCGTCATCACGCCGCCGAGGGTTTCGATTCCGAGAGAGAGCGGGGTCACGTCGAGCAGCAGCACGTCCTTGACGTCGCCCGCGAGCACTCCGCCCTGGATGGCCGCACCGAGCGCGACCACTTCGTCCGGATTCACGCTCCGGTTGGGCTCCTTGCCGAACAGCTCGGTCACCTTCTGCTGCACGAGCGGGACGCGCGTCGAGCCGCCGACCAGCACGACTTCGTCGAAGTCGCCTGCCGACATCCCGGCGTCGGCCATCGCCTTCCGGCACGGCTCGAGCGTGCGCTCGACGAGGTCTTCGACGAGTTGCTCGAACTTCGCGCGCGAGAGCTTCAGGTTCAGATGCTTCGGGCCCGACTGATCGGCCGTCACGTAGGGAAGGTTCACGTCCGTCGTCTGCGCCGTCGACAGTTCGATCTTCGCCTTCTCCGCGGCTTCCCGCAGGCGCTGCATCGCCATCGGGTCCTTCGTGAGATCGATCCCCTGGTCCTTCTTGAACTCGGCGACGAGGTACTCGATCACGCGCTGATCGAGATTGTCACCGCCGAGGTGTGTGTCGCCGTGCGTCGCCTTCACCTCGACGACGCTGTCGCCGACTTCGAGGATCGAAATGTCGAACGTCCCGCCACCGAAGTCATAGACGGCGATCTTCTCGTCGGCTTGCTTGTCGAGCCCGTAGGCGAGAGCGGCGGCCGTCGGCTCGTTGATGATGCGCTTGACGTCGAGTCCCGCGATCTTGCCCGCATCCTTCGTGGCCTGGCGCTGGGCGTCGTTGAAGTACGCCGGCACCGTGATCACGGCACCGGTCACCTCACCGCCGAGATACGCCTCTGCGGCGCCCTTGAGCTTCTGGAGGATCATCGCCGAGATCTCCGGCGGCGAATAGTGCTTCCCGTCGACGGAAACGACGGCCATGCCCTCTTTGCCCTCAAGCACCTCATACGGAACGAGGCGGATCTCCTCGGGGACCTCGGAGAGCCGCCGGCCCACGAAGCGCTTGATCGAGTAGATGGTCCGTTCGGGGTTGGTCACGGCCTGGCGCTTCGCCACGGCGCCGACCGGGCGCTCGCCCTCGTCGGTGAACGCAACCACGGACGGCGTGGTCCTGCCGCCCTCTTCGTTGGTAATCACGGTGGCCTGGCCACCTTCCATCACGGCGACGACCGAATTGGTGGTCCCCAGGTCGATGCCGATGATCTTTCCGGTCTCAGCCATGTCAGGCGGTCCCTCTTCGTCTGCAAATCACTCTGCGGGTTGATTTCTCGAGCCCACATTTCCCCGCAGGGAGTATTCTGGGCCTCGAGTGGAAACCTCGGCCCGGCCGGGGGCTTGTCAATCCCACCCGCGAGAAAGAACGGCGAGCGCCCAGGGAACGGCGCTTCCCTGGGAGGTGTCCTCTTCCGGGGCTGTCCCTTTCTCTCGAAAGTCGCGATCTTGACGCGCAACCCCCTGAAAATACGAGGAAACCAAATTGGAGCGCCCGACCCTGAATGCTATCTTTCGGCGCCCCTTGAGTCCCCGGGGCGCTTGACCCTGTGTTCCGCGCACGCCCATGAACCGAACCGCGTTCTGGATCGCCAACGGCGCCCTCACGGTGCTCTGCTGCTACCTCGCGGCGGGCATCCTTGCCGAACTCGTTGCCTCCGCAGCAACGCCGCCGCCGCTCGCGGCGGCGGCCAGTGCTGCACCGGCGCCCATCGCGTCGCGCAGCTGGGACGAGCGCCAGGTGATCCTGGGCCGCAACTTGTTCAACGTCTCGACGCTGGCCCCCAGCGCGGCGGAGCCGACCATCGAGGACCTGTCCGCGACGAAGCTTCCGCTCCGGCTTCTCGGAACCGCCGCCGCGCTCGACGCCAGCCTCTCGTGGGCGGCCGTCGAGGACCTCGACACCCGTAAGCACGAGGTCGTGAAGGTCCGGGACCGCCTGAAGGGCAAGGCCGAAGTCGTCCGGATCGAACGCAAGCGGATCGTGCTCCGCAACGGCGGCAAGCTCGAGGAACTGGCGCTCGACGAAGAGACCGACGTGGCCGCGAAGCCTCGTGGCCGCGCCGGTCGCCGGCCGACGGCGCGTGCAAAGCCCGCTACCCGGCGCAACACTGCCGCCGATCGGGTGAAGCGTCTCGCCGAGAATCGTTTCGAGGTCGATCGCAAGGATGTCGCCGATGTTGCGGAGAACCCGGCCACACTCTTCTCGCAGGCCCGCATCCTGCCCAAGTACGAAGAGGGCGCGATGGTCGGGGTGCAGCTCAACGCGATCAAGGCGGGCAGCCTGTTCGAAGACATCGGCATCCAGAACGGAGACGTCATCACCCAGTTCAATGGGATTCAGATCACCAGCCAGCAGGACAGTGCCCAGGTCCTGCGCGAGCTGACCCAGGCGCAGCAGTTCGAAGTCAGCGTCAAGGGGTCGGACGGCGAGGAGCGGCAGCTCACCTACGAGCTGCGTTGATGGAGCGATACTTGCAGTTTTTCCGCAGAGCCCTGCTGGTCATTCTGGCCGGCGCCCTCCTGGGGGTCCCCGCGACCTCGCAGGCGCCGGTCGAAGCCGACGACGGCCTCGTCCAGCTCGATTTCAACGACGTCGAGATCGCCGTGGTCATCGACACGATCGCCCGGCTGACGAAGAAGAACTTCATCTACGACGACCGCGTCCGCGGCCGGGTGACGATCGTCTCCCCGACCGAGATCAGCGTCGAACAGGCCTATGCGGTGTTCGAGTCCGTGCTCCAGGTGAAGGGTTTCACCGTGGTCGAGGGTCCGGGCGGCGCGCTCAAGGTCATCCCCATCCGTGAGGCCAAGGAAAGCAACATCGAGACGATCCGTGGCGCGACGCCGGACAGCGACCGCTTCATCACGCGCCTGATCCCGCTCCGCTTCATCGACGCCGAGGCGATCACGAACACGCTCAAGCCGCTCGTCTCGAAGGACGCTTCGATGGTGGCCTACGGGCCCACGAACACGGTGATCCTCACGGACGCCGGCACCAACATCGGCCGGATCCTCGACATCATCTCGGAGATCGACGTCGAGACCTACAAGGAAGAGCTCACCGTCATCAAGATCAACCACGCCGACGCGGGCACTCTCGCCGCGCATCTTTCCGAGATCTTCGACGCCGACGTGGCCGCGGGGGGCACCGCGGCGAACCGGCGCGGGAGCGCCCGCTCGCGCGCGGCGTCGTCGCGTCGGACCGCGAACAACGCCCAGAACGCCACCGCGACGACCGCGCAGAAGGGCAAGGTTCGCATCATCACGGACGACCGGACGAACTCGCTGATCCTGCTCGCATCGCGCGGGCGACTCGCAGAGATCCGGAAGGTCGTCCACAAGCTCGACGTCCCGGTCACCGGAGGCGGACGGATCCACGTCTACCGCTTGTTGCATGCCGACGCCGAGGAACTCGCGGGAACTCTCAACGCGCTCATCAGCGGACAGCCGGCCGCGGCGGCCACCCCGATTCGCGGCGCCCAGGGGGCCACCCCGCAAGCACTCCGCGCGGCGGTCACGGAGCTCAGCGAAGGCGTGACGGTCACCGCGGACCCTCCGACCAACTCGCTCGTCATCCAGGCGAGCCAGGAGGGCTATTCGACCCTCAAGGGCGTGATCGCCCAGCTCGACAAGCCTCGACCCCAGGTCCTCGTCGAAGCGCTGATCATGGAAGTCGACATCTCCAACAGCGAGAGCCTCGGCTTCAGCGGCCTCATCCGGATCTTCAACAACGACAACGGTTCGTACTCCGTCGGTTCGCTGACGGACTCGAGCCTCAGCACGCTGCTCGCGGGCAGCCGCAACGGCGATGACGGGGACGGCGAGGAAGGGGAGGAAGGCGAGGAAGGACCCGACCTCGGCGACGGCGACGTCAGCTTCTCCGACGTCCGCAGCTTGCTCCTCCCGCTCTTGTCCGCAGTCAATCCGAGTTCGTTCGTGGCCACCGCGAGCGTCGAGGCCGGGTCCACCCTCATCCAGGGCATCATCCGCGCGACGTCGAACCTGGGCGGAGCCAACATCATCTCGGCACCGCACATCCTCACCTCCGACAACGAAGAGGCCGAGATCAAGGTCGGCGCCAACATCCCCATCATCACCAGCCGCGTGGAGTCCGCCGCCGGACAGGACACCGATCTCTCGAGCTCGGTGAACGTCGAGCGACAGGAGATCGGCGTGACCCTGCGGGTGACGCCCCAGATCAGCGAGGGCGACACGGTCCGGCTCGACATCTTCCAGGAGATCACGGACATCAACGCCGCGCTCTCCCTCGTGACGGGCAACCCCGAGGACGTGGGCGTATCCCTCTCCAGCCGGAAGGTGGAGAACACCGTCGTGGTCGCGGACAACGAGACCGTCGTGATCGGCGGGCTCGTGAGCGACGACTACACCGACTCGGTGACCAAGGTCCCGTGGCTCGGCGACATCCCGCTGCTCGGGTGGCTCTTCAAGACCACCGGGCGCGAGCTCCAGAAGGTGAACCTTCTGGTGTTCTTGACGCCTCACATCGTGCGCTCCATCGAGGACCTGCAAGAGGAGACGATCCGCAAGCGCGAGGAGTTCTGGGAGCGCTCGCGTGATTCGCTCGAGCTGACCGAGCGGGAAGAGGATGAAGCGGACGAGCGGCGCGAGGCCGCCGAGGAAGCCGGACTCGACTTCGAAGAATCGCGTGGTCGGAACCCGGTGCGCGGCCAACTCCTGGACCACTCGCGCCGCTATCCAGTCGAGCGGATGCGCGAAATCGAGGAAGAAGAAGCCGACGCGCGGCGTCAAGCCGAGGATGAAGCCGCCGCCAGTTTGACCCGTCCGACCTACCACGTGCTCGCCGCCCTCTTCCGCGACGAAGAACCCGCAGTCGAGCTGCTGACCGAGCTCGTCGACGCGGGCTGGGACGGCACTCTGGTCTCCGGCGAGGTCGCCGGCGCAGTCGTTCACGAAGTGCGGATCGGACCGTTCGACGAGCTCGAAGATGCGGAAGACACCGCCGGTGTCATCGGGGAAGCCTTTGGCCTCTCGCCGAGCGTGACCGTCGAACGTTCCGAGGAGCTGATGCCTTGAGCGCAGCCCCGACCCTTCAGCGACTCGGTCTCCGCGAGTACCTGCTCCAGCACACCCGGCTCACCGCCGAGCAGCTGGAGCGGACGACCGAGCGCCGAGCGGAGACCGGCGAGCGATTGTTGGACGCTGCGGTCGCCCTGGGATTTCTGAGCGAGGACGAAGCGCTCGCGGCCCTCGGCGGCCAGCTCGGACTCGTCGTTCACGCCCAGATCGACCCGACCGCGATCGACCCGGAGTTGGTCCGCGCGATCCCGATCGGCTTTGCCAAGGCGGAGGGACTGGTTCCGCTCTCCCGCGGACCGCACGGCGAAGTTCGGGTCGCGACGTGGGACCCGCTCGATACCGACTCGATCGACGATCTGCGTTTTCTCTTCGAAGGCGCAGAGGTCCAGACCGAGGTGGCGAGCCGCCGCGCGATCATGACTGCGATCAACGAGGTCTACGATCGGGGCACGGACGCGATCAGTGACATCGTCGAAGACGCGCACGAGGACTTTGCTTCCCTCGCCAGCGAGATCAGCGCAGAACCGCAGGACTTGCTCGACTCGGCGGACGACGCGCCGATCATCCGGCTGGTCGACTCGCTGCTCCAGCAAGCGGTCAAGGAGCGCGCGAGCGACATCCACATCGAACCGTTCGAATCCGAGATCCGTTGCCGGTTCCGGGTCGACGATCTCCTCTACGAACCCGTCGCATCGCTCCCGAAGGCCCTGCTGCCGAGTATCGCGTCGCGCATCAAGATCCTCGGCAACCTGAACATCGCTGAGAAGCGGCTTCCCCAGGACGGCCGGATCCGGTTGAAGATCGCCGGCAAGGACTACGACGTTCGTCTCTCGACGGTGCCGGTCGCGCACGGCGAGCGACTCGTGATGCGGCTGCTGCCGCGCACCACCGAGATGCTCGACCTCGAGCGCCTCGGTTTCAGCAAGGCGCACCTCGACACCTGGGAACGCCTCATCGCGCGCCCGAACGGGATCGTGCTCGTGACGGGGCCGACCGGTAGCGGCAAGACGACGACGCTCTACGCCGCACTGTCTCGGATCAACAAGACGGACCGGAACATCATCACGATCGACGACCCGGTCGAGATCCAACTGCCGGGCGTCGGCCAGATCGAGGTCAATCCCAAGATCGGCCTGACCTTCGCGGGCGCGCTCCGATCGGTACTCCGGCAGGACCCGAACGTGGTTCTCGTCGGTGAGATTCGCGACCTCGAGACGGCCGAGATCGCGATCCAGGCGTCCCTTACCGGTCACCTGGTGTTCTCGACCCTCCACACCAACGACGCGCCGAGCGCAATCACCCGTCTCGTCGACATGGGCGTCGAGGCCTATCTGACCGCCTCTTCCCTGGTCGCGGTCCTGGCCCAACGGCTCGTTCGACAACTCTGCGACGCGTGTCGCGAGCCCTACTCCCCGGAACCCGAAGAGCTGGCCGAAATCGGCCTCAAGAGCGCCGCCGGCCATACGGTCTATCGAGCCACCGGGTGCCCCTCGTGCCATCACACCGGCTACCTGGGTCGCGTCGCAATCTTCGAACTCATGTTGGTGGACGACGACATCCGCCACCTCGCCACCCAGAACGTCGACGCCAAAACCATCAAGAAGCAAGCGGTCGCCAATGGGATGGGCACGCTGCGAAGCGATGGCGCCCGCAAGGTGCTCGAAGGCATCACCTCGATCGAAGAAGTGCTGCGCGCGACCGAGGACGAAGGCATCGTCGCCGAGGCCTAGCCAGAGACATGGCCGTCTACGCATACAAAGGGGTCGATCAGGGCGGCAAGTCGACGCGCGGGTTCGTCGATGCCGAGAGCGATCGAGCCGCGCGCACCAAGCTTCGACGCGACGGCGTGTTCCTGACGGAGCTATCGGAGAGCACCGGCCGCGGCGGCCGGAAGCAGGAGTCGGCGAAATCGGGCAGCTCCCGAAGCCTCTCGCTCCCGAGCCTGCGCCGGATTTCGGCCATGGACATGGCCATGGCGACCCGTCAGCTCGCGACGCTCGTCGGCGCCGGCATTCCGCTCGTCGAGGCGCTCGGCGCGCTGACCGAGCAGATCGAGTCCCCGGGACTGAAGGGTGTGATCGGGTCGGTTCGCGAGCGCGTCAACGAGGGCAACACGCTGGCGGACGCACTCTCCGAGACCGGGGCTTTCACGAACTTGTACGTCTCGATGGTGCGCGCCGGCGAGACGGGCGGCGCGCTGGAGCAGGTCCTGGAGCGCCTCGCGGACTACGTCGAAGGCCAGGTCCGCCTCCAGAACAAAGTGCTGTCGATCGTCCTCTATCCCCTCGTCATGTTGCTCTTCGCCCTCTGCGTGATCGTCGCCGTCGTCACGGTCGTGCTGCCCCAGATCACCCAATTGCTCGAGAGCCTCAACCAGCCCCTTCCCTGGTTCACCCGCTTCATGATCGGCCTGTCCGACTTCATCCGAAGCTGGTGGTGGGCCCTCAGCATCCTGGGGTTCGGCGGTTGGATCGCGTTCCGCACGGCCATCCGCACCGAGAGCGGCCGGATCCGTTGGGACGCAATTCTGCTGCAGACTCCGTACGTCGGCCGACTCACCCGTCTTCTCGCGATCTCCCGGTTCACGCGAACACTCTCGACGCTCCTCGCCGGCGGGATCCCGATCGTGCGCTCGCTCGAGATTTCCAAGTTCGTCGCGAACAACGCGATCATCGGGCAGGCCATCGATCACGCGTCGGAGAGTCTCACCGAGGGCGCGACGCTCGCCGCCCCGATGCGCGCAAGCGGCCAGTTCCCACCGATGGTCACCCACATGGTCGACGTCGGGGAGAGAAGTGGCGAGCTGGAACCGATGCTCGCGAAGATCGCGGATACCTACGACGAGCAAGTCGAAAATGCAGTCACGCGTCTCACGGCGCTTCTCGAGCCGCTCCTGATCCTGCTGATGGTCGTGATCGTGCTCATCATCATCATGTCGGTGCTCTCACCGATGCTGGAAATTACGGGGTCCATCCAATGAACAAGAAACGACAGGGATTCACACTCATCGAGATCATGGCGGTCGTGCTGATCATGGGGTTGCTGGCCGGCATCGTCGGCACCGTGGTCATCGGACAGATCGGCACCGCGCGAACCCAGACCTCGAAGGCGCAGATCAAGCAGCTGGAGAGCGCGCTGACGTTCTACCAAATGGACAACGGCCGCTTCCCGACCTCGGAGCAGGGCCTCGATGCGCTCGTCGAGAAGCCCGCCGCCGGCCCCGACGCACGGAACTGGCGGCCCGGTGGCTACATCCAGGGCGGAGTCGTTCCGACCGATCCGTGGGGCGAGGACTACCAATACGAGTTCCCGGGCTCCGAGAACGAACACTCGTTCGACATCTGGACGTTCGGGGCGGACAGCCAGGCCGGCGGCGAGGAAGAGAACGCCGACGTCGGGAACTGGGCCACGGAAACCGGTGGATGACCGACCTGCCCGGCCACCAGGACGGGGCCCGAGCCCGCAAGAGTGCCGTCGGGTTCACTCTCATCGAGCTGTTGGCGGTCGTCACGATTTTCGGCCTGCTCGCCGGGATCGCCCTGCCCAACCTCGGGATCCGCGGAGGCCGGGTCCTCGACGACGAGTCGAAGGCGCTGGCCTCGACCGTCGAGTTCGCGCGCATGCGAGCTGTCATGACGGGCATTCCGCACCGAATGGTCTTCGATCTCGAAGCGGGGGTCTATCAGCTGGAGTGGTACGCGACCGATGGCGAGGCGTTCGACGACCCGGGCCTCGACGAGCCGCCTCCTCCGGCGCCGGTGTTCGGCGGCGGCAGCCCCGTCGACATGTCTCCTCCCGTCCGCGACGAGCGCTCGTTTCGCCCCGTCACGGGAACGTTCGGGGATCCGATCCGACTCGACGATCTCGTCTTCCTGGCGCGCTTCGAGACCCCGGAAGGCATCTACGAACAAGGCGAGCTGCAACTCGTCTTCGATCGAGACGGAACGAGCCAACCGGCGGTGATCGTGCTCGGGATCGAAGATGGCCGGGAAGTCATGCTCGAGGTGGCCCCGCTCGCCGACACGGTCCGTTTCGGATATGTCGACTCCTAGCGCCGAAAAAGGATCGCGCCGCGGCTTCACCCTCTTCGAAGTGCTCGCGGCCGTCGTGATCTTCGGGCTCTCGTTCACCATGCTCGCCCAGGTCGCGATGCAGGGGCTCGCCGCCGAGGGAGAGGCTTCCCGTCGATTGCGGGCGTCTCTCCTGGCCGATCGCCTGCTCGGCGACGTGGAGGGGCAACTCGCCGCCGGTGCCGCTCCGCCTCAGGGTCTCACCGAGGACGAGACCGACGAGTTCACGACCGAAATCGAAGCGCGGCCGTACGACTTCTCGTTCCACCTGGCCGGTGCGGTCGTCCCCGAATACATCACCGAAGGAACCCGCGGAGAGCGCCCCCTTCCATTGCTCGAGCCGCCGACCCGCGGCCCCGCCGCCCTCATCCAACTCGACATCCGCGTCCGGTGGCTCGAAGGCGCCTTCGAACGCGTCGTCACCCGGTCCACGTTCGCGCTCGATCCCACGGCCGTCGAACCGCTCATCGCATCTCTCCTGGAGGAAAGCGAGAACGAATCGACGGACGACGAGGATGACGAGGGCGACGAAGACGACGACGATACGGATCCGGACGGCAATTCCCCCAGCTCGTCGACGCCGTTCGCTCCCTCGAGCCCGACGACCGACCCCAACGCCCCCTCCTCCGGCGGCGGGCGCAGACGATGAGCCGCCTCCGCACGGGTTTCTCGTTGATCGAGATGATGGCGGTGGTCCTTTTCACCGGAATCGTCCTCGTCGCCACCGTCGACTTCTATCTCGATCTCGCGGCGTCGAGCCGCAGCGCCACCGACCTGACCCGGACCGCGCGGCGCGGCGTCGCGCTGCTCGACAAGGTCGCCCGCGACCTCGAAACCGCCTACCTCGTCCAGCGGCCCGAAGAGACCGACCCCTTCGAGCACCCCTGGATCTTCGTGGCCGAGACCCGCGCGTCCGATCACGGTTCCGACCATCTCCGGTTCTCCCGGCGCGGACGCACGGCCCGACTGGACGACGCACACGAGTCCGATCTCGAAGTCGTCGCCTACTCGCTGGTCGCGAGCGAAGACCGGGACGACGCGTTCGATCTGGTCCGCTGGAGTTCGCCCCGCCTGCCCGACGGGCTCGACCGCACGTACCCCGTCCCAGGAGACGAAGGCGCATTCATCCTCGCGCACGACATCGGAGCGTTCGGCGTCCGATTTCTCGACGAGGAAGGGGCCTGGCACGATCACTGGGACTCGTCGCAGCTGCTCGAGTCGAGTGAGCTTCCCGCCGCAGCAGAGATCTCGATCGCCGTCCTCGACGAGAACTTCGATCCCGAGTTCTCCGCGGACTTCGATCCACAGTTTCCGCCCGAACTACTCAGCCGTGTCGTGGCGCTGCCGATGCGCCCCATCGATCTCTCCGAGATCCTCGCGGCGGAAGAGGACGACGACGAGGACCCCGAATGCGTGACGGTCGGGGAGTGTCGAGCCCTCAACCCCGAACTCTTCGACGGCATCGATCCAGACGCGTTCCCCGTCGACATCAATTCGCTCCTCAACAGTTGCTGGAACGAGAGCGCAGCCGAGGTCCAGCCCCACCTCTCGGGCCCCGTGCAGGGCTGCGAAGACGCGGAGGATGAATGAGGCAGCGCGGCTTCGTCCTCGTCATCGTGCTGTTCTTCTCGCTGCTGCTGTCCAGCACCATCGCGAGCTTCTCACGGCGCGCGAGACTCGACTCGGCGATCGTCGTCAACCGGGACAACGGCGCGCGAGCCGAGGCACTCGCGCGCGGAGGGACCCGCCTGGCGATCGCCCTGCTCCTCCAGGACCGCCTCGAGGAACAGCGACTCGACCTCCCCATCGATACGAAGACCGATCTGTGGGCGCAGGCTTCGGGAATCCCGATCGAGACCGAAGACGGCGGCGTCCTCCGGCTGGAGATCGAAGATGCCGCCGCTCGGCTCAACCTGAACGCGCTGATCGCGGGCGGAGAGCTCGTTTCGGGCGCCGACGCGTTCCTCGTCGACTTTCTCGCCAAGGTGATCGAAGAGATGCCCGGACGCCCCGAGGACAAGCTCTACGAGGAGGACGATCTCGCAAAGGACCTCCTCGATTTCATCGATGGCGACGATGTCACCGACCGCGGCGAACTCGAGGACGACTACTACCAGCAACAGGTTCCGCCGTACCGCGCCGCGAACCGTCCGCTGCTCGCGCTGCCGGAGCTCGCTCTCATACGGGGCTTCGACGGAGCGCTGATCGGAGCCCTCCAGCCCTACGTGACCGTCTTTCCCTACATCGAGGGACAGGGGCCCAACCCCAACACCGCACCGGCGTGGGTTCTCGCCTCCCTGTTCATCGGGCCGGAGACGGATCGCCGACTGGCGCCCGAAGACGACGTCAGGCGCATCCTGATGGAGCGAACCGCCGGCCCACTCTGCGACGGAATCAGCCACGAGGCCTGCGTTCCGATGCAGGAGGCCTACTCCGAGTCCACTCTTCTCCCCCACACCCAACGCAGCGACGTGTTCTTGATCCGCGCGACGGCCCGCTATTCCGGTGTCAGCCGCACGATCGAAGCCGTCCTCGACCGCAGTCAGGCGGACGATCCGGCCATCCTGGCCTGGTCGGTGCGCTGACGTGAACTGCTAGATTGGTCCGCCCAATGGCTCGACGAATTCTCGGCCTCGATCTCGGCACCCACTCGGTCAAGGCGGTCGAACTGCGTCTGTCCTTCCGAGACCTGGAGGTCGTGCAGATGCGCACGCTCCCCCTCCAGCCCGGCACCGAGGAGCCGCTCGCGGAGCTGCACGACTTTCTCGTGCAGCACGACCTGCCGCTCGACGGAACGGTCGTCGCCCTGCCCGGCGACCGGGTCTCGACCCGCCGCCTCCAGTTCCCGTTTCGGGACCAGAAGCGGCTGACGGCTGCGGTCCCGTTCGAGCTCGAAGGACTCGTGCCCTTCGAGCTCGACGAGTTCCTGCTGGCCTGGGGGATCGCCCAGCAGCGCGACTCACAGACCTCCGTGCTGGCCGGTCTGACCCCCCGCGCAGAGGTCGAAAAGACCCTCGGGCGCCTCGCCGCCCTGCATATCAACCCACGCCGCATCGAGGCCGAGGGTCCAGCGCTCGCGAATCTCTCGGGCCTGTTCTCACTCCCCGAGACCTGCGTCATCGCCGACCTCGGGCATTCGAAGACCACGCTGACATTGGTCATCGACGGCTGCGCAGTCGCCACCCGCACCACCCCGATCGGCGGGCTCGCGCTCACCCAGGCGATCGCGAGCGAAGGCGGCGTCTCCGAAGTCGAAGCCGAGGCCCTCAAGCACGAGGAGGGGGTATTCGACGCGGCCGGGCAATTCCGCTCCCCGGCGAGCGGAGAGGTCATCGATCGCCTGGCGCGCGCAATCGCGCGGTTCCTCGGCTCGATCGAAGACCTCATTCCCGGCGACCTCTCCGACCTTCTGCTCTGCGGGGGCGGCGCCCACCTCCATCGCCTCGACGACCACCTCACGAGCCGCCTCGGACTCCCCGTCCGCCGGCTCCACGCCCCGGCGGAGGGCGAAGGTGTCGCCGCGCTGGCTGCAGGAGACCCCGAGCTGTTCGCACCCGCCTTGGCGATTGCCCTCAGCGACACCCCTCGAGCCTTGACCAAGCTGAACTTCCGCCAGGACGACCTCGCCCACCGCTTCGACTTCATGCGTGTGGGCCGCGAGTTCAGAGCGCCGCTCGCCCTCGTCGCGGTCGCCCTCGGTCTCGCGTGCGGCGGAGTCCTCACCGGGATCTCGACCGAGAACTCGCGCGGCGAGCAGCTCGAGAGCGAAGCCCTCGCGCGCTACGAAGCCTCGTTCCCCGGTCAAGAGGCTCCGCGCAGCGTCGTCTCCTCGATGCAGCAAGCCGTGACGGCAGCCCAGGATCGCGCCGACACCCTCGGGGTCTATCGCGGCAATCTTTCGGCTCTCGACATCCTCACCGAGATTTCTGCGCGGGTCCCCCCGGACGTAGAAGTGGTGTTCGAAGAGCTGGCCATCGATCGCCAGATCGTCCAGATCAAGGGACACTCGCCGGCCTTCGGGTCGGTCGACCGACTCCGTGCCGAGCTCGCCAAGTACGCCCCGTTCTCGGCCATCGTGGTCGGCGACATCACGCGCGACGCGCGACGCGGAGGCCAGACCTTCAGCATGCGGATCAGTCTGTCCTCCGAGGGAGAAGCGTCGTGAGCGGCTGGCTCCAGCAGATCCGGACCGCCTACGAGGGACTCGCCCCGCGCGAACGCTGGCTGGTGCTTGGCGCCGCCGGCATGGTCGCGCTCAGCCTGCTCGTCTTCGGACTGATCAACCCGCTGATCACCGCCGGCAGCCAGGCCGCCACGCGCGTGACGACCGCCCAAGAGCAGCTCGTGGCCGTCGATCAACTGCGGCGCCGATACGACGACGTCAACACACGCCTCGCGCGGGTCGAGAAGCGAATCCTCGATGGACCCAAGGGCGAGATCTTCACCACACTCGAGAAACTCGCGCGCGATTCGACCGTGAAGGTCGACTCGATGGAACCGCGCACCTCGCCGGCCAGCGAGTCGTACTCGGAGACGAAGGTCCAAGTCGTGTTGAAGGGCGTGACGCTCGCCCAACTCGTCAACTATCTGCACCGCATCGAGACCGACGCCCAGGTGCTCTCGGTCAAGAGCCTGCGGATCCGCACTCGGCAGGACCGCCCCGAAATGCTCGACGTCACCTTCACCGTTTCGACTTTCGAGCCCGCATGACGGCCCTCCGCATTCTCGGGATCGCAGTCTTCTGCATCCTCCTCACGCTCTTCTTCATGCTGGTGCGCTTCCCGTACGAGCAGCTGCGGGGGCCCCTCGAGGACCGGCTGCGAGTCGCTACCGGTGCGGACGTGTCGCTCGGGGAGCTTCGGGGCGGCCCGAGCATCGGCCTCATCGGCCTCCACGCGGGACCCGTGCGTCTCACCTGGCCGGACGGAACGCTGCTCGCCATCGACTCTGTGGCGCTGCGACCCGCGTGGTCGATGTCGTGGCTCCGTGGCGAGCCCGCCCTTCACACGGACGTGCGGGCCGAGGTCGGCAGTGCGCGCGGGGCGTTCTGGCCGAGTATCGAAGAAGCCGGGTTCTCGGGCCGGATCGAAGACGTCGATCTCTCGGCACTCCCGACGCGACTCCTTCCCGCCAGCGAAGAGCTGGGGCTCGCGGGCCGACTCGATGCCGATCTCGACGTCACCCGCTCACTCGGCCGGATCGCCGGCACGATCGATTTCAACGCGCACGAGGGCGCCGTCATCACGCCTGGAACCGGGATCCCACTGCCCTACGAGGCACTCTCTGGCCGCATCGAGCTCGCCCAGGATGGAAGCGCAGTCCTGCGCGACTGGACGCTCTCGGGCCCGCTGTTGTCCGCCTCGCTGGCCGGCAGCCTCGGCGCTTCGGCCAACCTGCTCTCCGCACCGCTCGACGTGACGCTGCAGATCCGGATCGATGACGAAGGAGCCCGCCGCGCGCTCACGCCACTCGGGGTCAAGACCTCGCCGGACGGCAGCGCGACCCTCCAGGTGGGCGGCTCCCTCTCGGCCCCGACGCTCGAGTAGCCCGGCCGTCCAAGCCCCCGCCTCGGCTCGCTCCTGTTGAATATTTAGGTATCTTGATGCATTGATGGATCAAGTACCCCTCACGACGGATGGGCTTCAAAAGCTCTTCAAGACGCTCGCGGACCCGACCCGGATCCGGATCCTCGGCATCCTCGCCGAGGCCGAACTCGCGGTCCACGAGTTGATGGAAGTGCTCGGAATGACCCAGTCGAGGGTTTCCCGACACCTCGGGATCCTCCGCGAAGCCAGCCTCGTCCGAGATCGTCGAGACGGAACCTTCGTGCTCTATCGCCTCGAGGTGCCCGCGGGCGGGTCCTGGCAGACCGCCTGGGATCTGGTGCGCGGTAGCCTCGATCAGGACCCGGCCGCCGTGCGGGACCGAAGCGCTCTCGCAGACGTCCTCGATGCGCGAGCTGCGCGCACCGGCGCGTTCTTCGAATCGGTGGGCCCCGAGTGGGATGCGCTCCGCAAGGTCTGGGCAGACGACCTCCTGCGCGCTCGGGCCGTCAGCCGCCTCGTGCCGAAACGGCTCCGGGTCCTCGACCTCGGCACCGGGACCGGCGTGTTGGCGCTCGAACTCGCACGGCTGGGCCTTTCCGTCGTCGCGGTCGACGAATCCCCTCGCATGCTCGACGCGGCCCGCGCGAAGCTCGCCGCAGCAGGCGTGACCGATGTCGAACTCCGGCACGGGGACGCGAGCGCCCTCCCCTTTGCCGACGACGAACTGGACGCCGCGTTCGCACACATGGTCCTGCAGTATCTGGCGGCTCCGGCCGACGCGTTGGCCGAGATGGCGCGCGTGACCCGCCCGGGAGGCCGCGTCGTCGCCGTCGACTTCGCGAGCCATGACCGCGAATGGATGAGAGACGAACTCGGAGTCTCACGACTTGGCTTCGAGGCCGACGAAATCGAAAGCTGGTTCACGGGCATCGGGCTCGGGAGTTTCGAGCTGGAGCGGATGACTCCGCCCGCTCGCGGCGCCGACCTCCCGGATGTCTGGATCGCTTCAGGAGAAGTGAGATGACTGACGCCGAGAAGATTCTCCGCGAGACGTTCGCGCGCCGATTGGTGCTCCTCGATGGCCCCAAGGGCACGATGGTGCAATCCGCCGGCCTCTCCGAGGAAGAGTTCCGAGGCGAGCGCTTCCGGGACCACCCCCGAGACCTGCGCGGCAACAACGATCTGGTCGCCCTCACCCGGCCCGAGCTGCTGGAAGACATCCACCGGCTGTACCTGGATGCGGGCAGCGACATCATCGAGACGAATACGTTCAGCTCGACTTCGGTATCCCAGGGCGACTACGGCCTGCAGGCGGTCGTCTACGAGATGAACCGCGAGGCCGCCCGCATCGCTCGCCGCGCCGCAGACGACTACACCACTCGCACACCCGACAAGCCGCGCTTCGTCGCCGGCTCGATCGGGCCGACCAACCGAACGCTGTCCCTTTCGCCCGACGTGAACGATCCGGCGTTTCGAGCCATCACTTTCGAAGAGCTGCGTGCGTCCTACGCCGAACAGATCCAAGGGCTGCTCGACGGCGGCGTCCACACGCTGCTCATCGAAACGATCTTCGACACGCTCAACGCCAAAGCCGCGCTGATCGCCGCCGAAGACGTCTTCGAGAAGAGCGGAAAACGCATCCCGATCCAGATCTCTGTGACCTTCACGGACAAGAGTGGGCGGACCCTCTCCGGCCAGACGCTCGAAGCTTTCTGGGTCTCGGTACGCCATGCGAGTCCGCTCAGCATCGGAGTGAACTGTTCGACCGGCGCGACCGAGATGCGCCCGTACATCGAAGAGCTGGCCGCGAACGCAGATACGTTCGTGCACTGCTATCCGAACGCCGGGCTTCCGAATGCGTTCGGCGGATACGACGAAGACCCTGCGACGACCGCCGGTCTGCTGGCCGAGTTCGCCCGCAAGGGGCTGGTGAACCTCGTCGGGGGTTGCTGCGGCACCACGCCGGATCACGTGGCCGCGATCCACCAGGCCGTCGAGGGCGTGGCCCCGCGCATCCCTCGGCCGCGGGGCCAAGCCTTCACCACGTACGCCGGCCTCGAGACTTTCACGATTCGCCCCGAATCCAATTTCGTGATGATCGGAGAGCGCACGAACGTCACCGGCTCCCGCCGTTTCGCGAAGCTCATCAAGTCGGGCGACTACGAGAGTGCCCTCCAGGTGGCGCGCCATCAGGTCGAGGGCGGCGCCAATGTGATCGACGTGAACATGGACGAGGGCATGCTCGACTCCGAGCAGGCGATGACGACGTTCCTCAATCTGATCGCGAGCGAGCCGGACATCGCCCGGGTCCCGATCATGGTGGACAGCTCCAAGTGGTCTGTCATCGAGGCCGGCCTGCTGTGCGTCCAGGGCAAGGCGATCGTCAACTCGATCAGCTTGAAGGAAGGCGAAGAAGACTTCCTCGCCAAGGCGAGAGTGGCGCGCCGCTTCGGCGCCGCCGTCGTCGTGATGGCATTCGACGAGACCGGCCAGGCGGAGACCGCAGCCCGCAAGGTCGACATCTGCGAGCGCGCATTCCGCTTGCTGACCGAGACGCTCGACTTCGACCCCGAAGACATCATTTTCGACCCCAATATTCTGGCGGTCGCCACCGGCATCGAAGAGCACGATGCCTTCGCCGTGAACTACATCGAGGCCATTCCCCTCCTCAAGGAACGGTGCCCGGGAGCGCGCATCAGCGGGGGCGTCAGCAACCTCTCCTTCTCGTTCCGCGGCAACGATGCGGTGCGCGAAGCGATGCACTCCGCATTCCTCTACCACGCAATCCAGGCCGGCATGGACATGGGAATCGTCAACGCCGGCCAGTTGGCCGTCTACCAGGACATCCCTCCAGAGCTGCTGGAGCGGGTGGAGGACGTGATCCTCAACCGGCGCAGCGACGCGACCGAGCGGCTCGTGGAGTTCGCCGAGACGGTCACCACCGGTGCCCGGGAGCGGGTCGTCGACCTGTCGTGGCGCGAACAGGACGTCCGCGCACGGCTTTCCCACTCGCTCGTGCACGGAATTATCGACTGGATCGAAGAAGATGCCGAGGAGGCCCGCAAGGAATTGGGGCGCCCGATCGCGGTCATCGAAGGGCCGCTGATGGACGGGATGAACGTCGTCGGCGACCTCTTCGGCGAAGGTAAAATGTTTCTCCCGCAGGTCGTCAAGAGCGCGCGGGCGATGAAGAAGGCGGTCGCCTACCTCGAGCCGTTCATGGACGAGGAGGCGGACGGCAAGGTCCGCACCAAGGGCCGCATCGTGATGGCGACCGTCAAGGGCGACGTCCACGACATCGGCAAGAACATCGTCGGCGTGGTGCTCCGCTGTAACGGCTACGACGTACTCGATCTCGGCGTCATGGTCCCCGCCGACAAGATCCTCGATACCGCAAAGGAAGAGAACTGCGATCTCGTCGGTCTCTCGGGGCTGATCACCCCATCGCTCGACGAGATGGTGTCCGTGGCGCGCGAGATGAAGCGGCGCGGAATGGAGAAGCCGCTGCTGATCGGAGGTGCGACGACGAGCCGTCAGCACACGGCCGTCAAGGTCGCCCCCCACTACGCGCCGCCGATCGTGCACGTCCACGATGCGTCGCGCGCCGTGGGTGTCGTCGCGCAGTTGCTCGACAAGGACGGCCGCACGAAGCTCGACGCGACGAACCGGGAGAACCAGGAGCGCCTGCGGGCGCTGCACGAGGGCAAGCAGGAGAAGCCCCTGCATCCGTACAAGCGGGCACAGGAACGCCGGCTCCAGCTCGACTGGGGGCCCGAGGTCATCGCCACTCCCGAGACGCTCGGGCGCCGTGTGCTCGACGATGTCCCGCTCGAGGAGCTACGACCGTTCATCGACTGGACGTTCTTCTTCTCCGCATGGGAGCTCAAGGGACGCTTTCCGAAAATCCTCGACCACCCGAAGATCGGCAAGGCCGCACGAGAGCTCTACGGACACGCGACCGAGCTACTGGACCGCATCATCAAGGAGCGACTCCTGCGCGCTCGGGGCGTCTACGGCTTCTGGCCGGCGGCGAGCGACGGCGACGACCTCGTGTGCTTCGACCCGGAATCACAGGACCGCGAGATCGCGCGCTTCCCGATGCTCCGGCAGCAGATGATCCGCGACGAAAAAGCTCCGAACTTCTGCCTGGCCGACTTCGTCGCGCCGCTGGGCAGCGGCGTGCGCGACTACCTCGGCGCGTTCGCCGTGACCGGAGGGATCGGCGCCGAAGAGCTCGCCGCTTCGTTCGAGGCCGATCTCGACGACTACCACGCGATCATGGCCAAGGCACTCGCCGATCGTCTCGCGGAGGCGTTCGCGGAGTACCTGCACGCGCAGGCGCGCCGCGAACTCGGCTTCGGTCGCGACGAGAACCTCTCGAAGGACGACCTCATCGCCGAGCGCTATCGCGGCATCCGTCCCGCGCTCGGTTACCCCGCGTGTCCCGACCACCGCCCGAAGCGGACACTGTTCGACCTCCTCGGAGCACGCGAGGTCGGCATCGACCTCACCGAGAGCTGCGCGATGACTCCGGCCGCGAGTGTCAGCGGTCTCTACTTCTCCCATCCGAAGGCGCAGTACTTCAACATCGGCAGGCTCGGCCGAGACCAGATCGAGGCGTACTCGAGCCGCCTCGGATGCTCCGCGGCGGAATCGGAACGCTGGCTGGGTTCCAATCTTTCGTACGACCCCGAGTCTTGAGCCGAGGCCCGGGCATTCGGGCGGTCCTGTTCGACGCCACCGGGACCCTGATCGAACTGCGCGAGCCCGTGGGCGCGACCTACGCCCGCTTCGCAGCGCGCTTCGGCGCCGACGTGCCCGCATCCCGTCTGGACGAGGCGTTCTCTCGCGTGCTCGTGTCGCAGCCTCCGCGCGTATTCCCCGGGACGGACCCCACGCGGGCTGCTGCGCACGAACGCGAGTGGTGGCGCCGTGTCGTCGACGACACGTTCCGCACGGCCGACGGCGCCGTGTTGCCGAGCCCGGCCGAAGCGTGCTTCGCCGCACTCTGGGAGCACTTTTCGGGGAGCGATGGGTGGCAGCTCCGCCCGGCAGCCGCCGAGGTCCTGCGGGCATTGCGCGCCCGAGGGCTCCGAACGGGTGTCATTTCCAACTTCGACCATCGCCTCCACAGTGTCCTCGAAGCTCTCGAAATCAATGAGTTTCTCGACATCGTGGTGATCCCCGCCGAGATCGGGGCCGCCAAGCCAGACCGACAGATCTTTCAGGCCGCGATCGACCGCGTCGGGCTCTCTGGAAGCGAGATCGTGTACGTGGGAGACCGCGCGGACACCGACGAGGCCGGCGCGGAGCGAGCCGGTCTGCGGCCGATCGGCGTCTCATCCCTTGCTACGCTGGCAGACCTGCCCCGGGTTCTGGGGCTCGACTCCGGAGACACCACGGCCCCCCGATGACGGATTCTTCCTCCGCCCCGCTGCGCTTCTTCCACGACCACTTCGGGCTCGACGACTCAATCGTCGAGAGCGTGCTCGGCACCGCCATCGCTCGGCCGGTCGACCACGCAGACCTGTTCTTCGAGTACTCGACCCAGGACTCGGTCGCCCTGGAGGAAGGGATCGTCAAGAGCGGCGCCCGACACCTCGAACAAGGCGTCGGGGTTCGCGTGCAGACCGGGGAGCGACAGGGCTACGCCCACTCGGACGAAGTGACGGTCGACGCGATGCAGATCGCCGCCGGCGCGGCGGGCGCGATCGCGGAGGGCACGGGAGAAACCCGTTCCGTCGCCGTCCACGGGCCCTCCTCCCCGCCTCTCGACCTTTATCCGGTCGCGACCGCACCGACCGATGTGCCCGTGGCTCGGCGCGTCGAAACGCTCGAGGCTCTCGACGCCTACGCGCGCGGCCGCGATCCGCGCATCCAGCAAGTCATGGCGAGCGTCGTGTCCCAGCACCGCCATATCCTGATCGCTGCGAGCGACGGCACCTTCGTCGCCGACACCCAACCGCTGGTCCGCATCAACGTTCAGGTGATCGCCGATGACGGCCACGGTCGGCGCGAGGTCGGCGTGCAGGGAGGCGGAGGCCGGGTCGAGCTCGAAACGTGGCTCGATCCCGACGCGTGGCAACCGCTCGTCGACGAAGCGACGCGGATCGCGCTGCTCAATCTCGAAGCCGTGCCTTGTCCCGCCGGCACGATGGATCTCGTCCTCGGGCCGGGTTGGCCGGGCATCCTGCTGCACGAGGCGATCGGTCACGGACTCGAAGGCGACTTCAACCGCAAGGGCACGTCGGTCTTCGCCGACCGCCTCGGGCAGTGCGTCGCGTCCCCCGGAGTCACGGTGGTCGACGACGGCACCCTGCCCGCTCGCCGCGGCTCGCTGAACGTCGACGACGAAGGCACGCCCACACAGCGGAACGTGCTGATCGAGGATGGAATCCTCGTCGGCTACATGCACGACCGCCTCAACGCGCGCCTCATGGGCATGGAGCCCACCGGCAACGGTCGTCGCGAGAGCTACGCGCACATGCCGATGCCCCGAATGACGAACACCTTCATGCTCGCGGGCGAAGACGACCCCGAGGAGATCTTGCGCTCGGTCGACAACGGTCTGTACGCCGTCTCCTTCGGCGGCGGACAGGTCGACATCACCAGCGGCAAGTTCGTCTTCTCGGCCAGCGAGGCGTACCGGATCGAGGGCGGTCGGATCGGGGCCCCGGTCAAGGGAGCCACGCTGATCGGCAACGGCCCGGATGTCCTGACGCGCGTCTCCCGAATCGGAAACGATCTCGAACTCGATCAGGGGATCGGGACCTGCGGCAAGGACGGACAGGGCGTGCCGGTCGGGGTCGGGCTTCCCACGCTTCGGATCGACGGGGTCACAGTGGGCGGGACCGAAGGATGAGCGACGGACCGATCCAGCGCGCTCTTTCCCGCGTCACGCGCGCGGGCGCCTACGCCGCGGACGCCGTGCTGTTCGACGTCGACTCGCGCGAGGTGCGAGTGCGCGGCGCCGAGATCGACTTCGTGAAGCAGGCACGCGAAAAGAGTCTCTCGATCCGCGCGTTCGTGAAGGCGCCGGAAGGGCTGAGCAGCGCCATCACGTCGACGAGCGACCTCTCGGAGGCTGCGATCGACCGAATGGCAATGGAGACGGTCGAGCTGGCCCAGGCCACCGAGGCCGATCCCCACGCCGGGCTCCCGGACGGAGATTTCGCGACCGACTTCCCCGATCTCGCGCTCGTCGATCCGGCCGACCGGGAGGTCGCCCTCGAAGTGCGCATCGAAGACGCCCGGCGCGCAGAGGCTGCTGCCCGCGCGTGCGACCCGAGGATCGTCAACTCGGAGGGCTCTGAAGCCTCGTCGAGCTTCGCGGCCGTCGAACTCGGCAACACGTCGGGCTTTCACGGCACCTACGAATCCGCCCGGCACGGTCTCTACTCGTCCCCCCTCGCGCGCGAGGACGACTCCGGCTCGATGCAGACCGACTATTGGATGACCGCCGCGAGGACTCTCGAAGACCTCGAAGCCCCCGAAGCCGTCGGGGCCGAAGCCGCCCGGAGAGCTCTCCGTCGCCTCGGGTCGCGACAAATCGACACCACCGAAGTCCCCATCGTTTTCGAACCGATGACCGCCCGCAGCCTGATCGGTCACGTCGTCGGCGCGATCGGAGGCGGAGCCATCTATCGCAAGACGTCCTTCCTCGCCGAACGCCTCGGCGACCCCATCGCGAGCCCGCTCGTGACACTCGTCGACGACGGTCGGCGCCCGGGAGGGCTCGGCAGCCGACCTTTTGACGGCGAGGGCCTCACGACGCGCCGCAACGTCGTCATGGCCGAAGGGATCCTGCGCAGCTTCCTGATCGACACCTACTCGGGCCGGAAGCTCGATCTCCCGTCGACGGGCAGCGCCGGGCGAGGCGCAGGCGGCGGGCCCTCTCCCAGTCCGACCAACTTCTGGATGGAACCCGGCACTTCGTCCCTCGAAGAAATGATCGCGACGACCGAACGCGGCTTCCTCGTCACCTGGCTCTTCGGCCACGGCTTCAACGCGGTGACGGGCGACTTCTCGCGCGGTGCGGCCGGCGTCTGGATCGAGAACGGCAAGCTCACCCATCCCGTCGACGAGGTCACGATCGCGGGCAACCTCGGGAACCTCCTGGAATCGATCAACGCTGTCGGCAACGACCTGCTCTGGCTCGGGAGCACCGCGGCCCCCTCGTTCCGGGTCGAGCGCCTGACGGTCGCGGGGCGTTGATGTCCTGTCTCAGAAGTTCGGCGTTCTATTCGACTCGGATGCGCAGGCCCCCTGAGCGCGCACCGAGGGCGCGAGAGGCAGGACATTAGTGTCGGCACCCACCCTCCTCGGCGTCGAGATGCCCGACGTCTCGATCTGGTCGGACCGCGTGGTCGTCGCACTCGGGCAGAACCCGAGCATGTTCACCGGCCCGGGGACGAACACGTACCTCCTCGGGACCGGCTCGCGCCGGATCCTGCTCGATCCGGGCGAGGGCCAGGAGAGCTACCTCGCCGTGCTCGAGCGCGCGCTCGAAGAGGCCGGTTGTGATGGCATCGAGCAGATCGTCCTCACCCACGGCCACCCGGACCATATCGGCGGGGTCCGTTCGGTGCTCGACCGTTTCGGACCGATGCCGGTGTCGAAGAAACCCTGGCCCGACGTCGACTCCCGCTACGACCTCGAACTCGAGCCGCTCGAAGACGGCGCGGTCGTCGAAGCCGAGGGTGTCACGCTGCGAGCGCTTCACACGCCCGGCCATGCGCCCGACCACCTCTGCTTCGTGCTCGAAGAGGAAGACGCGCTGATCTCCGGGGACAACGTCCTCGGCGTGGGGACGACTGTCATTCCGATGGGCACGGGAAGCCTCGCGGAATATCTGACTTCGCTGGAGCGCATGTTGGAAGCGACCTCAGGTCGGATCTACCCCGCGCACGGTCCGGTGATCGAAGACGGCCCGGGGAAGATCCGCGAATACCTCGCTCACCGTGCCGACCGCGAGCGCGAGATCGCCGCGCAGCTCGGGGCCACCCCCCAGCGCGTGCTCGAGATCGTCGCGTCGGTCTACTTCGCGTACCCGAAGCGGCTGCACGCCGCGGCGGCGCAGTCGGTCACCCACCACCTGCTGAAGCTCGAAGCCGACGGTCGCGCGCGGCGCGATGGCGGCAAGGACCCGCTGGCGGCTCTCTGGAGATCCGTTTGAACCACCCGTTGCTGGAGGGACTGGCCAGCACGGACCGGGCGGCACGCGTCGAGGCGTGTCGCGCGGCACCGGAAGACCCGGCCGCCACTCTGCTCGCTCCGGCGCTCGGCCGCTCCCTCGGTGATTCCGACAAGGCCGTCGCGCGAGCCGCCTCGGACGCGCTGGTCGCGATCGGGCGGAGCGTCGGCGGAGTCGACGCGGTACTGAAAGACGCACTTGCCGCACCCGACGCCGAGTCCCGGTGGACCGCAGCGTTCACCGCAGCCCGCCTCGAACCCCCGGGGCCGCGCCTCCTGCCGGCGCTCGTCGAAGCCCTCTCGTGCGACGACGGAGACATCCGCTGGGCGGCCGCTCGCATTCTCGTCGACATGTCGCGTCTTCACGGGGAAGTCGTCCCGTTGTTGATCGGTTTGGCTCGCAGCGACCCTCAGCCAGGCGTCCGGCGGATGTCGATCCACACACTTCGAAAGCTGGTCGGAACCCACCCCGAAATCGACGACGCCCTGCTCGGCGCGACCGACGACGAGGCGACGCCCGTGCGACGCGCGGCGCTGACCGCCCTGGCTGGGATCCCAGAGCCCACGGATGCGTTGCTCGCGCGGCTGACGACGATCCTCACCCATGACGCCGACGCGTCCTCGCAGAGGCTCGCCGCGCTCGCGCTCGGCGAACTCGGGGAGCGCCGTGGAGATCTCCCCGAACCCGCCGGTCGCGCCCTCGCGAATGCGGTGGGGGCGGCCGCCGACGCCGACCTGCGACGCGCGGCAGAACGCGCTCGGCGCCGACTGGGGCACACTTCCTGCGCAGAGGAGAAGCTGTGAGCGAACGAAGCATTCTGGTCACCGGAGGAACGGGGGCGCTCGGCCGAGCGGTCACCCGGGCCTTCCTCGGGAATGGCGACCGCGTCACCGTCCCTTGGATCGTCGCCGCCGAAGCGCGTGAGCTGGAGACCGAGTTCCGTGCCGAGCACGCAGCGAATCGCCTCGTGCTGGTCGAGGCGGACGTCGCAGACGAAGCCGGCGCCGCGCTCGCCTGCCAGACCGCCGCCTCGCCCGACGTCCTCGTCAACGGGGTCGGCGGCTTCGGCGGAGGGGCCCCGGTCGAGGACACCCCGCTCGAACTCTGGGATTCACTCTTCCGAATCAACGTCCGCACCGCCGTGGCGACCGCGCGCGCCGTGCTCCCCGGCATGCGTGAGCGGCGTCGCGGCGTGATCATCGGCGTCGCCTCACAAGCCGCGCTCCAGCCGCCTGGCGGCATCGCGGCATACTCCGCCGCCAAGGCCGGAATCGTCGCGCTCACCCGCAGTCTCCAGGAAGAAGTCGCCGGAACCGACATCCGGGTCGGTGCCGTCGTGCCGGCCACGATCGACACCCCCGCGAATCGCGCGGGAATGCCCGACGCCGACTTCTCGACCTGGACCCCGCCGGGGCGCATCGCCGATGTGATTCAGTGGCTGGCCAGTGACGCCGCCGCGACGGTTCGCGGCGCACTGATTCCGGTCTAGGAGCATGGCTCAAGACTGGGGCGGAAAGCCCGGGCGTCGAGGCGCGCCGCCGGCAAGGCGCGCGAGGAGGCCGTAGCCAAAGCTACGGGCGACGAGCGCAACGCAGTCGGCGGTGATGCATCGGCGGCTGGGCGGCGCGTCCAGTCTTGAGCCATGCTCCTAGCCGTGCGAAAATCCGAGTTCTACCGCGATGCGCGCTCGGACCTCCCGGGTCCGCTCGCCGGGTTGCGCGTCGTGGAGGCGACCACCACGTGGGCGGGCCCGATGTGCAGCTGTCTCCTCGCCGACATGGGCGCCGACGTGATCAAGGTCGAGCATCCCCGGGGCGAAGTCGCGCGGCACGTCCCGCCGACCCTCCCGCACACCCAGCCGCCGGTCTCGGCAATGCAAGCCACCGTCAACCGCAACAAGCGCAGCCTCGCGCTCGACCTCTCGGCCGCAGCAGGACGTGAGGTCTTCCTCCGCCTGGTCGCCAGCTCGGACGTCATGGTCGAAAATTTCCGCCCCGGCACGCTCGACCGCCTCAGCCTTGGTTGGTCGGCACTGCGGGCGATGAAGCAGGATCTGATCCTGGTCTCGATCAGCGGGTACGGACAGTTCGGAAGCGACAGCGAGCGCGCCGGCTACGACCCGCTCGCGCAGGCGGCCGCGGGCTTCCTCTCGCTCAACGGGTCGCCCGACGGCGAGCCGGTCAAAGCGCCGACGTTCCTCGGAGACGACCTCGCCGGGCTCCACGCGGCTCTCGCCTGCCTCGGAGCGCTCCGACACCGCGACCGAACCGGAGAGGGCCAACACGTCGATGTCTCCCTGCTCGACGCCATGCTCTTTCAGAACCCCGGTTACCTCACACTCGGCGCGCTCGGCGCAGACCTGCCCCGCCTCGGGAACGAGTTCAGGATCGCAGCCCCCGCCACCACGTATCGCTGCCGCGATGGCGTGGTGATGGCAGGCGTCCTCCTCGATTCCCATTGGAAGATCCTCGCGGTGCTGATCGGGCGACCCGAACTCGCAGACGATCCAGGCTATGCGACCGCGCACGCGCGCATCGCCCGGCGCGAGGCGGTCAACCAGATGCTCGCCGATTGGATGGCACGACACGAAGTCGCCGAAGTCCTCGCACAATTCGGAGACGCAGGGCTCCCGGCAGCGCCCGTCCGAACGTACGGAGAGGCGGCCACCGATCCGCATGTCCGAGACCGCGAGATGCTTCAACCCGTGGACGTCGAAGGGAATCGCCGGGTTCCGGTGGTCGGACCCGTCGCGAAGTTCTCGCGAACCCCGACGCGCGTTCGAACCGGCGCTCCCGCGCTCGGCGCAGATTCCGACGCGATCCTCGAGGAACTCGGCGTAGACTCGGACGAGCGAGACGCGCTCCGGCGCGACGGCATCGTCGGCTCGTAGCGAGCGGCACTGCGCGCCCGCGAGTCGCACTCGCAGCCTCCCCGCTTCGGGGGCTAGACGAAGCGCTCGAGATCGAGCAACGCGTCGAGCTCCTCTTCTGGCAGGACGCCGGATTCGAGCGCGACTTCGCGCACGGTCCGCCCGGACGCGAACGCTGTCTTGGCCAGCTCCGCCGCGCGGTCGTACCCGATGCGCGGGACCAGCGCGGTCGCGAGCGCCGTGCTCTGCTCGGCCCAGCCCCGCGCCCGCTCGACGTCGACTTCGAGACCCGCGACGCAGCGATCCGCGAATACCACCGAAACCTGCGACAACAGCCGGATCGACTCGAGCAGATTCCGGGCCACGAGGGGGAGAAACGTGTTCAGCTCCAGCTGCCCCGAGAGACCCGCCACTCCGATCGCGGCATCGTGGCCGACGACCTGCGCAGACACCTGGAGCACAGACTCGCACAGGACCGGATTCACCTTGCCCGGCATGATCGAAGAACCCGGTTGGATCGCCGGCAAACGCAGCTCCGCGATCCCTCCCCGCGGTCCCGCCGCAAGCAGCCGAACGTCGGATGCAATCTTGAAACTCGCAGTCGCCGCTCCGCGCAATGCGCTCGACAAGTGCACCGCAGCGTCCTGCGCGCCCTGTGCGGCGAACGGGTCGGACGCGCGCTCATAGCGACGCCCGTTCCAATCCGAGAGCTGCTCACAGACGCGCTCCGCGAATCCGGCAGGGCAGTTCAGGCCATTGCCGACGGCCGTGCCTCCGAGCGCGACAGGACCGAGTCCGTCGGCCGCCTCCCGTACGCGACGCGCGGCACTCTCCAGCTGCGACGCCCACGCTCCGAGCTCATCGCCGACCCGCACAGGCGTCGCATCCATGCCGTGAGTCCGGCCCAGCTTGATCGCCGATCCGACAGTGCGTTGCTTCGCGCGAAACGCCTCCGAAAGATGCTCGAACGCCGGAAGCAACGTCGCATGCACCGACTCGCGCGCCGCGACGTGCAGCGCGGTCGGGATCACGTCGTTCGAAGACTGACTCGCGTTCACGTGATCGTTCGGATGGATCCGGGGTTCCGCATTCCCGCGCAGGTCTTCCGCCCGCCGGGCGATTACTTCGTTCGCGTTCATGTTCGTCGAAGTACCCGACCCGGTCTGAAACACATCGACCGGAAAGTGGGCGTCGAGAGCCCCGCTCTCGACTTCGGCGGCCGCCTGCTCGATCCAGCTCGACCGGTCGGCATCGACGACCCCGAGTTCTCGGTTCGCGAGGGCGGCCGCACGTTTGATCTGCGCGAGCGCCCCGAGGAACTCGCGCGGCAGCCGCTCGCCGCTGATCGGAAAGTTCTCCACGGCACGCTGCGTCGATGCCCCCCAGAGCGCGTCCGCCGGAACCTCGATTTCTCCCAGCGCGTCCCGCTCGCGGCGGGTCGCTTCCTCGGGCATGTCTCATCTCCTCGAAGCCAGCCGTCGGGCCCGCCCCCAGGAGCCAATCATACGAGATGCCTGTTCTCGAGGAGTCCGACACCGGGGTCGATCTCCGCGAAGCCGTCCGCCGACACTCGGCCTCGCCCCAGGACACGCCAGAAGTCCAGTTCGATCGGCGACTTGGGCCCGAGGCTTGCGCCCGAGCCTCTCGCCCAAGCGGGTGCAGGCCCCTACAGCGCGCCCGCGATCGGCCGACAAGTAGCGAGGTCCTGAGGAGGGACGCGTGACCGACGTCCTGCTGATCGAAGACGACCCCATTCTGCGCGACCAGATCGTCGAGGCGTTCCCTCGGCGCTATCCGGACCTGCGCATTCTGGCGGCTCGCAGCGTCGAAGACGGCGAAGCGGCACTGGGATCCTCGATTCCGAGCGTCGTCGTCAGTGACCTGTGGCTTCCGGGCAAGAGTGGAATTGACTTCGTTCTCCAGGCTTCGGAACGGTGGCCCAAAGTCGGGTTCGTTCTGATGAGTGCCCGGTCATCCGATCAGCTCGCACGCACGGCCAGCGCGACCGGCGTTCGGTATCTGGCCAAGCCGTTCGAACTCGAAGAGCTCTTCGTCCTGGTCGATGACGTACTCGACGGGCAGGCATTCTCCGGCACCGTCGAAGGAATCACCCTGCTCGACCTGCTTCAGGTGCTGCACCTCGCGGGCCGTACGGCCACTGTCCGCGTCCGCCGGGCGGCCGAAGAAGGCACGATCTCTCTCGAGCACGGGGAAGTCGCACACGCGGAACTCGGCGCGCTTTCCGGAACCGCGGCTTTCGAGCGAATGATCACGTGGCCTGGCGGACGGTTCGCCGTCGCCACGGATCGTGGACCGCACCAGAAGACGATCGACATTCCGTTCCAGCCGCTCGTGCTGGAGACGATGCAGCGGTACGACGAACAGAACCGCTGAGGGCGCCCCCGCCTCGTCCCCCAACCGGGCGCGCTACTGAATCCGCACCCGGCCCACGAAGCCTTCGTCGTAGCCATGAAAATGCGCGAGCTCGGCCTCGGGCCATTTCCAGCAGTAGTATCCGGCCCCCGTATCGAAGTCGACGAGCCACGGGCCCTTCACGACCAGGCCCAGCGCTTCCATCTCCCGCGCCCAGCGACTGACCACGGCCTCGACGTCTCGGTGCGCCGCCTCGAACTCCGGCGTGCCCGCCTGCGCCGCCTGCTGCCGCTCGAGCGCAGCCTCCGCCGCTTCGACCGCCCGCGCAGTTCTCGCCTTCACATCCGGAAACATCGCCTGCGCGGATTCGAGAGACCAATTTGCCATCGACTCAGTCTTCCGTGCTCATGCGAATGAGAGAACGGACCACGCGGCTGCGCTGGGCGCCCCCGACGAGCTCCTTGACGTCCTCATAGAGCGACGGGTCATTCACCAGCAACCCGAGCGTGCCGTCACCCTGATCGATCTTCGCGAGGATCGCTGTCAGCGCGAGGGTCGCCGCCTCGAGTTGTGTGAGCGCGTCCTGCCCCTCTGGGTCGCCGTAGACGAGCGTGTGCAGCGGCCCGTTGCCCGTCTCGATTTCCTTCATCAGCCGTTCGAGGCTCGCGAGCGATCCCTCGATCCTGCGGATCGCATCGCCTTCGTAGGCTCCATAGAGTAATCCGTGGAGCAGGCCATCGCCTTCGCGAACCTCCAGCAGGATCTCGTTCACACTGTTCGCGATCTCTGCGAGCCCCTCGCCCCCCATCGAGCTGCCAAAGCTCTCGACGACACCATTCACGTTCTCCGTGAGACGGGCAATGTTGGCGATCGCCTCCCCGCCGCGTTCGACCGCCACGTTGAGGTCGAGCGGGCTCATCGATGGAACCTCCGCGTCCGGCTCGAGCACTCGGCCCTGCTCCGTCCCCATCGTGAGCTCGACGTACTTGTCGCCCAGCAAGCCGATCGTCCCGATGGACGCGAGCGAGTCGCTGCGAATCCGAGCCTCGACCCCGCGATCGACCTGCAGCACCACTCGCACAGGCGGCCGCTCCTCGAACAACGGCGCGAACGTCACAAACTCCACGAACCCGATGTCCCGACCGGCAAGACGAACCGGCGCCCCGCTCGTCAGCCCCTGCACGTTCTCGAAGTAGGTGACGAGTCGATAGCGCGGCTTCAGAAAACCCTGCTCCGACGAGTACGAGAACAGCATCACCGCGAGCACGGCGAACGCAGCCATGACGAAAGCGCCGACCGCCAGGCTGAGTCTTCGGGTTTCGATCATGGCATTTCTTCCTCTCCGTCCCACGCCAGAAACGCGCGCACCTCGGGACGTTGTGACTCACGAAGTTCCGCGACTGTTCCCTCGAACGCGATCCGGCCCTCGTGCAGCATTCCTACGCGATCCGAGATCGAGTCCACGAGAGGCATGTCATGGGTGACGATCAAGGCGGTCGCGTTCAACTCGTCCTGCAGAGAGCGTATCAGGGCGCCAATCCGGCTCGAGTTCGCCGGATCGAGGCCGGTCGTCGGCTCGTCGTAGAGAATCAGTTCCGGCTGAAGGACGATCGCGCGCGCGATTCCCACCCGCTTGCGCATGCCGCCCGAGAGTTCGGCCGGGCGTTTCGCCTCGGTCCCCGGCAGGCCCACGACCTCGAGACACTCCGCGACCCTCCGCAGCACACGCTCCTCGGGCCAGTCCCGATGTTCGCGGAGCGGATAGGCCACGTTCTCGAGGACACTGAGCGAATCGAAGAGCGCGGACGACTGGAAGACGGTCCCGATGCGCCGCCTGAGCTTGACGAGGTTCGCATCGCTGCGACCTCCGACTTCCTCGCCGAACACCCTCACGCTCCCGCTGTCCGGCGCGAGGAGGCCGACGATGTGCTTCAGGCAAACCGACTTGCCGGAGCCCGAGCCGCCGAGCAATGTGTAGTTCTCCCCTGCGGAAAGCTTCAGGTCGACTCCGCGCAACACCGGCGTTCCGCCGAAGGCCTTTTCCAGGCCGGTCACGATCACCGGCGCGTCGTCGCTCACGAGAGCACCTGACGTACGAGCTGCGCAAGTCGCTCGGTGGGCAGCATGAGCAGTGCTCGAGTGAGAAAGAAGTCCGAGACGAAGATTGCGATCGACGCCACCACGACAGCGCGGGTCGTCGCCTGGCCGACTCCCTGCGTGCCGCCGGACGTCCTCAGGCCGACGAAGCACCCGACCATTCCGATGATCCAGCCGAACACGAATGTCTTGGCGATCCCGGATGCGAAGTCGGCGTACTCGACTGTCGTCACCACGGTCGTCAGGTAGAACTGCGCGGGGATCGAGTACTGAACCTCGGCGATGATCATGCCGCCGAAGATCCCGAGGAAATCGGCGAAGATCGTCAGGAGCGGCAGGGCCAACACGCAAGCGAGCACTCGCGGGACCACCAGCTTCTCGATCGGATCCGCTCCCATCGCTCGAATCGCATCCACCTGCTCGGTCACCTTCATCGACCCGAGTTCGGAGCTGATCCCCGCCCCGACGCGCGCGCCCATCGTGATGGCTGCGAGAACCGGCCCGAGTTCCCGAACGATCGCCAGGCCGACGATGCTTCCGACATAAGGCTTCGCGCCGAACCGCGCGAGACCAAATGCCGTCTGCAGCGCGAGTACCATGCCGGTAAAGAAAGTGGTCACCGCCACCAGCGGCAGCGACCGGACCGCGGCCGTCTCGAACTGAACGAGAACCTCCCGCCAGCCCGGGCCCTGGCGGATTCCGGTTCGCAGTGTCTCGAACGCGAGCAGCAGGAAGTCGCCGAACACTTCGATCCCGCGCAGCACCCGGTCTCCGACGATCGCGACGCTCCTGCCGAGTGAGGCCTCGGACTTCACGGCGAGGCCCCGCCGGGAGGCTCGGTCCGCGACCAGGAGGCCCACCACGCATCGAAGGTCGCATCGAGGCCCGCGCCCTGCGGCGCGACGAGGACCCAGTCGAGACTGCAACCTGATTCCAGCCGGGTGACGGTTCGCAGGTGGACACGCGTCTCTTCGTCACTCGCATCGAGCGACTGCAGCCAGCCCGCCATCCCGCCCACCTCGCAGGACCGATCCTCCTGGAACTCTCGATCGTCGAGCCCGATCAGGAGCTGGCGCGCCGCGAGCCGTGGCAGGCCGGGCGCCGCCGCACAGCGCTCGACCAGACTCATGCTGGCGCGCTCCGCCGAGGAGCCGGCCACACCGCGAAACGTAAGTAACGCACCGGGCACCGAAGCCAGAGTCCAGGCCGCGCCCTCCCCGCCGGGTGCATCCAGGCTCGAGCCATGACCCGGCACCGGGTAGCGCTCGCCTTCGAGCGCGGGAGTCGGTGCCGCACAGCCGGCCGCACCGCTCATTGCAGCCGCGATCATGAGGGCCGCGGCGAACCTTGCCCCATCCCACATCTCGCAGAAAGGGTAGCGACCCGGCGACCCCGAGTGGGGCGAGACCTCGGGGCTGGGGCCACCGGTACCTTGACGGCCCACTCGCCGCCGGTTACCCCGCGAAGCGTGCTGATACTGGCGAGCGCATCCCCGCGGCGGCGGGATCTCCTCACGAGTGTGGGAATTCGCTTTCGCGTGGTGCCCGCGGGCATCGCGGAAGAGACGCGAGAGGGTGAGTCGCCGGAGGCGCTGACCGAGCGGCTCGCGTTCGAGAAGGCCACCCACGTCGCCTCCCGGCTCGGAGCCGACGAGTCGACGGAAGCGATCGTGCTCGGCTCGGATACGATCGTCGTTCGGGACGCCGCAGTCCTCGGCAAACCCCGGGATCCGGCCCACGCCCGCGAACTCCTCGGCTCCCTGGTCGGCCGCGAACACCGGGTCGTCACCGCGGTCGCCGTAGGCCGTGCCGGCGCGACCCAGCGCGCCGACTGGCAGGTCTTCTCGGTGAGCAGTCGGGTCACGATGCACCCCGCGAGTGCAACCGACATCGAGCGCTACGTCGCGACCGGAGAGCCGCTCGACAAGGCTGGTGCCTACGCGTACCAGGGCGAGGGGCGCCGTTTCGTGCGCGCGGTCGAAGGGAGCGAGACGAATGTGATCGGCCTTCCGATCGGAGAGACACTCGCAGTCCTCGAGCGGTTCGGAATCGTCCCCGAGCCGATGGAACCCCGGTGAGCGCGCCCGCCACAGACTCGGGGCTCGGCGCGCGGCTGGCAGCCCTGCGCGAGTCGATCTCCGCGGCCGCCCGCGCCGCCGGGCGCGACCCCCAGGAGATCACGTTGGTCGGGATCTCGAAGCGCCAGCCCGCGCATCAGCTCGTCGCCGGGGTCCGCGCGGGAGTCCGCGAACTCGGCGAGAGCTTCGCCCAGGAAGCGCGGGACAAGCTCCCGGAAGTGCTTGCCGAGCTCGCGCGCGCGGGCCTCCCCATCCCCCGACTCCACTTCGTCGGACGACTCCAGACCAACAAGGCGCGGTTGGTCGCACCCCTTTTCGAGGTCGTTCACTCGATCGACCGCGCGGAGCTTGCGACCGAACTCGGGCGACGCGCAATTACCGCGGAAAAGACACTCGACGGCCTCCTCCAGGTGAACGTGAGTGGCGAGCCCCAGAAGGCGGGCGTCTCGCCGGAGGCTGCCGCTGATCTGCTCGAGCACTGCGAGGCCGTTTCGGGGCTGCGAATCGTCGGGCTCATGGGAATGGCCGCCGCCGCCGCCCCCGCCGAGCGTCGGCACGCTTTCGCTCACCTGCGCGAGCTGCGCGACACTCTGGCGGCTCGCTGCGGTCATCCGCTGCCCGAACTCTCGATGGGCATGACCGACGACTACGAGCTCGCCATCGCCGAGGGTGCAACGATCATTCGGATCGGAACCGCGCTGTTCGGACCGCGGGATCCACAGGAGCCGCAATGAGAGGAGATCGCCGATGACCGTACCCGGGCCCGCAAAGAATGGAGCGCATCGATGACCGTACCCGGAACTGTGGGATTCATCGGGGGAGGCGCGATGGGCGCAGCCCTCGCGGGCGGTCTGCTCGAGGCGGGGACCGGGCCGGATCGCATCCTCATCGCCGAGCCCGACGCCACACGCCGGGCCGCGCTCGGAGAGCAGCTCAGCGTCCGGACCTTCGCGTCCGCTGACGAGATCATTCGGGAGAGCGACTACATCGTGCTGGCAGTCAAGCCTGGTGTCATCGAGGGCGTCCTCGCGGGCCTCGAGACCCTCGACACGGCCGAGCGCGCCCTCCCGCTCTGGATCTCGATCGCCGCCGGCGTCTCGCTCTCCCAACTCGAATCACGACTTCCGGACGGGGCGCGTGTGATCCGAGCCATGCCCAACACCCCCGCGCTCGTCGGCAGTGGCGCGACGGCCTTCGTCGCCAACGCCGCCGCCGGCGAGGGAGACCGGAGCGCCGCGCGGGCACTCTTCGAGGCCGTCGGAACGGTGTGGGAAGCACCGCAGGAATCGTTGCTCGATGCGGTCACCGGCCTGTCGGGAAGCGGCCCGGCGTACGTCTTCGTCTTCCTCGAGGCGCTCGGCGACGCGGGCGTGCGAATGGGTCTGCCACGTGATGCCGCGTACCAACTCGCGTGCCAGACGGTCTTCGGAGCCGCTCAGCTCGCGCTCGAGAGTGGCCGTCACCCCGGCAGTCTCAAGGACCAGGTCACCTCCCCCGGAGGGACCACGATCGCCGGACTGGAGCGGCTCGAGGCCGCCGGGTTCCGCGCGGCGATCCATTCGGCCGTCGAGGCGGCGACACGGCGGTCCCGGGAGCTCGGAGAGTGACGCCGCTCACCGATCCGCCCGAAAGTATCTAAAGGGATCGCGTGGTTGCGTCGATCGTTGCTCTCAGAGGGGGGACTTTCGTGCGACTGACACCGCTGGATATCCAGAATCACCGCTTTGCCACCCGGATGCGCGGGTCCGACCCGTCCGAGGTCGATGCCTTCTTGCGGCTCGTCGCCGAAGACTTCGAGGGCCTCATCCGCGAGTCGGACAGCCTGCGCGAACAGGTGCGGAATCTCGAGAACCGTGTGGAGGACCTCTCCGCGAACGAGCGCGCACTGCGGGAAACACTGGTCACCGCGCAGGAAATGAGCGAGGACCTGAAGCGGACGGCGATGAAAGAGGCGGAGCTGACGATCTCGGAGGCCGAGGTCAAAGGCGAGAAAATCCTCGACGCCGCCCATCGTCGCGCCGCGAAGCTGGGCGAAGACATCCGGGAGCTGAAGGGTCTGCGAACCCGGCTCGGCAGTGCGTTGCGGTCGAACATCGAGACCCACCTCTCGCTGGTCGTGAGCCTCGTCGAAGATGCCGAAGCGGGCGAAGATCCCCTCGCCGACGGCAAGGTCGCCTTTCTCAACCGGAGGCAGGCCGGAGAGGCCTGACCCGCAGGCGCCACCTCCGAATTCGCTAGGCTCCCGGCCGACTGGGAACCCTAGAGCGATCGAATGCGGGGACGGGATGCCGACCTACGAGTACTACTGCAAGGCCTGCGACCACGAATGGGAACGCGATCAGCGCATCAGCGAAGATCCCATCAAGACCTGCCCCAAGTGCAAGGCTCGCAAGGCCAAGCGAATGATCTCCCAGACGTCCTTCGTCCTGAAGGGAAGCGGCTGGTATTCCGACCTCTATTCGAGTTCGAAGGACGGCGGCAAGAAGTCGGACACGGGTGACTCCAAGCCCAAGTCGAGCGGCGATGACAGCGAAAAGAAGGTCGGGAAGAGCGACAAGAGCAAGGACAAAGGCAAGAAGTCGGGATCCGGCGGCGACAAGCCGAGCTCGGGATCGAAGGCCGCTGCCTGAACGGCCCCGCGCCCCACCCAATGAACGCTCTCCGCAGGACACCCCTGCACGCCCGCCACGCCGAGGCCGGCGCGCGACTCGTTCCGTTCGCCGGATTCGAGATGCCCGTCCAGTACTCGGGAATCGTCGCGGAGCATCGTGCGGTGCGATCTGCCGCCGGCCTGTTCGACGTGTCTCACATGGGCCAGCTGCATCTCTCCGGTTCGGGAGCGGGGGCGAGCCTCGATCGCCTCGTGACCTGTCGCACGTCGCGCTTCGCCTTCGGCCAGGTCCGGTATGGCCTCTTGTGCAACGACGAAGGCGGCGTCGTCGACGACGTCACGGTCTACCGTTCCGGCGAGGAGTCGTTCTTTCTCTGCGTCAACGCCGCGAACATCGAGAAGGACGCCGATTGGGTCCGCAGCCACCTCTCGCCCGGCACCGACTTCGAAGACCGCAGCGACGCCACCGCGCTCCTCGCGCTGCAGGGTCCCGCAAGTGCGGCGCTGCTCGGCTCACTCAGCGACGCCCACCCGGGCGAACTCGGGCGCTTCCGTTTCGCCGAGTTCCTGGTCGCCGGGCAGCGAGTCCTGGTCTCTCGAACCGGCTACACCGGCTCCGATGGGTTCGAACTCTACCTCCCCGCCACTCGGGCACCGACCCTCTGGGACGCTCTCCTCGACGCCGGCGAGAGTCTCGGCGTCGTGCCGGTCGGGCTCGGTGCACGCGACACTCTCCGACTCGAGGCCGCGCTCCCGCTCTACGGGCACGAACTCGATGACACCGGGTCGCCGCTCGAGGCGGGCCTCGGGCGCTTCGTCGACCTCGACCGCGGCGGTTTCGTCGGAGCCGAGGCCATCGTCCGGCGCCGCGCTGCCGGCCACGACCGACAACTCGTCGGGTTCGTTCTCGACGAGCGAGGCGTGGCCCGCGCCGAGTATCCGATCTGCCACGAGGGGTCCGATATCGGACGCGTCACCTCGGGAGCCCCGTCTCCGTCTCTCGGCAAGTCCATCGGGCTCGGCTACGTTCCGCCCGCGTTCGCGCCCCTGGAAACACCGCTGACCGTCGAGATCCGCGGACGCCAGATCGCAGCGCACATCGCCAAAACACCGTTTGTTTCGAAGGGCAGCGCCAACGTTGGGTGACTACGAATTCCCCGCCACTCTCCGCTTCACCACGGACGATGAATGGATCCGGGTCGCGGACTCGCGTATCACCGTCGGCGTCACCGACTTTGCTCAACAGCAACTGGGCGACGTCGTGTTCGTCGAACTTCCCGAGATCGGCAAGAGCTTCGAGAAGGGCGAGCCCTTCGGAGTCATCGAGTCGGTCAAGGCCGTCGCCGATCTCTACGCACCCGTCACGGGCGAGATCGTCGAGGTCAACGCCGACCTGGCGGAACGCCCGGAAGCCGTCAACGAGGATTGTTACGGCGACGGCTGGATGATCGTGATCTCCGTGGCCGACGCCGCAGAACTCGAACCACTCCTCGGGCCGGACGAGTACGCAGCTTCCGTGGCCACCCGCGAATCCGACCACTGACGCCGCCGGGCGTTCCAGCGCCGCCGGCGCCCCTTTCCAGCCCAGAATTCGAGAGCCGTGCGCTACGTCCCCCATACCGAAGAAGACGTTCGACAAATGCTCGAGGCAATCGGCGCCTCGGATGTCGACACCCTGTTCCGCTGTATTCCGGAGAAGCTTCGGCTCGACCGCGCACTCAAACTGCCACGAGCGGCCAGTGAGCAGGAAGTGCTGGCCGAACTCGAAGTGCTTGCTGCGAACAACGCGCACAGCGACTCCTTCGATTGGTTTCTCGGTGCGGGCACCTACTCCCACTTCGTCCCCTCCGCAGTCGATGCGCTGATCTCACGCGCCGAGTTCTACACCGCCTACACGCCGTATCAGCCGGAGATCAGCCAGGGGACGCTCCAGGCGATTTTCGAATGGCAGACGATGATCTCGGGCCTCACCGGGCTCGAGGTCGCCAACGCGTCGATGTACGACGGCGCGTCCGCCACCGCGGAAGCCGCGCTGATGGCGATGCGAGTGACGCGCCGCACAGGAGTCGTGGTCGCAGCCGGCCTGCACCCGCATTACCGCCAGGTCCTCGACACGTACCTCGCGGGCCTCGGGGCGGAGGTTCGCACTCTCCCGCGCACCGAGACCGGTGCCTCCGCAGATCCCGCCGAGCTCATCGGCGACGACACCGCGTGTGTGATCATCCAGCAGCCTTCGTTTCTCGGAACGGTCGAAGACCTGGCGTGCCTCGCCGAGGCGACCCACGCGCGCGGGGCGCTCTTCATCGTCGCCGTCACCGAGGCGCTCTCGCTTGCGCTGCTGCGCGCGCCGGGCGACCTCGGGGCCGATCTGGTCTGCGGCGAGGCCCAGAGTTTCGGCGTGCCGCCCGCCTTCGGCGGTCCCCACCTCGGCTTCCTCGCGGCGCGGATGAAACATGTCCGCCAGCTGCCGGGACGGCTCGTGGGAGAGACGGTCGACACCCGCGGAAAGCGCGGATTCGTGCTCACCCTCTCGACTCGGGAACAACACATCCGCCGCGAGCGGGCGACCTCGAACATCTGCACGAACCAGGGACTGTGCCTGATGATGGCGACGGTCTATCTGGCACTGCTCGGGCGTCGCGGGCTTCGTGAGCTCGCGGAGCTCAACTTCTCGCGCGCCGAGTACGCCAAGCGAAAGCTGACGGCTGCGGGGCTCGAACTCGCCCTCCCCGGTCCCACGTTCAACGAGTTCGCCGTGAAGCTCCGGGAACCGTCCGAGGCGGCACTTTCGCGGGCCCGCGACGCCGGCCTCATCGCCGGACTCGATCTCGCGCCCTACGCGCCCGACCTTGGCCCGGCGCTCCTCGTCTGTGCCACCGAGCTGACGGGCGCCGATGCGATCGATCGCCTCTGCGACGCACTCGCCCCGCAGGCCTCGCGATGAGCGAATCCCCGAAGACCCACCCGACCGTCCCCGGCGGCGATCCGAACACCGGCCGCGGGCTGACCTACGAAGAACCTCTGCTCTTCGAGCGAAGCCGCCCCGGCCGGGTCGGCTACTCACTTCCGGCGGCCGACGTCCCGCATGCGCCCGCCGAAGAAACGTTGCCGCAGGGCTGGCTGCGCGACGACATCGAGGGCCTGCCCGAGGTGTCCGAGATCGACGTCGTCCGGCATTTCACCCGCCTCTCGACGTGGAACGCCGCCGTCGATCTGGGTCTCTATCCCCTTGGCTCTTGCACGATGAAGTACAACCCGAAGGTCAACGAGCGGGTGGCGCGGCTTCCTGGGTTCGCCCGGTCACACCCGCTTCAGCCGGAGAGCGAAGCTCAGGGCATCCTCGAGCTGCTGCATCGACTCGAGGGCTTCCTCGCCGAGATCAGCGGAATGGATCACGTCACCCTGCAGCCGGCCGCGGGCGCCCAGGGCGAGTTGGCCGGCGTGATGATGATCCGGGCCTATCACGAGCTCCGCGGCGAAAAACGAACCCGCATCCTGGTGCCCGACTCGGCGCACGGCACGAATCCCGCCAGCGCGGCGCTGAATGGCTACGACGTCGTCTCCGTCCCTTCCGGTCCCGACGGCATCCTCCATCCCGAAGCGGTCGATGCCCTGATGGACGAATCGGTCGCCGCGCTGATGGTGACGAATCCGAACACGCTCGGGATCTTCGAGGAACACATCGCAGAGATCGCCGCGATCGTGCACGCCCGGGGCGGGCTCGTCTACGGAGACGGGGCCAACCTGAACGCGCTGCTGGGGCTCACCCGACCGGGCGATCAGGGCATCGACGTGATGCACTTCAATCTGCACAAGACGTTCTCGACGCCCCACGGCGGCGGCGGCCCCGGCGCCGGACCCGTGGGGATCAAGGCCGCGCTGGCCCCACATCTGCCGAAGCCGATCGTCCGGCAGCGGGAGGACGGTCGGTACGAACTCTCGGATGACGTGCCCCACTCCATCGGTCGGCTCCATGGCTCCCATGGCAACTTCGGCATGGCCGTTCGCGCCTACACCTACATCCGCAGCCTCGGCCCCGACGGCCTCAAGCGCTGTGCCGAGATGGCTGTGCTGAATGCCAACTACCTGCTCGCTCGACTGCGCGACCGCTTCCACGTGCCGTACGACCGGCCGGTGATGCACGAGTGTGTGCTGTCCGACCGGGACCTCGCAGAGACGGGCGTCACCACCCTCGACGTCGCCAAACGGCTGATCGACCACGGCTATCACCCGCCGACGATCTACTTTCCCCTCGTCGTTCAGGGCGCGCTGATGATCGAGCCCACCGAGAGCGAGAGCCTCGAAAGCCTCGACCGTTTCGCCACCACGCTCCTCGCGATCGAAACCGAGGCACACGAGGCGCCGGAACTCGTGCGCACCGCTCCTCACCATACGCGCCACTCTCGTCTCGACGAGACCCGCGCTGCCCGCAAGCCGGTGCTCCGATGGCAACCGGACGAACCACTCTCCTAGCCGTCCTCTGCGCGGCGGGCTTGGCATGTGCCGGTCTGCCCTTCTCGTTCGAACCGGGCAAGGTCGACGAAGACGGCGAACGCGACGTCGGCCAGCAGGTCGATGCCGCGATCCGAAGTCAGGTCGATCTGATCGACGATCCGGTGGTTCTGGGGTTCGTCAACGAGCTCGGCCAGCGCATCGTCGAGACTCTCGAACCCCAGCCGTTCATCTATCGCTTTCGCGTCATCGACGAACCCACTCTCAACGCGTTCGCGATTCCCGGCGGCTACATCTATTTCCATAGCGAGACGATCCTCGAAGCGGCGAGCCTCGACGAGCTTGCGGGCGTGATGGCCCACGAGATCGCGCACGTGAAGGGTCGCCACTATGCGCGCGGCGCCGAGAAGGCCTACTGGCCCACCCTGCTCGCACGTGCGGCGGGCATCGCAGCCACGGTCGCCACCGCGGACCCGACACCGATGGCCGCCGCCGAAGGCATCAACATCGCCCTCCAGCTGAAGTACACGCGGGAGTTCGAGCAGGAGGCGGACGAACTCGGCAGCACCTTCATGGCACGCTCGGGCTTCGAACCGAATGGCATGGGACGTTTCTTCGAGAGGATCGTCGCCGCAGAGGCGAGCGGGGGAATCCACATCCCGCCGTATCTGTTCAGCCACCCGCAGCTCGAGGAGCGAATCGCGGCGGCGGCCCGCCGCTCCGACACACTCACCATCACCAGGGAGCGCGACCCTGCCCTGGATCTGGGGTTTCGAGCCGCGCAAGGACGCCTCGCCTACCTGGTCGACATCGACCGCCAGCGCTGGTTGACGCCGGCTCCCTACGACCCGGGGCGCGCGGATCCGCTCCTCGAACTCGCGCGCGCCGCCGCAAACGACGGGGACCGCGTGAAAGCCCTCTCCTGGTTGCGCGAAGCCGAGGGAATCTCGCCGAGGGATCCGCGGCTCCCCTCGGAGCGCGGCCTGATCCTCCAACAGAGCGGCCGCACACGCGAGGCGATCGCGGCCTGGCACCGGACGATCTCACTGGATCCGAACGTCGCGCTCGCGTTCTATCGGCTGGGAAACGCCTACAAGCGCCTCGGGGAACGCCATGCCGCGGCGTACTACCTCGAGCAGGCCGAGCGCCGCTTCACCGCGGGCGGCCGTTTCCAGGAGCGGACGCAGCTCGCCCTCGCGACTCTCACCCATCCGCCGGTCACCGACGCGGGACTCGCAGACGGGAGCCGCAACGACGAGACGCCCGCGGGCCGCGCCCGGACCGAGTTCACGGCTGCGGATCCCGTGGTCGCCTGGTGGGCACGGATCGACAAGCGCTACGACCCGGTGCGGGCAAAGATCCGCATCCGCTGGATCGATCCCCTCGGCGAAACGGTGCTCGACCACGCGGTGGAGCGACTCTGGTGGCGGCGGGTGCGCGCCCGACTGGAACTCACCGAGGCGCAGAGGAACCGGTTCGGAATCTGGCGTGTCGAAGCGAGTGTCGACGGTCAGGTGATCGACCGGCGCACGTTCCGCTACGGACCCGAGACCGGCGAGTCCTCGTCGTCCGAGGCTTCCCGCAGCCGCTGACGGGCGACCTGAGCCCAGTTGCCACGCGGGCGCAGCCCGACGTAGCGAAGCCAGTGTGCCCGACCCTCTTGCGAACGGCCGAGCTTGTCGTAGATCAGTGCGGCGTTCAGATGCGCATCCGCATAGACGGGGTCGAGCTTCAGCAAGAACTCGTAGTGGTGAAGTGCTGCCTCGCTGCGGCTCTCTTCCTCTTCGAGACTCGCGAGATTGAAGCGGGCCTCGAGATGCGCCGACTCGTGCCGGAGGGCGTCCTCGTAGCTCGCCCGCGCACCCTCGCGCTCGCCGCGCTGCTGCTGGAGCGCACCGAGGTTGCAGTGCGCGTCCGCGAACGTCGGATCGCAAGCCAGCGCGTTTCGGTACGCCTCCTCGGCGTCTTCGTGTCCGCTCGGCAGGCCGTCCAACTGGCACCCGCGCTCGAACCAGTCGAGCGCGTCGAGTCCGGGACCCGCACCGGGGATCGGGTCGTAGACATGCTCGGCGAGGGAGACGGGCTCGGCCGGCGTTCGCGCGGTGCCCTCGAGTTCGAGCACCAGCTGCCCATCAGGATCGATCAGCTGGCCGCGATGGCGGAACACGATCCGTCTTCCGGTCTCACCGCCGAGACGAAGCGCGTCGAGGGGTCGCTCCAGCTCGGGAATTCGCTCGCGAACCCTCTGCACGCTGTGCCGGATGCGCCGAAGCGGAACCCCGCGATCGAGCAGCGACACGAGCGCACGGATCCCGACGAGATCGCGAAAGCCGAACCCCTGGGTCCCGCTCGCGGCGGGTACCAACTCAGTCCGCTGCCAGTAGCGCAGACGTGCCGGCGAGAGGCCGACGATGCGCGCCGCCTCTCCACAGGTGTAGTCGAAGCGGAAACCGAGTCCGCTCGCGAGTTCGGACTCGAAAATGTTGGAAGTCTCCACCAGCCCCCCGCCGGGTCGACACGAGTCGAGTGTAACTCCCGCAACGCACCCGTCGACACGATTTTCACTCGCGCGGTAGACTTCACCCTGGAAGCGTTTCGAGCGCTGGTGCCTCGCCCGGACTTCAAATCCGGTGGGAGCCGTGGCGACACGGCTTCGGCGGGTTCGATTCCCGTCCGCTTCCGCCACACGAGAGGAGGAATGAATGACTCAGGTTCCCGCAGTGGAGATCCGGTTCAAGGATGTGACGCCCGACGACGCCCTTCGGGAGCGGGTCGAGAAACGCTGCCAACAGCTTTCGTCGGACTTTCCCGAGACCACGCATATCGAGATCACCTTTTCGCCGGAGGGAGACGAGTTCTCCGCCCACGGCCACGTCCTCGGAAAGCGCACGGAAGCGGCCACGTCCGCAACCGCAACCGAGCTGTTTCCTGCGGCCGAGATCCTCTTCGAGCGACTCTCGAAGCAGCTGCGCCGCTCTCACGACAAGAAAATCTTCGTGCAGCGCCGCGATGCACAACGGCACAGCCCGAAGAAATCGTCCGGCTGACCGCCCTTGGGACGCTCGACGCCGCCTCCCGACATCCTGCCGGCGGAGTTCTTCACCCGCTGGGTTCCGAACATCGTAGAAAGCGACTCGGATCGCCGCGCGCGGCTAGGGGACACCCGAGCGGTCCTGGCCTTCGAGCTGCTCGGAGACGACGGCGGGCACTACCACCTGAGGGTGTACGAAGGCAGCGTGACGGGGCGCTGCGGGGCCCACGAAGCGCCCGACCTCTGTGTCCGGCTCGATGTCACGACGTGGCGGGAACTCAACGAGGGCTCGCTGTCCGCCCCGGAGGCCTTCCTGCGCCGCCGAGTCCAGCTCGCGGGCGACCTCCGATTGGCGGTCAAGCTGCACCTGATCCTCGGCTAGCAGGTTGCTGAAGAACCCCGGACCGAGTGGCGTGCGCGAATTCGGGCCGAGATCAAGGCGCGAAACCGAGGCTGTAGTGGCTCTACAGCGAGATTTCGTAACGAAGAGCTCGGCCCGAAGGCGTGTGCGGGACGAAGGGAGGGGTTCTTCATCAGCCTGCTGGGAGCCGCCGACCCGACAGGGAGGCTACTCGGTCGGCTCGCTGACGGGGTGCGCGCTCGCGCGACCGATCAGATAGCCCTGGCCATACGAAACTGCGAGATCGCGCAGGGTCGAGAGTTCGGCCTCCGTCTCGATCCCCTCGGCGATGATCGCCGCGTCGGTCCGCCAGGCCACAGACGTCAGTGCCTTCAAGATCTCTCGCCGCGACGGATCCTCGTCGATCCCGCGCACCAACGACATGTCGACCTTGAGGAACGCAGGCGACAGCTCGTTGACGGCCTCGAGACTCGAGTACCCGACTCCGACGTCATCCAGTGCGATCTGGAAGCCGAGCTCCTTGTAGTGGTCACACACCTCGCGGAACACCGCGAAGTTGGAGATCGACTCCTGCTCGGAAATCTCGAAGACGACGTCGCGCGGCGCCAGGCCCTTCGCCTGCAGGAGCCGCCCGAGTTCTTCCGCCTGAAATGCCGGGTCGTGGATGACACTCGGAAGACAGTTGAGGAAGAGACGCGCGCCGGACGGCACGCGCTCCGCGACACGCAGAGCCGTTCGCCGGCAGAGACAATCCAGCTCGAACAGCACTCCGAATTCCGCCGCCGCTCGAAACAGCTGGGGCGGCGAGGCGAACTCAGAGCCGGCGGGGCCTCGCGCCAGCGCCTCGTAGCCCAGCACCTTGCGGTTCTCGAGCCGAACGATCGGCTCGAAGACGACGTCCACCTGCTCGGCGAAGAGCAGAGACAAGAACCGTTCACGGCGCTCAGAGGCGTGGAGCTGCGCCCGCAGTGTGGCATCCCGCAGTGCCTGATCGCGGGCCCGGCCGAGGAGGACTTCGGGCCGGACGGCCGGATCGTGCAGGAACCGGGTCACCCCGGTCGGCAGCCGGATCGACTCACGCGCGAACGGATACACGAGCCGCGGCGCCTGCTCCTCGAGTGCTCGTTCGATCTTCTGCGCGAGCGCGGGCAATGCCGTCTCATAGAACTCGCTGTCGTGGCGTTCGCGAAGCAACAACACCACGACCTCGTTGCGTCCGAGCTCCCCGAGCACGACTCGATCCGTCGGGCGCAGCTCCGGCTCCACCAGCTCGCGCACGCGCCCTGCAACCCGCTGCAGAACCTGCGCGTGTGTACGCGCCCCGGTCAGACGTTCGACTTCCTCGAGTTCGACCGCATCGACGACCAACAGACCGCCCGCGCCCACGGCACGCAGGTGACGGGTCAGCTCGACTGCGACCTCGTCGAGCGTTTCCAGGCGCTCCTCGGGCGCGCCGGATGCGGCCAGCTGTGATTCCACATCTGTTTCATCGGCACCCCGCACGCGTCCCTTGTGGGGCGAAGGGCCCGGGAGGCGCCAATCTCAGGAGAATCACCCGGCGGGGGTCATTCCCCGCAAGTATTCACCTGTCAAAGACACTGGACAGCGCTCAATCGCCTCGGGGGCGCCTTCCGCCAGTACGGTGCCGCCTCCGGGACCGCCTTCGGGCCCCAGGTCGATCACGTGATCCGATTGACGGATCAGCTCCAGATTGTGCTCGACGACGATGACCCCGGCGGCCGAGGCCAATAACTCGTCGAGGCAACCGACGAGCGCGTCCACTTCGACCGGGTGCAAGCCGGTCGTCGGCTCATCCAGGACGTAGAGCGAGCCTCGCTTGCCCGTCGCGAGCGCCATCGCGAGCCGGAGGCGCTGGAGTTCTCCGCCCGAGAGCGTCGTCAGTGCCTGCCCGAGGGTCAGGTAGCCGAGGCCCACGCGGCGAAACGGCTCGAGACGTTTCGAGACCGTCGTATCTCCAGAGAATGCGTGCGCCGCCTCTTCGAGCGTCAGGTCCAGAACGTCGACGATCGAGCGTCCATCGACGCGTACCCGCAGGACCTCGTCCCGATACCGACGCCCCTGACACGCCTCGCACGGGACGCGCAGGTCTTCGAGGAACTGCATGTCGATCACGTTCTCGCCGGTGCCCTCGCAACGTTCGCAGCGGCCACCGGGTACGTTGAACGAGAACCAGCCCGCCGCGACTCCGAGGGCGCGCGCCTCGCGAGTCGCCGCAAAACGCTTACGAATCCCGTCCCACGCCTTCGAAACGGTCGCCGGATTCGAGCGCAGGCTGCGCCCGGGCGGAGTCGGTTCGACGACCACGACATCGGCCACCAACTCGGCGCCTTCGATCCGGTCGCACGCCCCGCGCTCGGGCTCCCCGCGGAGGCCCCCGACCAGCACCGACCGCACCAGGGTCGTCTTTCCGGCGCCCGACACCCCGGTCACCGTCACGAGCTGGCCGAGCGGAATGTCCACCGTGATGTTCTTCAGGTTCTGCTCCCGCGCACCGACGACGCGAATGCGGCCCACATCCATCCGGCGCGGGCGCGGGCGCACCCCGATTTCTCCGCGCAGCGCGCGCGCGGTCACCGAGGTCGCGTGGGCCTTCACATCGGCCACCGCGCCCTCCGCGACGAGAGCCCCGCCCTCTCGACCGGCGCCGGGTCCGAGATCGATCAGGTGGTCAGCGGACGCCACGATCTCCGGCGCGTGTTCGACGACGACCACCGTGTTGCCCGCATCGCGAATCCCCCGCAGCACTGCGAGGAGACGCGCGACATCTCGCGCATGCAGACCGATGGACGGCTCGTCGAGCACGTAGAGCGAAGCCGTCAGCGCCCCGCCGAGGGCGGTCGCGAGCTGGATCCGCTGGGCTTCCCCGCCCGACAAGCTGCGGAGCGGTCGGTCGAGCGCGAGGTAGTCGAGGCCTACGCGGAGGGCCGTCTCCGTGCGCTCCCGGAGCCCGACGAGCACACGCTCCGCCGGCGGATTCGGGGCTTCGACGGAAGCCAACCACTCGGCCAGCTCCCCGAGAGTGCCACGGCACACTTCCGCGATGTCGCGACCGGCGACTCGAACCGCGAGCGCCTCCGCGCGAAGACGTGCGCCGCAGCAACTCGAACACGGGGCGTACCGGCGGTAGCGCGCGATCGCGATCCGCGCAGACACCTTATAGCGGCGCCCCTCGAGCCACTCGAAGTAGCCCCGCACACCGTACCAATCGCCCTCCCCCTCGATCACAAACTCGCGTTGCGAGGCGTCGAGCGCACTCCACGCGCAATCGCTCGGAAGACCCGTCTGGCGACACGCCTTCAGCAGATCCCGTTGGCAGGATCGCCCACTCTTCGTCGCGAACGGCGCGACTGCATGACGCTCCAGACTGAGCGTCGGGTCTGGGATCACTCGCTCGAGATCGAGTTCCGGCACGCGCCCGAACCCCTGGCACGCCGCGCAGGCGCCGAGCGGACTCTGGAACGAGAACAGCGCAGGCTCCGGCCGCGGGTGGAGCTTGCCGCAGACGCCACATGCGAAACCCTCCCGATGTTCTTCCGTCTCTCCGCCATCGGCGGTCACGACGGCCACCTTCCCGCCGCCACGCTCGAACGCCCGGGCGACGCCTTCTGCCAGACGCACGCGGTCGTCGTCTCCCGTCGGCTCGAGGCGGTCGATCAGCAGCCAGCCATCGCGGCGCAGGCGACCCCACTCGCGCACTCCGAGGTCTTCGAGATCGCGCGCCGCTCCATCGGGCGCGAGCAACCGGCCCCAGCCGTCCGCCAGCAACTGGTCCCGCAATTCGTCGGCTTCGCCCGCGGACGAAAGCGGCGCGCCCAGCGAAATCCGCCGGCCTTCGAAACGGTGGGCGATCCGAGTCGCGACGGCTTCGACCGTGCCGGGGACGACCGGCTCGTCGCAGCAGAACGTTTCGCCAGCGCGGGCAAACCACAGGCGGAGGTGGTCGACAAGTTCGGTCGCGGTTCCGACCGTCGACCGCAGGTGAGTGGCCGAGTTGCGCTGCTCGATCGCGATGGCGGGCGGCAGATGCGAAATCGAATCGACCTGGGGGCGCGGCAGTCGCTCGAGGAACTGACGCGCATAGGTCGAGAGCGACGTGACGTAGCGGCGCTGACCTTCGGCGTACAGAGTGTCGAACGCGAGCGTCGACTTTCCGGAACCGGACGGCCCGGAGACCACCGTCAGCCGGCCGAGGGGAATTCGGCAATCCACACCGCGCAGGTTGTGGGAACGAGCGTTCTCGATCCGGATCTCGGTCGCGGCCATCGACTCGAACTACGCGCGCGGACGAAACAAGGTGCGCAGCTTGGTGGCAAGCGCGAGATCGCCATCGATCTCGAGGCGATCCTCCATGTAGAGGAGATCCGCGTTGGCGCCGCCTGCGAGCACCCGAAAGTAATCGGCCGCCGAAAGCCGCAGCCGGACGTCCGCCGCGGGATCGTCGACACGATCGACCGCGACCCTCCCGTCCGAGATCGCCAGCTGCACGATGCCGCCGCCGGGGCCGGAAAGGTCGAGCGAATACGTCACCCGCATCCCGACAGCCGCTTCGGGCCGGAAGTGCTCCCGAAGCCACTCGACCGCTTCGTCGAGCGTCGCCGGCTCGGCCGCGGGGCTCTTATCTGCAGCGCCCGCAGGGTTGGCCATCGGGGGAGTGTACGGAGAGATTGACGCGTCAGTCAAACACGGCGCGAGCGGCGGCCAGGACACGGAGTCGCCGCTTAGTTCAGGGCGTCTCCCAGGCGGCGAGCCTCGATCGCGTACAACGCCTTGCCGGCCGCGTCGGCGGCATCGGCGACCGAGCGCCACTCCTCTGCGCGCGGCTCCTCCCGGAGCCGGTGCGAGACATCGCGTACCAGGAAGACATCGCCCGCTTCGATCGCGGCCTGACGGACCTCGCGCAGTCGGTCATCGGCGCCGGCCTTCGTCAGAAACTCGAGGGCCTCGGCGACGCGATTCTCACTCAGGTACGCCTCCGCGACCGCGAGCGCCTGCTTGGCATCGAGCTTCTGTTCGACGAGATGCCGTCGCTTCATCAGATCGGGAATCTTCACGGTGCGATCTCCGGGCTGGGTGGGTGACCCTGCTAGTAGCGCGGTACCGAGGGATCCACGGTCAGCGACCACGCCTCGATTCCGCCGGAAAGGTTTTGGATCTCTTCGAAGCCGGCCGCCACCAGGACCCGGCAGGCCTTTTCGCTGCGACCGCCATGGTGGCACTGAACCACGATCGGCCGCTCGCGCCATGCGTCGAGTTCGTCGAGGCGCTCCGGCAATTCAGCGAGAGGGACCAACGTCGCGCCCTCGATGTGCGCCTTGGCGTACTCTTCGGGCGTGCGCACGTCGAGCAGCAGGAACCCGGCGCCCGGGGCCCCGCGCGCGGCGACTTCCGCCGCGGAGGTCTCGGCCAGGTCGGCTTCGCGGGGGCCAACGCCGCAGAACCCCTCGTAGTCGACGAGCGCGGTGAGCGTCGGGTGCTCGCCACACGCCGGGCATTCCGGATCTTTCGAGAAGCGAAATTCCCGGAAACTCAACTCGAGGGCGTCGTACTGTAGAAAGCGCCCGATCAGCGACTCGCCGATCCCGGCGACCAGTTTGAGCGCCTCGGTCGCCTGGACCAGCGCCACGAGGCCCGGCAGCACGCCGAGTACGCCCCCCTCGGCGCAGTTGGGCACGCTGCCCGGCGGCGGCGGCTCGGGGAACAGGCAGCGATAACATGGGCCGCGCTTCGCATCGAACACCGCCGCCTGCCCGTCGAACCGGAGAACCGCGCCGTACACGCACGGGATTCCGAGCAGCACACACGCGTCGTTGACCAGATAGCGGGTCGGGAAGTTGTCGCTCCCATCGACCACGACATCCCAGCCCGCGAGCAACGCCTCGGCGTTCTCCGACGTGAGCCGGGTCTGGTGGAGCGTGACCTCGACATCCGGGTTGAGCGCGCGAATCCGTTCGGCCGCCACTTCGGCTTTCGGGCGACCGACGTCCGCAGTGCCGTAAAGGATTTGCCGCTGCAGGTTCGACACGTCGACGACGTCGTCGTCGACGATGCCCAGGTGCCCGACGCCCGCAGCCGCCAGGTACTGCGCGACCGGGCAGCCGAGACCCCCGGCACCGACGAGCAACACGCGGCCCTCGAGCAGCCGCTGCTGCCCGGCCACCCCCAGCTCCCCGAGATTCAGATGACGCCGGTAGCGCTCGAACTGCTCGGGCCGGAAGGCCGGCTCCGCCGGATTCATGTTCTCGGCGTCCCGGGCCGTGCTACAGATCCTCGCCCGCTTCCTTCTTCTCGGGCACGACCTCGACTTCGTACGCGATGCGCGGCTTGTCGAACAGCTCCCAGGTCACGATCACCCAGTCGCCGCGCTTGAGGTCATCCCACGAGGTCTTGCCCTCGCCGGTCACCGGTGTGGCTTCGCCCGGCTTGAACTTGAGCTTGTCGCCCATCCGGTTGTCGACCATCAGCTCCTTCTTGGTGACCTTCTGGATGACGGCCGGACCAAACGGCTTGCGGGGACCCTTGGCGTGGGCCGCCGCGGCCACGAATGAACCGATGGCGATCGCCAGGATGATGAGCGTAAAGGGACGGATCTTCTGGGACATGACAACTCTCTCCTTCGTCGTGCGCGACTCGCTGGCCGCAGATGCCCGTAGGACGGAAGAACCTCGTCTTCCATTCAGATTCGGCCGTTGAGGATACCCAAAAAAGTCGCGCCCGCGGGGGCTTCGAGCCGAGGGCGTCAGCGGCCGCCGCGCACCCGGACCCGCAGCGCTTTCGCCGGACGGTCATCGAGCGACCAGGAGACGACCACGCGGTCCCCCTTCTGGAGGTCACCCCACCCGCCCCGCGCACCTGACACCGGCGTTTTGCCGCCCCCCGCGAAGGCACGCGTATCGCCCATGCGGTTCTCGACGGTGAGACGCTTGCCGGAGACGGCGACGACCTGCCCGGCAAAATCTCGCACCGCCTGGCCCGTCGCCGGCGAAGCCAGGAGCAGGACGGCCCCGAGCCCGAGCCAAACCCACCGTCTCGCGATCTGCATCGAGTTCCTCGCGTGCGCCGAGCGTGGGAGCACTCACGGCTTCGGGATACCCTATCGGACCATGACCCACGGAGCCGTTCTTCTTCTCGCACTCGTTTTTTCAGCTCCCGCCGGCGCGACCGGGGATCTCGCGACCCTGCTCGCCCAAGAATCGCGAGCGGCCGAAGACCGCGCCCGGGACACGGGCCGCAAGCCGGCCGATGTCGTCGCGTTTCTCGGGATCGAGCCCGGGATGACCGTCGTCGACCTCATCGCCGCAGGCGGGTACTACACCGAGGTCCTCTCCTATGCGGTCGGACCCGAGGGCAAGGTCTACGCGCAGAACAATGCCTTCGTCCTGCAGATGCGGGATGGCATCAACGACAGGACGATGACCGCCCGGCTCCGGGGCAAGCGCCTGCCGAACGTCGAGCGCCTCGACCGGGAAATGACAGAGCTCGGTCTCACCGAGGGCTCGATCGACGCCGCCGTCACTGCGCTCAACTTCCATGACATCTACAACGGCCGGGGCCCGGAGGCGGCGGCCGCGTTTCTGGCAACCGTCCACAAGCTCCTGCGGCCTGGCGGGGTGCTCGGCATCATCGACCACTCTGGACGGGCCGGCGGCGACCAGGAAGCGCTGCACCGGATGGAGGAGAAGGACGCGCGCCGACTCGCCATCGTCGCGGGGTTCAAGGTCGAACCCTCGGGCCTCCTGCGCAACCCCGCCGACGACCGCACGCTCTACGTATTCGACCCCACGATTCGCGGCAAGACGGATCGCTTCGTCCTGAAGCTTCGCAAGCCCGAATAGCTCGAGGAGAAACCGCATGCCCACCGCGTCCGAAATTCGGGACGAACGGAAGCGCGACGTCGCCCTCGGATATCGCTTGCTCGCCGCACAGCGCTGGGGGGACACCGGCGACGGCCACATCAGTGCGCGCGACCCGGAACGCACCGACTGCTTCTGGCTCCTTCGCTACGGCGTTCCGTACCACTCCGCACGGGTCTCCGACCTCGTGCTCGTCGGCCCGGGCGGCGAGCTCGTCGAGGGGGAAGGCTTCACGAATCCGGCCGCGTACTTCATCCACCACCCGATCCTGATGGCGCGACCCGAGGCCGTGAGCGCCACGCACGTGCACACGGGTTGGGGCACGCCCTTCTCGGCCGAGGTCCGGCCGCTCGAACCGATCACGCAAGAGGCCTGCGTCTTCTTCGAGGACCACGCGATCTTCGACGACGAGGAGGTCCAGGTCCAGAGCGTCGAGGGCGGCAAGCGGATCGCGGTCGCGCTCGGAACCCAGCGAGCCGTCATTCTTCGGAACCACGGCCTTCTGACCGTCGGGGAGCGAGTGGACGAGTCGGTGGGCAGCTTCGTCTTCATGGAGCGCGTGGCGGAGGCGCACATGAAGGCGCGGGATGCGAAGCCCATCTCGCCGGAGGCGGCGCGCTTTGCGCGGGCCGACCTGCGACGCCACGGACCCGGGCGCGCCGCGTTCTGGTCGCTGGTTTCGTGGCACATCGGCGATCCCGCCGTCGTCCTCGAGTAGTGGCCGCCACCCTCTCAGACGAGGAGCGAGAATCGTGGGAACGCGACGGCTTCCTGATTCTCCGGGGCTTCGCCGACTCCGCGACCCTCGCCACGATGGAGAATCGCATCGTCGAACTCGTGCGCACGGCCGACGCGGGCGACTCGATCGGCAACGCCTACGTCGTACCGGAGCTCGCGCTCGCCGATCGCGAGCCGCCGGAAGCGCGCACGTCGAAGGTCTTTCGCGTCCACCGCGACGAACCGGTCTTTCGAGAATTCGCCGAGGCGCCCGTCCTCCTCGACCGGATCGAGGCCCTGCTCGGGCCCGAGCTCGACTGCTTCCTCTCGCAGTTCATCTTCAAGCGGCCGGGCGCGCTCGGGCAACCGTGGCATCAGGACGCATTCTACTTCCCGTTCGACCGCGGGCCGCAGATCGGTGTGTGGCTCGCCGTCACCGACGCGACTCCAGACAATGGGCCGCTCTGGGTGCTGCCCGGTTCGCACCGCGAACCGGTGCACGACGTCGTCGGCGACCGCCGCAAGCACGCCAACTTCGCGTACGTCGAGATCGTCGATCACGACATGGAGAAGGCCGTCCCGGTCTTGATGACGGCGGGCGACCTGCTCCTCTTCCACAGCCACCTGATGCACCGCTCGACCGACAACGAGTCGAGCGTCGGCCGGGCGGCCATGGTCTACCACTACGGCGAGGCCGGCACGGTCGACGGAAGCCGCGCGAAGTTCGGCATCGACCCGCCGAACATCGATTGGATGCCGGTCCGCCGCCAGTCCGCGTAGTATCCACAGTTCTCGCAACTTAGTATCCAAGTCATTGTTCTCAATACGTATTTTACTGTTGATAGTCTGTTGGGACCGGCGTCTTATGCTGCTTACCATGGCCCGGTCCGCATTCCGCGTCCGGGCGCTCGGGGAGTCCTTCGATGCTCGGACGCCACTTCTTCAGGGCCCTCGTCCTGCTCGTTTCGCTCCTGCTCCTCGCCGCACCCTCTGCGGCGCAAGTGACGGAGATGTCCGTCAACGCGTGCCTCGGGAAGAAGCTCAAGAAGGTGGGTGCGTCGGCCGGCGGTCGCGCAAAATGCGTCGCGAAGGCCGTCAAGAAGGACACCTCGCCCGTCGCGTGCCTCCTCCAGCAGGTCGACAAGTTCACCGGCGGCGACCGCCCGGAGCGCGGCGCGTTCGCGAAGCTAGAGAGCAAAGGCGAATGCCTGACGACGGACGATGGCGGCACGCTCGAAGGCACGCTGGCGTCGCTCGACAACGACCTCACGGCCGCTGTCGGAGCGAACGCACCGAGCAAGTGCGATGGGGCCAAGCTCGTCTGCACGCAGAAGTATCTGACCAGCCGGATGGGCTGCTACGCGAAGGCGGCGAAGAAGTCCGGCCTCGTCGACGTGGGCTGTCTCGCAAAGCGGGAAGCCCAGCTGACGGCCTGCTACACGAAGGCGAACGCAAAGCCCGACTGCACGAACGAATCCACCGCCGAGGCCCCGGCAGTCCTCGTCGACAACTTCATCACGCTCTCGGTGTGCACGCTCGACCCGGCCGCGTGCGCCGTCCCCGACTCCCTCGACGTGTTCCTGCCGGACGGTTTCCTGAGGCTCGAAGGCGTCTCCCGGACCGCGTTCAACCCCGTCGGCGCAACGCTCGACTTGCGCCTGATCGGCACCGAGTTCGGCACATTCGCCAGTGATTTCGAGGTGACGGTGAACGGCACCGCGATCGACCCGGGTCAGCTCACGCTCGGAACGAAGTCGATCCAGGTCGTCGGGGCGCTCGTCGACGGACGAAACGACGTCGACTTCTCGGGCGTGGACATCGCCGGACGCGGCCTCTACCTGCAGGAGACGATCTGGGCCGGCAGCGCAACCCTCACTGTGAACCTCGTGGCCGAGAACGGCTCCTCGTTCAACTCGGCTGCCACGGTCCGCGCGAGCCTTGTCGACGACGAGTCCGTCGCTGCGGAGGGCATCGCGACGGGCGGCTCGATCGTGTTCGAGAACGTGCCGTTCCGAACGATCCTCGCCCGGGCCGAGGCCAAGGGAAACGCGCTCGGAATCGCCGGCTTCCTCGGCTCCGCCGGCACCGTCGAGATCCCGATGATCGCATTCGGCAACCCGAGCGACATCGACAACAACGACTTCAGTCTGGGCACCGACGGGTGGGAGGTCGGAGACGCTCCGGTCGTCGTCGTGCCGCACGACGAAGGGGCGGCCGTGCCGCTCTCGAGCGCGCGAGGGGTCGGCCCGGATCCCGAACCGAACGCCGACATGGCGCTCTCGACCGGGGGGGTGGAGGGAGAGCGCTCGGCCCGGCGCACCTTCGTGACCCGGCCGGACACGACCGCGGTCCGCGTCCGATACCGCTTCGTTACGACCGAAGTGCCCGGCGGGTTCTACGGAAGCCAATTCAACGACTACTACCGAGTCTCGCTGCGAAGCGTGAAGGGGAAAGGCGTGATCTCGGAAACCCGGGGAATGAACAGCTTCCCCGAATTCGAGTTCGATGGGTCAGGCGCGACCCCGTGGCGCGAGGTCGTGGTCAAGCCGATCGCCGCCGGCGGCGACACGGTCCAGGTGGATCTCGGCGTCGCGAACGTCGGGGATAGCGCATTCGACTCCACGCTCGAGGTCGACTTCGTCGCCGAGAAGGGCGATCAGGTGGTCCCCGCGATCGCATGGAACACGACGAACGGCGGCCTCGATCTCACGTTCCGGGTACAAGCGGGCGCACTGCTCTCCGACACGAACATCGAGGTCTACTTCGCGAGCGGACCGGCGGCCGCGAACAAGCTCGGAGATCCCCTGTTCACGCATCCCATTCCGGCAGGCAAGCCTCAAGGGAATCATGGAACGGTCCGGATCGCGGGGAATCTGCCGAAGCTGCGGGAGGATCCGGCCGGCACGACCCACCTCCTCGCGATCGCCAGTCCGACGAGCTTTGCGGTGCTCCCCGACGTCACGATCACGTACGGTCCCAACGCGAAACCAGCGGGCGCCTCGGAGGAAATCCGGAACGTCATCCGAGACGGGCTTCGCGCGGCCGGTCAGGCCAGCGCCAAGATCTCGAGCACGAACCGAAACGCAGTCGATCAGGCTCGCGCGATGTTCAACAACCTGGTGCGGTCCGACGGGGGACGGACCGTTGCCGGGAACATCGCCACGCAGCTCGGAATCTACGGATCCAATGGCGATCAGGTGATCACGACCTACCAGGACTTCATCGCCCTGCTCCCGTCCGCGACGTTCGCCAGCATTCTCGAGTACGCAGCGGCCGTCCAGCTACAGATGGTCGACAAGATCAACGAGCTCGGCCCCCCCAACGTCTCGAGGCACAGTGCCGATCCCGCTGTGATCAGCGTGGTCGACCTCAGCGTCACCGCCTTCAACGCTGCGAACGTATTGGTCTATCGACCCGCTGTGGAAACTCGCGTCGATAAGTTCCTCGACGAGCGAACGTCGAACGCCTGCTACCACCACGAACTGGCCAGGTAGGTCCGCTTGGCACCGCACGAACGTCCCATCCGCCCGGCCGCGTCGGCAACGAGGCTGGGCGCGTGGGGACTCGTTCATGCTTGTGTGCTGATCATCGCGCTCGCCGCCGCGGCGCGGGCGACGAGCGCGGAACCCGCCGCAGGCTCTGCCCGGCCCGACCGGGGCGCCGCATGGTGCGCGCAGGTCGAGACGGATCCACTCCATCGATACGCAGTCCATGCATTCGGGGCGCCGACGGGATGCCAGGCCCGCATCGAGAGCGACGACCCCGACGAGCCCCGTTTCGGCGCCCTGGTCGTCCAGTTCGTGGGCGGCGCGCGGTATGGGGTGGACTCGTCGCCGCCCGAGACCGCTCGGATGAGTCTTCGTGCGGCGGGCGGGCTGCCGGATCCCGCGCGGGCCCGGGCCGCCCTCGCCGAGCAGGCCGCCGCGATCGGCCTCGAGATCGACTGGAGCCGCCCGACCCGCAACGCGGGGGTGGAACGATTCGACGATCCGACGCCCGGCTTCAACGCATCCGCAGCGCTCAGGACAGAAGGTGGAAGGCTCGTCGAAGTGATCCTCCAGATGGCGCTCTAGCCTCCAGCATCGACGCCGTCGCGATTTGGGGGGTCTCGAGTCCCGCGATACCCTTCCCTTGCCGTGGCGTCCCCTCCGCTTCTGCCGCGCCGCCAGCTGCTCCACCGGTTGGAGCAAGCGCTGGAAGGCCGGCTCGTCCGGGTGTGCGCCGGCGCCGGAGCGGGCAAGTCCACGCTGATCCGCCTGGCCACACACCGGTGGCAACGCGAGGTCGTCCACGTTCGGCTCGACCACCGCTCGGGCGACGCATCGTTCTTCTTCTGGCAGCTCCTCGATGCGCTCGGACTCGCAGGAGACGACCTGATGCCCACCGGTTCGACGCCGCCGGAAACCGTCGGCGCGATCGCAGAGGAGCTCGCCCGTCGCCCCCCGTGCGTGATCGCTCTCGACGAGGCGGAGATGATTCGAACTGCGCGCCCCGTCCTCGACATCATCGCGCGCCTCGCGAGACAGGCCCCGACTGGCACCTCGGTGCTCGTCCTCTCGCGAGACCCCCTCGCGCTCCCACTGGATGAGCAAGACCCCGTTCACGATCTCGACGAGCGCGACCTCGCTCTCGGCGCAGACGAGATCGCCACGCTGCTGCGCGACGTCGCACCCGGTGCGGAGCCGACCGCCGCGCAGCTCGAAACCCTCGCCGAGCTCACCCGGGGCCGAGCGCTTCTCGTGCACCTCTTCGCGTTGGCGGCGCGTCGGACGAGTTGCGCGCACCTCCTGACGAGCTTGGAGACGACCGCTCGACCCGTGGACGTGCTGCTCGATCAGGTCTTGCTCGACTTCACCCCCGACGAGGTCGCTGCGCTCGAATCCGCGGCTGTACTCGACGCCCTCGTCCCCGAAGTCGCGCGAGTGGTTGCCGGAGGAGCCGTTTCCTGGGAAAACCTGCTGGCCAAGGCCGCGGCGCGATCACTCATAGATGGAGCGGCCGAGCCGCCGATGTTTCCGCGCTCGATCTCGGATGCGCTGCTCCGAAAACTCGAGGCGCGACCCGATGCGCTGCGTCTCGTGCACGCGCGCGCAGCGAGCGCATTGCGCGACGAGAACGATCCGGAGCGGGTCCTCCACCATCTGATCGAGGCCGGCGATGTCGACGAGGCGGTCAAGGTGCTCATCACCGAGGGCCTGGCCATCATCACATTCAACCGGATCCTCGCGCTCGAACGGCTGCTCGAACGCCTTCCCGAGGACCGCGTCGCCCCGGACCCCGTGCTCCGCTTCGCGCGCGGCACGGTGCGGATCGTCAACATGGACATCCGTGGTGCACTGGACGACCTGCGCGCGGCGGCCGAGAGCGCGGAGACCGCGGGCATCCCGGACATTGCCGACGCCGCGCGTGTACGGCTCGGACTGACCGTGATGTTCCAGGGCGACTTCGAGGCCTCGGTCACCGAGAACCGGATCGTCAGCGAGCGCCGCGGCCCGGATGACGCGATCGGGATTCTCGCCTTCGCGAACCTCGAGATGGGGCTTCGCTATCTGGGACGCGACGACGAGGCCGACCCGGTTGCGCTCCGCCTCGACGCCTCGCCGGTCGACTACCCCGACCGGCTCCCGGTGCTCGGCTGCCGCACTTTCGTCGCGCGCCTTCGAGGTGACGGCGCCGCTCAGCGCGCCCTCGGGCTCCAGGGCGCCGCCGCGGCGCGCAAGCATCGGGCGCCGGGAGGGCTCTGTTTCCTCCTACTCCACGTCTCCGAAGGGGCGCTCCGGCTGGGGCACGCGGACGAAGCACTCGAAGTCGCAGACGAAGCCACCGCCATCTGCCGGTCCATGCGCGAGCACTGGTGGGAGCTCGTCTCCAGGCAGGCGCGGCTGTGTGCACTCGTCGAACTCGGCCGGATCGACGAAGCGCGCCGCGAAGCCCGCGAAATCGTTGCCGCATGTGACACCTACGGGGGCCTGCTCTGGACGCGGGCCGAAGCGGCGCTCGTACTCGCGGAGCTTCCGGGCGAAGACCCGGACGACGCGCTCGAAGTCGCGAGGGAATCGGCAGATCGGACCACGCACCCCGTGCTGCGCGCGCAGCTCCGCATCGCGCTCGCGCGCCGATCACTCGCAAAGGGCGCACTCGCCGAAGCGCACAAACTCCTCGACGACGCCCGGCGCGAGCTCGGGACCGTCACTGCGCGAGACCTCCTCCAATCGATCCAGCTCGTGCGCGCACAGGTCCAGCTCCGCGAAGGGCACAGCAAGCTCGCACGGGAGACGCTGACCAGCCAGCTTCGCGCGGGCCCCGGACTCCGGCGCGAGCGCGAGGCACTTCTCCCGGTGCTAGCGGCGCTCGCTCTCGACGGCGACGAGGCGGCCCGCGCGCAGGTGATCGAACTCGGGACGCGCAGCCTGCCCCATCTCGCGCGGCGCCGCAGCAAAGCGTCGGACCGGCTTCGCGATGAAATTCTCGAAGCGCGCGCCGGCCCGCTCGACGTCCGCAGCCTGGGCGGGTTCGAGGTGATGCGTCGCGGCGCACACGGCCAGCCGGACCTGAGGATCGAATTTCGCACGCCGCGGGTCGCCCAGATCTTTCGCTGGCTCGTAGCGCGGACCGAGCGGGGAGCGAGCACTGCGAGCGACACCCTGATCGATCGCCTCTGGCCGGAGCAGAGCCCGGCTCCCGCGCGCAAGAGCCTCCACACGCATCTCTCGTGGCTGCGCGACGCACTCGAGCCCGACCTCCCCCACCGCGGGGGGTCCCGCTACCTCCAGCGCGACGAAGCCGGCTACCGACTCGACCTGCGCGGCGGTACGTGGGACGGCGAACGATTTCGGCGCCTTGCGGAGAGCGGCCTGCTCGCGAGACGGATGGGCGACACCGGGCGAGCAGAGGCCCTCCTCGCCGAAGCCCTGCCTGTCTACCGTGGCCCTCTCTTCGCAGACACTTCCGCGGATGACATGCTCGCCGAGAAGCGAGCGGAGCTCGCGAGGTTGTTCTGCGAAACCAGTCTCGCGGCGGCTCGGCTCGCACTCGAGCACTCGAAGCCAGACGTCGCGCGGGTCCGACTGGAGCGGCTGCTCGCGGAAGACGCGTCGGTCGAAGCGGCCTGGGTCGGCCTCATGCAGGCCACCGCGGCGCTCGAACGCCCCGAGGAGATCCCGCGCCTCCTGGCCCGCTGCCGCGACGCCCTCCAGCGCGAGCTCGACGCCGAGCCGTCGCCCGAGACCGAGGCGATCGCAGCGCACCTCGGTTCACCGCGCGCGGCGCGAGCCCCCGCCTCGCCGCACTAGCGCACTGCTGCATCGACGAGAGAGACGCCCAGCCACACGCCTCCTGGACCGCGGGCACGGAACGCCCTGAGCCAGGAGGTCGGTGCACCGGACCGTTCGCAAGCTGTGAAGCCCGCGTCGTGGAAGCCCCCGCCGGGGGCGCGTCCTTTCGGGTTCGAGCTGACCTTCGCTCAGTTCTTGAGCTTGGCCTGGAACTGCTCGGCGTCGTTCTTCTTCACCTCGTCGAGGGTCGCGCTGAAGCACTGGGCGTCGGCGCGAACCTGGACCGTGACCTGGGTCGCGCCCACGAGCCGATCCGTGACCCCGGTCGGCAGCGACATCTGCCCCTTCTTGGCGTTGTTCCCGGCGTCGGCCTTCACCGAGCCCTTGCCCGCGTCGCCGCTCTTGGTCGTGATCTTCTTGACCCCACCGGAAGCCGCGTCCGGGTCCTTGTACGCAGGCCCCTTCTTCTTGGCCTTCCAGCACGGCTTGGCCTTGGCGCCGCAGACGTCGCCGCCCCGGTCGACCCGGAGCGGTGCCACCAGCGTGGCGCCCTCGCCGTAGACGCACACCTCGTAGAGGGTCATCCCGGAAACCGGGTCCCCGAAGTCAGCGAGAGTCGTCGCCTCTTGGAGCTTCTCGACCGAGGCCTTGAGCTTCTCCTTGCCTTCCTTCTTCTCGTCGATCTTGAGGCTTCCCTTGTCTGCGGCAACGCAGCTGGGATCGGCCTGGAAGGGACAGATGGCCACGGTCTGGCAGGTGCAGTTCGGGAGGCACCCGAGCGCACACGCCTCGGCGTCGTCGCCATCGCATTCCTCGTCGGGCAGGTCCACCACGCCGTCTCCGCAGTAGGGCCCCGCCCCGGAGCAGAAACAGTCTTCCCGGCACGCGCCCGGGCACGCCGCATCGTCGCTCCCGTCGCACTCCTCCCCGGGCTGCCGGAGATCGTTGCCACACGAGATGGGGATGTCCTGGCACAGGGCGTCGCACGTCACGCCGTCCGGCGGATCGCACTGCTCGCCGGCGTCGATGACGTCATCCCCGCAGATCGGCTGCGGCGGCACGTTGCAGGTGCAGTCCCCCAGGCACTCGCCCGGGCACGCCGCGTCGTCGCTCCCGTCGCACTCCTCCCCGGGCTGCCGGAGATCGTTGCCACACGAGATGGGGATGTCCTGGCACAGGGCGTCGCACGTCACGCCGTCCGGCGGATCGCACTGCTCGCCGTCGTCGACCACATCGTCCCCGCAGATCGGTTCCGTCCCTCCGGCGCAGAGGCAGTCCGCCTCGCACGCGCCCGGGCACGCTGCGTCGTCGCTTCCGTCGCACTCCTCCCCGGGCTGCAGGATGTCATTGCCGCACTCGACGAGGATGTCCATGCACTCGTCGTCGCACGTGACGCCGTCCGGCGGATCGCACTCCTCGGGGGACTGGGGCACCCCGTCGCCGCAGAGCGGCGTCCCGCTCGCAATCGTGAAGTCCGCGAAGCCTCTCACCGCCGAGTAGGGGACCCCCTCCTCGGTTCCGGAGACGTTCCAACCGAGGAGGTAGAAGCCCAGTTGGACCAATGCGAACCCGGGAGCGCTCGCGTATCCGATATCGAAGTCTGCCCTGCTGGCCGGACCGACCGTCACGATCGACGGCTCGCTAGCGAGCGCATCGGCCACAGCGGTGACCGCCTCCTCGGACGGAGTCTCGTCGAAGTCGAAGACGCCAGGAGACGGGCCGTAGACCTCTTCCGCGCTGCCCTCCACGAATGTGACGTTGTACGTGGTGCCGAGGACCTCCAGGTCCACGATCCCGGTCGCATTGGTATCGCCCGAATCGCAGGGCGCGCCGCCGCAGATGAGCGTAAACGCTTGCGCCGAAGCCGGCGCGAGCAAGAGTGCCACGATCGAGGCCATCAACGCTGATCTGCCCATGAACTTCTCCTTCCAATTTCCTCGGGTCACACGGAACTGTCCGGAACTCGTTGCAGGGACCATACCATTCGCCCTAACGCCGGACTACGCCTTGGAGGGGATCCCTGAGGTACGTTGTCCCTGCTCGAGGAGGTGGCGGGCGGGTCCACAGCGCCCCACCGGTGAGGCAACCTGGCACGGGGAACGCCGTCTGGGGGAGACAAGATGAAGACCTGCAGACTCGGGCCACCCGTCGAATCCTTGGTGTCCTGTCTCAGAAGTTCGAACGGGACTCTCCCGGACAAGCGTCGGCGTATGCTCGTGACCGGCCCGTTCGAGCTGCCTGCGGTGAGCGGAAGAGCCCAGACATCAGCCGGAGTCTCCTCTTGCGAGCTTGGCTCAGAACCTCGGGGAGGGGCATTGGGTGGTCGATGCCGATCAGCGTCGAGACGTCAGCGCCTGTCGAGCCCAATGCCTCGCGAACGGCCTGCTCGGTCCGCCCGTCGGCCCCGCACTCGAGACACAGGAAGCTCGTCTCTTCGTCGTGCTCGGCGAGCGCCTGGACCCAGGCCACCACCATCGCCGCCGTTTCCGGACTGGGGGCGAACCCCATGATGCTCATGCCGACTCCTCGCCCGCGCCCACCCGGTGCAGGTCGCGCTGGCGGAAGGGGACCGTGATCCCCCGCTCCAGGAGGAGCTCGATGACGCTGGGCGCCGGAGTTCCGTAGGCAGCGCCGCAGTCCACTTCACCGGGGCGTCATCGAGCTCTTCGAGGACCACGAACTGGTGGTGGCCGGCTTCGACGCCGTCGGGCACGTACGTCCGTTGCGGCAGTCGTTGGGTGACGCGACCGTGGCCATCGTGAAGCGGAGCCCACCGCTGCGGCGCCTTGCCGTCGCGGACTGGCTGCCGCGCATCAATCCCGCCGATCACGCCGACCTGCTCCACGAGCTGCGTCTGGGGTCGGCGTTGGGCCCCGACTTTCTCGGCATGTTGGGGTTGGCCTCGGCGATCGCCACGCTCGGGCTGCTGCAGGACTCACCGGCGGTGGTCATCGGCTCGATGCTCCTCGCACCCCTGATGACCCCGATGATCGGTCTCGGCCTGGCTCTCGGGCAGGCGAACATGACGCTGATGCGCCTGTGCAGCAGATCGATCGCGATCGGCTTCCTGCTGACCCTGGCGGTCAGCTACCTGATCGGAGTCGTCACCCCCGCCGGTGAGACCCTGCCAGCGGAGGTGCTCGCGCGTGGGGGTCCCAACGTCCTCGACCTGCTGATCGCGGTGTTCGCGGCGGCGGCCGCGACGTTCGCCATGGCGCGGCCGGGCATCGCCGGCGCCATCGCCGGTGTGGCCATCGCCACCGCCCTGGTGCCGCCCGTCTGTGCCGTCGGCATCTCTCTGGCGGCGGGGAAGCTGCCGAACGCTCTGGGCGCGGCCGTGCTCTTCCTGACGAACCTGCTCGCCATCATCGTGACGTCGAGCTTCACCTTTTCGCTCCTGGGGATCACGTCCACGCGGGCTCTGCCGCGCCATCGCCGGCTCTCCGAACTGGTCCGCCTCTTCCTCGTGGTGTTGCTGGTGGCGCTCGCCGGGCCTTTGAGCGCCAGGTTGCTCTCGCAGCTCGAAGAGGGAAAGCGCGTGCCGTTGGCCCACCCGGTGACGCGGGCGGTCGCGACGGCGCTGTACGAGCGAGTGGCCCAGGACGAGGGCGTGGAGATCGTGTTCCTCGCTCGCCCACGGGCTCAGAACTCCGTGTTGATCCACATCGCATCGCAGCACGAGCTTCCGGATTCCTACGCGGATGAGCTCAGGAGGATCGTGCGTGAGGAGATGGATGACCCGGAGCTCAATGTGAGCATCGTCGCGCTCCGGCGCTGGTGGCACAGCGACGAAGACCTCCCGAAGGATGGGACCCCTTGATCGATGTCGCGCCCACCGGGCGAGCCCGCAACCGGGTTCGTCCACGCCGGATCTGGCCCTCGCGCTAGCATGGGAACCGGCATGACCACTGCGGGCACGTCAACGTGCACGGACGCACATCACCAGGAGAAGCAACATGAGCATTCGAGACAACGTGCAGGCCGTGATCGACGGCGTTCTGAAGGGCGACCTTCTCGGCACCTTCGACGAATGGTACGCAGACGACGTCGTGATGAGTGAGAACGGAACGGACGAGCGCGTCGGGAAAGCAGCCAATCGTGCCTACGAGGAGGCGTTCGTCAACGGTGTCGAGTTCCACAGCGCCGACGCGGGAACGGTGATCGTCGACGGCGATCACGCGGCCGTCGAGTGGACGTTCGAACTCACGCCCAAGGGCGGCGAGCGGACCGTCCAGAGGCAGGTCACCGTCCAGACCTGGCAGAACGGCAAAGTCGTTCGCGAGGTTTTCTACCACGGCTGAGACGAAGCCCTGAGGCCAAGAGATGCATCATCTGACCGGTATCGCCTACGGAGGTGTGATTCCGTGAGCTGGAAGGAGGAGAAGCACCGATGACCAAAGAGGTCTACGGCAATACGTGGGAGACCGAAGTCGAAGAGGACGGCGCGTTCGTCCGCCACCAGACCAGCTTCAGGCAGCGGTGCAGCGCAGATCCTGGCGCCGAGTTCCCGGCTGAGGCCAACCGCTATCACCTCTACGTCTCCTACGCCTGTCCCTGGGCGCATCGGACCTTGCTCGTGCGCGGGCTCAAGGGACTCGGCAGCGTGATTTCGGTCGACGTAGTGGATCCGATCCTGCCGCGCAGCGGCTGGTCCTTCGACACCGGTACCACGGGAGCGACCGGAGATCGGGTCAACGGCTTCAAGGATCTCCGCGAAGCGTACTTCTCGAGCAATCCGTCCTACGAAGGCGCAATCACCGTTCCTGTCTTCTGGGACAAGAACACCGGCAAGATCGTCAACAATGAATCATCGGAGATCATCCGGTTCCTGAATTCCGAATTTCAGGCGTTCGCCGAGCACCGCGAGCTGGATCTGTATCCAGAACCGCTACGGGAACGAATCGACGAGCTCAATGACTGGATCTACCCAGCGATCAACAACGGCGTCTATCGGTGCGGTTTCGCCACGACCCAGGCTGCGTATAGCGCCGCGTTCGAGCTGCTCTTCGAGGCCATGCAGAGGGTCGAAGACATCCTGTCCAAGCAGCGGTATCTGACCGGAGACCAGATCACGGAAGCGGATGTCCGCCTCTTTACCACCCTGGTCAGGTTCGACGCGGTCTATGTCACCCACTTCAAGACCAACCTGCGTCGCGTGGTCGACTACCCGGGGATCTGGCGCTTCGTCCGTGACATCTATCAGCTGCCAGGCGTGGCGGCGACCGTGAACATGACCCACATCAAGCGCCACTATTTCGAGTCGCATCGGCACATCAATCCATCCGGCATCGTGCCCGACGGCCCCGAGATCGACTTCGAGGCGGCTCCTGACCGGCTCGCGAGTACGCCGAGCTAGGCCAGGTCGAAGAGGAGCAGTTCGGCCGGCTCGTCGGCCCGCAACTCGATCGACGACTCCCCGCTGATCGCAACCCCGTCGCCCGCCTCGATGGATTCGCCGCACACCGTCACGGCGCCGTTGGTCAACTGCACCCAGGTGTGGCGCGACGAGGCAGCGTGATGGGAAACGCTCTCGCCCGGCTCGAGGCGCGAGCCATAGAGCGCGACGTCTTGATGGAGCTCGATCGAGTCCTGCTCGCCACCGTGCGACGCGAGGAGTCGCAGCGTATTGAGACGATCTCCAGCGGGAAAGCTCCGCTGCTCGTAGGAAGGTTCGAGGCGCGGGTGTTCCGGTAGGATCCAGATCTGGAGAAAATGTACGGGTTCGGTCTGCGAGCCATTGAACTCGCTGTGGGTCACGCCGGTGCCCGCCGTCATTCGCTGTACTTCGCCGGGGCGAATCTCAGAGGCATTGCCCATGCTGTCCCGGTGCTCGAGCACACCGTCGAGCACCACGCTCACGATCTCCATGTCACGATGTGAGTGGGACCCGAATCCGCGCCCGGGCGCGACGAAGTCCTCGTTGATCACGCGCAGATCCCGGAACCCCATGTGCTCGGGGTCGTGGTAGTCCGCGAACGAGAAGGTATGGAAGCTCTCGAGCCAGCCATGCCGAGCATGCCCGCGCTGCTGGGCCCGCCGGACTGCGATCATCGCGTTCTCCCGAAACCGATTCTAGCGGCCCCGCTGCGGGTCACTCGACCTCAGCGAGATTCCCCGGGCCGAGCTGCGCCGCCGCTCTTCCCGCCAGCGGCGGGCCCGCATCAGTTGACCGGGACGGTGAGCTTGGGCGCTCGCTGCACGTTCCCCGTCTCGGCAAGGCGGATACCGATGAAGGTGCGCAGGAACACGAAGGACCGCTTGCTCCGGCTGTCGGTCTCGTCGACCTAGAACCAGCAATCTCGGAAGCGGGTAGGTGAAGGTGTACGCGTCCTTGGCGATTTCACGCGCCTCATTGCTGGTCGAAACCGTAGCGGTCGACGCCATGCTCGGATGCAGCGCGCGACGTTGAACAGCGAGTAGACCAGCAGCGACGTGGCGCTCCCGAGCGAGGCGATGGTCGTCAGTGAGAGGAAGGTCCCGATGATTCCTCCGTGATTCTGGAGATCCAGGGTCGAAGAGCAGGAAGCTCGCTATGGGATCCCCCGAGAGAACCATGCGCTGTAGGATTCAGCGTGCTCGAGCAGGATCCGCATGACCTCCTCGATTGCTATCGGCGACCGGTGCACACCATGTCCCTCGCCGGCGACCACCAGCTCCGACGCAGCGCCGGCCTGGCGGGAGCTGGCGTGCCCGACCACTCCGTCGGACTGTGTTCCCGGCTCGAGTTCCCCAAGGATCGTGTGGAATGGGACGGCAGGGTCGACCGGTAGCTCGCCTAGCGCGCGGATGAGCGGATCTCGAGTCGAGAGCGCGCGAGGACCGCTCGGCAGGCCGGCCAGACGGAAGCGGAAGTCGGGTGCTAGATACGCCTCGTTGGCGCGCAGCACGCGCTCGAAGGTCTCAGACTCGGACCTCGGCAGCGAGATCCAGGACGCAACGAAGCGAGCCAGCGGGTTGTCGGCCAGCCGACTGCCCCGGTGTGGCGTCGCAATGAAGACCACCCGCCGGACTGCCGCGTTCCGATCAAAGAATAGAAACTCTCGCATGGCCAGGAGGTCTTCTGGGCTCGCTTCCAGGTCTTGGGGCGGTACGGTAAAGGCGCTGTACCAGAGCTGGTCTCCACTCGCCGAGACCAGCGTCTTCGTCAGCAGACCGCCTTTGCTGTGAGCGACCACTACGATGTGATTCGTCGCAAAGTCATCGTCCTCCGGGTCGAGCGCCCGCCGAAGCCTGCCGAGCTGTGCACGAAAGTCCGCGGCTGCGTGTAGAAAGGGAATGCCCGTCGGGTATACGGCATGCCAGATCTGGTAGCGGGCTCGGATCGCCGCATCGCCAAATAACTCGTTGGTCAGCTCCATCCAGGTGAGCGGGCTCGAGATGAGCCCATGTACCAACAGCAGCGGAATCCGATCCGCATCGTACGGCTCCAGCAGAAAGATCCCCGCGTGAGCGCCGATCTTCTCGTGGTCGAATGCGCCAGTGAGCGCCGTCCGCTCTAAGCGCGTTCGCGACAGCAGGACCGCGTACGCCGCCGTGAAGTCGGCGGCAAGAGGCTGCAGCGCCTCGTCGATCCGCACTACCGACTCCCTCGACGAATCGAGGAGTCGGACCGAGGCTCCACCGTCGGCCGCATGCACAACCGTCGCCGTCAGCGGACGGATGATCCCTTCGGGCGGGTAGTAGAACGGATCATCCGCCAAGGTTTCCCGCACCCCGACCATCGGGACACCGACTCCTTCGCGTCGGTGGCGAATCGGGAAGCCAGAGATCTCGAGCGCATCACTCGGAAGCAGCCGGTCGAAGTACGCGGGATCCCACGCGCCTTCTCGATAGGCGTCCTTCTCGCTGGGCCGTGCGGCGCCCGCGACGTTTCGCGCGAGGTCGGAGATCGGACCAGCCAGGGTCGGAACCCGGGTCTCCACCTTCACCGGCGTCGTCGCACAGGCCGAGGCCCAGAGCAGGATCGGAATTGCAATCGCGCGGCTTCGCATCGCCCTTCGAGCTTGCCAGATCTGGATAAGAAACGAAGGCGAGCGATCACCAAAAGCGGAGCCGCACGGAGCCGATTGAGGCATGCCGGGCACGCTCCTGTTGCGCGAACCTGACCGGCGCGAGCGACTCTGAAGGCTCACAGGGCGTTGCGACCGTGAGGCAAGTCTAAGTCGATCTCTGGGCCATCTGGAACGATGCCGAAGGGATTGATGTGCCGATGTGACTCGAAGTAGTGGCGCTTGATATGTGTCATATCGACCGTCTCCGCGATCCGGAGCGGAGCCGGTTCCCCCGAGCGCGCTGGATCAGACCCTCGGAGAGGAACGCGAGGGCCAGGAACGCCACGAAGATCGACAGCGAGCGGGGCGCGTGCTCGAGCGTGTAGACGACCCAGACCGCGATGGCGACGAGGCAGGCGACGACGCTCAACACGATCCAGACACGCTTCATGCCCCCGCCACCGACGAGTCGGAGCGCGCCGACGTTGACCAGCGAGTAGACCAGCAGCGACGTGGCGCTCCCGAGCGAGGCGATGGTCGTCAGCGAGAGGAAGTTGAGCAGGATCAGCGCCACCACGGCCGATATCGTCAGACCCCGCGTACTGGCGCCGATCTCCTTCTCGAAGCGCGCGGGTAGCTGACCGTGCGTAGCGAGCGTGAACGTGACGCTGGTGACCCCGAAGAGCCCCCCGTTCAGGCTGGTGACAGTCGCGAGGACGGCACTGACGAGGAGGACCTGGTAGCCGACCTCTCCGAAGATCGAGCGCGCCGCGATGGGGAGCAGCTTCGCTCCGCTCGAGACGAGCTCCTGCTCGGACACTACGGCGGTGATCGCCATTGCGAGGGCCACATACAGCACGATGACGATCCCGATCGACGTGTACATCGCACGCGGCAGATCGCGCACCGGGTCCTGCATGCGTTCGGCCGCGTTGCTGATGGTGGCGAAGCCGGTGAACGCGAAGAAGGTCAGCGCGAGGCTGCCGAGCACCGGGGTGCCGCCGGGCCAGGTAGCGGGCGAGAGCCGCGTCGGCTCCGCATAGCTCCCCAGGGCGATCGTGAAGCCGGCGAGCAGGACGAGGTTCACGAGGACGGCGCTCCTCTGGAGCTGAGCGACGACGTTCGTGCCGATCAGGGCCAGCACGGAGAGCCCGACGAGCAAGCCCGAGGCCAGTACCCGCTCCCAGAAGGGCAGGTTGGCCTCGACGCCGACGAGCGCCGCGGCAAACTTCCCGAACGCCAACGAGATCATCGCCATGCCGATCAGCTGCGCGATGTAGAAGAGGATGGAGCAGGCGCCAGAGAAACGGCCCGTCCCGTAGGCCTGAGCGAGATACTCGACCACCCCCCCACGCGTCGGGTAGCGGATGCCGAGCTGCACGAACGAGTGGCCGGTGAGCAGCGCGATGATCCCGGCCACTCCGAAGGCGAGCCATACTGCGGAGTGCGCGAGGGCCGCGGCCTCTCCCATCAGCGCGAAGATGCCGGCGCCCACCATGGAGCCGACGCCGAGGGCAACGAGGCCCGGAACCGTCGCCCGCTCGACCGGAGCGCTCATGCGATCCACACCGCTCCGGGAAGAGGTCCTAGGGACATGCGATCCTCCGAGGCCAGGCGGCAGGTCGGCCGGGGTGAGTGGCCGGGGCGGATCTTCTCGCTCCTGAAGGGGGGCCTACAGGTCCTCGGGCCAGCGCAGCGGCTTGGTCGTGACCGGCGCGCGCGGCTTCTTGCGCTCGGTCAGGCCGTTCTGACGCAAGCGCCAGAAGAACTGATTGAATCGATCCTGCCCGAAGAAGGGTTCGCCCCGGAAGATCATCAGCGGCACACCGCCGTGGCCGGCCTGCGCCTGGATCTTGGAGTTCTCCAGCCAGACGGCGTCGACTTTCTCCGGGTTCTCCTGGATGAATTTGATCGCCTCGTCGTAGTCGAGTCCATCGATCTGGTTGAAGCGCTCCATCACATGGGCAGGCCAGTGTTCCTCCTCGCCACTCCAGATGAGGTACGAGATCTTCGCCACGTAGTCGAGGCTCCTCCCCTTCAACTGCGTATATGCGGCCAGCCGCGTGATCCAGTGGATATAGGGCTGCTTCTCCGGCGGATGCACGAACTGGTAGTTCTCTCTTTCACCCGGTTTGGTCGTCTGCCAGATCGGATCCGGCACCGCCCAATGTGGGTAGGGAACTCCCTCGTATTCGGCGCTGCGGACCGGGTCGTACTGGGTGTGGGGAAGCTTGTACCACAAGCTGAAAACTCCACCCGCCTCCCCTGCTCCCCCCTTGGTGGAGCGCACCGCGATCGGCATCACGGGGCGGATGGTCAGGTCTACATTGTAGTTTGAGTTCAGCCACACCAGTCGCTGCAACGCCAGGTAGCTGTACGGGCTGCGCATCGACCAGATGACGTCGGCTTTGAGCGGTTTCTCCTCGGTCACCGGCGCTGTCAGCGGCGCCGGCATCTTCTCGTGAGGCGGACGGAGGCCGTCACTGCCGTGAACCGCCAGCCAGTTGTCCTTCGGGGGCGGCGGGTCATCCGTGGTCGGCAGCGGCGGCAGTTCGGGTACCGCCGGATCATGCGGCCATGTCGCATCCGGGCTGTTCAGGCTGTCGATCAGCTCCGCCGTGACCGGAAACGTGTCCTGTGCCTGTGCCTGTGCCTGTGCGCCGAATGACACGAAGAACAGAATGAGAGCCCAATGAGCTCCTAGCTTCATGACTTCCCCCTTCAAGAACTTGGAACAGCGGCTCCCGAATGAGCGGCCGGATCACTGGGATGATATTGAGCTTGAGCCTGAAGCGCTTGCCGAAGTCGTCTTGGTGGACGACCGGGTACTCGGCTCCCAGCTGGAGCTTGACCGGCCTACCTCGCCGCTGGCCCCGATGCCGCCCGTGCAAGATCCCCGGCGACTCCCTAGTCGCAGAGCCAGCGCATCCAGGACTCGACGCCGATCCGTCGCCCCGGTGGAATCGCGCGCAGGGCCATGTAGCAGACGACCATGAACACCGGCGCCAGCGCCAGCGCGGTGGCGAGCGGCATCGCCTTCATCCAATAGTACGTGGGATCCTCGTGGCCCATCGCGATGGCGTAGATCCACAGCGGCCACACGTGCACGATGTGATGCACGATGTAGATCGTGAACGAGTAGCGGCTGAAGAGTGACGCGACGCCGAGGGCCTTGGCATGGCGCGCAGCATTCGGGGCGAGATCGACCCGTTCGTGCAGGATCCCGAGGAGGACCAGCGCACCGCCGAGTGCCCCGCCGACGTACACGATCGTTGCCGGGTACATCCACCAGCCGAGCAGCACGTAGTGCGTGATCAAGTCGGGCAGATAGGGCCGAGCCGCCAGCGCAAGAAGCGACGCGGCGAGGAGGGCCGCACCCACCCCCGCGGTGCGACGCCCGGGTCTCTCGGCGTCCGCCGTGTCCCCGAACAGATAGTCGCCGGCGACGAACCCGACGAGCGGGAACGAGATCCAGGGAAAGAACGGGAAGTAGCCGGTCACCAGAAACCCGATCAGGACGTCGGAGAGGATGAGATCGGGGTCGTAGAACCCGTTCACCCAGTAGGCCTCGTAATCCGCCATGGCTCCGAGGAGCGGACTCATGACGACGGCGATGCCCGCGACGAGCAGAGAGATCGAGAGCGGGAGTCGACGCATGACATTCAAGAGGATCAGCGCCACGCCGATCAGCGTCAGCACGTCCCAGTTGTAGGTCCCCTCCGGGAGCCACACGAACAGGTTGAACGCGAACCCGACGCCGATGACGAACAGGCCACGCCGGATGGACACCTTCGAGATCTGCTCCTTGCTCGTCCCGCGCCTTTGCTGGCCGCGCAGCCACAGCCGGTATCCGACTCCGTTGAGCAGCGCGAAGAGCGGCGCGCCAAACCCCGCCAGGGGAATCGTGTCGCCGGCCAGGTTCTCGCCGAAGTGGACGAGCACCATCACGAAGATGGCGAGCGTCCTGAGGATGTCGAGCGACGCGTAGCGCAATGCCTAGGGAACGAGATCGGTCAGCGTCTCGAACACTCCGAAGATCAGCTGCGCCAGCAGCAGCACGATGATCACGAGCTCCAGCGTATGCCCGCGGGTCTCGAGGTTGAATGCGCTGGCCCGCTCGCCGCACATCTCGTAGACGTGCTCGAACACCTCGACCTGCTCTCCGACGAGCTCGTGGCGATGCGCCATCTCTGTCCGCTCGCGAAACCGCTCGTTGATCTGGCTCGACAGCGTGGGCGGGTGGAGGTGTGGACAGTGAACCCGCGGTCCGATCCGGGCGAGGCGGGCTCTCAGCAGGACCGTCTGCTGGAATCGCCCGCGCAGCTCGTTGAGCCGGCTCTCGGGCATCGCCTCGACGTCGAACGCCAGCGGGATGTCCGATTCCATCTGCGGCCACTCCCTGCCGAGCTCCATCTCGATCTCGTGCAGCTCCGCCTCGTAGTACATCGCTTCGGCCAGGGCCGCGCACACCGGCCGGAGCCGTTCACGAGTCGCGAGGACTGCGATGCGACCCTGAGTCCAATAGACCCGCACGCCCTGGAGCGTCGTCATCTTCGCGTTCGGCCGGCCGAGCGGCTCGTCGACCCACGCCCTCGCGCGCGCCAGCGTCTTCTCGTCCTCGGGATCGACGCCCGCATCCCGTTCGGTGGGAATCAGGAGCGCAAGGATGTCGCGCGGGCCGATGGCCTGCCGCGCATCCGGATTCCGCGCCGCGATCACGGCACGGAGATCGAGAGTGTCCGGGAACTCGACGAGCAACTCCTGGTCGGCCTCCTGGGCAGAGGTGAACCGGATCCACAGGATCTCCGCGCCCGCCGGCATGCCGCCCGCGGTGGTCTGTCCGGGCGTACCGGGTTCGTCTCGTGTGTTCATGCTCTTCTCTCGATCATCAGCGCTGCCAGCCATGAGGCTACGTACTCCGCCGAGTCCAGGACTCCGTTGATGGTGGTGTCGAACAGGTAATCACCGACCACGAACAGATGCGGGTGGTCGGTCGGCTCGGGTCGGTGCCGTCGGTCGAGGCTGAGTGGCTGCCACCCGCCGGGCATGGCACTGACCGACGCGGGCCAGCGTTGGACCACCCCCTCCAGGAAGTGCTCCCTGCCGTGTGCCAGGAAGTCCGGCAGCGAATCGAGGGCCGCCTCGATCAGTTCCTCGTCGGACTTCTCGCTCATCTCGCCGGCCGCAGTACCCCCGAGCAGCCAGCCGAGGACCCCATGGCGGCAGCCGGGGATGCGCGACGACTCGTCGTAGAGGCAGCAGCCCCCCAGTCGATCCAGCATCCAGTACGAATCGCCGAACGCGTTGCGCCAGAAGGGCTCGTCGAACAGGACACTGATGCGCAGGTAGTGGGCCGGGAAGTCGTGTCGATCGAAGTGCCGCCGCATCGCCTCGGCCAGCCCCGCTTCGGGATACGAGATCGACGGAAGGTGATTGTGGGGCAAGGCGATGACCACGTAGTCGAAGTCGTCGTGCTGCGGCTCCCCGCGCTTCACCGAGTGCACGCGCAGCTTCCGATCCGGCTGCCTCTCGACGCCGCAGACCGGCTGCTCCAGGTGAACCGTGGCATCGAGGCGCGCTGCCAGCTCGTGCGTGAGCCGTTCGTTGCCGCCTTCGATGCCGTACAGATTCATGTAGAGGTCATCGTTCATCACGTAGTTCTGCAGCCCATACTGGGAACTGGTGAGATCGGGCTCGGTCGCGAGATCGCTGTGGATCAGCGTCTCGATGTAGGTGCGCGCCTCGGGCTCGGTGACGTGGGCGAGATCGGAATCGAAGCGCAGCCGCTCGGGCGGCGGCGGCGAGCCCTCGGGATCGTCACCGTGATAGAACTCCTGCCGGGTGATGCGGTCCTTGGCGAGCCGGTCGAACTCGACCACGGCACGATGGACCTGCGGGCCCAGCCGGTCGCTGATGTCGTCGAGGTTCGAGAGGATGCGCTGGTTCATGACCACCGCCGGGCCGCCCATGGGCCGAATGGGCAACCCGAGCTCGGCGATCAGATCCTTGAGCGGGTCCTCGTCGATGTGGGCGTAGTCGTAGAACTCCGCGGCCCCCGCCTCGTAGCGGACGGGTGCCGTGCGGAAGTGGGGGGTCAGGATCTTGCCCCCTAGACGCGGGCCCGCCTCGAACAGGGCGACGTGCACGGGATGGTCCGCGAGGCGCTGCAAGGCGTAGGCCGTCATCAGCCCGCCGGGCCCTCCGCCCACGATCGCGACGTCAAAGCTGGACATCGATGAACCGCTGCGGAACGGGGGCGCGCTCTGGGGGGCTCTTCGGCAAGTCCTGGTCTCCTGATGTGACGGGGTGCCCAGGTACGGTGTCGTCCAGCGCGGGAGGTGTCAACGAGGCCGACGGCTTGCCATTTCTGGCCAGACGAGCGACGCAGGCCCTGTGTGTGTCGCTCTCCCCGGTTCGGCAGGAAGCAGGCTGTATTTGCGTCGCGACACGCGCTACGACTGATGCTGGTCGCCCTCCATGGGCTCGGCCATCATTCATTCACGGAAGGGGAAAGAATGGATCCCAAGAAACGTCCCGGTTTCGCGCGCCTCGTGTTGGTGCTCTCACTCGCCTTGATGCTGCTCGGCTCGGGCTGCATGGGTCGGTACGCTGCGTGGAGCAAAGTCGAAGAAGTGAACCTCAATGCGGTAGAGAACCGGTACGCGCGCCAGGTCCTGTTCTGGCTGATGTCGCCGATTTATTCCATCGCAAGCCTGACAGACGTCCTGATCTTCAACCCTCTGGAATTCTGGACAGGCACCAACGAAGTGGACGGGGGAGAAGCCGAGGTCGACATCGATATGTAGCCGCGCTCGGCGACGAACCGCCCGGGAGCCTCGACCGGGATCGCGCGCTGGCTGATCTCAAAGACCGTGCGCGGGTGTGATGTGGTGCCGGAGGCGGGAGTCGAACCCGCACGGCCGTTTCCAGCCGGGGGATTTTGAGTCCCCTGCGTATACCAATTTCGCCACTCCGGCAGGGGCGGGGATTCTATCACCCCTCGCCCAACAATCCTCAGAGAGAACGTGCCTTTCGGAGCCCGGAAGGGTCGCTTTTGACAGCGCGCCGGCCCCCCGATAGCTTGATTCGTCGAGTGGGGCTGTAGCTCAGCTGGGAGAGCATCAGGCTGGCAGTCTGAGGGTCAGGGGTTCGATCCCCCTCAGCTCCACCAACGGATTCAAGGGGTTGGCAACGTGGTTGCCAGCCCCTCTTTCGTGAGGGGCCGCTAGGGGCGTCTCGCGGATCGCCAACGCTCTGTCAGCCGAGAATCCGTGTCGGTCGTCGCGAGCGCGCGAACCTCTCGCTCGACCAGCGCTTCGTCCAGTTCGGACCCGAGGCCCCGGACGACCGAGCGGGCATCCTCCAGGTCGCGCTCACGGCTCGAGAGGAGCTTGAACACGACGAAGTCCTCGGGGCTCAAGACCCGGATGGGCTTCTTGCGCAGCGTGGACTCGATCGAACGCTCCAGCGCTCGGCGGGCGTACGCAGCATCCGCAGGCTCGACGAGATCGAGCGTGTTCAGTTCTTCGCCCTCGACCAGAGTCACCCGACTCACCACCACGCCCCCGAACGACTGCCCCTCGAAAGCAAGCATCGTCCGGAGCCCGAGTCGCCGATCCAGCAGCGCAGCGACCGCCGCCGCGTCCGGATTCACGACCGCGAGATCGACGTCTTTCGTTTCCCGAGCGTCCCCGTACGCAGCAAGCAGTAGCCCGCCGTAGAGGGCGTGGGGGAGCGCCTCCGCGCGGAGGCAGTCAGCGACCGCGAGGGCGACCGCTACCGGGTCGGCGAGATCCATCATTCCTCTCGCGTAGAGCGACGTGCCCCATCTCGCGGAGTTCGAGTGTGGCGCGCCGCAGCTTGCACCGTTCCCGGTCTGCGCGCTCGAGGCGACTCTTCAACGTCGACGAGTCCATCGGCACATCCGGAGAGTACCGGGCGCGATCCAGGAGTGCCCAGTCGAAAGGCGCTCCCTCCAGTATACTGCGAGCTGCGTGAACGATCTCCCCGCCAAGCGCTCCCCGGCCGCACTGACGCGACCCTACGAGGACGACCAGACGGTCTACTCGGTGCTGCGGAGCATCTCGCGACTCGGGCCCTGGGAGCCGCCCGAGACGATGCAGCTGGTGAGCCTGATGGGCAGCATCGTGCTCGACTACCGGGAGGCCGACCTGCCCCTCGGCATCACCGAATTGGAGTGCCAGGTCTACGCGGGAAGCATCGAGATCATCGTGCCGCCCGACGTCGACGTCGAGCTCACGGGCTCGGTCTTTCTCGGGAGTGTCGAAACCAAGAACGAGGGGCGCGGTCGCTGGCGGCGCAAGGCACGCGAGGTCCTGCTCGGCGAATCACCCGAGGAAGAAGCTGAGGACGAGACCGAGCGTCCGCTGCTCGCGGTGCACTGCACCGGGGCGATGGGAAGCATCGAGGTGAAGCGGACCTAACGGGGCGCATCCCTCGATTCCGCTCAAACGCTCCCGTGCCGGGTTCAAGCGCGACCTCGGGCGCTGGGTCGGGATCTTCGTTCGCGGGCTGCGCCCCGGCGGCTAGCGCGCGCGGCGCGCCCGCCCCCCGAAAGACAGGACGAGGACTCCGAGTACGAGTTGGAGCATCGCGCCGGGTTCGGGGACGGCCTGCTCGATCATCACGAGCCGCTCGGGAACTTGCGGATCGAGAGCGACGATCGTCAGGATCAGACTGTCATCGGCCTCCTGCTGGCTCGTGCACGCAGTGGCATCGAAGCGCGGGGTTCCGTTGTTCAGAGGATCTGGGAAGACGATCAAACAGCCATAGCCGGCGGGGTCCCGTTCGAGCAGCTCGAGGACCGGAAGATTCGTGAACGCCGCCGCCAACGGATCGTCGATCGCGAACTGGCCGGACTCGGTATGGAGGTCTTCGATCGCATCGACGACCGGCATGTCCTCGTCCGCGACCCGCGCAAACACCGTGAACCCACCGTTCTGGCCATCGAGGATTGCCGCGTTGTCGGCGAGGTTGATGAACCACTGATTGATTGCGGAGTCGGGATCGCCCGCAAACTTCGCCATCGCCACCGTTCCGCGGAGATTCGAGATGCCGGGCTCGTTGAGAATCGGCGGCTGGGCCGGCACCGCCCCATAGCTGGTTTCCGCGGTCCAGAAGAACCCCCCGCCCTGGAGGATGAAGCCCGGGATGCTCCGGTGGAAGAAGCTCTGGTCGTAGTCACCTCGCGCCACATATCCCAGGAAGTTCGCGACGGTGCCCGGTGCCTCGCCCGGGCCGTCGAGCATCTCGAGGCAGATGTCTCCGAGGACCGTCTGAACATCCACTCGGACGCGACCTTCCGGATTCGCGACCGGACACGCCGACGCTCCCGACGCGAAGAAGATCGCGACTCCGAGGGATCCAATCAATCTGCGCATGGGCTCCACCATCAAAGTTGAGAGAACAAAGGAGGGTCACACATCGGGGTACACACGGCTGCCCCACGGGGCCTTACCTTGCGGTCAGTCGTGAGGGAATTAAACTCCGGACACCGTAGGATTTATTCCCACGAACCCAGGGCAGACGTACCCCTCGGAACGTCTCGGACGCTCCAAGAGCGGATTCTGAGCTGCCCAAGCCCCGGAGTCCCGCATGCTGCCCCGCCCCGTTCGTCTCGGTGCCGCCGTCCTCGGAACGCTGTTCATCGCAGCCCTTCCGTCGACGCAGGCATTCGCCCACGAAGCGTTCTTCGAACTCGCCGGCAAGAAGGTCGAGATCAAGACGACCGGCAAGAAGCCGTCGTTCTCGTTCCAGACAGAGAAGAAGCAGGTCGACCTGAACCTCCGCCACGACCCCGTCATCGAGGGCTTCAGCCTACTCGTGGTCGGCAGCACCGGTCGCACCGAATTCATCACGCTCGACCCCACCCTTTGGAAGGCCAAGGGAAAAGGGACGCCTCCCAAAGCCTGGAACTACAAGGACAAGGAAGGCACACGCGGCGGCATCACGAACGTCCAGCTGAAGGCCGGCAGCCTGAAGGTCAAGGGGAAGGGCGAGAACTGGAACTGGTCGCCCGAAGACGTCCAAGGCGATGTCTGGGTTTGGGCCCGCTATGAGGACGAGTGGTATTGCTCGCAGTTTGGCGCCGACAGCGACGTCAAGAAGAACGAGGCAGGGCACTTCAAGGCCCGCAAGGCGCCCGCTCCCGGCGCCTGCCCGATCCCGACGTGCGGCAACCGAGAGCACGAGGCCGGCGAAGACTGCGACGACGGCAACAAGGACGACGAGGACGGCTGCAGCCTCGAATGCACCGTGATCTGTGATGCCGAATCGTTCGATTCCACTTTCGACGCGATCCAGTCCGTGGTCTTCGAGGGCTACAACTGCACTGACTCGGGTTGCCACGGTCAGGCGGACCACACCTCCGACCTCAGCTTCTTCGACGGCGACCCCGACGGCAGCTGGGACGATTTGGTGGGCGTCATGTCGAAGGCGAAGCCCGAATGGGACCTCGTCGAGCCGAGCGACATCGCTACGAGCTTCCTCTACGAAAAGCTCGCGGCAGGCACGTTCCCGGAGCTGTTCGACACCACGAACAGCCCGATGCCGGTCGGCGGCAGCCTGACGCCCGACCACCTCGAGGCGATCGAAGAGTGGATCCGCGGCGGCGCTCCGCGAGATGGCATCGTCGACGGGACCGCCGCGTTGCTCGGCACGTGTCTACCGCCGCCGACCCCGCTCAAGGTCGATCCGCCGCCCGCGCCCGGCGCCGGCGTGGGTGTGCAGCTGCGTTCGGGCGCCTGGTCGCTCCCGGCGCACAGTGAGAACGAGGTCTGCATGTCGTCGTACTACGACTTCACGGGCACCGATCTCATTCCCGAAGAAGACCAGTTCGACTGTCCGGACGTCTTCGGACCGAACAACCATTCCGACAAATGCTTCCGCTACCACAAGCAGCTGCTGCTGCAGGACCCGCAGTCCCACCACAGCATCATCCATATCTATACGGGTGATGGAGACACCAGCGATTCGGGCTGGGGGGACTGGACGTTCAAGATGAACGATGTGGACAACCCGCTGAACGGCACCTCTTGCGACCCGCTCATGTTGGACCTGGCGACGGGCCGCAACGAAGGCTGCAGTGGCGAGGCCAACCGGAACGCGGCGTGCATCTCGGGCTATGGCCCGGACGACTGGAACGCCGCGGGCACGGCTCCGCAGTTCAGCGGCTCCCAGGAGGCGCACTACGAGCAAGAGTTCGCCGACGGGGTCTACTCCGTCCTCCCGATGTCGGGCATCCCGGTCTGGAACAGTCATGCGTTCAATCTGACTGACACCGACACCACGCTCGCGCAGTACCTGAACCTCGAGCTCGCCGCTCCCGAAGACCAGCTGTATCCGGCGCAGCAGATCTTCGATTCGGGGTACATCTTCGTGCAGAATGTGCCGCCCTTTGAGACTCGCGAGTACTGCGACACCGAAACGATCCCGCAGAACGCGAATCTCTTCTGGTTGAGCTCGCACACGCACATCCGGGGGGTTCGCTGGCGGACGTGGCTGCCACCGAACGAGCAGTGCACCCCGGACACCTGCGTGCCGGGCGATCCGGCGGAAGTCGACTATGTGAGCACGGTCTACAACGACCCGGTGCAGATGCCGATCGATCCTCCGATTCCGTACGACAGTGCAGACCCGGCGGAGCGCACGTTCCTGTACTGCTCGCTCTACGACAACGGCAGCACGCCCGACAGCCCGCCGGTCAAGCGGCGCTCGACCTCCCCGGTCCCGCCGCTGCCGATCGGGGGCCCGTGCAGCGAGGACGAGGTCGCTTGCTTCAACGAGGGGCCGAACAGAGGCATCCTCTGCGGGGGAGACGACGCCGTGTGCGACACCACTCCGGGCTCCGGAGACGGCGTGTGCGACGCGTGCCCGCTGCGCGGTGGGTTCACGACCGAGGACGAGATGTTCATCCTCCTCGGGAACTACTACGTCGACTAGCGAACGCTGAGTGACGGGGGGCCGCACGGCCCCCCGTTCTCGCTTGGGATCAAAACCACAGCGGCGCGCGTTCGCCGGCAGCACCTGCGGCCCTTGACGCCCGGAGCCGCGCTTACTTGGCGGCGCCGGTCTTACCGAGCTTCGAGCGGTACCGGAGTCCGACGCTTTCTCCGTACGGGATTCCGCCGATCTCGACGGTGATCGGGACGGTCACGGCAGCCCCGGGCTTGGGCTCGTTCCGATTGGTCAGCCCTTCGTCCGCAAGGCTCGGCGAGAATCGGCCCTTCTTGCGCTTCGCGTTGAACTTCCACAGGCCCGTTTTCCCGCTCTGCTTCAGAGACGCAGAGTCTCGCTTGTCGGGGCTCTTGTAGCGTCCCTTGGCGTCGAAGGTGCCGTCGAAAGCGACTCCTCCGACGTCGACGTGCACCTCGGTGGGGACGAATCCGTCCGGGAGTGCCCAATCACGAACCTTGATGTTGAGCTTGTCCTTCGACGGCTTGTCGAAGCGGAGATCGATCTTCAGCGTCCTGATCTCTCCGACGAGAGGCACCGGAAGGAACCGGCACTCGCTGTCACAGAGATCGGCGTCGCTGGTGTTCCCGTCGTCGCATTCTTCGAGAGGACCCACGATGCCGTCTCCGCAGCTCTCATGGCGACATTCCTCATCGCAACCGTCACCGGGGGTCGTATTGCCGTCGTCGCACTGCTCCGTCGAACTCACGACGCCATCGCCACAATCATCGGAGACTTCCAGCGCGCAGACCGCGTTGCAGCCGTCGCCGGACACGCGGTTGCCGTCGTCGCACTCCTCGCCCGGATCGAGATCGCCGTCTCCGCAGCTCGTGGGCATGGGAGCTGGGAACGGAGCGCGGGACGGCGGATCCGAAGGCAGCGGCACCGGTGCCGGACTGAGCGGCGACAGCGCGGAGAGATTGAGCCGATAGAGCTGGTCGCCGAACGTGTTCGTCACGTAGAGCTCGCCGTCGGCGCCTTCGCCGAATGAAGTCCAGGAGTTCTCTCCGCCCTCCGCCGGGAGGAGCGTGCGCTGCCACGAGCCCCCTCCCACGTGGTGGAGGGACCAGATCCGGCCGAGGCCGAAGTCAGCAAAGATGTACGCGCCGACATACCCGGGCGCCCGGGAGCCGCGATAGACGTAGCCGCCGGTGATCGAACGGCCGTCGCCGTGGTCGTACTCGAAGTGCGGAACCTGGTAGGCCGGGTCCGCGCAGCCGGGCACCGCGGCGCCACACATCTCGGCGTCGGGGTTCCGGCAGAACGTGCCTTCCATGACCTTCCAGCCGTAGTTTCGTCCGCCGAGGCTGTTCGGTGCTTCCCGATCCACCTCTTCGATGTCGCCCTGCCCGACGTCCCCGATCCAGAGATCCCCGCGCGTCCGATCGAACGAGAACCGCCACGGGTTCCGCAGGCCCCAGGCCCAGATCTCGTCGAGCGCTCCGTCGTCCGAATCGGCGTACGGATTGTCGCTCGGAATGCTGTAGTACGGCGGTGTTTCACTGCCCGTATCGACGTCGATTCGCAGGATCTTGCCCAACAGAGAGGACGCGTTCTGGGACCGGCAGCCGGGATCGTCGCCGAGCCCGCCGTCTCCGAATCCGATGAAGAGAGTGCCGTCCGGCGCGAACTGGAGCTGGCCCCCATTGTGGTTGTCGAAGGGTTGAGGCACCTGGAGCAACACGGTCTCCGTCGGGTCGGCCACGTTCGGATTCGAGGAGACCTCGAACCTCGAAACGATCGAGGTGAAGCCCGTGTTCGTGTCGGTCGTGTAGCTGACGAAGAACCGACCATTGACCGCGTAGTCGGGATGGAAGGCGACTGACAGGAAGCCCCCTTCCCCGCGATCGTCGATCCGATCGGAGAGATCGAGAAACGGAGCGTCAACGAACTGACCGTCCCAAATATTCAGCTCGCCGGTGCGGTTCACGACGAACAAGCGAGAGTCGCCCGCGTGCGTCACGAAGATCGGACGACGCGCCCCGGGCAGCAACTCGAGCACCTGGCTCGCGGCGGAGGTCGCCAGGCCCCAGGATGAGACGCAAGACAAGATGAGTCCGCAGGCGATCTTGTGGAGCTTCGTTCGGGCGATGGGGTGCACTCGGGGCCTCTGTATGAACCGTTAGGATCTTTGGATCTAGCGGGCGGCGACACCCATCACAACTTGAGTGACTTTCCCTCGCGGAGGGTTCCGCCCGATCTTCGAACGGCAGATTCGACCTCGCCTCCCCACGGGGCAACGACTGCGCTGGAGATTCCTTTGCTCCGACTCCACGACTTCCTCGAATCGGGCAACGGGTACAAGGTGCGCCTGCTGCTCACCCAGCTCGAGATCCCTTTCGAGTGGATCGAACATGACATCCTGCGCGGAGAAACCCGCACGCCCACGTATCTCGCGCTGAACCCCAACGGCCGGATCCCGCTCCTCGAACTCGAGGATGGGAAGTGCCTGGCCGAATCCAACGCGATTCAGTGGTACCTCGCCGAGGGCACCCGCTTCCTGCCGGACGAGCGCTTCCTGCGGGCGCAGGTCCTCCAGTGGTTGTTCTTCGAGCAGTACAGCCATGAACCGTACATCGCAGTCGTCCGCTTCTGGGCGCACAGCGGAACGCTCGACGAGCACGCGGACGAGATCGACGCGCGGAGAGCCCGCGGGCACGAGGCCCTCGCAGTGATGGAGAATCACCTCGCGCCGCGATCCTGGTTCGTCGGCGACGCCGCGTCGATCGCCGACATCGGCTTGTATGCGTACACCCACGTCGCGGCCGAAGGCGGCTTCGACCTCTCTGCCTACCCCGCGATCCAAAGCTGGCTCCACCGGGTCCGCACCCTCCCCGGCCACATCCCCATCGACTTCCAAAGTTTCTAAACCCGGGGACGGTCTTAACAAATTAAGCAATTCGCCCCTAGGGGCGAATTGCTTAATTTCTTAAGACCGTCCCCGTTTCTAAACTACGGGGCGGCGAGGAGCTCGAGGGCCAGGTGCGCGAGGGTGCTGACGCCGGTGCGGAGGGTGGGTTCTGGCAGCGGCGCGTACCGACTCGAGTGAAGGGACGGCAACGGTTCGCCTCCGGCCGCGGCGTCCGCCACGCGGGCGGGGTCGACCGAGCCCAGCCGATAGAGAAGCCCCGGCACTCCCGCCGCTCGAGGCAACATGCCGAAGTCCTCGCCGCCCATGCCTGCGGGCACCACGGCGACCCGGTCGGTACCGAGCAGCGACGCGAACAAGCGAGTCGCGTCTCCGGCGAGCGCCGGATCGTTGTAGACCGCGGGCGTGTACGTCTCCTTCACCCGGATCTCCGGAGCTTGCGGACACTGGAACGCGCGGCAGACATCGTTCGCCTGCTGACGGATCCCGTCGAGGAGCTGGGCCCGCACCTCGTCCGAGTACGACCGGACCGTCAGTTGCAAATGAACCGAATCGGGGATCACGTTGTGCTTCGTGCCGCCGTGGATCGAACCCACCGTGACGACCGCGGGCGCCACCGGATCGACCCTGCGGCTGACGAGCGTCTGCAGCGCCGTGACGAGATACGCGCTGGTGACGATCGGGTCGCTCGCCTGATGCGGGCGCGCCCCGTGCCCGCCGCGACCGAACACGGTGATGTCCACCGAGTCCACGTTCGCGGCCGCCCAGCCCTCGGTCGTGCCCACGTCTCCGGCGGCCAACTCGTTCGACACGTGAAGCGCCACCGCGTAGTCAGGACGCGGGAACCGCTCGAGCAGACCGTCTCCCAGCATGCCGCGGGCTCCGAGCCCCAGCTCCTCGGCCGGCTGCGCCACCACGAGAACGGTGCCCCGCCAGCGCGCCCGCAGCTCCGCGAGCAATTGCGCAGTGCCGATCAGGTTCGCGGTGTGGACATCGTGACCACACGCGTGCATGACCCCCGTCTCGCCGCCGCCGGGGCGCGCCACCCGCACCGCGCTCGCATACGGCAGACCCGTCGCCTCGATCACTGGCAGTGCGTCCATGTCGCCGCGGAGAAGCACCGTCGGGCCCGCTCCGTTCTCCAGCACCCCGACGACGCCATGGCCTCCCACCGCTGTCGTGACGTCGTATCCCGCGGCTTCCAATTCGAGGGCGACCCGCGCCGCGGTCTCCTTCTCCTCGAGCGAGAGCTCGGGGTTTGCGTGCAAGTGGCGATAGAGCGTCGTCAGCTCCGCGAGGTGCGCCTCGACCCATTCCGCCACCGCCGCTTCGTCGCCGGGACGCGGCGAGTCGGCCCGGGGCTCGGCGTGTGCCGAAATCGCGAAAGGAAGAACCAGCGAGGCGAGGAAAGAAAGCAGGATCCACATGAAAGGATCCTACCTTGACGGTGCCACTCGCCGCCGCCAAGCTGCTTCAGCGCGTTTCCGGCACCCCTGGAGGATCCCTTGAGCGACGTCTTGCGTTTCCAGGTCGACGACGACATCGCCCGGCTGACCCTCCACCGCTTCACTGGAAGGCGCTAGGCCGATGGAGAAGCTCGTGTATCTCCTCTGGGCCCCCGATGCCCGCAGCGGCGATGCGGTGCGCGATGACCTCCTCGCGGCCGAGTCGGCGCTGGCCGACGCCGGGGCTCTCGCCATCACGGTCAACGTCCGCGACTCGGATGCCGACTTCCCGCCGCCCGTCCCCACTCCGGATGGCGAGACGCTGCCCATTGCCCAGGTCTCACTCTGGCTCGATTGTCACGACCGACGCCAGCCCTGCGAAGAGATCCTTGCGCGGATCTGTCCGCGCCGCGCAGTCTACCTCGTGAGCGAAGCGCTCTACCGAGACTACGGAGGCAACCCGCACGCCCCGGTGCGCGATTGGCCCGATGGCGAGCGCTCGCCCGGCGTACTCGTGCTGACCCTGCTCGAACGACCGGACCACCTCGAGAAGAGCGCCTGGCTCGCTCACTGGCATGGCGTCCAATCGCCCGTCTCCGAGGGGCTGCAGCCGCGCACCCGGTACGTTCGGAACGAAGTGATCCGGCCGCTCGGTGACGACGCGCCGCCGTGGGAAGGCATCGTCGAGGAATGCTGGCCGTCCGCCGAACACGTCACGGATCCCCTGCTGTTCTATCTCGCGGAGGGCTCGCCCGAGCGGATGCGAGAGCACGTCTCGCGCATGATGGAGAGCGTGACCGCGTTCCTCGAACTTCCGCGAATCCGCTGCGTGCCGATGAGCGAGTACCTCGTCAAGACTCTCGGGAAGTGACGTCGGTCACGTCGGCAGGCCCCCGCTAACGCCACCCTCGGGGTCAATGCAGACCCGCGGGAAGCCGAGGAGTCGGTCGATGCGACGACCGCTCAAATCCATCCAGCCGGGCATCCGCTGCCTGCGCAATGGCTGCATTTCCGCCTTGGCGCTCAGTCTGACTCTATTCGCTGCCAATCCGGGCGACGCGGCCACGGTCCCGGGCGGCGGCGGCAAGAACGACGACTGTCTGACGCAGTTCGTCGCCGCCGCCAACAAACCCGCGGGCAAGCCCAAGAAGATCCGCTGCGTGGACGGCGACCCATCCTGCGACGACGACCCGACGCCGGGCGTGTGTCGCTTCCTTGTCGACGTGTGCGCGAACGTTACGAATCCTGCGCTCCCCGCCTGCGCGACCCAAGAACTCGAGTTCTTCACGGTCGAAAACGTCCACCCGGACACCGATCCCCGACACGACTTCCAGTTCCAGACACTCGAGGACGCGGTCAACACCTTCGTGTTGCCGGTCCAATCGGACGAAACCGACGTGTGCGCCGGCGACGTGGCGATGGTTCTCTCGCTCGAAGCGAAGGTGAAGCCGAAGGGTGCCAAGTGGAAGAAGTCGAAGAAGACGCTCCGCACCACGGCGCTCGGCCCGCTCGGTGTCCGCGACGAAGACCAGCTTTCGATGACCTGCTTGCCGCAGAAGGGTGCGGACGCGTGCGCCTCGATCACGTCGACGTTCGACCAGATCCAGCAGCAGATCTTCACGCCGAGCTGCGGCCGCCAGACCTGCCACAACGCCCCGCAGACCGAGCACACGTTGTCGCTGGCACCGGGAGAAGCCTTCGCGAGCCTGGTGGGCATCCAGCCCGACGACGGGCTCGCGAACAGCCAGGGCAAGCTGCGCGTGACGCCCGGCAATCCCGCCGCGAGCTACCTGCTCGACAAGCTGCGGGGCGACCTCGAACCGGTGCAGGGTCAGCGGATGCCGCGGCAGCTCGCCAAGCTCCCGAAGCAGAAGATCCGACTCATCGAAGCCTGGATCGAGGCCGGGGCTCCCGCCGTAGGTTTCGTGCAAGGCATCGGGTGCGGCCAGGACTAGCCTGGCCCCGACTCAGCGCAGGAACAGGCCGTACGCCTCGTTCGCCGTCTCGTCGCTCCACGGATAGCCGAGGTCGTTCAGATACTTCCGGAACGCCGCCTCATCGGCCGGGGGCACGTCGATCCCCGCCAGCACCCTGCCCTGGGCCGCTCCGTGATTGCGATAGTGGAACAGCGTGAGATTCCATGACGGGCTCATCAGCTCGAGAAACCGACGCAGCGCGCCGGGCCGTTCAGGGAACTCGAACCGCAGGAGTCGCTCGTGGGTCGCCGCGATGGCTCCGCGCCCACCCACCATGTGGCGAACGTGCAGCAGCGCGAGTTCATTCTCGCTCATATCGAGCACCGGATAGCCGGCGGCCCGCAGCTCCGCGACGATCTCGTCTCGCTCTGCCCACCCGCGCGACAGCTGCACGCCGACGAACACGTGCGCCGCGTCCTCGGCCGCCCAGCGATAGTTGAACTCCGTGACGCCGCGATCCCCGAGCGCGCTGCAGAGCCCGCGAAACGTGCCGGGCCGCTCGGGCAACGTCACGGCGAGGATCGCCTCCCGCTCTTCGCCGACCTCCGCCCGCTCGGAAACGTGACGCAGGCGATGGAAGTTCATGTTGGCGCCGCTCTGCAGCGCGACGAGGACCCGGGGCTCCGAGGCCTCGGGCGCGTCCGCGAGCCAACGCTTCATCCCCGCAACTGCCAGTGCCCCCGACGGTTCGGCCACGACTCGGGTGTCCTCGAAGAGATCGAGGATGGCGGCACAGATCTCATCGACGCTCACACGCACGAGTCCGTCGAGACGCCCTTTGATCAGCTCGAACGGCTGGGTCCCGACGGTCCGTACCGCGGTGCCATCCGCGAAGATCCCGACTCGGTCGAGCGGCACAGGGCGGCCCGCCTCGAGTGCGGCCGCCAGGCACGCAGCGTCGTCGGCTTCGACCGCAATCACCTGCGTCTCGGGCCGGAGAAACTTCAGGTAGCTCAGCACTCCGGCCAGGAGCCCACCGCCCCCCACCGGTACGAACACCGCATCGATCGGATCGGGATGTTGGCGAAGCAGCTCGACCGCGATCGTGCCGTTTCCAGCGATCACATCGATGTCGTCGTAAGGGGAGACAAACACTGCGCCACTCTCGAGTTCGAGCTCACGCGCCCGCTCGAGGGCCTGGTCGTAGGTATCGCCCTCGAGACACACCTCGGCACCGAGCGCCCGGACGGCCGCGACCTTGATCTCCGGGGTGGTGCGCGGCATGACGATCGTCGCCCGCGCGCCCAGCTCGCGCGCCGCGAGCGCGACCCCCTGCGCGTGATTGCCGGCGGAAGCCGCGATGATTCCCTGCGCACGGCTCTCGGCCGAGAGGTTCGCGAGCTTGTTGTAGGCGCCACGGACTTTGAACGAGAAAACCGGCTGCAGGTCCTCGCGCTTGAGCCACACCTGCTCCCCGAAACGCGCTGACAGCTTCGGCGCGAGATCGAGCGGCGTCTCGCGCGCGACCTCGTACACCCGCGCTCGCAAGATACGCTCGACGATCGAATCCGGCACTTGGGGACGGTAGCGGCTTTCTGGCATACTCCTGGTCCCATTCGGTCCAGGGAGAAGTCCATGAGCGCAGCGAGCTACACGATTCAGGGGCGCGAAGTCAGTCTCCCCGTCGAAGTCCGAAAGGCGACGAACGCGGCAGCGATGTACGCGGTCCCGACCGCCGCGCTGCAAGCCCTCCTCCCGGGCGAAGCCTTCGACGTCGTCGACATCGGAGGCGGCCAATCGCAGCTCATTCTCGGACTGATCGACTACCAGGACAACGACCTCGGCGACTACGCAGAAGTTGCGGTGATCGCGTTCGTCCGGCCGCGCGGGGCACCCGAAGCTGAAGCCGGGAGCTTCATCCTGCACCTCCCCGTCGATCAGGCGTTCACCTGTGAAGCGGGCTGTACGATCTGGGGGTTCCCGAAGAGCGTCGAGAAGATCGACTACACGTACGACGACGACTCCGTGCGAGGACGGCTCGAGATGGCCGGAAAGCACGTCTTCACGCTCCGCCTCCCGCGAGGGGGCGAGCCGGACGACACGTCGGTGAACCCCGGCGTCGGATACACGTATATCGAGGGGGTTCCGCACCAGACGCCGATGACGACCGGCGGGGGCGCAGTGCTGAACCCGTCAGGACCCGCGGCCGAGCTCGAGTTGGGGGACCATCCGATCGCGGACGGGCTCCGCAGTCTGGGTCTTCCGGGCGCCCCGCTCCTGACGACGTGGACTCCCCACCTGTCCGGTAGTTTCGGGACTCCCGAAAAGCTCTAGCAGCTCGCGGACGAACCCTGGGCCGCTGTCACAGCCCGAAGTCCTCGTCGAGCTGCTCGAGCACGGCCTCTTCCTCGCTCGAGACTGCACGCATCCCGAGGAATCCGCCAGACGCCTCCGCGACACTTCGTGCAGCGTCTACGAGTTGCTCTCGCACCCGAAAACGGGTCTCCACCGAGAGGTCCGCGCTCAGCTGCCTTCGGTATTCGCGACCCAGCTCGAAGAGTTCCGGCGGGGGGCAGGCTGCGAGCCAAGTCTGGAGCAACTCGTGTCCCGCCGAACCGGCGGCGAGCCCCGCCGCCTCCACGCCCTCGAGGACCACGCTGCGCTCCGGCGGGTCGAGATCCCCGTCCGACCATGCCACCTCGACCAACGAGCTGAGCGCGAGCGCCGGCAGCGTGTCCGGCGTGACCCCGAACGCGGCCATCGACTCCGCGAGCGATTCCGCGGCGGCGCCCGTTTCACGCGCTCGCAGCCCTTCACTCCAGCGCGCCATGGCACGGTCGAAAAAAACGTCGCTCAGCAGTCCTTCGGTCATGTCCGTACGATACGACAACCGGATTCAGCCCAGTCGACCGGTCACGCCGGCGAGCCGCGCGGCCAGAACCTCGTTGAGATTACGCGCCACCACGGCGGCGACACGCGGGTAGCGCCGTTGGAGCTGGCTGAACTGGGCCGGGGTGAAGCGCAGCAGTCGCCCATCCTCGAGTACCTCGACATCGGCCGCTCGTTCGTGATGAAAGAACCCGACCTCGCCGACGACGTCTCCGCGTTCGTGAGACGAGAGCACGTGACGCTGCCCCTCGGCCTCGACACTCGCGCGCAGCCGGCCGTCTACGACGACGTACAGCGCACCGCCGGGCTCTCCCGCATCCCAGAGCCGGTCGCCCGCGCGGACGGTCAGCAGCCGCCCCAACAACGCGACGATGCGCGCTTGGGGCGCAGAGAGACCCCGAAACAGCACGATCCGGTGTTGCGGATCCTCCCCCAGGTCGAGTGTGAGCAGATCCCACAGGCTCGCGATTCGCAGCCGCGCGCACAGGGCCGGGGTGAGCGTGACGTCGACCACCCAGGCGAAGGCCAGAGAGAACGCGGCCAGCGTGCCGAGCTCGCCGTTCGTCCGGAACTCGGACAGATTCAGCATCAAGAACCCGGCGCACAACGCGAGCGTCGTATACGTCACCGGACGTCCGACTGCGCGCAAAGTCGATTCGGTGGCTCGCCGTTCGTCTCCAAACCGGCGCGCGTCAGAAATGAATCGAGCGAAGTAGTGGATCGTGTCGTCGACCGCGACACCGAGCACCATCGGCGCGATCAAACTGCTGCCGGGACTGAGCATCACCCCGGACAACCCGAGCGCGCCGAAGTACCCCACCATCGGCAAGACGTTCGGAATGAGTGCGATCGCGCCGATCCGCAGCGAAACGAACATCGCCGCGAGAATCAGATAGATGAAACCGAGGGCTCCGACGACCGAAACCGTCTGCCCCTGAATGATCTCGTCGAGCGCTTGGTTGAAGACGACAGCCGTCCCGGTCGCCCGGCCAGAGAGAGGCTCAGGGAGCTCCGCGAGCCGGGTTTCGAGCCGCGCCACGAACGCCGCCACCTCTGCGGAGTCGATCACCCGCGCGCGCACCTGCAGATTCATCGTCTCGAAGCCCGCGTCGACGAATCTCCCGAGTTCGTCGCCGGCCCCCACGAACAGCAGCTGGGTCAAGAGCGAACGTTTCTCTGGAACCGTGAAGTATGCCGGGTCCCCCTCGCGGAATGCGCGATGGAGCACCTTGAGCGTATCGACCAGCGAGACCGCACTCCCGACTTCGGGCTGCTCGAGGAGCCAGGTCTGAAGCGCGTCCACCTCTCGAAGCACGGCGGGCTCCAGGAAGCCCTCCGGTGCGGCACTCTCGAGAACGACCGTCAGCGGGTTCGCGCCGCCAAGGGATTCGTTGACCGCCTCCCAGTGCATGCGCGCAGGGGCGTCCTCGCGAAACTTCGTGATCTGCTGAGTCCCGACCTCGATTCGGCTCACGCCGACCAGCGAAATCCCGAACGCGACGATCGCGCCCAGGAAGATGAGCGGCCGTCGTCCCAATGCGAAGCGGGCGAGCGCGCCGGCGAAGCGGTCGAATCCGAGGCCCGCCGTCGGGGGCAGCTTCCGCGGCCTCGGCAGCAGGGCGAGCACTGCCGGCGCGAACGTGAGCGTCGCGGCCACTGTGCAGCCCACGCCGATCACCGACAAGATGCCGAAGTCGCGCACGGCCCCGAGCGGGCTCAAGACGAGCGACGCGAAGCCCGCGGCCGTGGTGAGGCCGGTGAGCAAGACCGGAAGGCCCACCTCCTGCATCGCGTTCCCGACGAGCTCCCGCGAAGACGCCTCCGGTTCCTCGCGGGCCGCTTCGTAGTAGGCCGTCGTCACGTGCACCGCATAGGCGAGCCCGAGCGTCGTGAGCAGCGCCGGAACCAACGTCGTGACGGCATCGAGGGACTGCCCCGACACAGCCACCCACGAGAGCGTCCAGAGGACCGCGACCGAGACCGTGGCCAGCGGCACCGCGACCCCGCGGACGGTCCTGAAACTGAGCGCGAGCACGATGCCGAGCGCGCCGAGAATCATGGCGGGAAGACGCACCGTTTCAGCCAGAAACACCCGGGCACTCTCGACATAGATATGGGGCCCGCCCGTCATCCAGACTTCGGCCACGTCTCCGGCTGCGGCTTCTGCCAATCCGGCAATCTGGGCGTCCAGACCGCTTTCCAGATACTCGCTGTTCGACAACTCGTGGAGCGAGACGATCAACGCAGCCGCGTCGCTCTCTCGGCCGACGAGCGTTCCCGCGAAGATCGGGTCGGCCAGTGCTTCTCGTTCGAGCGCTGCAAGGGCGGCCCGATTCGTCGGAATCTCCGCCGGCACCATCGGTTCGACCACGATATCGCCGTCGATCGTCCGGACGATCGGCGCCTCGGTCAGCGACACGACGCGGTCGACGTTTTCCAACGCAGCAAGATCGAGGCTCAACTTCCGGATTCGCTGGAGAACGTCGTGCTCGAACACGTTCGGGGCCGCGAGCACTACCACGAGGGCCTCGTCATTTCCGAAGAGCTGGCGCACCTGGTCGTGGAACGCGCGCTCCGGGGCCTCATCCGGGAGCAGGCGCTCGACCGAAGCGTCGACCCGGAGTCGAACATCCCCGGTCCGCACATCCACGAGGGCGAGGCCGGCTGCCAACGTCAGCCCCAGCGACAGGGTCAGGAGCAGGCCCGAACGACGCGGAAGTGCGCGCAGCACACGTTCCAGGGAGCGGGCCTGCGACATGGCCGACGATCATACGGGATCTCGGTATCCTCCGGGCTCCGATTCCATCTGGAGGCTCTCATGGAAGTTCCCCTGCTGGTCGACGACTTCCTGCGTCGACCCGCGGCTCTCTGGCCGGACAAGACCGCAATCGTCGATGGCGACCTGCGCTTTTCCTATGGGGACTACCAGGCGCGCGTGAATCAGCTCTCGAACGCCCTCTTGCGGGCGGGCATCGAGCCGGGCGACCGGGTCTGCATCCTCAGCCCCAACTCCCACTATTTTCTCGAGAGCTTCTACGCCACGAGCCAGATCGGCGCGATCCTGGTCCCCCTCAACTACCGACTCGTGCCCGCAGACCACGAATACATCCTGAACCACGCCGGCGTGAAGGCGGTGTTGGTCGACCACGAGTACGTGCCGATCGTCGACGAGATCCGAACCGCCCTGCCCTCCGTCGAACTCTGGATCCGCGCGGGCGGCACCGGAACCGCCTCGGGGTGGATCGACTGGGACGGCTGGATCGCAGATGAGGCGACCACCGCACCGCCCGCTCCCGAGCGGAGCGAGAACGACGTCGTGTCGATCAACTACACGTCCGGCACTACCGCACGCCCGAAGGGCGTCATGCTGACTCACCGGAACTGCTACCTGAACGCGTACAACCTGATCGCTCACCTGCGGATCTCCCATACCGACGTCGAGCTCTGGACGCTGCCCATGTTCCATTGCAACGGGTGGGGAGGTGTCTACGCGCTGACTGGCCTCGGCGGCACCCACGTAGTCCTGCGCACCGTCGTCGCAGAGGACATCTTTCGGCTGCTGCGCGACGAGAAAGTCACGTTCGCATGCATGGCGCCCGCGGTGTTGCGGACCATCCTCGATTCGGCCGACGCCGGGGCCCCGCCACTCGAAACGCGGCCGCGATTCACGGTGGCCGGCGCACCTCCCCCCGCGGCCTTCATCGAGCGGCTCGAGTCGGAACTCGGCTGGGAGTTCATCCAGATCTATGGACTCACGGAAACGGCGCCGCTTCTGACGGTTTGCCAGCCCGACCACACGACGTCGCAAGACGACTGGGCCCGCCGAGCGCGCGCGGGCGTCCCGGGGCTCGGCGTCGAGATCCGCCTCGTCGACTCCGAGGGTGACGAAGTCCCTCGCGACGGCACGAGCGTCGGAGAGATCTGTGCTCGATCCAACGTCGTCTTCAAGGGGTACTGGGAGCAGCCAGAAGAGACGGCCAAGGCCATCGCGGACGGCTGGTTCCACACCGGCGACCTCGGCGTCTGGGACGAGACCGGCAGCGTGCACATCGTCGACCGCAAGAAGGACGTGATCATCTCGGGCGGCGAGAACATCAGCTCTCCGGAGATCGAAGACGCCCTCTACCGGCACTCCTCCGTGCTCGAGTGCGCAGTCATCGGCGTCCCCCACGAGAAGTGGGGCGAGACCCCCAAGGCGCTCGTCGTGCTTCGCGAGGGCACCGTTGCCACCGAGGCAGAAATGATCGCATTCACGCGCGAACACCTCGCGCACTTCAAGTGCCCGACATCGGTCCAGTTCGTCGACGCCTTGCCCCGGACCGCCACCGGCAAACTTCAAAAATTCAGGCTGCGCGAGCAGTTCTGGCAAAATTCCCGAAAGGTCGGTTGATGAAAGCCCGCGCACAGCTCACAGGAACTGGACTCTGGCATCCGGAGTCTGTCGTCTCGAACGCAGAACTCGTGGTCGCGCAGAGCGCTTCGGCCGCCGCCTGGAACGCCGAACACAAGGAAACGATCGAGCGCGGCGACCTGATCGAACGCGACCCGAGCACCGAGCGGTTCATCGTGAAGGCGTCGGGCATCCAGAGCCGCTACGTCGTCGAAAAGTCTGGAGTCCTCGATCCGGAGCGACTTCGCCCACACCTTCCCATCCGCACCGAAGACGAGCTCAGCATCCAGGCCGAGATCGCCGTCGCGGCCGGCAGGCAGGCGCTCGAAAAGGCCGGACGCGAGCCTGCCGAGGTCGATGCCGTCCTCGTCGCGTGCTCCAACCTGCAACGCGCCTACCCGGCTGTGGCGATCGAGGTCCAGAACGCGCTCGGCGCCGGCGGCTGGGCCTACGACCTGAACGTCGCTTGCTCCTCCGCGACATTCGGGATCCAGGCGGCGGTGGCTGCCGTGGCGATGGGCAACGCCCGCTGCGCATTGGTGATCAATCCGGAACTGACCTCCGGACACAACAACTTTGCGATGCGCGAATACCACTTCATCTTCGGTGACGCATGCACGGCCGCGGTCATCGAGCCGCCGGGCGAAGCGCGAGAAGACAGCTTCGAAATCCTCGGCACGCAGCTCCAGACACAGTTCTCGAACAACATCCGCAACGACTTCGGGTTCCTCAACGTCGCCGAAGATGGCGAGCGCCCCGGCGAGGAACTCGTCTTCCGCCAGAACGGGCGCAAGGTCTTCCGCGAGGTCTGCCCGATGGTCGCGAAGCACATCATCGGTCACCTGGCCGCCGAGGGGCTGACCCCCGCGGAGGTCAAGCGGCTCTGGCTCCATCAGGCGAACCTGGCCATGAACGAGCTGATCGCACGCACCGTCCTCGGCCGCGAGCCGCTGCCGGAGGAGTCTCCGGTCATCCTCGACGAGTTCGCCAACACGAGTTCGGCGGGCTCGGTCATCGCGTTCCACCGGCATCATGACGACCTCGTCGCCGGCGACCTGGGCGTCCTGTGTTCGTTCGGTGCCGGCTACTCGATCGGAAGCGTGTTGCTGCGACGCCCCTAGGCGAGATCCGCGGGACCCTCAGCCCCCCTCGGCCTCGAGCGGCAGGAGGATCTCGTCCGCGAAGCGCTCGAGCCCTTCCCGCTTGGCCTCGAGATCTTCCTGGGCTGCACCGTGGAACAACCACGGCATCGTGATCAGGTGCGTGACGCCGAGCTCCCGGAGCCGACGATAGCCGTCGAGGTCGAACGCATCGCGACACGACGCCGCCACCGCCAAGGGCGCACCGGCTCGCGCAGAGTCTTCCCGCAGCGCTCGCAAGCGGGACACCAATTCCCCGAGCTCGGCAGTCGTGTGCAGATCGGAGATCCAGCCGTCCGCGCGGGTGGCCGCCCTCCGCAGCGCGGGGCCCGACAGCCCGCCCACCCAGATCGGAATCGGACTCGGCGGCACCGGACTCATCTCCAGACGGGGGAAGCGGTAGAACTCCCCAGCGTGCTCGACCATGCCGCCCTGCCAGAGCTTCGCCAGCACTTCGAGCATCTCGTCCAGGCGCGCACCCCGACGTTCGAACGGCTGACCGAGAAGCTCGAACTCGTCGCGCATCCAACCCGCGCCGACCCCGAACCGCACGCGCCCGCCGGAGAGAACCGCGGCGGTCCCCACCGCCTTCGCGACGACGAACGGATTGCGCATCGGCAGCACGTAGATTGCGGTCAGAAACTGCAACCGCGTCGTCACCGCCGACAGCGCGCCCACCGTGACCCACGGATCCGGCCACGGCGTGAACGCCGGCCAACGCGGCGTGCCATCCTCCGTGTACGGATACGGAGTCTGGATCTGCTCGGGGTGAACCACGTGATCCGAGAGCGCGACGGCGTCATAGCCGCACGCGTCTGCGGTCTCCGTCAACCCGCGGAGGTGCTCCGGCGGTGTGAACGCCAGCGAGACGATGAACTTCAAGTACTCTCTCCCGAAACTGCCGCACCCTAGCGGATTTTCAGCGTTCTCTGGCCCGTCGTACACGGGCTTTCGGGGACGTGGATAGCCTTCACTCGGAGAGGAGCCGCTCCGAAGGGTCACGACACTCAACGCCATAGTGCCACCCCGAGGCCAGCTTGAACGAGTCGGTTCTGCCCAGTGGGGCCGGTCTCCGATCTATGAGCGACGAGCAAGGCGTCGAAGCCGGCCTGCCACCCCAGCCGTAGCGCGGCGGATGACAGCCCACCATTCACCATTGAGAACGGAGATCAACGCATCGATATGGGCGAATCGCACCCGCCCGTTGCCCATCGCCACCGCGGTTCGGAGCGGGAGCTCCCCGGCGGTGTTGAGATACACGGCGAGCATCTCCTCGGTGATCTCCGGCATTTCCTTCTTTACCGCCGACCCCCCAGCCTTCTTCATGGCTCGCAGGAGGTTCCGGCCAATCGCCGTCTCGGAAACGTCGACGCCGGTGCTGTTGCGATGGAACGGTCGGACGGGTGGAGGGGACGGAATCGGTCGGCCGAGCGCTTGCGAGAACCCGGCGTCGTCATCGATCCAGGGGCACTTCGTGCCAGGGGTCGCGCTCGGTACGTCGCCGCTCTCTACCTCGACCCGCACACGCTCGGTGATCTCCCGAGATGAGCGTGCAACGCACAGGTCGTACGCTCCCGCGAGCGTGATCCAGCACTGCTGGCCGACATCGTAAACCTGGAACGCGCGATCGTCGAGCTTGATGTCGACCACCGTGTTGTCTCCGGAATCGAGATGAACCTTGGCGAACCCGGCGAGCTGTCGGACGGGCCGATCAAAGGTGGAAGCAACGGGTTCGACGTACACCTGTACAACATGGGACCCCGCTCGCTCGCCAGCATTCACGACTGTCACTGGCAGAAGCGTGGCGTCCGGCGTGTGGCTGACCGACCCGGCCGCGACGTCGAACGTCGTATACGAAAGGCCATGCCCGAACGCGAAACGGGGGGCGATGTTGGCGGTGGCGTGGAAGCGGTAACCCACATGATGACCCTCGCGGTACTCGGTTTGGCGGGGCAACCCGGGGAAGTTCCTGGCGCTCGGTAGATCCGCGGCATTCATCGGGATGCTCTCTGCCAAGCGCCCGCCGGGGTCGCGGCGCCCCAGCAGAACGTCCGCCAGCCCGGCACCTCCGGCTTGGCCGCCGAGATACGCCTCCACGATTGCCGCGGGCTGGTCGGACCAGGGCATTTCCATGGGAGCGCCATTGAACAAGACCACGACCGTGTTCGGTTGGGCCGCGCAGGTCTGTTCGATCAGGTCGGCCATCACGGCCGGTCCACGCAGATCAAGACGATCGAAGCCTTCCGACTCGTAGGTGTCGGGAAGACCGATCGCAACAATCGCCACGTCGGCGTTACCCGCAGCCTTCGCGGCCTCGGCGATCACGCCCCTCGGAGCGTCACCCGTGAGCGGATCGTAGACCGGGAGGTAGTCAACGCTAGCGAGTTCGGTGAGCTCGTCGTGGAGGTTGGTAAGTCGCGTGGGGTTCACCTGGGAGCTACCGGCGCCCTGGAAGCGGGGCTGCTTCGCAAAGGCGCCTAGCAGCGCGACATTGGCCGACGACGCCAAGGGCAACACCCCATCGTTGGCGAGCAGCACCGTGCCCGCCGCAGCGACGCGACGCGCAAGCTCATGGTTCGCGTCGTGGTCTGCGGAGTCGCGGCCTTCCGCACTTCTTGCAGTCCGGCGCACGAGCTGCGCAACTCGGCCGACGCCGAGGTTGATGTCGTCTTCGGCCAAGCGGCCATCGGCTACCGCCTCGAGCACCTGTTGGTCGAACGCCCCGTCACAACCGGGCATCTGCAAATCGAGTCCTGCATGAATGCCTTTGGGCCGATCATTGGTGGCCCCCCAATCCGACATGACGAGGCCGTCGAACCCCCACTCCGTGCGGAGTACGTCGGTGAGCAGCCATCGGTCCTCACTGCAATAGACTTCGTTGACGAGGTTGTAGGAGCACATGACAGTCCAGGGATCCGACTCACGGACCGCAATCTCAAAGCCTCGGAGGTAGATCTCGCGCAACGTCCGCTCGTCGACGACGGCATTCGCGACGTTTCGAAAGCTCTCGTGGTTGTTGGCCGCGAAATGCTTCAAACAAGCTGCAACTCCCTTCGACTGGATGCCTCGCACCATCGCGGCCGCCATGTGGCCCGACAGAAAGGGGTCTTCGGAGAAGTACTCGAAGTTTCTACCGCCTCCGGGATGGCGCTTGATGTTGAGCCCGGGGCCAAGCAACGTCGAGAGGCCAACGGAAGCCGCCTCAGTGCCGAGCGCCTCTCCAACCCTCGCTGCGAGTTCGATGTCCCATGTCGAAGCAAGGGTTGCTGCGGGCGGGAAGCAGGTCGCGAGCTCGGTGGGGTGAGCTCCCGATTCATCGGCCTCGTCGGATTGACGGCGAACACCGTGGGGTCCATCCGCAACCTGGGCTGACTCAAGACCGAGGGGGCCGATTGGATGTATCCACCAGCTGCCCTTCCCCGAAAGAAGCCGAATCCGGTCGGCGAGCGGCATGGATGCGATCTCTTCGCGATCCTTGCTCGAGATTGCTGCGTTATTGGCGTCGGTCATGGGCGCGAGGCTTCAGGCGGGAATCGGGCGTTCATGTTCGCACTCCTAGTCGGAGTCGCGCAAGCGCGACCCTCAGCCCACGGTTGCGCATGCTCCAGTTGCAGCCTGCCCATCAAATCCTGCGAAGCGTGCCACCCAGCGCGACGATTGCGACGACGAGGCCCATCGCTCCGGCCAGAATCGCCACAGCTGCCAGCGGCCCCCACGCCTCCGCCAGACCCCCGGCGATCAACGTCCCGACCGGACCTGCCCCGAGGATTCCGAGCGTGTAGAGCGCCAACACCTTGGAGCGGTGCCAATCGGGAGCCGCTTCGTGGAAAATAGTCCTCCCCGCGTTCAGGAACAGGGCGCTGCAGATGCCCCAACCGAACACCAACCCCGCGGTGCCAAGGAACGGCGGCTCGAACCCGATTCCGGCGACACACGCGGCCGCGAGGCCCTGGCCGACGAGCAGGGCGGTGCCGTTGCGGGCAAAGCCGCCGCGCACGAAGACGACGACGCCCGCGAGGATTCCGCCCAGCGGCAGCATCGCTGCGAGGATTCCCATTTCGGCCGCGCCGCCCGCGTAGGAGTCACGGACGAGCAGCGGCAGGATCACCGAGTACGGTCCGACGAAGCAGAGCCCGATCGCCACCGTGAGCAAGAACACACTCTGCAGCACGGGCTCGCGCCACACGATCGCCACTCCCTCCTGGGCGTCTCGCACGAAGCTCACGCTGCGGCGGCGTCCCTGCTTGGCTGCAGGGAGACCGGCGATCGGCAGCGCACCTACGAGCACGAGGAGCGCTTGCACAGAGAGTACGAATGCGACGCCGACCCCGGACACCAGGCCGGCGACGAGCGCCCCGAGGGCCTGGCCGGCCTGTTGGGTGAGGTTCGCGCCCACCACACCCCGACCGAGCGCCCGGCCTCCGGCCACGTCGAAGAGCTGTCCGTCGCGCGCGGGCAGGGAGAACGCCGTGATCGCGCCGAGCGCCACCGCGAAGCCGAGCAGTCGCCCGTACGTGAGCCAACCGGCCACACTCATTCCCGCCAGCGCCACGAACAGGACCGCGGCCGCACCGTGCAGCCCGATCAGCAGCCTGCGCCGGTCGACACGGTCGGCGATGGCCCCGCCGACCAGCAACAATGCAATCGCCGGCACCATCCCCGCGGCCTGGGCTACGCCGACCCGGGCCGGACTCTCCTGGAGCGTCTCCACCACGAGCCACTGAAAGACCAGCGCCTGCATTCCGAACGCCAGGAACCAGCTGCTCGAACCCGCCAGGAACCGGGCGTAGTCCCCGCGCGGGAGCGACTCCTCTGGCGGTCTCGAAGGGGACATGGCGCCGCTCAACCTCGAGCCAGCAGCTGACGTGCATTCTCCGCGAACACCAGGTCCCGGGCGCGGCGGTCTCCGTCGGTCGCAATGAAGAGCTTCGCGAGATTCACCGCGATCGGATACCACGGCCAATCGCTGCCGAAGACCAGACGCTCGGGGCCGAGTTCGGTGAGCATCCGGCGCAGATCGGTCACGCCCTGCCCCTGGATGTCCATCCACACGTTGGCGTGATCCCGCGCGACGACGAGCGCGTCGTCGAAGTCGCGAGCCCCCGCATGCCCGAACACGAAGCGAACGTTCGGGAACTCGACCGCCGGCGCCACGTAGTGATCGAGCGTGGCGTAGTCCTGCGTGAAGCCCGGCTCGATTCCCGCGCGCCCGGCGTGGAAGAACACCGGCAGACCCAACTCCTCGCAGACCTCGTACAGCGCCATCGCTTCCGGATCGTCGGGATGAAAGCGTTGCATCGTGGGATGGAGCTTGATGCCCTGGATCCCCGCTCGATGCAGAGCCCTGAGCTGGTCTGCCGCGCCGTCTCGCCGCGGATGCACGGACCCGAAGACGACCAGGCGCTCCTCCGCCCCGGCCGCCGCCACGGCGTCGAGCCAGGTCGACGTGATGTCGTCGCGAAACGGGAGGCCGGGGGCGATCGCGAGCAGCACCGCGGTACCGACCCCGCAGCGATCCATCTCTGCAAGCAGATTGGGAATCGTGTGGGTCCGCGCAGCCGGCCCGCCGAGCACGAGGCTCCTCGACATTTCCGACCGGACTTCACTCAGCATCGAGCCATCCGCCAGATGGTTCAGATACCGGTCGAGATCGACCAGACACGGAGGCTCGCGGTCGTCGCAGGCCATCACGTACCGGACCGGCCCCGGCCCGGCTTGGAGATCGACTGAAGGGGCCAGGAAAAACCGCATCGCCAGATGCGCGTGAAAATCGACTCCCGGCGGCAGGGCCTCCGCGCGAACGATCACCTCGCCCTGGGGTCCCGCTTCGAACCACGGAAGTTCGAGCAGCCTGGAGTAGCCCCGGATCTGCAGCGACTCGAGCGGCGGGCCCGGGCGCGGAATCGCTCCGGGCACCTCTTCCTCGCGGCAGCCCGGGAGACAGAGGGCCGCCGCCGCTCCCCCTGCGGCGGCCAGCAACTCTCGACGCGACCATTCCGCCTTCACCGGACCCGTCTCCACCCGACTCTCCTTCGCACCGTTCGTCACGCCCAGAAATCGTAAAAATTGAACCACTGATACGGTGCGCGGAGGCACCAACGTTCGAGCTCCGCGACGTAGCGCTCGACCAGCTCGGTCGTCGCCTTCTCGCGATCTCGACGCGGTACCTTCCCGCCTGCGAACAGCGGAAGCGCCAGCGTCTCGTAGCGGGCATTTCCGGTCCGCACGCAGAGACACTGCAGGAGTGGGCAACCCAGCACCGTGGCCAGCTCGAACGGCGTCGCCGGGAAGACCGCTGGCACTCCGAGGAACGGTACGCGGACCGCGCGGTCTCGTCCTCCAGGTTGGACCCGGTCCGCGAGAATCCCGACGAACTCCCCGCGCTCGACGCATTCTCGGATCAAGAAGGGCGTCCGGGTCGCCGTCGGGTCGGCGCCGAGGACCCGAACCCGACTGCCCGGGTCGAGCGTCTCGAAGAACCCGTTGATCTGCTCCGCGTGATCCGTGTACATCAGGACGTTGACCACGACTTCATGCTGCTGCGCCACGAGCCGCAGCATGTCGAAGCTCCCCAGATGGGCGCCGACGAGAATCCCACCGGTGCCCGCACGGGCGCAGTCGAGCAGAGGTCGGCTGCGCTCCTTCTCGATCTCCATCTCGTGAATCGAGTCGCCCCAGATCACCATCCGGTCGAAGAGGTTCACGGCAAACTCGTGAAGGTGGCGATGCGTCGCCTGCCAGCCAGGCCGGCCTCCCAATGCTTCGGCGCCGCCCGGAAACGCATGGAGCCGCTCCAGGTAGAGTCGGGAGGCTCGCCGCACATCCGAGTGGGCCAGCTGAAAATAGCCTGCGATCGGACGGAGCAGCGCCGAGGAAACCTGCCGGCCACAAACCCGATAGAAGCCCCGCATGAGGCCCATCGCACCGACCGTTCCGACCTCGGCGGCGCGCCGCCACGGATCGATCGCGCTCAAGACCTCTCCCGTTCGGCCACGTCGAGTGCCGCGAGAAAACGTTCGCGCAGCGCTTCGGTCACTCGGCGGGCGGCCAGTGAGATCGTCTCCCCTCCCTCGAGCACCTCCTTCGGGTCCAGCTCGGGAAGCTCACGGACGACCAACTGGAGCGGTCGGTCCGGCACGTCGTACCAATTCTGGCCCTTCATCAGCGTTCGGGGGTGCGCGGTGATCAGGATCGGTTGGATCGGCAGCCCGGCCCGAAGCGCGACATGCGCGGCTCCCCGATGGAAGCGCCCGAGCTGCTCACCCTCTGGCGTTCGTGTGCCCTCCGGAAAAATCACCAACGTGCGCCCTTCAGCCAGACGGCGCGCGCCTTCCTCGACGACGGCACTCCCGGTGTCTCGTCGAATGTAGTTCGCCGCCGCGATCGCGGGGCCGAGAAATCGATTCTCCGCCCACTCCGAGTTTGCGACGCAGTCGGCCTGGGGGAAGCCGGCCACCAGCAGCGGGGTATCGATCAGGGTCGGGTGGTTCGCGACGAGCAGGCGTGCACCCCCGCGGATCGTTTCGGGCGTGATCCGCTCGATGCTCACCAGACCGACCGCAGACATGTAGTCCATGAAAACGAGGTACGCGCGCTGGATCCAGCGCTGCGCACGCAGGTCGAAGTCGTCGGCCGAAGAGAGCCGGCGCGCGAGAGGGAGCACGACCAACCCGAGGATCGCACCGCAGACGCCGAACAAGGTGAACGCGGAACCTGTCCGCAAACGCCGCCAGAACCGCCTCATGAATCGCTCAGGGTAATCTACACTCCCGCCCGATGCCGGAGGACGACTCGAGCGCTTTTCGCACCCTCACCGCGGCCGCCGTCGCAATGGCGCTGGCCGTGCTCTTCGCCTGTGAGAACCTCCAAACGCCCCCGCCCGCGGATGCTGCCGACCTGCCGTCACCGCGGGGGGCCCTCTACGAGGGAACGAGGCGAACCTCGCACTACGTCACGATGCCGGACGGTGTGCGTCTCGCCGTCGACGTGATCCTGCCGGGCAACCTCAAACCGGGCGAGCGGGTTCCCGCATTGCTTCACCAGGGACGCTACTGGCGCTCCGTCGAGCTTCGCTGGCCCGCCAGCGTGTTCTTCGACGGCGTCGGGCAGCAGGGCCGCATCGGACCGATCAAGGAGTTCTTCGCCGAGCGGGGCTACGCGTGGATCGACGTGGACACCCGCGGCACGGGCGCTTCGTTCGGCCATCGCCCTTGGGACTACTCGCCTCTCGAGATCCAGGACGGTGCACACATCGCCGACTGGCTCGTCGAGCAGACCTGGTCCAATGGGCGCATCGCCCCCGTCGGTTTCTCGTACAGCGGCGGCGCGGCAGAACTGATGGCCCTGAACGACCACCCGGCGGTCCGCGCCATCGCGCCGCTCTTCTGCGAGTTCGACCAGTATCCGGAGATCATCGCGCCCGGTGGGGTGCCGCACACCCGATGGCTCGAAAACTGGGGGCGACTGACCCGCGCACTCGACGCGGGCAAGCTCCCGGTCGACGATTGGCGCGCCAAGCTGTTCGTGCGCGGGGTGCGGACCGCGCAGCCAGGCGGGCGCCGCGCACTGCGTGCCGCGCAGGCCGAACATGCGCTCAACTGGAACTTCGAGGCGATGCAGAGCGTGGTCTACCGCGACGACAGTCCCATTCGCGCCGCCCCCCCCAAAGGACCCCACCAGATCGAGGCCCGCGAGCGCAGCTTCAGCTGGCTGCAAGAACGCCTCGGCCCCGACTTCCTCGAGCGCGGTACCGATCTCGCGAGCGCCGCCGCGTGGACGCCCCAGCTGGGTGAAACCAAATTGCCGGTTCATGCGGCGAGCGGCTGGTTCGACGGGGCGTACGCAGCCGGTGCCATCGAGCGTTTCCTCGCGCTCGGCGATGCCCCCGGGAGCCGGCTACTCCTCGGCCCCTGGGATCACGCACTCTGGTACGTGAGCCCGCACGGCGAGCCCGCGCCGATGCGCTTCGACCTGACGGCCGAACTCCTGAGGTTCGCGGATCACCACTTGCGAGGCCTGCCGACGGGTCTCGAGAAAGAGCCTCCGGTCCGCTACTTCACGATGGGTGCAGAACGCTGGCGATCGGCCGAGCGCTGGCCGCCGGCGCACACCCCGGCGCGTTGGTACCTCGGAGCCGAACACTCGCTCTCGCCTGCGGCCCCCGCGAGCACCGGCGAGGATCGCTACCTCGTCGACTTCGAGGCCACCACCGGCAGCGGTTCGCGCTGGACCGGGCTCGACGGACAGCCCCTCCGCCAGCCCTACCCCGACCGCGCGGAGCGCGACGAACGCCTCCTGGTCTACGACTCACCCCCTTTGACCGCGCCGACCGAGGTGACGGGCCACCCCATCGCAACCCTCTGGGTTCGCTCGACCGCTCGGGATGGCGCGTTCTTCGCGTACCTCGAGGACGTCGCGCCCGATGGACGGGTCCGGTACGTCACCGAGGGCATGCTGCGGGGCCTGCATCGGCGTTACCGATCCCCGGATCCGGCCGACCCCAGAGCCCTTCCCCGCCGCTCCTTCCTGCGGGCCGACGGCGCACCCCTCGTGCCGGGCGAGGTCGCGGAGCTCACCTTCGAATTGCTCCCGACCTCGTACGTATTCGCGGCCGGTCATCGGATCCGGCTCGCACTCGCCGGGGCCGATCGCGATCACTTCGCGCAGATTCCGGCCGAAGGTCCGCCGACCGTGCACCTTCAGCGCAGCCTCGCCCACCCCTCGCACCTGCTCCTGCCGGTCGTCGAGTGAGCGAGCGGCAGCCCGGCTAAGGCAGCGCCACCGTTGCCGTTCCGACGACGCGCGTCTCGCCCGCCTCGTTCGAGAGCGTCAAGTCGATCTCGATCGTGCGCGTGTCGTCATCACAGTCCGTGACCACCGCGCGGACCACGGGCTTCGAATCCACCAGAAGCGGTGCGCGGAACGTCGTATCGAGCTTCCGAATCTCGGCCTCGGGTGCCCAATGATGGATCGCCGCTGCAAGGATGCCTTGACTCATGATCCCCGGGACGATCGCCCCCGGCAGACCCTCGGAGCGCGCTTTCTCTTGGTCGGTGAAGCGCGGATGGAACATCCCCGCCGTCTGCGCGAAACGCCGCACCGCATCGATCCCCACATCCGGGGCGTCGGCCGGTAGCTCTTCGCCGAACTCCACGTCTTCGAACTTACGCGTCATTCGGCGTCCGGCTTCTGGATGAACCGCCAGTCGACCACCGACACGAGTTCTTCTCGCTGATTGCTGAACTCCATCCGATGGACGATGAAAACCATCGAGCCCGATCGGCCGGTCTTCTCGAAAATGTCGTGAATGTGACTCTTCGCAACCAGGCGATCGCCGGACCGGATGGGCCCATGCACTTCGACCGCCTTGCCCCCATCGAAGCCCGCCGACTTCGACGACAGGCGCGGGAACTCCTCGGGCCACATCCGACGCCCGTGGTACTTGGTCGTGAAGTTCGGGACGGCCTGAAACTCCGCATCCGCAGGGTCGATGAAGCGCCCTTGGCGCTCCCCGACCGTCGTCGCGAACTCGACCAACTCCTCGGCCGTCACGTCGAACTCGACCCGATCGAACTCGAACCCCGTCCAGTCCTGCTTCAGCTTCGCTACGTCGACGGGCATGCCACGGCCTCGAAATCTCCCTCGCGAAGCGCCGCCACCAACTCGTCCATCGAGCCGATGTCCTGCTCGAACCGGGTCGCACAGCGCCCGATGTGACTGACGATGTGAGCGTCGCTCCCGCCGACGCCACGATAGCCGTAGCGCTCCGCCAGCGCCTCCGCGGCCTCGTTCTCGCCGGAGCGGCTCCCGCCGTTCAGCGTCTCGACGATCCCGACGCCGGGCACCGGACCTAGCGTTTCGATATGCGCACACATCCCGACCGTGGCGCGACCCGGGTGGCAAGGCACCGCCACCGCGCCGCAGCGTTCCGATTCGCGCAGCACCTGTTCGAGGGGCAGATCGATTCTCGCGAAGTCGAATGCGGCCTGCAGGTCTTCGTTGACGCCGAAGACCAGGACGTGGCCGTAGTTCGTCTCGACCTCGCTGCCTTTCAGGATCAAGAGCCCGGATTCGTCTTCGAGCTTGCGGTAGTCAGACTCCGAATCGAATTGACGATGCTCGGTCAGCACGAATCCGTCGATTCCGAGCTCACGTTTTCGAATCCACTGGCAATAGTTTTCAACCTTGGCCTTGCCGTCGTCGGATCGGATCGAGTGATTGTGGAGGTCGAGGATCACGCCGGATGGAACCTCGGAACGGGATACTCCCCTTCGGTCGTCGCAAACTCGACTTCGACCGGCAAACCCACACGCACGTCCGAGGGTTCGCAACCGACGATGTTCGTCAGGAGCCGCGGCCCCTCCTCGAGTTCGACGTAGGCCAATACGTAGGGACAGGCTTCGCGGAAGCCCTTTGCATGATTCTGGTGCGTGACGGTGAACGTGTGGACGCGGCCTCGACCACTCGCGACGAAGTGTTCGATGGTGTCGGTGGCGCACGAAACGCACCACGCGCGCGGACGGTGCTGCACGCGCTCGCACACTGAGCAGCGCTGCAAGACCAGCTCGCCGCGCGCACAGCCTTCCCAATACGCGCGGGTCTCCCAGTCGGCGCTCACCGGCGGATGGGTGATCTCGGCCATCAGAAGCCCCCGAGTACGAGTGTCGCGCCACTGTGAGCGACGCCGATCGTGCCGCCGGTGCCGTGGGCGACCGCGAGCTTTGCGCCCGCAACCTGGCGCTCACCGCACTCGCCGCGAAGCTGACGAGCCGCCTCGATCACGAGAAAGATTCCGCGCATCCCGGGGTGATTCGAAGAGAGCCCGCCGCCATCCGGGTTCACGGGAAGGACCCCGCCGAGTCCGATGCGACCGCCCTCGACGAAGGCACCTCCCTCCCCCGGCTTGCAGAATCCCAGATTCTCGAGCGTGAGCAGCACGGTGATCGTGAAGGAGTCATAGATCGTCGCGAGATCCATGTCGGCCGGCGCGAGTCCCGCCATCGCAAAAGCGCGGGTTCCCGAATCTGCGGCCGCGAGCGTGAGCAGATCGGGCGCCCCGAGTTCCTGGTGGGCCACGGCCTCACCACATCCGAGAATCGACACCGGCTCGCGGCGCAGATCGCTCGCGCGCTCCCGGCTCGTCACGACGACCGCGCCCCCGCCATCGGAGATGATGCAGCAGTCGAGCAGGTGGAGCGGATCCGAGATCAGCCGACTCTCGAGCACGTCGTCGACTGCGATGGGCTTCCGCATCTTCGCGTCCGGATTGAGGGACGCATGGCGGCGCATCGTGACCGCGATTTCGGCGAGCTGCTCGGACGTCGTCCCGAACCGCTCCATGTGCTGCCGCGCGACCAGCGCATAGCTGCCGACGGTCGTCATTCCGTACGGCCCGACGAACGCCGCCGCGGGGTCTCGGCCGGCGCCGCCTCCGGTGCCGATCGCCATCGCATTCGACGCCGCGGTACTGCCGTAGAGCACGAGCGCCACGTCGCACAGCCCGGCATGGATCGCGGCCGCCGCGTGCGCGACATGTGCGACGAACGAAGAGCCGCCGATGTTCGTTCCATCGAGGTGGCGCGGCTTGAGGTTCAGGTATTCGGAGAGCTGAACCACTCCCATGATGCCCATCGACATGCTGGCGGCAAAGAGACCGTCGACGTCCGCGAGAGTCAGACCGCAGTCGTCGAGCGCCCCGCGCGCAGACTCGGCCATCAGCTGAAACTCGGTCTTGTCCGGGGCCCAGCGCAGGGGATGCTCGTAGACGCCGGCAATCGCGGCCTGTCCCGACAACGTCACGACAGTCCTCCGAGAAAGTCCTCGATCGCCGCTGCGACCGCTGCCGGTTGCTCGAGATGAATCTGATGGCCGGCGGCCGGCACATCGACTCGCTGTGCGCCCGGGATCGAAGCCGTCAGCAGCTCGGCCTGCTCCCGCATGCGGGGCACCTCGTCTTCGCCGACGACCACGAGCGTGGGCGCGACGATGTCCCCGAGCCGGGAGACCAGATCACAGTCCCCGATGGCGAGCATGTCCCCGTAGAGCGCGCGCGGATCGGTCTTCAGCGACTCCAGAAAACCGCGCTGCATGATTTCGGGCGCCGTCTGGGGCGAGTAGATCTCCTTTTCGAAGCGACGCCGAGCCTTGCCCTCGCTCACCTTCCGGACGAACTCGGCACCCTCCTCGGTGTCGTCGAAGCGCGCACCGGCTCCGACCAACACCAGGCCGCGGACTTCGTCGGGGTGGTCGAGCGCGAGCTGGAGGGCGACGGCTCCTCCCATCGAGTGTCCCAGCAACACGGGAGCCCGCAGCGCGAGCTTCTCCCAGAGGGCGCGTGTGAATGCGGCCATCCGGTCGATGGATCCCAGGCTGTCGAACGATCCGGAGCGGCCGTGGCCCGGCTGATCGAACGCCAGCGGCTCGTGGCGCTCGCCGAGGAGATCCAGGAGCGGGTCGAACACCGCGCCATTTCCTCCCGCACCGTGCAGGCAGAGAATCCGCTCGCCCTGGCCTCGGTCGGGCACGACCTCAGGAAGGGTCGTCGGACCGCGGTGGTGGAGGAACGTGGCCACGCCGTCGATCCGGGAATACTTGTGGGCCACCGGCGCAGGGTACCGATCCGTTGATTCCCATGTCAATTCGCGCCACCCTCACGTCTTCCTCGGAGGATTCCATGAAGAGTGATCTCTGTGCGGGCCGCGTCGTCATCGTCACCGGAGCGGGCCGCGGCATCGGGCGGGAGTATGCCCTCATGCTCGCCGACCATGGCGCGAAGGTGGTCGTCAACGATCTCGGAGGCGCGTTCGACGGCACGGGCTCGGATCAAGGCCCGGCCGATGAGGTGGTTGCCGAGATCCAGGCCGCGGGCGGCGAAGCCATCGCGAATGGCGACGACGTCAGCAACTTCGACGCCGCGCAGGCGATGGTTCAACAGGCCATCGACACGTTCGGACGACTCGACGTGCTCGTGAACAACGCCGGCATCCTCCGCGACCGAATGCTCGTCAACATGTCCGAGGCCGAATGGGATGCGGTCATCCAGGTTCACCTCAAAGGAACCTTCGCGCCTGCGCGCCACGCGGCCGGGTATTGGCGCGAACAGCAGAAGGCCGGACAGGCGGTCGATGCGCGCATCATCAACACGAGCTCCGTTTCCGGCATCTACGGGAACCCGGGGCAGACCAACTACGGGGCGGCCAAGATGGGCATCGCGGCGTTCACGATCATCGCGTCGCAGGAACTCGCTCGCTACGGCGTCACCGTCAACGCGATCGCACCGGGTGCGCTCACGCGCATGACCGAGAACCTGATGCCGGGCGAGCTCAGCGAAGAAGACAAGGAACGGCGCTCCCCGCGCTGGATCGCTCCGGCCGTCACGTGGCTCGCCAGCACTGAGTCGAAGGACATCACGGGGCGGATCATCGAGGCGTCGGGCGGTGTGCTCGCCGTCGCCGAGGGGTGGCACCGGGGCCCCACGACAGAACCGGTATCCGACCCGCTCGAGATCGGCCCGGTGCTCACCGATCTGGTGAAACGCGCCCGCAAGAACGCCGGGATGGACGGCCAGGATCGCGACTGAGACGGCCGCTCACTGGGATCGCGCGTGCTCCCGGGCCGTGCGGACATAGGTGCGGGTCCGCTCGAGTTGATCCCGATACTCGTCGTCGCCCACCGGGCGAACAACGCGAGCTGGGGTTCCGACCGCCAGCATCCGCGCAGGGATCTCTGTACCTGGCGTGACGACCGCACCCGCACCGATCCAGGCCCCCTCTCCGACGACCGCCCCATCGAGCACGATCGAACCGATTCCAACGAGCGCGCCGTCGCCGATCCGGCAGCCGTGGACGACCGCCCGGTGTCCGATTGTCACGTCGTCCCCCACCTCGGTCGAGAAGCGGTCTCGCGTGACGTGCACGACCGACAGATCCTGCACGTTCGAGCCCGCTCCGATCCGGATACGGTGCACGTCCCCGCGCAATACGCACCCATACCAGACGCTCGCATCGGGCCCGAGTTCGACGTCACCGATCAGCGTGGCCCCGGGCGCGACCCAGGCGCCGGCCGCCAGACGAGGCAAGATGCCCCGATACGGGAGCAATCTCTCGGCACGTGCGGCGTCGTCCACCACGGCAGTCTACACACCGGCTAGAATGGCCGCGTGCGAGTCTTCGTGAGTGCGGACATCGAGGGCGTCTGCGGGATCTCCGCGTGGGAGGAAGCCCGAAAGGATCATCCCTCGTACGGTCCCTTTCGTCGGCAGATGCAAGCCGAGGTGTCGGCGGCCTGCGACGGGGCGCTCGCCGCGGGGGCCACCGCGCTCACTGTGAAGGACGCCCATGGCTCCGCCCGAAACCTGGCGGCCACCGAGCTCCCGGCTCCGACCCAGCTGATCCGCGGCTGGAGCGGTCACCCATACGGCATGGTGCAGGGGCTCGAGTCCACCCACGCCGCCGCGCTCTTCATCGGCTATCACGGGCGCGCCGGGGGCGGAGGCAATCCACTCGCGCACACGATGTCGTCGCAGCGCCTCGCCGAGGTGCGACTGAACGGTGAGGCGACCTCCGAGTACCGCATCCACGCGTGGGCCTGCGCACTCGAAGACGTGCCCGTCGCGTTCGTCTCCGGAGATCAATCGCTCTGCGAGGAGGTCGCCGCGCTCTCGCCGGACACCGTGACCTTTGCGACGAAGTGGGGCGAAGGCGCGTCTCAGCAAAGCCTCCATCCGGACGAGGCCATCGAGGGCATTCGCGACGGCGTGCGGAGCGCGCTGGCGGCACCGCAGCCCGCTCCGTTGCAGATCCCCGACAGCTTCGAGCTCGAGGTCCGATACAAAGACCACACGCTCGCGTACGCGCGCTCGTTCTATCCGGGCGCGGAACGCTCCGATCCGCATACGGTCCGCCTCTCGAGCGACGACTATTTCGAAGTCCTCCGCGCCCTTCTCTTCTTGATGTAAGTGCGACCCACCGCTTCCCTCTACGCACCCTGGCGACTCGGCGCTCTCGGGTTCCTCGCGGTCCTCGTGCTGGTGCCGGTGACTCTCCCCGTTCCCGTGCTGCGCGGCCTCGTTCAGGAACGCTTCGATGTCTCGGAGCTGCTGACGTCCCTGTTCATGTCGATCAACATGGCCGGTGCGGTTCTCGCCGCCCCTCTCGCCGGAGCGCTCGCGGATCGGATCGGGCGTCGCCCGCAACTGATCGTGGCCGCTCTTCTGGTGGATGCGGTCTGCTTCCTCGGCCTCACCCGCGACGTTCCCTTTGCGGGCTTCATGGCGATCCGGTTCTTCGAAGGCTGTGCCCACATCTTCGCGCTCTCGTTGATCCTCTCGCTCGCGGCCGGGAGCCGCGGCCCCGAGCACCGCGGCCGGGCGATGGGGATCGCCGGAGGGGGTCTGCTCCTCGGCGTCGCGCTGGGCGCACCGATCGGCGGCATGCTGGGCGCAGACGCGCCGGAGCGGACACTCTATGGCGCGGCCGCGATTCTCGTCCTTGCCGCGGGCCTGGCCGCCGCGGTCCTGCGCGAGATCGACAGTCCGGCCGAGTCGCGACCCAGCCTCGGCTCCATCGTGACCACCGTGCGCACGCACCCCCGTTTGTTGGCCCCGCTCACGTTCGCGTTCGCCGATCGCTTCACGGTGGGCTTCTACACCACGACGTTTTCTCTATACCTCACGAACATCCACCAACTCGCCCCCCAGCGCGTCGGGCTCCTGATCGCAGTGTTCATGCTCCCGTTCGCGCTGCTTTCCGTTCCGTTCGGCATCCTGGCCGAGCGGGCGTCCCTCGTCCTGCTCCTCTGTGGCGGCAGCCTGCTCTACGGCATCGGAACGGCGAGCCTCGTCTACTGGCCCGCGGAAGCCCTGCCGTTCCTGATGTTCGCGATCGGGACCACCGCAGCAGTGATGTTCGTCCCCTCGCTCCTGCTCACCACCGAGTTCGCACCCGACGAGATCCGCTCGACGGCCCTCGGCGCATTCAACGCGGCGGGCAGCCTGGGCTTCATCATTGGGCCGCTCACGGGCGGCCTGGTCAGCCAGGCGGTCGCGGCCTCTTCGGGTTGGGAGGCGGGTTACGCCGCCGCCTTCGGCGTCGCGGGAGGCTCCGAGATCCTGCTCGCGGCGCTCGCGTGGCCCGTCTTGCGGCGCGTCCAGCGAGAGGTGCGGAGGGGCTCCTGACGGGGTATCCCCTCCTTCTACGAGGAGGATGACATGGCCAGCGTGAAGGTGACGGATCGAATCGGGGCAGGCGCGGATTCCGTATGGGGATTGCTACGCGACTTTGGCGGCATCAAGAAGTTCTCGACGACGATCGAGAGCTGCACCGTCGAGGGAGAAGGCGTGGGCGCGGTGCGCACGATCACGATGCCGGGCGGCCTTCAGCTGCAGGAGCGCCTCGAGTCGTTCGACGACGCGGGCCGGACCCTCCAGTACGCGATCATCGGCGAGAACCCGCTGCCGTTCACCGACTACCTGTCGACGATTCGCCTGTCGGAAGACGGCGACGGCACATCGGTGGAATGGAGCAGCACGTTCGAACCCAAGGGGATCCCCGAAGAGCAGGCGGGCAAGATCATCGAGGGCATCTACACCGGCGGAATCGCCGGAATGAAGTCGGCACTCGGGGCCTGACTCGGCTTCCTCGATTCGCGCCCGTATCGAGGCGCAACGGGAACCGGACCTCGAATCGTCGCTGCGCGAGCGCGGCTACGCACGGACCGGGCCGCTGCTCCGCGCCGCCGAGTGCCGTGAACTGACGGAGCTCTTCGCGCGCGACGATGTGTTCCGCAAGCGGGTGTCGATGGGACGCCATCGTTTCGGCGAGGGCGACTACGGCTACTTCCGCGAGCCGCTTCCCGCCGTCGTCAGCGAGTTGCGAGAGAGCCTCTATGCGCGGCTCGCACCGATCGCGAGTCGCTGGTCCGCCGACCTCGGCCGGCCGGGACGATTCCCGGCAGCGCTTTCCGGCTGGCGGCGGCGCTGTGCGCGGGCCGGCCAACCCCATCCGACCCCGCTCCTGCTCCGCTACACCGAGGGCGGCTACAACCGATTCCACCAGGATCTCTACGGAGAGCTCTCGTTCCCGTTTCAGGCCACCGTGCTTCTGAACCGACCGGACCATGACTTCTCCGGCGGAGCCTTCCTGCTCGTCGAGAACCGACCCCGTCAGCAATCGATCGGGACCGCGATCCCGCTCGAGCGCGGCGAGGCGGTGATCTTCCCCGCTACCGAACGCCCGGTCCAGGGTGCGCGGGGTCTGCTGCGAGCCACGATCCGGCACGGCATGAGTCGTCTCGACGGCGGCGAGCGCTACGCCCTCGGCATCATCTTTCACGACGCAAAATAGGCCGCGCGATGACGGCCCCGCTCAGCGCGCCGAATCCACCTGTGCCATCGGGTCGCCGCCGTCCCCCGCCGGGGCCGCGATCTCGACAACCCGCTCCGCGACATCGTCGTACTCCAGCTGGAGCGCGCGCGACATCGTGGCATGCATTTCGTACAGGCACGTCACGTAGGTCAGCTCCAGGATCTCCTCGTCGCCGAGCCCACCCGCGCGGAGCGCGTCGAAGATCCCGTCCGGAACCCGCCCCCCATCGAGCACCAGGCAATCCGTGTACGCCAGGACCGCGCGCTCCAGGTTCGAGAAGCAGTCCGCTGCACCCCAGGCCGGAATCGCTGTGACCTGCTCCTCGCTGAGGCCGACATCGCGCGCAGCCTTGCAGTGCTGCGAGAACACGAATTGGCTCCCGCGCGCCCAGCCCGCGCGGATCTGACCGAGTTCGCGAAGCTGCGGGGCGAGGCGCCGCTTCGGGCTCCGGTAGAACTCGAAACCCGCCACTGCGTGGTCGAAACAATCGGGAACGAGTGCGAAGACCGTCCACCAGTTGCCAGGCGTTCCGGTGGCTGTCCCCGGTTCGACGACCGGATCTCGGTCCCCGAACAGCATCCCGTAGAGAGTCTGGGCGAGGGGGTGGGCATCGGCGCGCGGGACCTGCTTCAAGCGGGGCATGTCGAATCTCCTGGCAGCGCCGCGCGTCATCGAGCGCGGCTCGGGGGCGAGCGATGATACACGGCAGCCGTCGTGCAGCGGCTGCGAGGGTCGAATTGACAACCCTCTCCCATTGGAGTTTGATCGTCATGATGCCGGCCGAAGCATTTTCCTTCGCGGACTCGCCGTACCCGATCCGGGACGACCTGGCGGCAGCATTCCGCACCAGCTGGCAGCGCCTCTCGGCCCCGGGCACCTGGTGGAGTGGTGCAGAGCGGGTGGCCATCGCCGAGGAAGCCCGCCGGTCCGTCAGTTGCGCTCTCTGCCGGACGCGGAGTGCTGCGCTGTCCCCGCACGCGGTCTCCGGGGAGCACGAGGCGAGCGACGCGCTTCCTGCAACGGCAGTCGACGCGGTTCACCGAATCGCGAGCGACCCGGCCCGGCTGACGCGAAGTTGGTTCGAGAAACTCCTCGCCGGCGGGCTGGCCGACACCCACTACGTCGAGGCACTCGGGGTGACAGTCTCCCTCGTCTCGATCGACGCGTTCCACCGCGCGCTCGGGCTGCCGCTCGAACCGCTCCCGCCGCCTGAACCCGGTGAGCCTTCTCGCCGACGGCCGCCCGAAGCCGAGCCCGGGACGGCGTGGGTCCCGCTCCTGCCGGCCCGGCGCATCGATGGGCCCGACGCCGACCTGTACATCGCTCCCGGGCCCGCGCCACTGCCCAACGTGATCCGAGCGATGAGCCTGGTGCCCGACGAGGTGCGCAACCTCCTGACCCTTTCGGGCGCGATGTATCTCGGCCCCGTGCAGATGCTCCAGCTCGAGACGAACCGGGCACTCGACCGCGCGCAGATCGAACTCGTCGCCGGCCGCGTGTCCGCGCTGCGCGAGTGTTTCTACTGAACGACCTCGCACGCCACGCTGCTCCGGGTGAGCGGTGAGTTGACCGGGCAAGATCTGGACGTGCGTGCAGTGACCGACGGGGCCGTCGAGGACTCGGGCGTGACACACGGCCAACAGCTGGTGGCCTTCGCCGAAGCATGCGTCGGCGGTGAGACCGATGCGCTGGCTCGAGCCCGGGATGCCCTCGCGGATGCCGCCGGGCTCGGCGGGCTCGTGGAAGCCGCCGCAACCGTCGGCAACTTCGAACGGATGGTGCGGATCGCCGACGGCACCGGGATTCCCCTTGATGCCTCGGTGCGAACCCTCAGCCATGGACTCGAAGAAGAGCTCGACCTCGTGAGCTTCGGCTCCGCAGCGAACACGCCGGAACGCAGTTCGGGCGCCCGCATCGCCCACAACGCGCTGGGCTCGCTGCTGCACGGCGGGCTCCGGCTCGCCAGCCGGTTCCGCTCGAAGGGGTCCTAGCCCGCCTCGTCCTCTCGCGGACCGTCCTGAGCGGGCTCTGCCGCGGACAACCCGCGGTAGTAGTCGCGGAGCACGCCGAACGCGAGTTTACGATCGCCTTCGTCCGAGACCAGACCCTTGCGGTTCCAATGGTCTTGCACGCCCTGATAGAGGCGGAGTGGAGCGCGAAAATCCTTGAGCACCCACGGGCTCATGCCGGCGAGGTCCTCCTGCTTCTCCAGCATCGCGAGTTGGTGGCGATAGACGAGCGCCTGGAACTCTTCGCTGTAGGCGTGGAGATCCTCTTCGGGCGCGTGCAGACCCGCCTTCGCACCCGCGCCCATCTCACTGATCACCAGCGGCTTGTCGAGTCCGGTCCGGATCCGGATCCGATCCATGTTCTCGAGCATCAGGGTGCGTGCCCGCGCACTGCCGAAGGGCCAAACCAGCCCCACGGCGCCGCTGTAGTACCAGCCGAAGTACTCGTTCACCGAGGCCACGTCGATGAGATCCCCGAGCGGATCCTCCACGTCGAGCACCCACTCCGGCCGCCGCACTCCGATGAGCGCCGGCAGGTAGTATTCGAGGAAGAACGGCTGCAATGCTTCGCGACCGGTGAGCAGCGCCGCCGTCACGAGACGCGTCGAATCTTCGGAACGCACGTGGGAAACGAGCTCACTGAGAAAGGACAGACGCGTCTCGGTCATCGGCGTCTCATTCGCCACGCTCCACAGGATCACCGAAGCACGGTTGGCGTCGCGTTCGATCACTTCGGAGAGCTGGCGCCGGGCGCGCTCGAGCGTCCGCTCCTCGGCGAACGCTACGGCCCAATAGACCGGGATCTCCTCCCAGACGAGCAGACCGAGTCGATCCGCCTCGCGCGCCATGTGTTCGGAGTGCGGATAGTGCGCGAGGCGCACGAAGTTGCAACCGAGGTCGGCCGCCCAGCCGAGCAGGGTCCGGGCATGTCCCGGCGACCACGCCCTACCCTCCCCGTGCGGCGCCTCCTCGTGCAGCGAAATCCCGCGCAGGAAGATCGGCTCCCCGTTCAGCAAGATCTCGGTTCCGCGCGTTTCGACGGTCCGAAAGCCGACGTCTTCGCTCACGCGATCCGTGCCCGCGCGAACTTCCACCGAGTAGAGCCGCGGAGAGTCCGGGGACCAGCGCTCGGGCTCCGCCGGCACCGAGAACTCGGCGCGCCCGTCTGCATCCGGCGTCGCCGAGATTTCGATGCCAAGTTCCGGAACCGACCAAGTCACCTCGCTCTTCGGATCCGAGCCCGCCACTTCCGCCCAGCCCTCGATCGCGTCCCCGGATGCCGCGAGCGACACCTGGAACGCGCGCACGTACGTGCCCGGCACCTCCACGAGCTGGACCTCGCGCGTGAGGCCCCCGTAGTTGTGCCAGTCGGTCGTCGGGGTCGGGATGTCACCGGCCTCGCGCCGATTGTCGACCTGGACGACGAGCAGGTTCTCTCCGGTCTTCAGCGCGTCGCCGACTTCGAAATTGAACGGAGTGAACCCGCCCTCGTGCACCCCGAGCAACCGACCGTTCAGGTAGACGGCGGCCCGGTAGTTCGCCGCTCCGAAGTGCAGGAACGTGCGCCGATTCGGCGACGGGTCGTGCGAGAAAGTCCGCTTGTACCAGACCGCTCCCTGATAGAAGACGAGCCGAGGATCCTGCGTGTTCCAGTCTCCCGGAACCTCGAGCGTCAGCCCGTTCTCGAACGAGAACTCACCCAGGTCGGCGGGCGCTTCGGGGCGCAGCGCGCGCGGGGCTGCCGCGAGCACGGTGCCGGCGTCGAACGGATCGATCACAGCCTGCCAGGTGCCGCCGAGCGAGCGAGGCTCGCGGGCGAAGACACTCCCGAGCGTCGGGTCGGGTCCGCGCTCGGCATTCTCGGCTTCCGAGCGCAGCGCCTCGACCACGTCCCGGGTCTGCTGAGGCCAGTCGCCGAACCAGAGGTAGAGCGTCAGCGCCAGGCTCGCGAGACCGACGGCACACAAGAAAGCGCTGAACAGGAGGGAAACGGATCGCATCCGGACATCCTAGCCATGTCTCGCACCCCTCCGTGATCTCGCGCCCACGAAAAAGGCCCGGCGCACACCCCGCAGTGTGCGCCGGGCCTCGCGAACCGGGTTTAGACGGCCCGCGCGGTCGTCGCGCTGGGCGCGGGGCGCCAGCGCTTCGGAATCGGCAACAGCATCGCAACCCGCGCCCGGTAGTCGCGATAGGCATCGCCGAACTCGTGGATCAGATCGCGCTCCTCGAGCGGAATCGCCACCAACATGTAGCCCGTGCAGACGGCTGCAAAGAGCAGATGCCCGAGTGTCATCACCGGAGTCGCCCAGAAAATAATTGCCCACGCGAGGTAGATCGGGTGCCGCACCAGGCGATAGAGACCCGGGGTCACGAAGCGCGGCGGAGCCGGTGTCCGGCCCTTCAGCCCGCGAATCGCCTGGCTCACGCCGAACAGCTCGAAGTGATCGACCAATGCGGTCGCGTACAGGAGCAGCGCCCAGCCAAAGCCGTAGACCGCCCAGAGCGACACCGACCCGACCGAGCCCGTCACCTCCCAGACCACATCCGGCAGCGGCTGCCAGAATGCGTAGAGCAGCCAGAGCGACACGCTCGAAGCCAACACGTAGGTCGGCCGCTCGGTCTCCTCGGGCACGATGCGAGTCCACCACGCCTTGAAGCCACGGCGCGCCATCCCGCTGTGCTGGAGCGCGAACAGCGTCAAGAGCGCGAGGTTCAGGGCGACGCCCCACCCGGTCGCCGCCGGACCCGGTCCGTCGATCGTCGTCGTCACGCCGAAGCCACCGACGAACGCAATCGAGTAGAGGAACGTGCCCAGAAAGAGGGCGTAGCTGGCAATGCCATAGGCGAAGATCGAGATTCGTCGGATCATCGGGTGAGCTCCTTTGTCATGAAAACGGCCGGGAGCGATGCTGCCCCCGGCACGGGAACCTGAATTCGCTCCACCGGCTCGTACCCGAGCGTTCGATAGAGCGGTTCACCAGTCAGAGTCGCGAGCAACTGCGCGCGCTCGAAGCCACGGAGCCGGACATCGGCTTCCGCAGCGTTGAGAAGTCGACGCGCGATTCCGCGGCGAGCGCGGTCCGGGCGGACGAAGTAGCCGCGCATGGTCGCGACGTCGGGATCGCCGGACAGTTGCACGGCGCTGCAGCCCTGCGAGCTACCGCAGCCCTGGGCACGGTCGCTCCAGCCTCCACACCCGACCAGCTCGCCGTCTTGCTCGGCAACGAAATAGGTGCCGTCGGCGAGCAGCCGAACGTCGAGGGTCCCGAGTCCGCCCAGGAACGCCTCGAGCTGCGCCGGGGTGTAGTCGGCCTGATTCAGCTCTCGAACCGCGGCCTCCTGGAGGACCGCAAGGCTCTCCGCGTCTTCGACGCGGGCTCTGCGCAGGTGAATTCGGGATTCCATGACTTGGCTCCTTCTGACGGAGACCAAGATGGAGTTCAGGGGGGGCTGAATCCTGCCCGCTTTCTTACCAGTTTGTTACCGGGATTTCCTGTGTGATTTCAGACCCTTGAAGCGCCAGCGCCGCTTCTTCACCGACCCCCGCGAGGCCGATCTCTGCGGCGCCGGCCACCGCGTGGCGCAGCGGGCCTTCGGCATCCGCCGTGCGTCCGAGGAGCCGGAGCACCTGTCCGAGCGCAAGCCCGGACCGCGCCGCCATCGGACGCGCCCCGAGCGCCTCACACTGCACCGCGGCGCGCTCGAAGTGTCCAGCCGCCCGTTCCCGCTCACCTTGGACGACGGCCATCAAGCCGAGCGCGCGAGACACGGGCCCTCCGTAGAGCACCGGCCCCGGCGTGATCGAGTGCAGGTCGCCCCACGGCTCCATCGCCTCGTACAACACGGCCGCCTTCAGCGGATCCCGAAGCCGCGCGACCAGATCGGCCAACCCGACGACGGCCGGCGTCCACCAGTGCTCCCGCGGCAGCCCAGAGAGCTCCGCCGTCACGGCCTCCTCGATCAGGTCGCGCGCCGGCTGCCAATCCCCTGCTTCTCCCACCATCCCAGCCGCGGTGGCTCGCGCCGCGAGATTCGCGTGGGCAGTGGTCCCGGCCAGCTCGCGGAGCGATGGAATCTGCTTGCCGAGCACCTTGAGCTGACCTCGATCGCGCAGCAAGCCGATCGTCTGCCCTGCGAATAACATCCCCGCGTAGGGATGTTCGATCATCCTTCCGAGGAGGAGATGCTCGCGGATCTTGAGCTCCGCGACGTCGTAGCGTCCTTCGAGAAGCGCGAGACCGGCGTCGAACACTTCCAGATGCCAACGCATCCCGCGATGCGGACGCTCTCCGCCGAACTCCTCTGCCTCCGCCCGAGCCCGCAGGGCCGCCGGGCGGTCCCCCTCATGCAACCAGTCTGCCGCGAGATCGACGAGACCGATGAAGGCCAGATCCCGACAGGTGCCGCGCGGGGCCACCTCCGCAGCCTCCCGCGTCAGGACTCGCCGCTCGGCGAGCCCGTCCGGCCCTGAGAGCACGAGGTGCAGCGTGTAGAGCGCCTCGTGGAGCGTGTCTGCATCCCCGACCTCACGAGCGAGCCGGATCGCTTCTCGCGCGGCGACCTCTCCGGGACCGCGGTCGCGTCGCACGAGATACGCGACGCGCGTCAGAAGCCGGGCGCGCGACTCGATCTCGTCGTCGGCAATCCCGGCGAGCGCCTCCTCGAGGACCCGCAAACCCTCGTCGTCTCGAGGACTCCACTCCGAGAGATCGCAGAACGAGATCGCTGCACGTGCAATCGCGTCGGCGTTCTCTCGCGCCCGTGCCAGTTCGAGCGCCCGGCGCAGCACTTCGCGCCGCCTCGTTCGCTCTCCTGCGAAGCGATGGGCCTCTCCCAACCGAAGCAGCACTTCGAGCTGCTGCGCGGCATTCAATTGTTCCGCGTGCTCGAGCGCAGAGAGCGCCTGTTCGTAGTGCAGCGCGGCCTGCTCCCAGGCGAGCAGGCCGGCGGCTCGCTCCGCTGCGCGCATGGCGACATCCAGCGCGTGGGCGACATCGCCCGCCGGCAAGCCGAGATGAAAGTGATGCGCGACTTCGGACAGCGACGACTCCGGCAGTCCCTCGAGCTGCCCTTCGAGGATCACGCCCACCCGTTGATGCAGACGCGCTCGCCGACCGGGGGACAGTGCAGCGTAGGTGACCTCCCGATAGAGCGGGTGCGCGAAGCGATAGCGCCCCACGTCGTCTGGCACCGGCACGAGGAGCCCCGCTGCCGTCGTCTCATCGAGGGCCGCAAGGACCTCGGCACGCGAACGCTCCCAGAGCGCCGCGAGCAGAGCCACGCGAATCTCCCGCCCGAATACCGCGGCGTTCTCGAGGAGTTCGCGACTCTCCGCCGACAGGGACTCGAGGTGCCGCGCGACCAGGTCACCGGTTCGGCGCGGCAACAGGTCGAGACTCCAGCCAGGGTTCAGCTCGGGGAACTCCAGCACGCCGCGGTCCGCAAGCAAGCGCAATCCCTCTCGGACATAGAGCGGATTTCCCTCGGTTCGGCTGTGGAGCTCATCGACGAGGAGATCCGGAGGGCGCCGGCCCATTCGTTCCTCGAGCAGGCGCACGACCTCGTCGCGCGAGAAGCCGGGGAGTTCGACGGACTGGACATGCGAGAGCTGTCCGACGATCGAAAGTGTTCGTGCCAGAGGGTGATCCGTCTCGCGGGGCTCGTCTCGAATGGTCGCCACCACCAGGAGGGAGGCACCGGCAAGCTCGCGCGCCAGATGCTCGAAGAGCAGCAGCGATCCGCGGCCGCTCCAGTGAATGTCCTCGAGCAACAAGACCAAGGGGCCGGACTCGGCCACCTGCAGCAACACTCGCACCAACGAGTCGAACAATTCGAATCGATTCGTATCATGGGACGACGCGGGGGGCAGCGCCTCCGAGCCGCTTCCAGGGAGGAGAGGCTCGAGGGCAGCGGCATCCGCCCCCAGCGCCTCCAGCGGCCCTGAGAGCGACCCACCTGCATCCAGCGCGCGGAGCAGCTGCACCCAGAGCCAGAATGGCGGCGCCCCCTGCGTGTCATCTTCGCGGCCGCGCAGGATTCGGGCTCCGCCCGCCCCGACTTCCGTCGCAAAGGCTTCGAGGAGAAAAGTCTTGCCGATGCCCGGCGGGCCGCCGAGCAAGACGACGGCCCCCTCCGACCTTGCCAGGTTCGCCCACGCGGCTCGCAGGATGCGCAATGGCTCTTCGCGCCCGACGAACGACTCCGCATGGGAGCGCGCGCGAGCCTCCGGCGAGGGGACCCACCGCGGCCCGGATTCGCGCGCGACCGCAACCGACCCGTCTGTCCCCGCGTCGTCCGGAAGCTCGACGACCTCACCGACGAACCGATACCCGCGCCGCGCAACACTCCGAATCCGCTCCCCCGCTCCTTCCCCGAGGGCCTTGCGCGCAAGGCTCACCGCGCGCGTGAGGGAGCTGTCGGTGACGACCGCATCCGGCCAGAGCCCGGTCAGCAACTCTTCTTTGGAAACCACGCGATCCCGGTGAGACAGAAGGTGGACCAGCAACGCGAGCGGCTTCGGCTGAATCGCCACGGGATTGCCCCCGCGTCGCAGTTCCGAACGCGCCGGATCGATCTCGCAGTCGCCGAATCGGTAGATCACCGGAACACGCGAGTGTCTCACACTCCAAACGGGGGTCCCAGATTGTCCCTCGGCTCGCTCGATGAGGCAGCGATCGCGGACGGCGTCCGAGAGACTGGCAAAAAACGCCCCACCGACGTTGAAACGAAGTAGCATGCGCGGCCCTGGGAACGTGACAAGGAGAAAACATGCACGCCCGACGATCTATTGTCTTGCTGTTCAGCCTCATACTCGGTCTCTCCACAGGACTACAGGCCTCGGCAGACGATTCGGTTTTGTCCGTGGTCGCCGTTCAGGTGAACAGCGGTCAGCTCGACACCTACTCCGCTCGCGTCGCCGAACTCCAGACCCACATGACGCGCCTCGGAGTCGACGGAACTCCCGTGACCTGGCAGGCCACCGCAGCCGGGCCCGCGACGGGAACCGTCTTCGTGGCGATCCAGTATCCCAGCCTTGCGTCCTATGCAGCCGGGACTGCCAAGAGCGCAGCGGATCCGGAGTTCGGGAAGCTGATCGGTGGGCTGGACGACATCCGGACGATCGCCAGCAACAGCCTGTACCGGAACGTGTTCGGCGGGGGCGAAGCCGACGCCGGAACCCTCCTGCAGACCGTGACCGTCAAGGTCGCTCCGGGCCGCTTGGCCGACTACGTCGCCCAGCTCGAGAAGCTGCAGGCCGTTCAGCAACGGGTCGGCAGCAGCGGAAAGATGCGCGCCTGGCAGGCGACTGCTGCCGGACCGAACACCGGGAACGTGGTCATTGGCATCATCTACGCCGACCTCGCGACCTACGCGGCGGACACGGCCAAGATCCAGGCGGATGCCGAGTGGCAGAAGATCATCGGCGGCCTCGACGGGATGCGAACGATCGTGAGCACAGGCCTCGCCCGGCGCGTCTCTCAGTAGCCAACCCGCTCCGCTTGGAGCCTTCGGCTGAGCACGGCCATCTCGGGTACTCTCGTCCGAGATGGCCGTCCGCCTGAACCCGCTCGATCCCGACTTCCTCGCAGACCCGTACCCGACCTACGCGCGGCTGCGCGACGAAGCTCCGGTCTATCGGCATCCCGGCGGTTTCGTCGCGGTGAGTGGCTACGCCGACGTCCAGACGGTCCTGCGCACACCCGAAGTCTTCTCCTCCCGCGCCATGGGCGGAGGACCGGTACGGGTCCGCGACCCCGAATCCATGCCCCTCGGCCCCGGATCGCTCATCAGCCTCGATCCACCCGAGCATGGCCGGCTCCGCGGCATCGTCAGCCGGGGCTTCACACCCCGCCGAATCGCCGACCTCGAACCCCACGCACTTGCGGTCGTAGACGAGCTGTTCGCGAAGTTCCGGCACGCGGGCGCGTGCGACCTGGTCTCCACCGTGTCGGCACCGCTCCCGGTGACGATGATCGCCGAACTACTCGGGCTCGATCCGGAGCGCCGCGACGATTTCAAGCGCTGGTCCAATGCGCTGATCGTCGAGTCCACCAGACCGGGCAGTCGAGACCGAATGCCCGAGCTCATGAGCATGATGCGGGCATTTCGCAGCTACCTGCTCACCGTGATCGACGCGCGTCGCGAAGCCCCCGCGGACGACCTCGTCTCCGTGCTCGTCCACGCGGAAGAAGCAGACGGCGCGCTCGACGCGGTGGAAGTTCTCTCGCTCGCCGCCCTCCTGCTTGCGGCGGGCTCCGAGACCACGACGAACCTGATCGGGAACGCCGTCCTCGCACTCCTCGACCGACCGGAGATGCTGGACGCGGTCGCAAGAGATCCGTCGAGGATCCCAGCCGTTCTCGAAGAAACCCTCCGTTGGGATTCGCCGGTCCAGCTCCTGATGCGAGCGACAACGCAGGTCACGGAGCTGGGTGGCGTCGAAATCGGCCGCGGCACGCTCGTGATGGTGCTGATCGGGGCGGCCAACCGAGACTCCGAGCAATTTCCGGACGGAGAACGCTTCGACCCGGAGCGCACGGCGGCGGGCCACCTCGGCTTCGGCTTCGGCAACCACTTCTGCCTCGGCGCGGCGCTCGCGCGGCTCGAAGCACGGGTCGCGCTGGAGCGAATCCTCGCGGACCTTCCGGAGCTCAAACTCGCAGCGCCGGCGGAGCGGCACGGCTCCTTCCTCGTTCGCGGTCCGAAGGCGCTCGATCTCCGCTTCACGGTTTGATCGCGGCCTTCGAAAAAAAATGGTGACCCAGGCAGGATTCGAACCTGCGACTTCCAGCTTCGGAGGCTGGCGCTCTATCCAGCTGAGCTACTGGGCCCTGATCGGTGGTGGGGCGTACTGGACTCGAACCAGTGACCTCCGCGGTGTGAACACGGCGCTCTAGCCAACTGAGCTAACGCCCCAACCGTCCGTGGTTTCTAGGAAAACGCGCGCTAGCCCGCAACCAGCTCCGCCCCACCGGCCGACCGTTTCGCCGCGGCCGCGACGAACGCCACGAACAGCGGGTGCGGGTTGAAGGGCGTCGATTTGAACTCGGGGTGGAACTGACACGCGACGAACCAGGGGTGGTCCTTCAGCTCGATGACCTCGACCAGCCGACCATCCGGCGACATGCCCGAGAGGATCAAGCCTGCTTGAGAGAGCCGGTCGCGGTAGTCCGGATTGAACTCGAACCGATGACGATGCCGCTCGGAGATCTCGCGGACACCGTACGCCTCGAACGCCCTGGTCCCTTCTTCGAGAATGCACGGATAGGCCCCGAGCCGCATCGTCGCGCCTTTCGCGTCGACCTCGCGCTGCTCGGGGAGCAGACCGATCACCGGATGCGGTGTGTTCTCGTCGACTTCTTCCGAATTGGCGCCTTCGAGACCCGCGACCGAACGCGCGAAGTCGATCACGGCCATGTGCATGCCGTAACAGATCCCCAGGTACGGAATCTGCTGCTCTCGCGCCCACTGCACCGCGGAGATCTTGCCTTCGACACCGCGCGCACCGAAGCCGTGCGGGACCAGGATGCCGTCCGCCTTCGGGAGCGACTGCGCGTCGTCGAGCTTCTCCGAGTCGACGTAGTCGATGACCACGCGCGCACGATTCGCGAGCCCACCATGGTGCAGCGCTTCGTTCAGGCTCTTGTACGCGTCGGTCAGATCGACGTACTTGCCGACCATCGCGATGCGCACTTCCCGTTCCGGGTGTTTGATGCCCTGGACCAGTTTCTCCCACGGTCCGAGCGCCGGCTGACCGGTCCAGATTCCGAGCACGCGACACAGCTTCTCGTCGAGCCCCTCGCCGTGAAAGATGAGCGGGACTTCATAGATGTGTTCGACATCTTTCGCGGTGACGACCGCGTCTTCGTCGACGTTGCAGAAGAGCGCGATCTTGCTCTTGACGGACCGAGGGAGATAGCGATCCGTTCGACACAACAGAATGTCGGGCGCGATCCCGACGGCCTGAAGTTCTTTCACCGAGTGCTGGAGTGGCTTGGTCTTCAGCTCCCCGGCCACGGCAATGAACGGCACGAGCGCGACGTGCACGTAGGCCACGTGGTCGCGACCCGCATCGGCCCGGAACTGGCGAATCGCCTCGAGGAACGGGAGCGACTCGATGTCGCCCACGGTGCCGCCCACTTCGACGATCAGGATGTCGACGCCGTCGGCCGCCTGGTGGATGCGTTCCTTGATCTCGTCCGTCACGTGCGGGATCACCTGGACGGTTCCGCCCAGATAATCGCCTCGCCGCTCTTTGGAGATCACCGAGTCGTACACGCGACCCGCCGTCACGTTGTTGAGCTGACTCGTCGTCGTCGTCGTGAAGCGTTCGTAGTGGCCGAGATCGAGATCCGTCTCGGCGCCGTCATCGGTGACGTACACCTCTCCGTGCTGAATCGGGTTCATCGTCCCCGGGTCGACGTTCAGATACGGGTCGAGCTTCAGGAACTGCACGCGCAATCCCCGAGATTCGAGCAGCGCGCCGATGGAGGCGGCCGAGAGTCCCTTCCCGAGACCGGACAGGACTCCTCCCGTCACGAAGATGAACTTGGTCGAGCGAGCGTTCATGCGTGGTCTCCGCGGCTATCGGACCGCAGCAGAAGGAGAGCCCGCGAGGGCATCTTCGATACGGATGGAATGGATCGGAACGAACGGCTCAGGGAGCGCATCCGTCTGGAAGTAGCCTAGCTCCAACGTCTCCTCGGGTGTGGTCGCTTCCCCGGTCCCGACGGCCTCGGCCTCGAAACAGAGATTCACGGCCTGGACCCGATTCCCGTCTGGATAGGCGATCACCTGACGCGCGGGGTCGGAGTAGACGCCGATCAGCCGGCCGACCGCGATCTGCACGCCGGTCTCCTCGAACACCTCGCGAAATACTGCCTCGGACACCGACTCTCCCCGTTCCACGTAGCCTCCGGGCAAGCCCCAATGCGCGTTGTCACTCCGCCGCATCAGCAACAGGGAGCGACTCTCCGTAGAGACACTTCCCCAAACGACCGCCGATACCGAGAGGAGGATCGTGGTCGGGTCTGCGGCAAAGTACGTCGTCATGCCGCGACCCCGCGGAGCATCGCCCTGCCCCAGCAGCAACCACGTGAGGAAGCCGTGCTGAAACAGGGTTTGTGCGCTCCGGCGAGTTTCGACTCGCTGAGCCGGTTCAAAGCTGTGTTGGAACACCCCGTGCGGCGGTTTCGAGCTTTATACCCCTTGGCCTCCGAGGCCGCAAAGTAAGCCCCCAGAACGAGGCTGGTTCGGATGCGGAACATGCAGACCGTATGAGACGAGGGGCCGCTGGGGATGCCGGAGCGCAACTCAGCGGAGCCGGCTCGAGGCGGCCCCACGCAAGCCGCTCTCCACGCAGCCGGTGAGCCATTGCGCGCAGGCGTCCCATCGGTCCCGCTCCCCGCGAGCGTTGTTCAGCACCCTGCTAGCCGAGGGGACTAGGGGACCAGCGGAGCCTCCAGCAGCCCCTCTGTCTCGGCCCAGCCCTCGCTGAGATTCAGGCACTGCACGCCCTGCCCTCCGGCCCCTTTCACCAGGTTGTCGATCGCGGAAAGCACGATCAGCTTGCCGTGCCGCTCGTCGACGAACGCCGCCACATCACAGAAGTTGCTGCCCCGAACCGCCTGGAGACTCGGCGCTTCTCCCGGCGGGAGCACTCGCACGAACGGTGCGTCCGCATACGCGTCCAGCAGGATCTGGCGGGCCTCCTCGGCGCTGAGCTCTCGCTTCGGCCGCAAGAACACCGAGGTCGCGATTCCGCGGATCACCGGCAAGAGGTACGGCACGAAGGTCACGGCGACCGGTTCGCCGGCCGCGAGGCTCGCCTCCTGCTCCATCTCGGGGATGTGCCGATGAGCAGCGACCTTGTAGGCCTTCACGTTGCCGGAGAGCTCCGAGAACAGGAAGCCGTCCGCGAGCGTTCGTCCCGCCCCGGAAGCCCCGGACTTCGAGTCGACGATGACATCGGGCTCGACGTGGCCGCCGCGGAGGAACGGCAACATCGGGAGCAGCGCACCGGTCGGGTAGCACCCGGGAGCGGCGATCAGCTCCGCTCCGCGCAGCTTCGCGCCGTACACTTCAGGGAGGCCATAGATGCCGTCAGCGAAGATCTCCGGTGCCCCATGCGGCCCGTACCACTCCGCGTAGTCCTCTTCACTGTGGAGTCGAAAGTCCGCAGAAATGTCGACGACCTTCACGCCGCCCTTGCGCAGGTCGGCGACCAGGGGCGCCGCCGTCGCGTGTGGGAGCGCGGTGAACGCGGCGTCGACCCGACCGACCAGTTTGGCCGGGTTTGCCGGCTCGAACGCCAGATCGACCAGGCCGCGCAGCGCCGGAAAGCAGTCGGCGACGGGCTCTCCCGCTCTCCGCTCGGACGTCGCTGCGACCAGTTCGAGCCGCGGGTGGCGCAACACCAACCGCAACAGCTCGAGGCCGGAGTATCCGCTCGCTCCCAGAACAGCAATTCGCATCACGTGTCTCCAAACGAGAAACGGGAGGCCCCAGGCCTCCCGTTTCGAGAATGAGTCGAACTCGCGGCCTAGCGCTTCGAGAACTGGAAACGCGCACGCGCGCCGCGCTGCCCGTACTTCTTGCGCTCCTTCTTGCGCGCGTCCCGGGTCAGGAAGCCACTTCGCTTGAGCGTGCTCCGAAGGTTCGGGTCGATCTGCTCGAGCGCTCGCGCAATCCCGTGACGAAGTGCGCCGGCCTGACCCGTCACACCGCCGCCGGTGATCCGGGCGGCGATGTCGTAGGTCGTCGCGGAGTTGGCCGCTTCGAGGGGCTGACGCGCGTAGAGCTGATGAGCCTCGCGGGGGAAGTACTCTTCGTACACCCGCCCGTTCACGAGGATCTGGCCGGTGCCGAGCGTCACGCGGACGCGCGCCACGGAGGTCTTCCGCTTTCCGGTCGCCACTGCGGGCAGCGTGCCGCCCGTTCCTGTCTGGACTGCTTCAGCCAAGCTGCAGCACCTCCGGCTTCTGTGCCGCATGCGGGTGCTCAGGGCCTGCATAGACCTTGAGCTTCCGGAACAACTTCCGGCCCAAAGAGTTGTGAGGGAGCATCCCCCGAACCGCGTTCTCGACCACCCGCTCAGGGTGCGCGCCGGTCAGAACTTTGTCCGCGTTGATCTCGCGGAGTCCACCCGGCCAACCGGAGTGCCGGTAGTAGGTCTTCTGCTCACGCTTGCGGCCGGTGAGCTTGATCTTTTCGGCGTTGACGACGACCACGAAGTCACCGGCATCTGCATGCGGAGTGTAGATCGGGCGGTGCTTGCCGCGCAGGACCGAGGCGATCCGCGTCGAGAGGCGCCCGAGCACCAAATCTTCTGCGTCGACCACCCACCACTGCTGGGTCACGTCACCCGGCTTCAGACTGCGGGTGGCGCCATGCGCCTGCACACCCATCGATACTCCCTGGGGCCCGGCAGGGGCCCGCCACAAGGGGCCGAGAGTTAGCCGAGCGGCCCGAGCCCGTCAAGCACGGGGCCGGCCAAGCCCTCGGAATCCCGTTGGAAACCATAGTCTACCCGGACCAGGAGCAGACCGCAGGCGGGGGCCGTGGGTCCTGCTTTGCGGCGATCTCGGGCGGCCAGGATGGCCGGCATCTCGGAGACCGGACGTTGCCCCCGACCCAGCTGGATCAGCGTGCCCGCCACGTTCCGGACCATGTGCCGCAAGAACCCCGATCCCTCGAGTTCACAGACGATTTCTCCCCCGGGGCCACCTGTGACTTCGACCCGGCTGAGCGTTCGGACCGTCTCCACGACGTCCGATCCAGAGGCCTGAAACGATGCAAAATCATGGGTGCCGACCAGAACCGCCGCCCCCTCTCGCATCGGGTCGAGAGCGAGCGCCTGGGGCACGTGGTGCCGAAACCTGGAGTCCAGCGGGGAGCGCACCGGACCGTTCCAGATCCGATAGCGATAGAGCTTGTTCCGGGCATCGAATCGGGCGTGGAAGTCGGGGCCGACCGCCTCGAGCGCGACCACAGCAAGATCCGCCGGCAGGCGTGCGTTGAGCGCCCGACCGAGGGTGGCCGCCGGCAAGCTCGTCTCGATCTCGACGCCCGCGACCTGCCCCGCCGCATGCACCCCAGCGTCGGTCCGACCGGCCCCGGTCACCCGGCCGGGGGCCTGACAGACCTCTTCGAGGGCTGCCTCGAGCGCTCCCTGGACGGTCCGTTCCCCGCCGGCCTGGCGCTGCCAGCCGGCGAAGCCGGTTCCGTCGTACTCGAGCGTGAGGCGAAAGTAAGCCACCCGGTCAGCGGACCGCGCTCAGTGGACGTCGAAGCGCAGCTCGGCCAGCCGCATCGCATTGCTCGCGGCGAGCCGGACCGGATCGGCCGTGAGCCACAGCAGCAACCCACCCGGCTTCGACGGGTCCACCCGCACCCGGCCCGCGAGGACCACGTCCCGCGACGCGGCGTCGCGAGTCGTCGGACCCGGCATGTCGGCATCCCACACTTCGACACCAGGCGCCTTGACCCACCAATCGCGGAGCTCCTCGGGCGTGACCTCGCGCTCCGGTTCGACCGCCAGGCTCACTCCGAGCCCGCTGAACGTCGGGACCTGGATCGAGGTGAGCGAGGCCGCGTTCGAAAGGCCCAGCACCTTGGCGAGACCGATTCCGGAGGCCGCTCCACCGAGCTCCGGAATGCAATCGAACGCAATCGGCCCCGGGAAGACATCCGACTCCGGCACTTCCTCGTGATTGAACAGTGCGACGACCTCTCCCTCGAGAGCACGGACGCCGTCCCGTCCGGCACCCGACGCCGGCTGGAGGTGCGTCCCGGCCACTCGCGCGATGCCCGCTTCGCGCTGCAGCGGCGCGAGCGCGAGCGCACAGGCGAGCGCGGAGCTCGGCGGGCTCGAGACCAGCGGACGCAGCACGTGCTCCCGGGGCGGACCGAGTTCGGCCGCGAGCATCGGAACCTCGTCGTGCGCGGAGAGCGAACCCGATAGGTCGACGCAGGGAACCTCGTCGCGAAGCGCACGACGCACCCAGTCGCCCGTCGCTTCCGGCGGTGCACACAAAAAGACGAAATCGAGGCCGCGGAGCGAGACATCGCCCGCCTGGATCGGGATCTCTTCTCCCCCCAGCTCGACGACTTCTCCGAGCGCGCGATCCGTCGCGATCGGTCGCAGCTCGGCGACCGGAAAGCGGCGCTCCTCCAACAACTCGATCAGGTCCGAACCGACGACGCCCGTGGCACCGACGATCCCGACTCGGCGGCCCTGGCGGCCGCTCACGAGCGCGCCTCGAGCTCTGCCAGGACGGCATCTCCCATCGCCACACAGCCGACCGTCTCGCGTTGCTCGCCGGGGAGCAGCAAGTCACCGGTCCGGAGGCCGGTTGCGAGCACCCGATCGACCGCGGCGCGAACCTCGCCCGCGGCGCCGGCCGCGTCGAACGAATGCTCGAAGAGCATCGCCACCGACAGAATCGCCGCGAGCGGGTTGGCTGCATCCTGGCCGGCAATGTCCGGGGCCGAGCCGTGGACCGGCTCGTACAGACCGATGCCACCCTCTCCCAGACTGGCCGACGGCAGCATCCCGAGCGACCCGGTGATCATCGCCGCTTCGTCGGACAGGATGTCGCCAAACAGATTCCCGGTCACGATCACATCGAACCGGGCGGGCTCGCGAACGAGCAACATCGCGCACGAATCCACCAGCTGATGGGCCAGCTCGACATCGGGGTAGTCGGTCCTCACCTCGTCAACGACCTGCATCCACAACTGCGAGACCTCGAGCACGTTTGCCTTGTGGACATGCGTCACGTGGTTGCGCCGACGCCGCGCCGCCTCGAAGGCCACCCGAGTGATCCTGGTGATCTCGACGTCATCGTACACCATGGTGTTGCGCGACTGGCGACGCCCGCCCTCGGTCGTGATCCCGCGCGGCTCACCGAAGTACAGCCCGCCCGTCAACTCCCGCACCACGAGCATGTCGGTCCCGTCGACGATGTCGCGCCGCAGCGTGGACGCATCGGCCAGCGCCGGAAACACCGCGGCTGGCCGAAGGTTCGCGAAAAGGCCGAGCTCCTTCCGAATCCGCAGCAAACCCTTCTCGGGACGCACGTCCACCGGCAGCGCGTCCCACTTGGGGCCGCCGACCGCTCCGAGCAAGATCGCTCGGCTCTTGCGAGCCCGATCCACGACGTCGTCCGCCAGAGGCGTACCCGCAGAATCGATCGCAGCTCCGCCGATCGCGGCCTCTTCGAGTTCGAGTTCGAGCCCGTGACGAGGCGCGACGGCCTCGAGCACGCGCACTGCCTGGTTCGTCACTTCCGGGCCGATGCCATCGCCCGGCAACACCAGTATCCGCTCTCCCATCAGATCCCCCGCGGCCCGTCCAGAGGACGCCGCTCTTTATGCCACTCGAGTTTGTTGAGGGCGTGGACGTAGGCGAGTCCACTCGCCACGATGATGTCGGTATGCGCCCCGTGACCGATCACGCGGCGGCCATCCTCTTCGACCGTAACGGTGACCTCTCCCTGGGCGTCCATGCCCCCGGTGATTGCCTTCACCTGGTACTGGAGGAGTTCACTCTTCGCCGCGGTGAGCGCGACGATCGCTTTGAACACCGCATCGACCGGCCCGTCGCCCTGCGCGGTGGCCTTGGCCGGCCCACCGTCGACCTCCATCTCCACCGTTGCATTCGCGACGTCGAGCGTGCCGCTCTGGATCACGAGGTTGCCCAGCTTGAAGCGGTCGGTGTCCCGGCTCTTGTCCGCCTGAGCGACCAGCGAATGCAGGTCGTCGTCGTAGATCGTCTTCTTGCGGTCCGCGAGATCCTTGAAGCGCTTGAAAGCGCCCTCGAACTCGTCTCCTTCGCAGGCGAGACCGAGCGTTTCGAGTCGGTCGCGAAACGCATGGCGCCCGGAGTGTTTGCCGAGGACCAGTTCGTTGGAGGTTCGCCCGATCGACTCCGGTGTCATGATCTCGTAGGTGAGTGCGTTCGCGAGGACGCCGTGCTGATGGATCCCCGCTTCGTGAGCGAATGCGTTGTCCCCGACGATCGCCTTGTTCGGCTGCACCGGAATCCCGATGATCGACGAGAGCAAGCGGCTCGTCGGATAGATTTCCGTCGTCCGAACTCCGGTGTCGAGACCCTCGAAGGCATCCGGGCGCGTCTTGAGCGCCATCACGACTTCTTCCAGCGCCGTATTGCCTGCGCGCTCGCCGATCCCATTGACCGTGCATTCGACCTGGCGTGCGCCCGCTTGCACGGCCGCCAGACTGTTCGCGACCGCGAGGCCCAGGTCGTTGTGGCAATGGAGACTGAAGATCAGGTTCTCGGAGCCCGGAATGTGGATCTTCAGGTACTGAATGAGCTCGTGATACTCGACGGGCGTGGTGTAGCCGACCGTGTCCGGAACATTCAGCGTCGTCGCGCCCGCATCCACGGCGGCTCGGAACACCTGCACGAGGTAATCCCAGTCCGTCCGGGTCGCATCCTCGGCGGAGAACTCGACGTCGTCCGTGAATCCCCGCGCCTGTCGAACGGCGCGGTCTACCTCTTCGAGCACCTGCTCGCGCCCCATGCGCAGCTTGTGCTCGAGGTGGATGTCACTCGTCGCGATGAACGTATGAATTCGAGAGTGCCGGGCGGGTTCGAGCGCCCGGCCCGCGCGCTCGATGTCATCGTGCGCGGTTCGCGCCAGTCCGGCGACGATCGGCTCGCGGAGCTCCGCGGCAACGGCCCGGACCGCCTCGAAGTCTCCGTCGCTCGCGATCGGGAACCCAGCCTCGATCACGTCGACCCCCAGCCGCTCGAGCTGGCGCGCCAGAGTGAGCTTCTCTTCGAGGTTCATGCTGCAGCCCGGAGACTGCTCGCCGTCCCGAAGGGTCGTGTCGAAGATCCGAATGCGCTTGTCGTCGCTCATGGGTGCGTCCCTTGCCCGTCCGATCCATCTCCCGGGCCGCCGCCAAGTCCTTGCCCGGTCCCCGGCTCCGCCTCTGACAGCGTCGCGCCCGTGCGCCGACGCCACCACCACTCGAGCGGCCCCGATGCGACATAGCCAATCCCGAACAGGAAGAACGTCACGGACGGCTTTGACAGCATCACCGCGAAGGCGAGCACCATCAACACCGTCGTCCGATAACCGCCACCGAGATTGAGCTGTTTGCCGCTCCAGTACGGAATCGGACTCACCATCAAGAGACCGAGGAGAGCCGCACCGAGCCCCGCCAGCGCCGCGGGCGGCTCGATCGGAATCCCGCTCTCGCGCAGAAAGCCCGAGAGCCAGACCGTCGAGACGATCATCCCGGCACCGGCCGGACTCGGCAGACCCTCAAAGTGTCCGGAGTAGCGAGCCGGGGTCACGTTGAAACGAGCCAGACGCAGCGCCGCACACGCGGTGAACATGAACGCGAGCACCCAACCGGTCCAACCGAGCTCATGCAGGCTGCCGGCGCTCCAGGCCACCATCGCCGGCGCGACTCCGAACGACACGGTGTCGGCAATCGAGTCGTACTCGAACCCGAAGCGACTCGTCGCACCGGTCAGACGCGCGATTCGACCATCGAGCGCATCGCAGATCCCCGCGACGAAGATCGCGAGCGCGGCGCGCTCTACGTCGCCCTGCGCCGCGCGCACGATCGCGTAGAAGCCCGCGGCCAGGTTTGCGGTGGTGAAGAGATGCGGGAGCAGCGCCATCGCGCGGAAGCTCTCACCTCCTGCTCGCCGCTTACGCCGGCGACGGCGGCGGCGCGGGACACTCGGGGTCGGGGAAGCTTCGTTCACGTGGTCTCTCCGGGAAGCACCGCCAACACGTCTCGCCCCCCTTTCACTTTCTGGCCTTCCTGCACGCGGACCTCGGCGCGGAGCGGGAGGTGCACGTCGGTCCGCGAGCCGAAGCGAATCAACCCGTAGCGGGTTCCGCGGGCGAGCCCGTCTCCTACAGCGGCGTGGCAGACGATCCGGCGCGCGATCAAGCCGGTGATCTGGGTGACCGTGAGGCGCGTGCCCGACGCCAGTTCGAGCCCCATCGCAAGTTGCACGTTGCGCGTCTCGGCGTCCGGATTGAACGCGGCGAGGAACTTCGTTCCAGACCGTTCGATCGACACCACACGGCCAGCGACCGGCGCGCGATTGACGTGGACGTTGAAGACCGAGAGGAAGATGCCGACCCGCAGCGCCTTCTCCCCGTCCGGGCCTTCGACTTCGCCGACGGCGATCACGCGACCATCGGCCGGCGAAACGACAGCACCGGCCGCCGCCGGAATCTCCCGGGTCGGGTTCCGAAAGAACGCCGCCATGAAGACCCCCGCCGCCGCGAGCACGAGCGCAGCGAGCCCGTAGCCGAATGCGCCCGCAGCGGCGGCCAACACAAGTGTCGGCAGCGCCGTCGTCAGGACATCGGGCGCGAACCACCGCGTCAGGCGCTCCTGGAAGACGGGCGCCGTAGACTCGCCGGCCATCAGTTCTTCGAGCGGTCGACCAGTTGCTCTTCCTTGAGCCACGGCATGAGGCTCCGGAGACGCGCGCCGACCTCTTCCATCGGGTGTTCGGCCGCCTGTCGCCGCATGGCATCGAAGCGCACGTTGCCCGACTGCTTCTCGAGGATGAACTCACGCGCGAAGGTTCCGTCCTGGATCTCGGCCAGGCACTCCTTCATCCGCTCCTTGACCGAGGGATCGATCACGCGCGGACCGCGGGTGAAGTCACCGAACTCCGCAGTATTCGAAACCGTGTACCGCATGTTCGAGATGCCGCCCTCGTAGATGAAGTCCACGATGAGCTTCACTTCGTGAATGCACTCGAAGTAGGCCATCTCCGGCGGGTAGCCTGCCTCGATCAGCGTCTCGTACCCGGCCGCCATCAGCGCGGTGAGGCCTCCGCAAAGGACGGTCTGTTCGCCGAACAGATCCGTTTCTGTCTCGTCGCGAAACGTGGTCTCGATGATCCCGGCGCGTCCGCCACCGATACCCTTCGCATAGGCGAGCGCAATCTGGAGCGTGTCACCCGACGGGTCCTGATCGACCGCCACGAGGCACGGCACGCCCTTCCCTTGCTCGTAGTTTGCGCGCACGTTGTGGCCCGGACCCTTCGGCGCGGCCATGAACACGTTCACGCCCTCGGGCGCCTGAATGGTGCCGTAGTGCACGTTGAATCCGTGCGCGACCGCGAGGTAGTCGCCCGTCGAAAGCTGCGGTGCGATCTCGTCGCGATAGATGTTCGCCGCCACTTCGTCCGGCACGGTCAGCATCACGACCGTCGCTTCGGCAGCCGCTTCCGCAGGCGTCGCGACGCGCAATCCAGCGCCCTCGGCCTTCTTCCAGGAGTCGGAGTCCTTGCGAAGTCCGACGACGACATCGACTCCCGAGCTCTTCAGGTTCTGCGCGTGGGCGTGTCCCTGAGAGCCGTAGCCGACCACCGCAACGACCTTCCCGTCGAGCCGTCCGAGATCTGCATCTTTGTCGTAGTAGATGTTGAGCGCCATGTAGGGGGGCCTCCGTGGGAGAGTTCACGTTGATTCAAAACTCTCGCAAGTCCAGCAAGTTAGCCATTCAAACCTCGAACCGCTCCCCCGTCCGCCGGACTTCCGCCTCGGCGCGACGGACATAGCGAGCGCCGAGCAAGGCCGCGTCGATCCCCTCCCCGTCCGCGAGAGTGCGGCAACCGACGATCCCGACCCGACCCGCCGTCACGCGTCCGGCGGGGCCCGGCAGACGCCGGATCGTCTCCGGCAGAGCGGCGAGTTCGACCGCCGCGTCGGCGCCCTCACCGACCACCAGGAGCGCGGCCGGCGGGATCGCGGCCGCGAGTTCCGCCGGAGTCCAGACCTCCTCACGTCCGGGGAAATCGTCCCCGTACAGCGTCCCGTACACCTCCCCGCGTTGGGCATCGAGGACGGCCGCCACCGGGCCACCCGAACTCGGGGCCGCCTCGGCCAGCGCACGGAGGGTCGGCACCGCTGCGACCCGGCGGTCGCTTCCGAACGCGAGGCCCTTCACGGTAGCGATCCCGACGCGCAACCCGGTGAAAGAACCGGGACCGACCGCCACGGCGAACGCATCGACATCCGCCAGGCCGCGGCCGGCGCTTCGCAGGATCTCGTCGACGAGCGGCATCAGCAGCTCGGAGTGAGGTCGTCCGATCGGAGCCTCGAGCTCGGCCAGCAACTCCCCGTCTCGCAGCAGCGCCACACCGGCGAGCCGAGTCGCGGAGGTCACCGCAAGAATCAAGAGAACCCGCGCAGCCAGTCTACGAACGTCGACCAATGGCGCGAGATGTCGTTCCAGAATGCCAGGCCCATCAGCATCATCAGGAAGACCAGTCCAATTTGCTGCACGAACTCGCGTGTGCGCAGAGAGAGCGGCCCACGCTTCACGGCTTCGACCGTGAACATGAGCGCCTGTCCCCCATCGAGAATCGGAATCGGCAGGAGGTTGAGGATCCCGAGGTTGATGCTGATGAGGACGAGCAAGCGCAAGAAGTCCTGGAAGCCTCGCTGGAGAGCCATGTGCGACTGGCGGGCGATCTCGATGGGGCCGCCGAGGTTCTTGCGGGAGATCTCTCCGGAAACGAGCCTCTTCAGACCCTGCAGAAAGAGCGTCGTCAGCTCCACCGTGAGCTCCGTCGCGCGCGGAATCGACACGAGCGGGTTCAGTTCTCGATCGATCCCCATGCCGCCCGCGAGGATGGCGTTCTCGCCCTGGATGCCGATCAGATAGAGGTCTTCTTCGGTGCCGCCCACGTCGGTCGTCGTGAGGCGCGGCGCCACCGACACTGTTCGCGTCGCACCCTCGCGAGCCACGAGGATCTCCAGCTCGCGGCCACCACTGGCGAAGACGGTTTCCTGGAACGTGAAGAAGCTCCCGATCGGCTCTCCGTCGACGCGCACGATCATGTCGCCGGCGACGATGCCCGCCTCGGCAGCGGGCATCTCTTCGCTGACGCCCGCGACGAGAACGACCGCCGGAATGGCCCCGAGCGCCTCGAGCGACGCGAGCACGGGAATGGCCAGGTCGAGCGCTTGCGGTTCGGACTCACCCTCGGAGCGCTCGATCCGAAGCGTCAGTTCAGCGCCCGGAGCGGCCGCGTACGCCGCCGCCAGCTCCCCCCAATCCGAGACTTCGCTGCCGGCGACCGCTAGCACCCGGTCGCCCGAGCGAAGGCCCGCGCGACCCGCCGGCGAGTCGGCGTCCGTCACTCCGACAATCGCCTGCTGACGCGGATGTTGGATCCCGAGCCAACCGACATCGTCCTGCCCGCGGAAGATGTCGAGTCCGGCCCGCTTCACGACGTCGAAGTCCACTTCGAAAGGTGCCGTCGCCGGGCGTTCTACGGTCAGCGCAAGATTGCCCGCCGGCCGCGCCCGCACCGCCCGCTCGACCTCGTCCCACCATGCGACCGGCTCCCCATCGACGGCTGAGATCCGATCTCCAGGCAGAAGCCCAGCACTTTCCGCCGGCGAGCCGCGCTCGACTGAACCGACGATGGCGATCGGCCGATCGACCCCGAATGCGAGCGTCCCGGCGATCACGAACACCGGGAGCACCAGGTTCATCGCGGGGCCGGCGAAGACGATCGCCAGTTTCTTCGACAGCGGCTGTGCCGGGAGAGTCTGCTGCGCGAGATCGGGGTCTCCGGCCCACTCCGGTTCCTCGGCTCCGTCCCCGACGAACTGCTCGGTCGTATCCCCGAGCATTCGCACGAAACCGCCCAATGGAAACCACGCGATCACGTACTCGGTTCCGCCTCGCTCCCAGCGCATCCGGAACCGACCGATTCCAATCGCCGGCCCGAAGCCGATCGAGAACTTGAGCACCCGCACGCCCGCCCACTTCGCGACGATGAAGTGGCCGAACTCGTGCACGGTGATCAGCACGCCGAGCATCATCACGAATGCGAACGCGAACTCGGGCACCTGGAGCAGCTGACTCAAAGGGCCGACCTCACCCGCGTCGCCGTTCCGGACTGCGGCAGACCGCGGCTCGCCCCGTGGATGCTGCGCGTGGCCTCCTCGGCCGCGGCACGCGCCCACGCATCCACCTCGAGGACATCGGCGAGATCGCGCAGGCCGCGGTCCCCGGACTCCGCGAGGAACGAGTCGAGCACGCGACCGTTGATCTCCGGGATCGCAGGAAACGGCAGCCCTCCGGCCAGAAACTTCGCGACGACGACCTCGTTCGCCGCGTTGAGCACTGCGGGAGCCGCTTCCCCGCCGCGGAGCGCAGCGAACGCGAGATCGAGGCACGGAAACCGCTCGCGGTCCGGCGCCTCGAAATGGAGCTTCCCGAGCTCAGTGAGATCGAGGCGGGGAACATCGAGCGGCAATCGCTCCGGCCAGGTCAGCGCGAGCGCGATCGGGCCGCGCATGTCGGGCGCGCCCAGTTGCGCAATCACCGAGCCGTCGACGAACTCGACCCACGAGTGCACGATCGACTCGGGATGCACGACGACGTCGATCTCGTCGGGCGAGGTGCCGAAGAGCCAACGCGCCTCGATCACCTCGAGTCCCTTGTTCATCAGCGACGCGGAGTCGATGGTGATCTTCGCGCCCATGTCCCAGTTCGGGTGACGCAGTGCTTCCTCGACCGTGGCCGCCGCGATGCGCTCGGCCTCCCACGTTCGAAACGGTCCCCCCGACGCCGTCAGGACGATCTTGTGCACGTCGGCAGCCCGCTGCCCGGCGAGCGCCTGGAAGATCGCACTATGCTCACTGTCGACCGGGAGGAGCTGGGTGCCCGCACGTTCGACCTCACGGCCGACCAACGCCCCGGCCATGACGAGGACTTCCTTGTTGGCGAGAGCCACCGTCCGCCCGGCCCTTACGGCGGCGAGCGTCGGCTGCAAGCCGACCGCTCCGACGAGACCGGCCACGACGGTGTCCGCCGGATGGCAGGCCACCGCCTCGAGGCCGTTCGGGCCCCAGTCGATCTCCGGTGCGTCCGCACCGAGTTCGGAGCGCAGGCTCTCGGCCCCCTCGCGCTCGGCGACCGAGACTCGTTCCGGTCGGAACTGACGAATCTGTTCCGTGACCCGCTCGACGTTGCGCCCGGCGGCAAGCGCGGCGACCCGGAACCGATCCGGAAACGCGGCGACGACGTTCAGCGTCTGCACTCCGACGCTCCCGGTACTCCCGAGGATCGAGAGCGCCTTCAAGGCTTGCCCGATCGTCCGGAGTCGCGCGTCCCCTGCGGCCCGAGCTGCGCGCTGGTCTGGCCGAAGCGGCGCTCACGCTGGTGATACTCCGCGAGCGCGACATCGAGCTCGGCCGGCCCGAACTCCGGCCAGAGCTTGTCGCTGAAGACGATCTCGGCGTACGCCGTCTGCCAGATCAGAAAATTCGAGATGCGCTTCTCTCCGCCCGTGCGAATCAGCAGATCGACGTCGGGCAACTCCGGATCATCGAGCTGGGCGGCCAGCGTCTTCTCATCGAGTGCATCAGGATCGCTCCCGGCCTGGAGCAAGCGGCGGGCGGCATCGACGAGTTCCTGGCGGCCCCCGTAGGACAGCGCGAAAACCAGCTGCATCCCCGAATTGCCTCGCGTCTCTTCGACCGCCTGCTCGACACTCGCGCGCGCCGACGGGGGCAGGCGATCGCGGCGGCCGATCGTCCGAATCCGCACGTCGTTCTGCTGCGCCTCCGCCAACTCGGTGGAGAAGTACGCCTCCGGCAGGCTCATCAGAACCTCGACCTCGTCCTTCGGCCGGCGCCAGTTCTCACTCGAGAACGCATAGAGCGTCAACCAGCGAATCCCGCGATCTCGCGCCGCCCGCGTGATGCCGCGAACAGTATCCACGCCCGCGCGATGACCGTCGCTGCGAGCGAGGCCACGTCGCTCGGCCCAACGGCCGTTCCCATCCATGATGACGGCCACATGGGTCGGGGGCGTCTCGACGCTTTGCTCACGAGGTGCCATGGCTCAGACCTGAAGGATCTCTTCTTCCTTCGAACTCGCCATTTCGTCGATCTTGGTGACGTGGGCGTCGGTAGCGTCCTGTATCTGCTTCTCGCCGCGGCGCTTCTCGTCGGTAGACAGCGAGCTGTCGGTCTCGAGATCCTTGAGCATTCCGATCGCGGTACGGCGGGCTTCCCGGATCCCGATCTTGTGCTCTTCGCTGATCTTCTTGACCCGCTTGACGAGTTCCTTCCGGCGCTCTTCGGTGAGCGGCGGGATCGGGATGCGCACGAGCTTGCCGTCATTGTTCGGGGAGAAGCCGAGGTCCGAACTCTGGATCGCCCGCTCGATCGCCCCGAGCGCACCCTTGTCGAACGGCGACACGACGATCAGGCTCGGCTCCGGAGCGGTCAGGTTCGCCAGCTGATTGAGAGGCGTGGCCGTCCCGTAGTAGTCGATCTGGAGATTCTCGAGCAGTGCGGGGTTCGCGCGACCCGTCCGTACCTTCTGGAGCTCTGCACGCAGACTGCGCAGCGACTTCTCCATCGAATCGTTGGCCTCGCCGAAAACCAATTCCAGATCGCCATCCGCCATTCCAGCTCCTTCAGTCTCCGACGCGCGTCCCGATGCGCTCGCCCTGCACCACCTTCAGGATGTTCCCCGAGACGGTCATGTCGAACACGATGATCGGGAGGTGATTCTCTCGACACAGAGCGATCGCCGCCTGGTCCATGAAGCCCAGGTTCTGGGAGACGACTTCCTGGTAGCCCAGCTGCTCGTAGCGCGACGCGGTCGGGTCCTTTTCCGGGTCTGCCGAATATACTCCGTCGACCCGTGTCGCCTTCAGCACCACGTCGGCGTGGGTTTCTGCTGCACGCAACGCTGCCGCGGTGTCGGTCGTGAAATACGGATTCCCCGTACCCCCCGCAAAGATGACGACGCGCCCCTTCTCGAAGTGCCGGATCGCGCGACGCCGGATGTAAGGCTCCGCGACCTCTTTCATCTCGAGCGCCGACAGGACACGCGTCTCGAGGCCCTGCTTCTCCAGCGAATCCTGAAGCGCCACGGCGTTGAGGATGCCAGCCAGCATGCCCATGTAGTCGGCGCTGGCCCGGTCCATTCCTTCGCTGGCGGCGGTCACTCCACGAATGACGTTCCCGCCGCCGATGACGATACCGATCTCGACGCCGAGCCCGTGGACTTCCTTCACTTCTTCGGCGATCGCACGAATGACCGACGGGCTGATTCCAAAGCCGGTGTCGCCGGCCAGCGCCTCGCCCGAGAGCTTGAGGAGGATCCGCCCGTAGGCCGCCTTCACGCCGATTCGCCGTCGTCCGCGGCCGTCTCACCGAGCTTGAAACGAGCGAAACCGGCGACCGAAACCTCGGAACCGAGCTCGGCGGCTGTGGCCTCGACGAGCTTTCCGACGGTCTGATCCGGGTCCTTCACGAAGGACTGCTCGATCAGACAGATCTCGGAGTAGAACTTTCGGACGCGGCCCTCGACGATCTTCTCAATGACCTTTTCCGGCTTGCCTTCGGCTTCTGCCTGGCGTCGGAACAGCTCCCGCTCCTTCGCGACGAGCTCTTCGGGCACCCCGCTCCGGTCGACGGACACCGGACTCGGGTCGGCGGCCGCCACGTGCATCGCGATGTCCTTGGCGAGCGCGCCCACCGCGTCTCCAGTCGCCGTTGTCGTCAGCGCGACGAGAACGCCCAGCTTGCCCCCGGCATGGACGTAGCCACCGGCGACACCGCCGCCGGCCGTTCCCAGCCGTGCCACTCGCTTGAGGACGATGTTCTCGCCCATCTTCGCGACCGCCGCAGCGATCGTCTCGCTGATCTTGGTGCCGTCGAGCTCCGCGGACAGCAGGGCCTCGGCGCCATCGATCGCCGGATTCGCGGCGGCCACTCCGGCCAGCCTGTCGGCGAGGCTCTGGTAGTCCGGCGTTTTCGCGACGAAGTCGGTCTCGCAACCGAGTTCGACCATCGCACCGGCGCCGCCGTCGACCGCGAATGCCACCGCCCCCTCGCTGGTCTCGCGACCCGAGCGCTTGACCGCTTTCGCGAGCCCACGCTCGCGCAAGACCTCGATGGCGCGCTCGATGTCGCCGTCGGCCTCTTTGAGGGCTGCCTTGCAGTCCATCATTCCGGCTCCGGTTCGTTCCCGGAGTCCCTTCACCGCTGCTGCCGTGATCTCGGCCACTGGATGCTCCCGATCGTCGTGTGTGGGAACCCGCCGCAGCGGGCCTCGTTCGGTTCCGAGAGGGCTCAGCCTTCGCCGCCGCCCTCAGTCTTCGGTGCCACCTCGGGTGCCGCCTTCGGTGCCGCTTCGGGCGCAGCCTCCGCGGCCGGAGCCTCGGGCGCCGCGCTCGCTTCCGCCGGAGCCGCAGTGGCTTCGGCAGGAGCCGCTGCGGCTTCGGCCGCAGACGGAGCCGCCGCGCCGGTATCTGCGGCAGGTGCTTCTTCCACGCGCTTGCGCGGATTCTGCGGCCCCTTCGGCTCTGCAGTGTGCGTGCCGCCCGGGCCTCGTCGTGCCCGCGTCGGCGGCTTGATCTCGACCACGCGCCGGCCGGCCGGCTCGCTCGCTCGACCCTTGGCCTCTTCGACCGCTTCGGCCTGCACGCGCTCGTTGAACAGGTTGGCACCGGCCACAGCGGCATCGGCGACCAGCTGCGTGTAGTACTCGATCGCGCGGATCGCGTCGTCGTTTCCGGGGACCACGAAGTCGATCCCTTCGGGACTGCAGTTCGTGTCGACGATCGCGACGATCGGAATCCCGAGACGGCGAGACTCCGCGAGCCCGATGTGCTCACGATTGATGTCGATCAGGAAGATCACGTCGGGGAGTCGCTGCATGTCGCGAATCCCATCGAGCGATTTCTGATACTTCGTCACCGAGCGATTGATGCGCGAGAGCTCCTTCTTCGAAAGCTCCGCCACCTTCTCCTCGTCCTCGAGGAGCACGAGCTGCTCCTTGAACCGCTCGATGGACTTCTTGACCGTGCGGAAGTTCGTGAGCATCCCGCCGAGCCAGCGGTTGTTCACGTAGTACTGCCCGGAACGTTCCGCCTGCGCCTTCACGGCGTCCTGCGCCTGCCGCTTGGTGGCGACGAAGAGGACCTTGCCTCCCTGCGCGACCGTCTCGCGGATGAAATCGAGCCCCTCTTCGAAACGCTCGAGCGTCTGGTCGAGGTTGAGGATGTGGATGCCGTCGCGATCGCCGTAGATGAAGTTCTTCATCCGCGGGTCCCAGCGCCGGGTCTGGTGTCCGAAGTGAGCACCGACTTCGAGCAACCCTCTCAGGGTGAGCTCGGCGGGTCCTTGGACTTCTTCCGCCACCGGTGCGGCGGGTGTGGGTGCGGCGCCTGCGGCTTCGGGCTCGGGCGTACCGGTCGATTCGGCCATGCTGTCTCCTTCTGCGGTTGCTCTTCCGTTCCGGAGCCGGGCCTTCCCCACTCGAAGCCAGCGGCGCTGCCGCGACTCCGAGACCGCAGGGGCGGTCCGAAACGTGCTGGATGGCCCAAGGGGTTAGCAGAAGGGGTCCAGCCCAACCATGACGCGCCCCGAGGGGACACGTCTCCGGGCCCACACCGGCCGTTGGCGCAGCTAGTGTCCTGATTCAGAAGTTCGGCGTCGATTCGACCCGATGTCCAGTCCATCTGGCCGCGCACCGAGGGCGCGCCTGCGGGCCGCTGACAAGGCGCGCGACCGAGGCATAGTCGAAGCTACGGCGCAGGGAGCACAACGCAGTCAGCGGCCCTTAGGCGCGTCCGAATGCAGGCGAACTTCTGAATCAGGACGCTAGGTCGTGTACTCGGCGTTGATCCGGACGTAGTCGTACGTGAGGTCGCAAGTCCACAGCGTGGCTGCGCCCCGTCCGCGTCCGAGGGCCACGTCGATGTCGACCTCGGGGCGGCTGGCCAGCCGCTCCCCGGCACGGCGGCGCGCGGCGGGCCCCGCCGAACTTCCGCGCCGGAACACGGCCACGCCGCAGAGTTTGACTTCGGTCTTCGCAAGATCGAGCGCCACGCGACCGGCCCCGACCGTCTGGAGAATGCGCCCCCAGTTCGGATCCCCGCCGAAGATCGCGGTCTTGACGAGCAGCGAGTTCGCGATGCGACGCGCCGCGCGTTCCGCATCCGCGTGGCTCCGCGCGCCGGAAACGCGCACCGTCACGAGCTTCGTTGCGCCCTCGCCGTCGCGGGCGAGCGCCTTCGTCAAATCTACCGTCAACTCACCGAGGGCCTCAGCGAAACGCTGCGCTCCCGGGCTGCGCTCTGTTCGCAGCAGCGGCGCGTGCGAAGAACCATTCGCGAGCAACAGGACAGTGTCGCTGGTAGAACCTTCGCCATCGATCGTCAGCCGGTTGTAGCTCTCGTTCGCGGACGCGCGCAGCATCCGTCGCAGCAACGGCGGTGCGATCGCCGCATCTGTCATCAAGAACGACAGCATCGTGGCCATGTTCGGCTCGATCATGCCGGAGCCCTTGGCGATGCCCGCGAGCGTGACCACTTTGCCGCCAAGGCGAATCCGCCGACACGCGACCTTCGGAAACGTGTCGGTCGTCATGATCGCGCGAGCCGCCGATGCGATGCCCCCCGCCCGCAGAGATCCGGCAGCCTTGTCGATCCCGGCGCGCAGCTTGGCGATCGGGAGCGGCTCGCCGATCACACCGGTCGACGCGACGAGCACCTCTGACTCCAACACTCCCACGGCGCGAGCAGCCCTCGCGGCCATCGCCGCGGCGTCGCGGCGCCCGCGCGCGCCCATTCCGACGTTGGAGATGCCGCTGTTCACGACGATCGCCCGAGCACGGCCGTTGCGCACGCGCTCGCGACACAGCTCCACCGGCGCTCCCACGACCGTCGAACGGGTAAAGACACCTGCAACCGAAGCCGGCAGATCGGAGAGGATCAACGCAAGGTCGGGCCCACTCTTCTTGATCCCGCACGCCACGCCCGCGGCCCGGAAGCCGGAAACGAGGGGACCGGTCGGAGCAGCCGGAGCCGAAGACCGCTTGCGGCGCGCCGTCATCGCACGCCGGGGCGGCAGTCCTGGGTCACCCTCCTAGGCGCCACAGCACTTCTTGAACTTCTTGCCGCTCCCGCAAGTACACGGATCGTTCCGGCCCACCTTCTGGGTCGGCTCGGAGCGGCGGCCCGGAGTCGGCGGCGGATTCCCGGGACCCTGCTCGACGGCGCCCCGAGGCCCAGCAGGTCCCGCCGGTGCGGTCAGCCTCGAGGCCGGGCGCCGCGCGGATTCGGGGAGCGGATCGGGAAGGTTGAAACGGAACACCCCTTCGACGGCCTGGTGGTCGACCCGGGTCTGCATTTCTTCGAAGAGGCCGAAGCCCTCGCGCTGATATTCGAGTTTGGGATCCCGCTGCGCGTAGCCGCGCAGGCCGATGCCCTCCCGCAACGCATCCATGCCGTGCAGGTGATCCTTCCACTGCCGATCGACGAGCTGCAGCAGGATGCTTCGCTCGCAGTCTTCGAAAGTCGGGTAGCCCGCTTCCGCGTGTTCCTCGGCCAGCGCGTCGCAGCGCTTCCGCTTTGCTTCGATGTGGGCACCGACGGCGTCGAGCAGTGCTCGACCCAGCGCGTCCCGGTCGCTCGTGAACTTGCCGTCGATCTTGTACGGCGGCTCCGTGGCGCTCATGGCCACCCCGAATCGCGCGTCGACCTCCGCCGCCAGCCCCGTCAGCGCTTCGAGATCCGGGCCACCCTTCTCGGGCCAGTGGACGCCGAGAATGTCGACCAGCACACCTTCGGTCATCTCGAGCACTTCTTCGTGGAGATCGTCGCGGGTGAGCCACTCGAGTCGACGGGTGTAGAACGCCTGCCTCTGCTTGTTCGCCACGTCGTCGTAGTCGAGCAGATGCTTCCGCATGTCGAAGTTGCGAGCTTCGACCTTCTTTTGTGCGTTCGCGATGGCTCGCGTGATCATCTTGTGCTCGATCGCTTCGCCGTCCTCGAGCCCGAGCCGCTCCATCCACGGCGTGATGCGCTCGCCGCCGAAGATCCGCAGCAGGTCGTCCTCGAGCGAGAGGAAGAACTGGCTCGAACCCGGGTCTCCCTGTCGGCCCGCGCGGCCGCGGAGCTGATTGTCGATCCGGCGACTCTCGTGACGCTCGGTGCCGAGGATGTGGAGCCCGCCGGCTTCGATCACCTTGTCGTGCTCTTCGGCACACAACTGCTCGAACGCGGCGAGCTGACCGGGGTAGTCGGGGTGATGCCGATCGCCGCCGCACTTGGCGAGCGCGAGGAACTCGGGGTTGCCACCCAGCAGAATGTCGGTGCCCCGACCCGCCATGTTGGTCGAAATCGTGACCGAGGCGTAGCGCCCTGCCTGGGCGACGAGATCCGCCTCCTGGTCGTGCTTCTTCGCGTTCAGGACTTCGTGCTTGATGCCGCGCTTCTTCAGCCGCTTGCCGAGCCGCTCGGAGTTCGCGATCGAGATCGTCCCGACGAGAATCGGTTGACCGGTCTCGTGGCGTTCTTTCACCTCTTCGACGATCGCGTCGAACTTTTCGCCCTCAGTCTTGTAGACGACGTCCGGAAGGTCATCCCGAACCATCGGCCGATTCGTCGGCGCGAGCATCACGTCAAGGTTGTAGATCTTGGCGAACTCGGGGGCCTCGGTGTCCGCGGTCCCCGTCATGCCGGCGAGTTTGTCGTACATCCGGAAATAGTTCTGGAACGTGATCGATGCGAGCGTCTGGTTCTCGCTCTGAACCTGAATGCCTTCTTTCGCCTCGACTGCCTGGTGCAACCCGTCCGACCAGCGCCGCCCATCCATCAGTCGGCCGGTGAACTCGTCGACGATCACGACCTCCTTACGACCGCCTTCACCGGGCTTCACGACGTAGTCGACGTCGACGCGCTTGAGGCTGTGCGCCACCAGGGACTGCTGCACCGCGTGCAGCACCGGGAGCATCTCCGGGTCGTAGAGGTTGTCGACGCGCAGCATCTTCTCGACCTTGAGGATGCCCTCGTCCGTAAGTGCGGACGTGCTGTGTTCCTCGTCGACCCAATAGTCGCCCGTCTCTTCAGTCTCGGTCTTCGGATCGGCCTTCGCGCCCTTCGTAAGCCGCGGGATGATCTGGTTCGCCACCGAGTACAGCTGCGTGTTCTCTTCGGACGGCCCGGAGATGATCAGCGGCGTGCGGGCTTCGTCGATCAGGATCGAGTCCACCTCATCGACGATCGCGAAGTGGTGCTCCCGCTGAACGAAGTAGGCCAGCGACGGCTTCATGTTGTCGCGGAGATAGTCGAAGCCGAACTCATTGTTGGTGCCGTACGTGATGTCGCAGGCATAGGCCTGCTTGCGCTCCGCCTCACCCACCCCCGGCACGACACAGCCCACCGACAACCCGAGAAAACCGTGGACCTCGCCCATCATCTCGGCGTGGTAGGTCGCCAGGTAGTCGTTCACCGTCACGACATGAACGCCGCGCCCGCCGAGCGCATTGAGATACGACGCGAGCGCCGCGACGAACGTCTTGCCCTCGCCGGTCTTCATCTCGGCGATGCGACCCTCGTGAAGCACCACCCCGCCGACCAACTGGACGTCGAAGAGCCGCTTCCCGAGCGTTCGCTTCATCGCCTCGCGGATGGTCGCGAAACTCTCGGGGAGCAGATCGTCGAGCGACTCTTCCCCCGCGAGGCGCTCGCGGAACTCGTCCGTTTTGGCGCGCAGCTCTGCGTCCGAGAGAGCGACCCAGTCGGCCTCAAGCTGATTGATCCGCTCTACGAGCGGAACGATGCGCTTCAACTCCCGATCGTTCTTGGAGCCGAAAACCTTGGTAAGCGTCTGCAACATGGCGGGGACGATGTTCTCCCGTCCCGGGGGGAGGTGGGGCGATGAAGGTACGAAAGCGACTGGCAAGCAGCAAACCGGCGGCGCGGCGACCGCTCTCGAGCCTCAGTCGAGGATGTAGTCCGCCGGGTTCACCAGCTTCCCTCTCGCCTTCACCACGTAGTGCAGATGGGGGCCGGTGCTGCGCCCGGTGCTGCCCACAGCGGCAAGCCGCTGGCCCCGATCGACCTGATCGCCACGGCTCACGAAGATCTCTGTCGCATGGCCATAGGTCGTCTGGAGGCCGTAGCCATGATCCACGACGACGGTCTTTCCGAGGGGTCCTTTGCGACCCACGAACGAGACCCGGCCGGCTGCAGGGGCGACGATGGGCGTCCCAAAATCGGCCGCGATGTCGAGCCCCGAGTGGTATTGCCGTTGGCCCGTGAACGGCGACATGCGATGCCCGAACGAGGAGGTCACCCAGCCGTCCGCCGGCGAAATCGATGGGGTCGCGGCCAGCTGGCGACTCTTGCCGTCGAGCTGTCCGAGGAGCTCTTCGAAGGAACTGCCCCGCTGATCGGCATGTCCGCTGAGTCGCTGGGCTTTGCGTGCAATCCGGGCGAGCGCCGCTTCGTCGAGCCCGAGCGCCCGGCGACCCGCGGAGGCGCGCAGCGCGGACACCCGGGAGGGGCGCAGCGCGGGCACTGGCTCCGGCGTGGAATCGAGTTTGGCAGCCTCGCCTTCGGCGACCGGCGCAGTCGAGCCTTCGAGCCGCGGGCGATCAGCACCCCCCTCGCCCGCCGGAGGCAGATCTTCTCCGCCCACCGCCTCGGTCGTCTCGACCTGCGGAATCGCGCTCGGCAGGTCTGCGATCAATCGAACCTTGCGTTCGAACTCTCGCAGCTGGAGAAGTTGCTGCTCCAGCCCCTGGAGCTGGCCCGCCAGGTCGAGAAGGTTCCGCTCATCGGCGGCAGTTTGTTCGCGCATCAACTCGACGTCGACGGAATCGATGCGAAGTCGCACCCAGTCTCCGAACGTGACGAGAACGGCGAGCGCAACCAGCGCACCCGCCCACGCCGCGCGGCGAATCCAGGACTTCGGTATCTGGATCCGGCGGACGCGAGCGGTCTCGTCCGGGACCACAATCAGTGTCAGCTTGTCGGCGGCTCCATGCGAGCTCACTGGGCGCTCCCCACTTCTCCGGGTGCAACCAGCTCGACGCGAAGGCGGAGCTTGCCCATCTGGATCTCGTCCTGGTTCTTCAGCGTCGCCCGTTTGTGCCGCGCACCATTCACCCAGGTGCCGTTGGTGCTGCCGAGATCCTGGACGAAGAAGCCATCGACCTCGAAGCCGAGAGCACAGTGGGCTCGGGAGATCGTGGGCTCTGCGAGCATCACGTCCGCGCCGCGGCCGCGACCGATCACGAGCCAGTCTCGATCGACAGGAATCTCGAGCCCTTCATAGAACCCTTCCAATACGATGAAGCTGTTGCCCGGGGGCACGGGGCCACCGCTCTCGCGCCCCTGTTCGGGCTTGCCTTCAGCCATCCCCTCGTCCCTCCGCCTCCGTCGCTTCGTGAGCGAACTCACGCCACAGGCCTCCCGGCCGAGTGCGGGAACCCACGCCCGTTCTGATCGGCGCGCCCACGGGCGAGCTTGAAGGGCAAGCCTGCGTATGGAGGAGGGCAGCGGCCTGGCCGCTCAGGGGCCCCGGAGCGGCCGTTCAGCTGGGTTCGTCGGTCCGGGCGGCCTTCCGCAGCGCCCGGGCGTGACGGCGGGTGGCCTGGGTGACCTCTTCGCCGCCCGCCATGCGAGCGAGTTCTTCGACCCGGCCCGCCTCGTCGAGCCGAACCACCTCCGCGCGGCCCGACGCATCCTTGCGGACGCTCCAGTGCGCGGTGGCGCGCGCGGCCACCTGCGGCAGGTGCGTGATGCAGAGGACCTGATGGTCCGTGGACAGCTCGGCCAACACGGCGCCGATCCGATCGGCGACCGCGCCGCCGATCCCCGCATCGACCTCATCGAAGATCAGAGTGCCACCGGGCGCCGCTTGCCTCAGGGTGTTCTTCAGCGCGAGAAAGATGCGCGACAGTTCTCCACCCGACGCGACCCGGCGAAGCGGACGCGGAGGCAGATCCGCATGCGCCGAGAACAGGAACTCGGGCACCTCGGCTCCGCTCGGTCCGCACGGTAGCCCCTCCGGCCCTGCTCGTGCCGTGAGGTCTACCCGCACCGCCGCGCCCTCGAGCGCGAGTTCACCGAGCGCCGTGCGAAGTTTGCGCTCGAGACGCTTGGCGCCGCGCCGGCGCCCGTCGGAGAGTTTCTTCGCCTCCGCCTCCAGCTGCCCGCGCAACTGGGCCCCCTCCCCCTCGAGCTTCGCGATGCGCTCGTCGGCTCCGGCCAGCGCTGCCAACTCCTCCTCCGCGCGGTCGTGAAACTCGAGCATCTCCGTCTCGTTGGCCCCATACTTTCGGCTCAGCCGGTCGAGCAACGCCAGGCGATCTTCGGCCGCGGCGAGTCGCTTCGGATCGGCCTCGATCGATTCGGCGTAGGCGGCAAGCTCCGAAGCCAGGTCCGCGACTTCGAGTTCTGCGCTCCGCAGCCGCTCGAGGCTCGGCGCGAGAGTCGGATCGTGACTCGCCGCTCCCTCGAGCCTCCGGAGCGCGAGCGCGAGCAGCGGAACCACGCCGCCCTCGGCGTCGCCGGGATCGCCCCCCAGTGATGCCGCGGCGACTCCCGCGTCTTCCCGGAGCCGCTCCGCATGACCGAGTCGCCCTTGCTCACGTTCCAGCTCCTCGCGCTCGCCCTCGCGCAGCGAAGCCGCCTCCAGTTCGCGCACTTGAAACGCGAGAAAATCCTCCCGGCGCGCGCGCTCCTCGGCCTGGGTCCGGAGACTCGCGAGTTCTCGTTCGAGCGTACGGATCTCTCCGACGAGCGTCTCCACCCGAGCCCGGGAATCGGTGAGACCCGACCACGCATCGAGCAGCGCACCGTGCGTTTCGGGACGCCGCAGCGCCTGAGACTCGTGCTGGCTCGCCACTTCGAGATGCTCGCCGAACAGCTGCGCAAGGGCGGCCGCCGGCATCAAGACCCCTGCCACCCGAGCCCGGCTGCGTCCCTCGCGCGCGACCGTGCGCTGAACGGCCACTCCGCCCGCTTCAACTTCGAGCCCCTGCTCTTCGAGCGCCCGCGCCAACCCCGGGACCGCATCGACCCGAAGAATCGCCTCGACGCGCGCGGCATCGGCACCCGGCCGCACGGACTCCGGGTCGGCGCGACCGCCGGCGAGCAGCGCGACGGCTCCGAGCACGAGAGATTTCCCAGCCCCCGTTTCACCCGTCACGACATGCAGGCCCGGGCCGAGCTCCAGATCGGCGGACTCCACCACTGCGAGCGACTCGATGCGCAGGCTCTCGATCAATCTGCACCCCACCGGAGCTTCGAACGAAGCACGTCGAAGCGAGATCGGAACGGCGAAACGACGAACTGCACGGGATGCTTCGAACGCCGCACCGTCACGCGGTCGCCGTGCTCGAGCGTCCAACCCTCCTGCCCGTCGACGGTCAGCTGCGCGCGCCCTTCGCGCAGGATCACCCGCGCCTCCACGCACGCGGTCGGGGGCAACACAATCGGGCGCTGAGTCAGGGTGTGCGGGCAGATCGGCGTCAGCACGAGCGCATCCAACGCGGGATGGAGAATCGGGCCCCCAGCCGAGAGCGAGTAGGCCGTCGAACCCGTGGGCGTCGCGACGATCAACCCGTCCCCGTGGTAGGTCGTGACCGCGACGTCATCGATGAAAGTCTCGATGTCGAGCACGCGGGAGAGCTCGCTCCGCGTGAGGACCGCATCGTTGAGCGCCAGATGTCCCCCGAGCGGCTCCCCCTCCCGCTCGGCACCCACTTCGAACCGCATGCGGCTCACCGTCTCGAACTCGCCCGCGAGGATCGGGTCGAGGGCGCCCTGAACCTCATCGGGCGCGACCTCGGCGAGAAACCCGAGCGCCCCCTGGTTGACCCCGAGGATCGGAACCTGCACCGCACCCGCCTCGCGCGCCACCGCGAGCAGCGTGCCATCCCCGCCGAGGACGACGAGAAGCTCGGTCCGGGTTGCGAGCTCCGCCCGCGGGCATGCGGGCAGCTCGAGCCAGCGAGCGGCGTTCGGGTCCGCGTGCACCTCGACGCCCCGCTCCTTCAGCCGCAGGGCCACCTCTCGTGCCGCCTGGCCGGCGGGCTCGGAGTCGGGCCTCAGGCAGATACCCACGGATCTCAAGCTCGTGTGTTCGTTCGGCATCTTTGGGCTTTGACTATCACAGGCGTAGACTCGCCGCATGGTGGACGAGGAGTCGCTCGAGCTGTTCCCGGGCGAAGCGCCTCCCGCACGCCCCGCTCCCTCCGCTGTCGGCGCGCCGCTGGCCGAGAGAATGCGCCCGCGCAGCCTCGACGAGGTCCTGGGCCAGGATCATCTGGTCGGCCACGGCGCCCCGCTCCGATCGCTCGTCGACGCGGGAGAACTCCCGTCCGTGATCCTCTGGGGACCCCCCGGAGTGGGCAAGACCACGCTCGCGCGACTGCTCGCAGCGGGCCCCCAGGTCGACTTCGTTCCGCTCTCGGCCGTGCTCGCCGGCGTCAAGGACGTGCGCGCGGCGATTGACCGGGCGCGCACCGCGGCGCGAGTCGGGCGCCGAACCGTCCTCTTCATCGACGAGCTCCACCGATTCAACCGTGCCCAGCAGGACGCCCTGCTCCCGCATGTCGAGGCCGGCACCGTGACGCTCGTCGGCGCGACCACCGAAAACCCTTCATTCGCGGTGGTCGCCCCGCTTCTCTCGCGCTGTCGGGTCTACACTCTGCACGCGATCACGAACGACGCACTCTCCCAGCTCGTGCAAGCGGCGGCCGTCGATCCGGAGCGGGGCCTCGGGAAGAGCGGCGTCATTCTCTCGCCGGAAGCGGCCGGCACGATTGCAGAGGCCGCCGACGGAGACGCACGGCGGGCACTGGGAATCGTCGAAACCGCGATCACGCTCGCACGCCGAGGCGGCCGCACCGAGGTCAGCGACGACGATCTCCGCGAAGCAGCGGGCCAGCGCGCACTGCTCTACGACCGCGATCGCGAGCAGCACTACAATGTGATCTCCGCATTCATCAAGAGCCTGCGTGCGAGCGATCCAGACGCGGCGCTCTACTGGATGGCACGGATGCTCGAAGGCGGGGAAGACCCTCTATTCGTCGCGCGCCGCCTCGTGATCTTCGCATCCGAGGACGTCGGCAACGCCGAACCGCACGCCCTGCCGCTCGCGACTTCGACGTTCCTCGCCGTCGAGCGAATCGGCCTCCCGGAGGGCCGCATCCCGCTCGCACAGTGCGCGACGTTTCTCGCGTGCGCTCCGAAGAGCAACGCAGCCATGAAAGCGATCAGTCGCGCGACGGATGCGGCCCGGCAGGGAGGCTCGCTCGAAGTCCCGATGCATTTGCGCAACGCGCCCACCCGCCTGCTGAAGGAGCTCGGGTACGGCGCGGACTACGAGTCTCCGCACTCGGCGCCGGACGCCTTCGTCGCCCGCCGCAACCTGCCCGAGGGGCTCCCGGACGAGCCCTTCTACGAACCGACGTCCCGCGGTGCCGAGCGGGAGATCGGGGAGCGGCTGGCGGCGTGGCGAAAGCGGCAGTCGGAGTCCTGACGCGCTCCCCGACCCTCCGGAGTCGGGCCTCACCCCCCTTTCTCAAGGCACCGCCGGTGCAGGCCGATCCGGAGGCCGTGGTCGCAGTCGCCGGAGCTCTCTATCTCGTCTCGACAGTCGCCTTTTGTGCGATCTCGACCGCCGTCGGCGTCCGCCTGCTCCTGCTGTGGCGACGTACCCGGGAGCTCCCGGAACTCCTCCTCGGGATCGGGATTCTGCTGACGGCCGGGATCGGGTACGGGTTGATGATCGGGAGCTCTCTCGCCCGGCTCGCACTCCCCGACGCTGTGCCTGCACTCGCAATCGCGAGCGCCGCGGGCTGGCTCCTCCACCACACGGGCGTGGTGCTGGTCATCGGCTTCGTCGTCTACGTCTTTCGCCCCCGAGCCCGCTGGGCGCGGCTGCTCGCGAGCCTGCTCATCTGCTGTCTCACCTTCGGTCTCGTGTTGTACGGACTCGAAGGCGGGTTCGAACACGGACGATCCGAAGGGTTCGGCTTTTGGCTCTCGTTCGCCGCCATCGGCTCTTATCCGCTTTGGGGGGCGACCGAGGCGCTGGTCTACTGGCGCCGGATGCAGCGCCGACGCGAGATTGGTCTGGCGCATCCGGTCGTGACGAATCGTTTCTTGCTCTGGGGGATCGCGTCGATCTGCACGGCCGCGGCCGTCTGGACCGTCACCGCGCCCGCCTTGCTCGGCCTCTCCCGCTCGCGCCAGGAAGACCTGATGCCGCTGACGCTTCTCGCCACCGCCTGCTTCGGCATCGGTGCCGTGTGCGCCTACTGGCTCGCGTTCCTGCCGCCGCGCTGGTACGCGGCCCGCCTGCTCGGAGAAGTACCGCTCAGTCCGCGACGGTAATCGTGATCCGCTCCGACGCGAGGGGCGGATCGTGAGGCACATGGCCGTGGTCGCCAAGCAGTAGTTGCAGGGTGTGCTTCCCCGGTGCGAGTTCGAGCGACGTTTCCGTCTGGCCCTTCCCGAAGTGAACGTGGTTCGCGTCGGCCGGAACCGGCACTCCGGACGGCGGCAGCTCCGCGTCGATCACGAGATGGTGATGACCGGTATTCGGGGAAGGAACACCCGCCGGTGCGACCCCCATTCCGGAGAGTCCGAACCGCACGACCACCGGATTCTGGACGGTCGCGCCGGCCTCGGGCGAGATGAAATAGAGCTGCGCGTCCGCCGAACGGGCCGTGCGCGCGACCTCGTGGTGTTCCGCATGGACGGCCCCGGCGAACACGAAGGAACCGAAGAGAACGAGAAGCATGGAACTGCGGTGGAATGACATCCGGGCATGTTGCGCCAGACCGGGCTCGCCGTCACGCGGGGGTGCGCCGGCCTCGACGCACCCCGCACGATCAGCTCCGAAAGAGGCCGCCGAGCACCTGCGCACCCAGCTGCGCCACGTCGTCCGCGATCTCCCCGTCGCCATCCATGTCGAGCATCCGCTCGAAGGCGCTGAGCCCACCCGGAGCTTCGACTTCGAGACGCTGCTGCTCGGCGCCGATGCGTTGCTGCAGCCCGGCCCCGTCGAGGTTTTCGTTCTGCTGGGCGCGCGCGAGCGCTCCGAGGACCAACGGAGCAAGCGCCGCCATGATCCGTGCCACAGTGCCGGCATCGAGCCCCGAACTGCGCCCGATCTGGTTCTCGACCTGGCCGCGTCCGGGCCCGAGGAGGTCTCCGAGCACGTCGCTACCTTGCGGTGCGGCCCCGGCTCCCGCGAGCGAACCGAGCACGTCGTCGAGGATGCTCCCGTCGCCGTCGCGATCGAGCATCGACACGAGGGCGTTCGCGCCATCGCCCTGTGCGGCTCGCCGCGAGACGCCTGCCACGAGCGCAGGCAACGCCGCCGAAATGGCCTGGCTCGTCGTGGCTTCATCGATTCCCAGCTGTTGGCTCAGCTGGCGCGCGGCTCCCGCATCCTGGAGGGCGCTCAGCGCCTGAAAGATCGACTCGCTCATTGGATTCCTCCCAACTGACCCGTCTGCTGCTTGAACAGCTCCGCTGGCAGCAATGCGCCGGAAGTCGGGACCCGGCGCTGCCCTCGATGCTTGACGTGAGGTCCCGCCGTGCGGATCCTCCCGGCCCCGTGGCTCGTCTCCTGCGCTTCGCTCTCGTTCTCGCCGGCGCGGCCGTGGTCTTCGCCGCGGCAGGAGCCCTGAGCCTCCACGCCTGGCATCGCCAACAGCTCGACTGGGGGGCCCTCGAAGCCGCCGCCGAGGCGCAGCTCACCCGCGCCGCCGAACTCCGGGCGATCGCTGCAGAGTTCGACCCCGAGGCAGCCCTTACGGCGCTACCCCCGAACGCGAAGACCGGGGACGTGGTGCGGCTGGACGCCCAACTCGAGTCCGCAAGGATCCAGCCGCCGCAGGGCGCGTCCGCTCCACCGCCGCCCCGCTTCCTGCAGTTCGAGTTCGACGGAAGCGACCCCGTCGCCCTCGCCCCCGCGCGGAGCGAGTATTCGCTCGAAGGCGGAATCCTGCGCATCCGCAGCGAGCGCGACGACCCGCTCCTCACTCGCGGCAAGTTCGACTCCGGCGGGGACGCGATCGCCGAGATCGCGGTGCGGATCCGCCTCGCGCGCGGTCGGGCGTTCTCGCTCGGCTGGTCGCGCGCCGCGTTGACCGATTGGGACCCCGAGTCGGTTCGTCTGCTCGAAGTCGGCGTGGTCCCGGACGGCGAGTTCCACATCTACAAGATCGCCGCGGAGCATGCGCTCAAGCTGCGCCGGCGGGAGCACGCGAGAACTCTCGCGTTGGTCCCGTCGGACGTCGACGGCGACGACGTCGAAGTCGACTGGATTCGGCTCGTTCGCAAGCGCGACAAGTACGCTCAACAGGCGGTGGGACGAACGCACGAACTGTTCGGCCAGGAGATGCGCTCCGGGATCCACGTTCGAACGCCGCGCGCGCTCGCGTTCGACGTCGTCGTCCCGGAGCGGGATCCCCGGCTCGACGTCGGGATGGGCCTCCTCGACGGGGACACGACGGAGTTCCGCGTGGATCTCGAGACGCGCGACGGAACCCGCTGGCCACTGGCCCGACGCCAGGTCACCCGAACCGGAACGTGGCAGGACGAGCGGATCCCCCTCGTCGAGTTCGCGGGCCAACCCGTGACGCTTCACCTGGACACGGTCGGGTCGGACGGAGCCGTCGCGCTGTGGAGCAGCCCGCGGCTCTCGGGAGCACCGGACGAACCCTTTCACGCCATCGTGATCGTCCAGGACGCGCTTCGCGCCGATCATCTCTCCGCATGGGGCCATTCACGGCCGACCTCTCCCGCAACCGATGCATTGGCCGCGGACGGCGTGCTCTTCGAGCACGCGTTCTCACAGGCGACGAAGACGCGGGCATCCGTCCCGAGCTACATGACCTCGCTGCTCCCGACCACGACGGGCGTCTGGAACTCGCACGACCATCTCTCGGACCGCTACCTGACCCTCGCCGAGATCCTGAGGAGCCAAGGGTTCGTCACCGCATCCTTCATCCAAAATCTCAATGCGGGACCCGCGGCGGGCTTGCATCAGGGCTTCGACTTTCTCCACAAGCCCACCACGCCCGACAAGAAGCCGGCCGGAATCCACCCGCGAGCCGCCCGCTGGATTCGAGAAAACGCCGATCGAAACTTCTTCCTCTACCTCCACGTGCTCGACCCCCACGGCGCCTACGACCCGCCCGCTCCGTACGATGCGTGGTATCGAGAGCACACCGGCTCTGGGAAACCGATCGAAGTCGACCGCCGGATGGATCCCGCGTTCGTCGAGCAACCGACCGCCGAGGGGCGTCGCGCGCGATACGACGGCGAGATTCTCCAAGACGATGCGTGGCTCGGCCGGCTTCGGGCCGAACTGGACGACCTCGGGATCGGCGACGAGACCTTGCTCGTGCTCTTTTCCGATCACGGCGAGCACCTCGGCGAGCACGGACTCTGGGAGCACACCCCGCCCGGCTTCAAGCAGGTGCTGCACGTTCCCCTGCTCTTTCACCACCCCAAGCTGCTCCCGCCGGGCGTGCGCCGCGCCGAGCCCACGCAACTGCTGGACGTGGCGCCCACGGTGCTCGAACTCGCCGGCATCGACCCGAAACGGCTCCCGCTCCAGGGCGATTCGCTTCTGCCGCTCGCGCGCGGCGAAGCCTGGCCCGATCGTGTGGCGGTCTCCGAAGAGGTGATCAGCTACGACCGCAGTCGACCGGACCGGGTGCGCGCATCCCTGTTCTTTCGGCAGTGGCATCTGCTCTGGAGCCGGCACGAGGGCGAACGCGCCGTGCGGGCGTTCGACTACCACCTGGACCCGCAGGAAGAACGCCCCCTCGCCACCGCGGCTTGGGACCCGTTGCTCCGGCGAAACCTGCTGAGCCTGCTGCGCGACCTCAAGGCGTCGAACCTCGAGATCTGGCAAGAGATGACACGCGGAGCCGCCGAAGCCGTCCCGCTCGACCCCGAGACCCAGGAACAGCTCCGGGCGCTCGGGTACATCGACTGAAGAGAATCGAGTACCGTCGAGCCATGCTGGACACCCTTCCGTTCGGAGCCACCGGGCATCAGAGCAGTCGCGTCATCTTCGGAGCGGCGGCGATGGCGGCCGCGTCGGAGCGTCTCTCGGATCAGATCCTCGCGACGCTCCTAGAGTTCGGCGTCAACCACATCGACACCGCGGCGTCCTATGGCGACTCGGAATTGCATCTCGCTCGCTGGATGCCTGAGCACCGCGAGCAGTTCTTTCTCGCGAGCAAGACCGGGGACCGAACGGGCGAGGGAGCTCGCCGTAGCCTCGAGCTCAGTCTCGAGCGCCTCGGCGTCGACCATCTCGACCTGATCCAGCTGCACAACCTCGTCGAGGAAGCCGACTGGCAACGAGCATTCGCCAAGGACGGCGCTGTCGCCGCATTGTTCCGGGCGCGCGACGAAGGACTCGTCCGGAATGTCGGCGTCACAGGGCACGGACTGCGGATCCCGCGAATGCTGCTTCGCAGTCTCGCGGAGGCGCCGTTCGCCTCGGTCTTGTTTCCGTACAACCACATTCTCCTCCAGGACTCCGCCTATGCGGCAGACGTCGAAGAGCTTCTCGCGGCGTGCGCCGAGCGTTCCATTGCGGCTCAGACGATCAAGTCGGTGGCGCGGCGGCGCTGGACGGACGATGCCGGACCCCGGTTCTCGTGGTACGAGCCGCTCTCGGAACCGGGCGCCCTCACGCGCGCAGTCGATTTCGTGCTCGACAACTCGCAAGTCTTTCTCAACACGTCGAGCGACGCGAGGATCCTCCGGCCGACGCTCGAGGCTGCAGCCGCCGCAAATCCGGCCCCGCACCCCTCGGAGCTCGCCTCGGATCGCGAAACGCACGCGATGCAGCCACTGTTCGACGGCAGCGCACTCGACGTCATCTGAACGACGGAGAGCGCCCGCGCCGCGGCCGCCCACGATGAAACGACTTCGGACCCGCCTCGCCGCCATCTTGCTATGCACGCTTGCACCCGGTTGTTCGGAGTCGCGCTCAACGACCGGCCCACCGATCGTCGCGGTGTCGGTCCTGCCCCTCGAGTACGTCGTCGATCAACTCGCCGGCGACCTCGTGGAGACCGTGGTGATGCTGCCCCCCGGCGCGAGCCCGACGCAATACCAGCCGACCCTCGGCCAGGTCCGCGCTTTTTCCGACGCAACCATCTACGTGAAGGTCGGCCATCCGAATTTTCCATTCGAAGCCGCTTGGCTCGACCGATTACTGGGCTCGGCCTCGGACGTCACCGTGGTCGATGCCTCGTCCGGGCTCACGGATCTCGCCGGAGACCCGCATCTCTGGCTCGCCCCGAAGCTCGTGGCCTCGATCGCCTCCGAAGTGGCCGCAGCGTTGGCGGCCCAGCTCCCCGCACACGAAGCCGAGGTGACACAGAACCTCGCGAGATTCCACCAGCAGATCGCCGCGCTCGATCTCGAAATTCGACAGCAGCTCGATCCCGTAGTCGCGTCCGGCCGACGCGCCTTCGTCGTTCAGCACCCTGCCTGGGGGCACTTCGCCGCAGCGTACGGACTCGAGCAGGTCGCGGTGGAAGAGGATCACCACGAGCCCGATCCCCATGCACTCTCCCAACGCATCGACTGGGCCCGAGAACACGAGGTTCGAGTGGTCTTCGTCCAGCCGCAGCTCGATCCGACCCCCGCCGAGACTCTCGCGCGCGAGATCGGTGCGCGGGTGGTGTCCCTCGATCCGCTGGCCTACGACTGGGCGGCGAATCTCCGCGCGGTGGCGCTCGCCATCCGAGAGGGACTCATCCGTTGAACCAATTTCAGCCCCTGCTGGGACGCTGCGGCAACGACCTTCGAAGCTGGCGTGAGGACTCCGGCGCGTGAGCGCTCCGGCCGCCGAACTCCAGAACGTCTCGCTGAGCCTCCGCGGCATCTCCGTCCTGGAGGACGTGAGCTTTCGCATCGAGGCGGGCGACTACCTTGCCCTCCTCGGCCCGAACGGCGGCGGCAAGAGCACGCTGCTGAAGGTTCTCCTCGGGCTCCTCACGCCGGATGAGGGAACGGTGCGCGTCTTCGGTCAGTCGCCCCCGGCCGCAAGGGGACGCGTCGGGTACGTCCCCCAGTCCTTCCAGTTCGACCGGGATTTCCCGATCCGGGTCCTCGACGTCGTACTGATGGGGCGAGTGGGAAAGCTGAAGCTCGGCACTGTCACCGAGGAAGACCGGGAGATGGCCCGCGCAGCACTGACGCGTGTCGAGATGGCGGAGCTCGCGACTCGCCCGATCGGGGCACTCTCCGGAGGACAGCTCCAGCGCGTATGGATCGCGCGAGCGCTCGCCCAGCAGCCCGAACTCCTACTGCTCGACGAGCCGACCTCGAGCCTCGACGAACGGGTCGGCCGGAGCGTCTGGGAGCTTTTCGCTGAGCTTTCGCAGGAGATGGCCGTCGTGGTCGTCTCGCACGACATCGGCGCGATCTCTCAACACGTGCGCGGAGTCGCTTGTCTCAACCGGCGACTCCACGCCCACCCGACTCGCGAGCTCACCTCCGAGATGCTCGAGGCCACTTACGGTTGCCCGGTCGACCTGCTCGCGCACGGCCACCCTCATCGCGTGCTTCACGCGCACGATGATTCCTGATGCTCGAAGCCCTGACCGAACCCTTCTTTCAGCGGGTGCTCCTGGCAGGCTTGCTCGCGAGCGTCGCCGCCGGCGTCATCGGGACCTACGTGGTCGTCCGCCGGATCGCTTCGCTGGCCGGCGGTCTCTCGCATGCCGCGTTCGGAGGCGTCGGACTCGGCTACTGGGCAGGCTTCCCGCCCATTGCGGGAGCGGCGGGATTCGCGCTGGTCGCGAGTCTCGTGGTGGGGCTCGCCGAGCGCCGCGTCCGCTCCGGACTCGACACGCTCGTCTCGCTGGTGTGGTCGGTCGGCATGGCGCTCGGGATCGTTTTCGTCGCGCTGGCCCCGGGCTACACCCCCGACCTCTCGAGCTACCTGTTCGGCAGTCTCCTGTTCGTGCCTTGGGAGTACGTCGCGGTCGCAGCTGCCGTCGACACGGTGATCGTTGCGGCGGTGTTGCGGTACCACCGGGTCTTCGAGGCGGTCTGCTTCGACGAGGAATTCGCGGAGGTGGCGGGCGTTCCGGCGGAACGCGTGTTCCTCGGGTTGCTCGCCCTGGCGGCTCTCGCGATCGTCACTCTCATCCGTGTCGTCGGAGTGATCCTCGCGATCGCGTTGCTGACGATTCCTCCCGCCGCGGCGCGGCCCTGGGTCTCGAGTCTCGGCGCGATGATGGCGGCTTCCACCGCAATCTGCGCGGCGAGCACGCTCGGCGGCTTGCTGCTCTCGTGGTCCGTCGCCGAGCATGCCGGCCTCTCGATCCCGCCGGGCCCGCTGATCATCCTGCTCGCGGCCGTCGCCTATGCCACGTCCCATCTAGTGGCCGCAATGCGCGACTCCGTCAGCCCGGGCGCGGGCCCTTCCTGATTTCCGTTGGGTCCCTGAGTCCCCGCTCGGTCCTTGACGCCCACTTTCTTCCCGGGCGTGCCCGGCGCGCGCGAGATTCAGTTGAATGGCGGTCCGACACCCGGTAGTCATTCAGGTGCCTGCGCGCCCGGAAACGGCCCCCCGGGGTAAAAGTGTGACGAACCGTCCTAGCCGTCCTCGAGACGGTTCGGAAGGTTCTCCACTGCAAAGGGGGCCCAATGACGATCTCACACCGTGCGCTACTCGCAGTTCTCGTTCTCAGCGTCGCCCCGGCCGTCTCCACCGTCGGCGCCGCCGAACCCCGAATCCGAAACGGGATCGAGACCACCACGTTTCCGTCGACCGGGGCCCTTCTCGAGGGGCCGAATCTCGGCGCAGCCACGCTGCTCTGCAGCGGAACACTCATCGGCTGCGAGACCTTCGTCACGGCCGCGCACTGCGTATGCGACGCCGATGGTGCCGCGTGCAACCCGAACGAAGCGCGGCACTTCGTCTACCTGCAGCATGCCGGGATCGTCGGGGTCGACACCATCACGCCCCATCCCGACTACGGCGACACCTCCGGCGACAATGACCTGGCGATCGTGCACCTCACCCCCGTCACGGGAATTCCGCCGACCGGCCTCGCACTCACGCCGCCCGAGTTCGGGACGTCCGCGACGATCGTGGGCTTTGGGCTCGACGACGAATCCAGCGAACCCGACCTCTCGGGCCTGAAGCGATTCGGAAAGCTCGCGACCGAAGATTGCGGTCCGCTCGCGTTGATGGAGAACGACCAGCACGTCTGCTGGTCGTTCGAGACTCCGTTCGGTCCCGCCGGCGAGGACTCCAATACCTGCGGCGGCGACTCCGGGGGGCCGCTCTTCGTGTCGCAGGGAGCAGACTCCGTTCTCGCTGGCGTCACGTCATTCGGCGTCGGTTCGACCGAGTGCAACGATGGCACGAGCGCCAGTTCGAACGTCGCGAACCTCGCCGCATTCCTCGAATCGGAGGCCGGCACGGATCTCTCGAACGTCACGTGTGGGCCGATCGGCCAGGTGGGAGGCCCGGCAGCCCCGGTCTTCGCCTTTGCCGGAGACCTCAGTCTGGCGACGCCCGAGAGCCTCCACAGCTTCGAGGTCGGCCCCGGTGCGCTGGAACTCCGCGTCACGCTCAACGGCACCGAAGGACCCGGAGCCGACTTCGACTTGTATGTCCGGGAGGGCAGCCCCCCCGACGCACTCGGCGGCGAGTTCGACTGCGCGTCCACCAACGGCAGCCAGTACGAGGGGTGCTCATTCGACGACCCCGCGGCTGGAACCTGGTACGCGCTCGCGCGTCGCTTCGGCGGCGCCGGCTCGTATCAGCTGGTCGCGTCGGTCCTCGGGGAACCGGGCCGCTGCGGCGACGGCCAGCTCCACCCCGGCGAAGGCTGCGACGACGGCAACACGGTTTCCGGAGACGGCTGCAGCGCCACCTGTGTCGACGAAAATGCACCGCGCTGCGGCGACGGCACCGTCGACCCCGGCGAAACGTGCGACGACGGAAATTCGAGCCCGGGAGACGGCTGCAGTGATCTCTGCCAAGTCGAATTCGGTGCCTGTCCACCACGGCCCGCTCTCGGATGTGAGGTCGCCAGCCGCAAGACGAAGCTCAACCTCCAGTGGAAGAAGAACAAGCTCATCTGGCAGTGGCGAGACTTCACGACCATCCAGGGATTCGGAGATCCGGCGGGCGGCACGACGGACTACCGACTCTGCGTCTACGACGAAATCGAAGGACTTCCCGTGGTGGCGCTCGAGGCGCACATCCCGGCCGGGCCGGCCTGGACCGCGCGGTCGAACGGATTCCGCTTCCGCTCGGACTCGGGCGAGTTCGACGGCATCCGCAAGGCACAACTCAAGGACCGCCGGCGCGCGAAAATCAAGTTCACCGGTACAGACATGGAGCTTCCCGATCGCATCTTTCAGGATGACCAGGTCGTGATTCAACTCGGCAACAGCGCCGGTGCGTGCTGGCAGGGATGCTACGAAGCACCCTCGAAGAGGAACACCGCAACCAGGTTCGTCGACTCGGAATCCTTCGACTGCGTGATCCCTCCACCCCCGGTCTGCGGGGACGGCGCCGTCGAGCCCGGGGAGCCGTGCGACGACGGCAACACGGTCGCCGGAGATGGTTGTTCCGACGTCTGTGAAATCGAAACTGCGGTGTGCGGCGATGGGATCGTCGAAGAAGTCGAGACCTGCGATGACGGAAACACCCTCTCGGGAGATGGCTGCGACCTCTGTCAGGTCGAGCCCGCCGTCTGCGGCAATGGCATAGTCGAACCTCCCGAAGCCTGCGACGACGGGAACACGGCCTCGGGAGATGGCTGCGACCTCTGTCAGAACGAGCCCGCCGTCTGCGGCAATGGCATGGTCGAACCTCCCGAAGCCTGCGACGACGGGAACACGGCCTC